>Ga0194061_1000656_pt1 | contig 20916 bp, 14 predicted proteins | sample SepL2221m_MetaG_FD_163423 | JGI IMG/M metagenome (GOLD analysis project Ga0194061, IMG submission 163423) | Anoxic zone freshwater microbial communities from boreal shield lake in IISD Experimental Lakes Area, Ontario, Canada - Sep2016-L224-21m | ecosystem: Environmental > Aquatic > Freshwater >... | reverse complement strand
CCCATGATGCCGAGAGTTTCGTTGACGGAATAACTGCCGTCATGAACGGCACTCTCCCCGAATTCATCAAGGAATACTCCTGCCATTCGCCTGAAAGCAAGCAGTGGTTCTGCTGCAAAGTGAACTCGTTCAAAACTGATAACAGAAAGTACGCCGTCATCTCCCACGAAAACATCACCTGGCGCAAGCTGGCCGAGAGCGAGCTGTGCAAGCTGTCGAAGGCCGTCGAACAGAGTCCGATCGCCATCATTATCACCGATTCCGATGGAAAAATAGAATACGTCAATCCGAAGTTCAGCGACTACACCGGCTACAGTGCCGAAGAAGCGGTTAGTGGTTATCCGAGTTTGCTGAAGTCGGGCATTACGCCTGACGATGTGTACCGTGATTTATGGACATCCATTAGCGCCGGAAAGAGCTGGAGCGGGGAAATGTACAATAAACGGAAGGATGGAACACTCTACTGGGAACATGCCCTGATAGCGCCGTTCATGGACGAAGATGGAGAATCGACCCATTACATAGCCTTCAAGGAAGACATCACCGAGAAGAAAGACCTTACCGACCAGCTCAATCACGCCCAGCGGGTGGAAAGCATCGGACAGCTGGCCGGCGGACTGGCACACGACCTCAATAACATCCTGAGCGTCATCAACGGATATGCCACCCTGCTGAAAATTAATCAGCGCATGGATCAGACGTCCTGCGATCAGGTCAACGAGATTCTGAGCGCCTCGGCGCGCGCAGGCGAGCTGACCCGCAGTATGCTGGCCTACAGTCGCAAGCAGATCATGAACAAAAAAGCGCTGGATCTGAACCCGCTGCTTGCCACGATCGGTACGTTCATAACGCGCATCATCGGCGAAAACATAACACTAACCACGACGATCCACGCCTACCCGCTGATGGTGAATGCAGACGCGGTCCAGATCGAGCAGGTGCTGCTGAACCTTGCCACTAACGCCAGGGATGCGATGCCGACCGGCGGTTCCTTCACGGTAGAAACGTCTGTGGTTAACGTTCATGAAAGCACTATCAGCAATCAGCTCCAAGGCAAAACAGGTCGCTATGCCTGCATCACAATTGCTGACACCGGCAAGGGGATGAACGAGGTGACGCTGAAGCGAATATACGACCCGTTCTATACAACCAAGGGGATCGGTAAAGGATCGGGGCTCGGCATGTCGATGGTTCACGGTATCGTGACACAGCATGACGGGCTTATTGACCTTACAAGCAGTGTGGGTTGCGGTACCACCTTCAGAATTTATCTGCCGCTGATAACCGAGGACGAAGCGGAATCAACAGACGTGGAACCGATCCATCATTTTGAACGTGGAACCGAAACAATCCTGTTCGTAGAAGACGACCAGAACACACTCGATGTGACGGTCGAGTTCCTGACACGGGCCGGTTATACAGTTCTGGTGGCCATGAACGGGCAGGAGGCGGTGGATACGTTTTCCGCCAATCGTGACCAGATCAGCGTGGTAATTTCCGATGTCGTCATGCCGGTGAAAAGCGGTAAGGAAGCCTGCGACGAAATCCTTGAGATTGCCCCCGATACTCCGTACCTGTTCGTCAGCGGACATGCCTACGATATTATTGAAAACCAGGGCGAACTGGGCAGAGGTGCAGAACTTATTATGAAGCCGATCCTGCCGTTTGTGCTGCTGAGCAAGATACGGGAACTCATCGGCTGAATTCAGCCGTCAGTCGAGTGCGGTACAACCGCAGAATCAGTAAACAAGGAGCTTTACGGTCATGGCAAAATCAGTTCTGGTGGTAGACGACTCATTCATCATGCGAACCCTCATCAAGGACATTCTTTCGTCCGACCCGGAACTGCAGGTGGTGGGTGAAGCTACCAACGGCCTGGAAGCGGTGGAAAAAGTCAAGCTGCTCCAGCCGGACATAATACTGCTCGATATCGTCATGCCCGGCATGAACGGGATTGAGTGCCTCAAGCATATCCGGCTGATCAGTAACAGCAGGGTCATCATCGTATCGTCCCTGAGTACCGGCGATTCGGCCGAAACAATGGAAGCGCGCAAGCACGGTGCCTTCGACGTGATCCCCAAACCATCCGGGTCATTAAGCCTCGACCTGCGGTCGAAAAAAGGGAGCGATATCGTAAAAACGTCGCGCCGCGCCGGAGGACTGTCGGAATGCTGAGACATCATACAACGCTGAAAGGAACATTTATGCCGGCTGCATCGTATGCCCACAATTCGGATTTTCACCCATTTTCCGACTTTGAACTCTTCAAGGAGGGCATTCTGGCGTATCAGCAGCATGTTTGGGAACTCACCTCCAGTTACATGACCACGCTGCTGGAAAGCCACCCACGATCAAGACTGCGCGAAATGGCCCTGTTCTGGCTGGCACAGTCCTTGTTCAAATCCGGGAACCGCAGCGATGCAGCCCGTTGCCTGGCTCAGTTCATCAAGGAAAGCCCGGATAGAATCGATCTGCACGGCGATGTGGACGCCGAACTGCTCAACCTCAGCAGACGTTGCGGACGCAGCACCACCACCACAACACTGCCTGATACGCTGTTCCGGAAACCGGCCAGGAACAAACCACGCGGTCAGCACGCAACCACGAAAGGGGTACAGTCATGAAAACAAATCGTAGGGGGGAAAAGGGATTTACACTGGTGGAACTGCTTACGGTAGTCGCCATCATCGCCGTTCTCGCAACTGTAGCCATCCCGGTACTGGCGGGCTATCGGGTAAAAGCCTTTAACTCATCGGCAACAACCGATCTGCGTAATTTCAGAACAACTCTTGAGGCTGTCTACATCGACAAGCGTGGGTATCCCGCCATGTAATCCTGATTTTCAACAAGATGCAATTCCAGCAATAATCCATCTGCCACTTTCAGTGCTGATGCTATTGTACAGGCGATGTCATTTCATCCAGATTCATGAGGAACCTATCCACGCCATGAATGAAACTTCACGGACAACCGGCAGCACTCCTCTGGTGCACTTCAAATCGACCGGCATATCGTTGACGCTGCAGATTACGCTCTGGACGGTCCTGATACTGATTCTGGCCGCCATCGACACCTACCAGTCCTATACGGCCCAGTACAATAACGCCGTCGTCATGGCCCGGATCAATTACAGCAAGGACGCCATCTTCAGGTTGTGGGCATCCGGGCATGGCGGAGTTTACGTGCCGGTTACTCCATCCACCCAGCCCAACCCGTATCTGTCGCATATTCCTGATCGGGATGTCGTTCTCCCTTCGGGAAAACTCCTGACCCTGATGAACCCGGCCTACATGACCCGCCAGATGCATGAATTGGGGGCCGCGCGTGAAAATACTCATGGTCACCTGACCAGCCTCAACCCGATCCGCCCCCAGAACGCCCCCGACGAATGGGAACAGAATGCGCTGCGACTTTTTGAAACTGACAGATTAAAAGAACACGTATCGTTCTCCATGATCGACGGTGAGCCGTACCTGCGCCTGATGAGACCATTTCAGGTTGAAAAAACCTGTCTCAAATGCCACGAGAAGCAGGGATACAACGAGGGCGATATCAGAGGTGGATTGAGCATCTCGGTGCCCTGGGCTCCGCAGCGCAGGCAGTGGCTGGCGGGAATGCCGGTCGCCTTCGGTGGTTATGGCTGCCTGTGGCTGGCAGGAGCGCTCTCGCTGCGCTTCTTCAATCGCCGGTCGCAGCTGGAACTGCTTGAAAACGAAAAACTGGCTATCGATCTTGAACAGGCCATGTATGACGCCCAGGCCGCCAGCCAGTCCAAAAGTAATTTTCTGGCAGTCATGAGTCATGAGATTCGCACCCCCATGAATGGTGTCATCGGAATGACCGAATTGCTGATGACGACACCCATGACCGAAGATCAGCTGAAATACGCCGGGACAATCCGCTCGTGCGGGAAAAAATTGATGGTGATCATCAATGACATCCTCGACTTTTCCAAAATCGAGGCTGGCAAATTGGTGTTGGAGTTGTGCGATTTTGACGTTCGGGAAATGGTGCGGGACATCTTCAACCTCCTGCATGCGAAGGCTTCCGATGCCGGTCTGAAGCTGAGCTGCCATATTGATCAATCGGTGCCTCAGCTCGTCACCGGTGATGTCAGCAGACTCGGGCAGATTGTCATCAACCTGGTCGGAAACGCCATCAAGTTCACCAGCCAGGGAGACGTAATCATCCGCGTCAAGCTTGATTCGCAGCATGAGCGCACCTGCATAATCCGCATTGAAGTTCAGGATACCGGCATCGGCATACCGCACAACCGGCTGATATCAATCTTTGAGCACTTCACGCAGGCAGACAGTTCGACAACCAGGAAATTCGGCGGCACCGGTCTCGGTCTGGCTATCTGCAAAAAACTGGCTGAGCTGATGGGTGGAGAAATCGGAGTCGTCAGCGTAGAGGGAAAAGGTTCCACCTTCTGGTTCACCGCCCGGCTTGTCGTACCGGCTCATTGTCCTGCAGCAGCTCCATCCGATGGTGATATGTTGATAGATGCACTGTCGCAACAACCAGGAGACAACCAGCGTACGTCGCAGATACCGGATGGCTGTTCTGCCACATCGAAAACGTCACCGGCTCCCTTTAAAGGGCGGATACTGCTGGCCGAGGACGATCCCACCAGTCAGCAGATGGCCCAGTTCATCCTGGAGAAACTCAATTATCAGGTTGATGTGGTAGATAACGGGCATCAGGCTGTCAAGGCGCTGGAGGAGTTTGACTACGATCTGGTGCTGATGGACTGCATGATGCCGCTGCTCGACGGATTTGAGGCATCAACCGCGATCAGAGCCCCTGATTCACTGGTTATCAACCGCAACGTTCCCATCATCGCCCTGACAGCCAATGCGTTATCAGATGACCGTGATAAATGCATCGATGCCGGCATGAATGATTACCTTACGAAACCGATTAACGTTGAAGAGTTTATTATAACTCTTGAAACGTGGATAAAATTTTCTGCACAGCGGAAAAATTCGGATACCGCGCTATGACACACCGCGTATCGGGGCGCTTGTAACTTCGTGACTCGTTGGATATAGTGGGCTTGCATCCACTCTATCCGGCCTACACGGGTTCGTTGAATGAATATCCGGCTTGTGAAATTAATCGACCGTCTGCTCGGCACTGCCGTTGTGACGCTGCTCCCCTCCCCTGCCGCTCCTGCCGGCACTGTTGCAGGTGCATCCCTGCTGATAATCCGTCCCGGCGGCATCGGCGATGCCGTTATGCTGGCACCGCTTATCCGCACAATCAGAGCCGCACACCCCGAAATAACCATCACAATCCTGGCCGAGAGCCGTAACAGTGGTGTTTTCCCTTTAATTCCCGGAGTCGAGCGGGTTTTACGCTACGATCGTCCATCAGAATTTGCCGAAGCGCTTGCCGGCAGATACGATGCCGTAATCGACTGTGAGCAGTGGCACCGCATGTCTGCCATCGTTGCCCGACTGGTTAAGGCGCCACTCAAGATCGGCTTCGGCACCAACCAGCGACTGCGGATGTTCACCCATGCGCTCCCCTACTCCCAAGACGACTACGAAGCTGTCAGTTTTTTACGGCTTGCCCTGCCGCTCGGTCTTCCCGATCCAGCCGTAACAGTATCAACGCCATTCCTGACAATTCCTGCAGCTGCCGCTGAAAAAGCCGCCCGACTGACAGAGCGGCTCAACGGCCGGCAGTACATCGTCATGTTTCCCGGAGCTTCCATTGAAGAGCGGAAATGGGGAGCGGAACGTTTTCGCGCTGTAGCGGAAAAACTCTCCGAGTGCAGCTTTGCAACTGTTGTCGTCGGAGGGATTGAAGAGCGTAACGATGGAGAACGGATTAGCGAAAAAACAGGTTTAAATCTGGCGGGCGCAACAACGCTTGCTGAAACGGCGGCGCTGATCGGACGTTCACGGCTGCTGATCAGCGGCGACTCGGGGGTACTGCATCTGGCGGCAGGTCTGGACATTCCGACCGTCTCGCTGTTCGGCCCCGGCATCGCCGCCAAATGGGCGCCGCACGGTGCGCATCACGCCGTAATCGACCATCGACTCCCCTGCTCCCCCTGCACCCGTTTCGGCACGACGCCACCCTGCCCCCGTGCAGTTCGCTGCATGACGGAGATAACGCCGGACGAGGTTGCAGATGCCGCGTTGAAACTGCTGACTTCTGGCGGGCTTTAACCCTGAAAACATTGACTCGCCATGCCTTCCATAGTAGCCTGCCAACGCCTGATTACCTATATTGCGAGGAACCCCGATGACCGCACCCGATCTTACCTGGAACACCGCCCTGCTCTACCCCGCTCCCGATTCGCCCGAACTGGAAGCGGATTTGGCATCATTTGACAAACTGGCGACAGATTTCCGTGACCGCTACTTTGAAAAGGTAGCCACACTCGATGACATCGCCCTGCTGGAATCTATCCGCAGCTATGAAACACTGCAGAACCGCATGGCGAAGCCGTTCTGTTATGCCCACCTGCTGTTTGCCGCCGATTCCTCCAACGACACCTTTCGCACCCTGAGCCAGCGCTGCTCCGAACTGGGGAGCCGGCTTTCACAGCAGCTGCTTTTCTTCGATCTGGAGCTGATGCAGCTTGACGACAGCCGCTGCGAGAGCTTTCGCACATTGCCCGATGCGGCCGGTTATGTCCATTTTCTGGAGGGAATCCGGAAATTCCGTCCCTACTCTCTGAAGGAAAACGAGGAGCGCCTGCTGACCCGAAAAGATCTGACTGGAGTGCGTGCCTTCACAAAGCTGTTCGACGAATTATCAGCATCTTTCAGCTATACCTTTGAACTGGAAGGTGAAGAACGGACCTTCACCGGCGAGGAGCTGCTTTCACTGCTTCACCACCCCTCCGTCGATGTCCGTTTCCGGGCCATGTCCCTGTTTCTCGAGCGGCACGGCGAGCATGGCATCGTCTACAACGCAGTATTCAACAACATGGCCCTCGATCATGGCCAGGAGATGGAGCTGCGCAGCTACTCAACCCCGATCCAGCCGACCAATATCGGCAACGAGATCCCCGATGAGGCGGTCGAACAGTTGATGAGTGTCACCGAGGCCAATTACGGCCTGGCTCAGGAGTATTTCCGCCTGAAAGCCTCGCTGCTCGGCATGGACAGGCTGCGTAACTGCGATATTTACGCCCCGCTGGCCGAAGCTGAAAAAAAATTCGATTTCGATGAAGCCCGCGCCAGTGTAGTAAATTCATACCGCAGCTACGACCCGGAATTCGGCAGCATCGTGGAGGCGTTCTTCAACGAGCGGAGGGTGGATGTGCTCCCTCGCAACGGCAAATCGGGAGGAGCTTTCGCAATGGGAATCACTCCCGACCTGCCGCCGTTTCTGCTGCTCAACTACACCGGCACCCTGCGCGACCTGGCCACCATTGCCCACGAAGCCGGGCATGGTCTGCATTTCGTCCTCTCTCAGAAACAGACGCTGCTGAACTACCACGCACCACTCCCGCTGGCCGAAACCGCCTCGGTCTTCGGCGAGATGCTGCTGACCCGCCGCATGCTGGATGAGGAGCACGACCCGGCGGTTAGAAAATCACTCCTCTGTGCCAAGATTGAGGACATCATCGCCACCACCTTCCGCCAGACGGTCCTGACCCGATTCGAGTTGCGGCTGCATAACGAACGGAGCGGCGGCCTGCTGACCAATGACCGGATTGCTGCCATCTGGCTGGAGGAGAACGGCAAACTCTACGGCGACAGCGTGGAGATGATCCCGGCTTACCGCTGGGGGTGGAGCTATATCAGCCATTTTATCCACAGCCGTTTCTACTGCTATTCCTACACCTTCGCCGAGCTGCTGGTACTGTCATTGTTTCAGAAATACCGCGAAGAGGGAGAGCGCTTCAAACCGGGTTACCGCAAACTGCTGGAATCGGGTGGAGCCTTGTCGCCAGCCAAGACCGCGTTACTGGCAGGGATAGATATCACTGAAGCCGGCTTCTGGCAGAAAGGGTACGATGTGCTGAAAGAGTTGATCGGCGAATTGAAGCAGATTGCCCGATGAAACCTTTTTTTCTGCATGAGCCTTACACTGGATCTAGATGTGTGTATATCTGAATATTTGTGAAATTTATTGAAGTTATACCATGTGATGCTTGCAATATCATTTCATCTGGCATACACTCCGCAGCCGTTACAGGATATATGTCAGGATGGATTCGTTACCATACTATCCACCAAACTCAAGGAGGAAGAACAACATGGCAACACTTCTGGAATTAACGGCACAGATTGTAGCATCCCACGCATCAGGTTCGTCTTTGACATCTGAAGAGCTGTTACGTGAGCTGCAAAATGTCTACGGTGCACTCATGGCACTTGAGGCAGGTGAGGTAATTGCTTCTGAACAATTGACGGTAGATACTACGGCTGCAAAAAAAATAAATTTCAGACAATACTTTAAAAAAGATGAAGTAGTATGCCTCATCTGTAACAGGGGCGGCTTTAAAACACTCAAAAGACATCTGATGGTTGCACATCAACTCAAGCCGGGGCAGTACAGAAAACAATTCAACATCCCGGCGAAATACTCTCTGGTTGCATCGTCATATTCCGAACAGAGGAAGAAAGATGCCCTTGACAGGGGTCAGGGTGAGCTGCTGGCTAAGGCGCGCGCTGCAAGGACAGCCAAGGCGGTAAAAGCGGTAAAGGTAGCAGCAAAGGCAGTAAAAGCTGAAAAAAAGGTGGTAAAAGCTGAGAAGACAGCTAAGACAGACAAAGCGGTCAAGAGTGTAAAAACTGTGGCGGCACCGGCTCAATCGGCTCCTGCGGCAAAAACAAACGTAAAGAGCGCTGCTCCACCCATAAAGCAAAAGACACCGGCTGCCAAAAAAGCAAGTGCTGCTAAAGTCAAAGTCACGAAGAGCCCCAAAGCATCAAAAAGCAAGTAATACGTTGAGACGCCTGCGTTGCAGCAGCGACCAGGCGTCGTATTAACCACCAGGGATTCGCTGAAGGTAACCACCGGAACGTCATGAAAAGAGTGATACCTATAACGGCACTGATGGCGATGGCTGCATCACTGGCCTACGGTGCAGACACAGCCTGGTATACCGGTGACGAACGTTGTCAGCCGCCAAAAGATGATGGAACATATTCAGCGCCTTACAACGCCCAGGAATATTCGCGGGAGTACCCCACGTTTTCCGATGCCGATAAGCAGGGCTGGTCATGTTCCTACCAACGGGAAAACGGAACAATCGTCCAGTTCGGCGACAGTCGTTCGCCTCAGCAGCAATGGCTGTCTCTGTGGGGTGGCAACGACAGTAATTAGCCCGCAGACCGGACCTTAATGGAGGTGCGGTCACTCTCTACGCTCACGTTTTCAGCAGTTCTCCAATTTTCTTCTTCAACTCATCCATGTTAAGCGGTTTCTGCAACAGAGAGATATGATCAGTGATCACCCCTTTCCGACCGATGGCATCCTGCGAATAGCCGGACATATAGATAACCCTGATTGCGCTGTTGATCTCCCTGATCCTCCCGATCATCTCTCTGCCGTTCATGCCGGGCATAATCACGTCGGTCAGTATCAGATCGAAGCTTGTCGTGCACTGTTCAAAAAGTTCTATGGCTGCGTGGGGGGATGAACAAGCTGTCACGTCGTAGCCGCTGCGACGCAGAAGTTTAGCCGTCACAGCGCGAACTGAGTCGTCATCCTCCACCAGTAGAATTGAAGCACTCCCCTTCGCAAGACGTACTTCCGCAGCATGAGCCGGTGAATCTTCGTAACGGTGACCGGGGATGAGTATCCTGAAGACCGTTCCGCCACCGGGCGTACTTTCAACGTCAATGAAACCGTTGTTCTGAGCAATGATGCCGTGGATAGTCGCCAGACCGAGTCCGGTCCCTTTTCCCACTTCCTTGGTGGTGAAGAACGGCTCAAAAATATGCGCAAGAGTATCTCCGTCTATGCCGCAGCCTGAGTCACTGACTGTTATCATGACGTAATCGCCGGACGGACGTTCGGGATGTCCTTCATCGATGGTGTAATTTGAAGTTTCGATAGTCAGGCTCCCGCCGTCGGACATGGCGTCACGCGCATTCACCGCCAGGTTCATCAGAATCTGATCGACCTGCACTGGATCCATAAAAATACTCAGGACTTCATGGCCAGGCTTGAAAATCAGCCTGATATCTTCGCCAATCAGGCGGGAGAGCGATTTCTGCGCTTCGCTGATTACCAGGTTAGTGTCAATACTGTAGGGCGCAATGATCTGCTGACGGGAAAAAGCCAGCAGCTGAGAGGTAATATCGCGGGATAGTTCCGCCGCCCTGGTAACCTCTCTCAGGTAATCGTGAACCGTCTCTTCCCCTTCTGAAAGTTCTTCCGACGCAAGCTGGGTGTACCCCATGATGACTGACAGTTTGTTATTGAAGTCATGGGCAATCCCGCCGGCAAGCCGGCCGACCGATTCCAGTTTATGGGATTGCTGCAGCTGCTCCTGTAGTCTCCGGTTATCCGTAACATCTCTGAAGAACCAGGCTCTCCCGAAACATTCACCGTTACTATCCACCAGTGGGGATGAATACCTGTCAATCGTGTGTCCGTCAATAAGCTCGATTACATCTCTGCTGGTCTGATCGTTGTGGGCGTAGAGCCAGTCGACCCTGCGGATAAACTCGTCCGGATTTTTCAGCTGGCCGGACACTGATGTCAGCAGCTTTGAATCGTCCTGTTCGTCAAAAACCTCCAGCGGGATCTGCCAGATTTCGGCGAACCGCCTGTTGGTCATGATAACCTTACCATCATTTCCGACCATCAGAATGCCGTCGATTGTTGATTCCGACATGGTTTCAAGCAGCCTGGTACGATATTCCAGCGTCGCGGTTCGCCTTTGCACACGCTGCTCAAGAGTTTCATTAACTTTTTCAAGTTCCAGTTTCTGCTGTTCAAGCCTGGCGGCCAGGTCACGTAAATCGTTCTCCATCGATTTGCCTTGTGAGGCGTCGCGGCCAATACCGAAAAAGGTCTGTTCACCGGTGCTGTTAATTATCAGCGACGCATTGGACACAAACCAGAGCCAATACCCATCCTTATGTCGAATCCTGTATTCAAGCCCTTCCCTGCTTTCTCCACTTGTTATTACATCCTGCAGAAATGTTAGGCTGGCAGGAAGTTCGTCAAGATGGATGAGCGGTGCGAATGAGGTTCCAATCAGCTCATCGGGACGATATCCCAACAGTTTTTCCACATTGGGCGCAACGTAAGTGATTGTTCCTTCAGGAGATAGCGTGTAGATGAGGTCGTTGGCATTTTCAACGAAGGTTCTGAAGCGGCGCTCATTTTCATCTACTTTTTTGAGCAGGTGCCGTTCGGAAATTTTGAAGGCGACGATCAGCGAAATTACAGTTCCGAATACAAGGAGAGCCAGGCTGATGGCAAGACGCCTGTTTGCGTCTTTCATAATCTGATCGCGCGAGATTTCTGCCCGAACATACATGAAAGGAGTAACTTCATTCGGAAGTTGAAGTTTCTGGTAGGAAAGAATTTTCGACCCGTCACTCCCTTCAGAGTCAAGAATACCTTTTTCAGGCCCCTCTTTCATGCGCCTGAACAGGGATTCCCGCTCCTGGGTACCGTTGAGCTCCGCATTGGTTGAATTAAAAAGAATCGTCCCTTTGTGGTCAAGTATAACAACGGACAGGGTGCCGGTATCCAGCGTATTCCCACCCAATTCATTCAGGTCGCCCAGTTCGACACTGGCAACTCCGGCTCCGATGAAGGTTCCCGTGCTATCCTTGAACGGCAGAGCAAAGCTGAACACCGGTCGTCCTTTAACTTTGCCGATGGCATATTCACCGGAAGAAAAATGCCCCGATGAGACCGCGTTGATAAAAAAGCGTCGATCACTGTAGTACGCGGCGCCCTTGATGGGATTCGTCGAGGCCCAGCGGGCACCGGTTTCATCAACAATGAAGAAGCTTGAAAACTGCGGATACTGCTTGACCATGCCAAGCAGCAGTTCATTAACGGCGGCTTCGTTACGTGTCTGCACGATTTCGAGACGGGAGAGGGTGTTGAGGAAAAGTTCCGAACTTCTGGCAAGCTGTGTCAGATACTGACTGGTCTGACCCACATGCCGGGTGGCATCGCTCATGGCATCATGAACCATACGATTCCGCTCGGCAAAAGCGGTATAGGCCACGATTATGCACGGAATAGACGCCATGATGGCGATCAGTATGATCAGGTCTCTACGAATCGAAGCGGTTTTGAATAACGTCATCACTTACCTGTCCGGGATCAGCCGGATTCTCCTTAGTTTTATGTCCGCTTTGATCTGGATCGGATTAATTCTCTGTTTCGCGGGAAATGATCCGGATTGCATCAAAAATCACACCGTCATATTTATCCTGCGCAAGTCCCGTCGCCACTTCCGGAATTTTAAGCAGCGACTTGACGAAGCCGAAACGGAGATCGCGTGGCAATACGGCAGAGTAGGAAACAAGATTCGCTTCCTGCTCGCCCGTGAGTACAGGAGAAACCTGCAGGGTGGCAGTCAGGTCATTGATTGTCGCAGCCTGCACATCATCCCGCTGGCGCTCCGCAGCAGCATCCACCCTGGTCCAGTCGTTCAGGATTTCTGCAGCAGTCAGCGGACGCCCCTTGCTGTCAGCCAGCCAGCGCATGAAGGTGATCGCAGCCTCTGTGCCGATGATGCCGGCGTACACTTCCATTTCCAGCCCACCGGGAAATCGGCAGTTCTTCCTCAGGATACTGACCATCTCCCATCCCCGCTCGGTCGGCTCAACCTGCAGGTCCATAGGCGCCCCCTGGCGAGCCAGCAGGCCAGAGTTTCCCGCCAGAAACCGGCGCACATCGCCAGACAGATCCCGTTGCACCGCATAGCGGGCCCAGCAGTTGTAATCCGACTCCACAAACAGCATCACCATCCGATCGATCAGGGCGCGATCAAGGGTGGCCACCTGGTAGGTGCCATCGGGAGGATTGATACTGACGATCACCTTGTGCCGTTTTGAGAGCTGGTGGGTGTGCAGCGACCGGAGCATCCCTTCGGCAGGAGGTTCAACAAACTGAAAAATGGCCTGCAGGGTGTCCTCCTGCTGGGCCCGGTTCAACTCATCGCAGTGGACCACGGTCGGCGGTTCATCATCGCCGGGCCACCAGGAGGGGCGCGACCAGTGCATCAGATCTCCATCGCGAAAGGGGATGCCGATCAGATCTCCCACCTCCATCTGTCCCAGGCGCAGTGATACGTAGTTCCGGTCAATTTCACGGCAGGCCTGAATGATGCCGGCGCTTTTTCCGACGCCGCGATGCCCGACAACACAGGGCGTCAGGTCGGTTGTGGTGATGATCTCCTTGACGACAGTTTTCATCTGTTCGATGTTCATAAACAGCCTTTGTAATTATGCAGCATAGATAAGCGGATCCTGTAACCCTGCTTCCTCAAACCCCTTCAGGCGCAGGCGGCAGGAATCACACTTCCCGCAGGACAGCCCTTCCTGAGTCGGGTCGTAGCAGGAGTGTGTCAATGAGTAATCTACCCCTAATTCCACACCACGCCGGATTATATCGGCTTTACTCAGGTTTATCAGCGGTGCATGAATTGTGAAACGCGACAATCCCTCAACTCCGGCTTTGGTCGCCAGATTGGCCATCTTTTCGTAAGCCTCAATATAATCCGGACGGCAATCGGGATAGCCGGAATAATCAAGCGCATTGACGCCGATGAAGATATCGGCAGCACCCAGCACCTCGGCCCATCCCAGGGCAAATGAAAGGAAAATAGTGTTGCGTGCCGGCACGTAGGTGACCGGAATATCGCTGCCCACGCCATCTTTGGGTACTTCAATATCCGCTGTCAGGGCGCTCCCCCCCATCAACCTCAGGTCGAAATCGACAACCAGATGCTCTTCTGCTCCCATTATTTTGGCGTTTTTCCGGGCGATCTCCAGCTCATAGCTGTGCCGCTGTCCGTAGGAAAAGCTGATTGCATGCGGGACAAATCCGTCCGCCTTGGCGAGTGCCATGCAGGTGGTAGAATCAAGGCCACTGCTGTATAAAACTACCGCTTTTTTAATTTCCATGAGAATCTCCTGCAGATATCGTTAATGCATATCAGAATAACAGTCAAATAAATTTGCACACGTTCCAAAAAGATGTACTATCACTCCCGCACAGCTGAATCATTTACGAGCGGGAGAACACCGGTGATGAAACCTGTAACGAGCCACCAGACCTCACATGGTATGACCGATACCGAAACAGGCGTCGAAAAGGACGAGCTGCAGCCCTTACATATCGCGCTCAAAAAGAGTAAAAAAACATCCGGCTCTTCGTCAAAACTGACCAAATCAAAAAACTCCCGTGCAAAAACAACAAAACAAAAAGGCACTAAACCGAAGCAGAAGTCGGCAAAATCGACGGTAAAAAAACCGCATGAGCGAACCGTTGTGCCAGCTCCGCACATTGATCTGACTGACAGTCACTGGTACCTCAACCGCGAACTTACCTGGCTCGATTTCAACAGCCGCGTGCTGCATGAAGCTGAAGATGATCGTACCCCGCTCCTGGAACGGCTTAAATTCCTTGCCATCGTCAGCGCAAATCTTGATGAATTTTTCATGAAGCGCATCGGCGGCCTCAAACAGCAGATCGGCGCCGGCATGCGCGAGCTTTCCCTCGACGGACGTACTGCGCTCCAGCAGGTCAGGGAATGCCATACTGAGATACGGGCCATGGAAACGCGGAAAGAACTCATGTTTCAATGCGTGCGGGAACTTCTGGCGGAAAAAAATATCATTTTAGAGCAGTATGCCGAATTGCTTCCCAAAGAACGCAAACTGTTGCGCGAGCATTATTATGCCAATATTTTTCCGCTGCTGACGCCGCAATCCATCGACCCGGCACATCCGTTCCCGTTCATTTCCAACCTGTCGCTCAATTTGTTGGTGGCGGTCCGCTATCCCAAGGCACGCGAGGTTTCGCTGGTGCGCGTAAAAGTTCCGGTCGGTCTCGGGACGCCACGCTTCATACGGGTCGGCAAAGGGGATCACTTTGTCTGCATTGAAGACCTGATGTGTAACAACCTGGATATGCTCTTTCCCGGCATGCAGATTGTGTCGTGCGAGATTTTCAGAGTGACCCGCAACGCCAACACTGAAAAGGATGAGGATGAAGCCGACGACCTGATGGAGATGATCGAGTCTGAGCTGAAAGAGCGCAAATTTGCCCCGATCGTCAGGCTTGAAATCGGTAGCGGCATGGAACCGCTGCATCGCGGCAGACTGGCAGCTGAACTGGAACTGGACGAAGAGGATGATGTTTTTGAAGTTTCAGGACTGCTGTCGCTGCGAGACCTTTTTGAGCTGGTGAAACTCGACTACCCGCGCATGCACGACCCGATACATCACCCGATTGACCATCCCCTGCTGCTGTCCCAACGCAATATCTTCCACATCATTCGTGATGCCGGATCTATTTTGCTGCAGCACCCCTATGAATCCTTTTCAACTTCGGTGGAGCGCTTTCTGCGGGAAGCGGCTCAAGACCCCAAAGTACGCGGTATCAAGATGACGCTCTACCGAACGTCGCGCCAGAGCAGGATCATCGACGCCCTGATTCTGGCTGCCCAGAACGGCAAGCAGGTGGCGGTCGTTGTCGAACTGAAGGCCCGCTTCGACGAGGCAACCAATATCAGCCTGGCCGAGCGGATGGAAGAAGTCGGCATCCACGTCACCTACGGTGTGGTCGGTCTGAAGACCCACTGTAAAATCATCATGGTTGTACGTCAGGACTTTACCGGCCTGCGCCGCTATCTGCATATCGGCACCGGCAACTATCATGCCGAAACGGCACGCATCTACAGCGACATTGGACTGCTGACCGGCGATCGGGCCATCGCCGAGGATGTAACCGAGCTGTTCAACTATCTTACGACCGGTTTTATGGCAAAACGGTCGTACCAGAAACTTTTTCAGGCCCCCCGTGGTTTGAAAAAGGCACTTATTTCAAAGATCAATCGCGAAATTGAGTTACACTCCGTTCAGGGTGGTGGGTTGATCCAGTTCAAGATGAACGCTCTCGAGGACGGCGACATCGTCAGAGCGCTCTACCAGGCCTCAATTGCGGGAGTCAGGATAGACCTGATCATACGGGATACCTGCCGTCTGCTGCCCGGCATTCCCGGACTGTCAGACAACATCCGCGTGATCAGTATCGTCGGGCGCTTCCTGGAGCATGCCCGTCTCTACTACTTCCGCAACGGTGGAAATGAAGAGTATTTTATTGCCTCGGCCGATGCCATGAAACGCAACCTTGAAGCGCGCGTCGAGTTACTCTGCCCGGTCGAAGAGACTGCCCTGACAAAGGAGCTGCGCAGCATTATCGATACCCAGCTCGCGGATCAGCGTTCCGTGTGGGAAATGCAGTCAGACGGCACATATATCCAGCGTATCCCCGCCGACCATTTGCTCGAAGAAGGGTGCCACAGTCGGCTGATTACACGCGCCGAGAAACGCAGGGTTGATGCACAGAAACCCAAAAAACACAAAAACAAATTGAAATAGCAATAGCTGCCAACGGAGGTTTTTCGTGATTAAAAGTATGACCGGTTATGGTAAAGGCGAACTTGAGTCATCGCTGGGTACACTTACCGTCGAGATCCGTTCGGTAAATCACCGCTATGGTGAAGTGTCAATTCGTATGCCACGCCCGTTCTATCCGTTTGAAAACGACATCAAACGCCATATATCAAGCGTTCTCAAACGTGGCAAAATTGATGTTTCGGTTCAATGGGATGAAACATCGGATGGCGAGGCGCTGCCACAGATCAATATGGAATTGGCACGACAATACCATTCTATTTTCAAGTTGTTATCGGATGAACTTCATCTTGCGAATGAAATCCCTCTGACACTGCTGCTCTCCCAGAAAGGGGTTATCGGTGAAGCGGCCACCCGGCAGGATGACACCGGCCTGCAGCAGCATGTGCTTACGGCCGTAGGTTCCGCGGTAACCGCCATTGACGCAATGCGCAGACGTGAAGGGGAGAGCCTGGCGGACGACCTTGCCGCGCGGCTGAAGCAGGTGGCCGAATGGATCGGCGAAATCCGGGGGCGCGTACCGCATACGGTTGACGAATACCGGCAGAAACTGAAAGCGAGGCTCGCTCAATTGCTGGAGAACACCGAATTCGACGAATGGCGCCTGACGCAGGAAATTGCACTGATGGCAGACCGCAGCGACATAACCGAAGAACTGGTGCGGCTTTCCAGCCACTTTACCCAGTTTGAAGAAACTCTGCTGCTCCCGGAAGCTGTCGGCCGTAAACTCGATTTCCTGATGCAGGAAATGAATCGCGAGGTCAACACCATCGGCTCTAAGTCAAATGATGTGACCATTACTACCCTGGTCGTCCGGGTCAAGGCAGAGATGGAAAAAATGCGGGAACAAGTGCAGAACATCGAGTAAATCAAACTGTCGTGCGATCAACCCACTGCTTGATCTTGTTACAGTTATGCAACGACTATGTTAAAATTCTGACAATGTGCTCATACCTCGCGCTTCCCGGCCGTAAGATGTCAATTTGTACTTGACACCGTTTCACCGTGAGAGTATAGGCCATCAAACATTCCTCGTTAGCAGAGGCGTTTGCACAAACACAGGCTACTGCCCAAAAATGTCGAAAGACGCCAATGGGTAGACCAGGTATTGTCGGCTTAAGGCTTTACCTAAGGTAGCTGGTCAAAACGACCTACGTTGTGCACTGCCGAAAGTCAACCAGAGAGGAAAGTATCCCGTCTGTATTCAAGGGACTTCCTCCGAAGTCCCTTTTTTTGTGGATAAGAGCCATGACGACCGAAATCAGCGAAATATACCTGAGCCAGATCTTAGGCAAGATCGTCATCAACAGTAAAGGTGAAGACCTTGGGGTGCTGCGTGACCTGATCATGGTTCCGGGAGAGGTTTTTCCTGAGGTCTCACACATTGTCTTTCAATCCCGCAAAGGCCGTAAATCACTTCCCTGGGCCGAAGTGGCCCTCTTCAACCACGTTGTCATATCAACAGTAGGTATCAACCCTCCCGGGCTGACAAACTATCTGCCGCACGAAGGTGAAATTCTTGTCAGGCGGGGCCTGCTGGACAAACAGATCGTAGACGTCGATGGCGCAAAGGTTGTGCGTGTCAATGACATCAAACTGGGGAGATTCAACGAAAAGCTCTGTATTTTTTCCGTAGACATCGGCTTTCGCGGCCTGCTGCGCCGCCTGGGATACATGAAACTCGGCGAGTATGTGGCGCAGCTGCTCAAACGTGATATCCCTGCTGCCGAGATCAGCTGGGAATATGTTCAGCCGCTGGAACCCCATTCATCCAAACTGGCCCTCAATATCGCCCGCGGTCAGATGAACGAAATCCATCCTGCCGACCTGGCCGATATTATCGAAAATATTCCTATTCACAGTATCCGCACCGTGCTTGACTCCATTGATGCTGAAACCACCGGCGACGCCCTTTACGAGCTGGAAGCTGACATGCGTAACATCGTCGTCAGCCAGCTTGATGCTGAGCAGCTGACGGACATTCTGGAAGAGATGGAACCGGATGAAGCCGCCGACATCCTCTCGGACCTCCCTGAGCAGAAGGCTCAGGAGCTGCTTGAGATGATGGATCAAGAGGACGCCGAAGACATACAGGAGCTGCTTGAGCATGAGGAGGATTCGGCTGGCGGCCTGATGAACCCAGAGTATTTCCGGCTCAGTTCCGACATCTCGGTCGGACAGGCCCTGGAACGGTTCAAGGAGTGCGCCAGTGAGATCGAGACCGTCTTCTACGGTTATGTGGTGGATGCGGATGAGCGGCTTGAAGGCGTCGTGAGCCTGAAAGGTCTGCTGTTGACCCCCCCTGAAACACACATCACTGACATGATGGAAGAGAATGTCAAAACCGTTCCGATCGACGCAGAACCTGCAGATATGCTTGAAATGCTGGCCAAGTACGACCTGATTGCCGTCCCGGTTCTGGACGGGAACGACCGTATGGCCGGCATCGTGACCGTTGACGACGTTCTGGCGCACTATCTGCCGCTGATCCTCAAGAACAAGCGTCGTTAGGGACGGGAAAGTACCAAAAATGAGTGGCATGACTTCATCCCGATTTATCAAGCCGGTCAAAGGGATCAACACCAGGAATATCATGCTGTTCCTGGCCATCCTCGGCCCCGGTATTATTACCGCCAATGTTGACAATGACGCAGGCGGCATTACCACCTATTCGCTGGCTGCCGCCAATTATGGCTACGCTATCCTCTGGATGATGATCCCCACCACAATTGCACTGATAGTCGTGCAGGAGATGTGCGCCCGGATGGGAGCCGTCACCGGCAAGGGGCTCTCCGATCTGATCCGGGAATCGTTCGGTGTGAAAGTCACCTTTTATGTCATGATCGCCCTGCTGCTGACCAATATGGGCAATTCTATCTCAGAGTTTGCCGGTATAGCCGCCAGCCTGGAGATTTTCGGCATCAGTAAATATATTTCTGTGCCGATCAGTGCCGTTCTGGTATGGCTGCTGATCGTCAAGGGGTCATATAAGACGGTCGAAAAAGTTTTTCTGGTGGCCTGCCTGGTTTACATCTCCTATCCGATCGCCGCTTTTCTGGCCGGCCCAAAATGGGACGTTGTTCTCAAAGCTACCGTCACTCCTACCTTCAAATCCGACAGCGCCTACCTGATGACCCTGATCGGCATCGTCGGAACCACCATCGCCCCCTGGATGCAGTTCTACCAACAGTCTGCGGTTGTTGAAAAAGGGATTACCGCCGAGCAGTATAATTTTACCCGGCTTGACGTCATCATCGGTTGCGTGCTTGCAATCGTGGTGGCGTTTTTCATGATGGTGGCCTGCGCCTCGACTATCAATCTTCATGGACTCAAGATCGAGACTGCCGCCGATGCTGCTCTGGCTCTGAAACCGTTGGTCGGTGCACATGCGTCGTCACTATTCGCCTTCGGCCTGTTCAATGCGTCGCTATTCGGCGCCTGTATCCTGCCGCTCTCCACGGCGTTCTACATCTGTGAGGGGATGGGATGGGAGTCGGGGGTCGATAAGGATTTCGAACAGGCACCGCAGTTTTTCTGGCTCTTTACCATCATAATCGCCATCAGTGCGGCTCTGATACTGATTCCCAATGCCCCCCTGATGACAATTATGTTCATCTCTCAGGTCGTCAACGGTGCCGTGCTGCCGTTCGTTCTCTTTTTTATGATCATGCTGATCAACGACAAAAAATTGATGGGCACTTACGTAAACGGACCGGTATTTAATATCATCGCCTGGCTGACGGTGGTTATCATGATACTTCTGACGGTCGTCATGACCTTTGATATTGTGATGCCGGGACTTACCAAGCGACTGATTTCGTTCTGATTACAGTAGGTATACTCACACGGAGTCAGGTCCCTGCCGTTAAATTTGAATGGAACCTTTATTTACGATATTTTTGTGGTACACTGTGGCCACAATGAAAATGATATTTTAACCTCATCAGGTAACCTCATTGCCATGATTCGTAAACCGGTTTCACTGCTGCTGATAATTATCTTCCTGTTTCTGCCGACAGTCTGTTTTTCATATCCTTGTGAAATTCACGCATTCTCGCCGTCTGAAATTGTTGATCTGTCCGACGAGCAGAGCACTGACTGTAACAATACGCACGAATCCGACAACTGCGAGACCACCTGTTGTTGCGCTGGGTATTTGCATCTGACCACCTTTACAGGAATTCATAATTTGGATTTTAACTCCGCGTTGCTGCCATACACCCCGCAACTTGCCTTGCCCCAGATTTTAGACAGAATATTCGTGCCCCCGCAGAACATTTCCTGAACCAGCATCACCCAATCGCGTACAATTCAGCAG
>Ga0194061_1000655_pt1 | contig 20918 bp, 17 predicted proteins | sample SepL2221m_MetaG_FD_163423 | JGI IMG/M metagenome (GOLD analysis project Ga0194061, IMG submission 163423) | Anoxic zone freshwater microbial communities from boreal shield lake in IISD Experimental Lakes Area, Ontario, Canada - Sep2016-L224-21m | ecosystem: Environmental > Aquatic > Freshwater >... | reverse complement strand
CCGCCCCCGCCCCCGCCAGCATTGGCATGCTGCTGAGTGAAGTCGATACGCCCGCGCTGATTCTTGATCTCGATGTGTTCGAGAGCAACATCGCCTTGATGAACGCGGCGCTAAAGGGCCAGAAGGTGCGTCTGCGCCCGCACGCCAAATCGCACAAGTCGGCCGATATCGCCAAGGCGCAAGTCGCCGCCGGTGCGGTGGGCGTGTGCTGCCAGAAAGTCAGCGAGGCCCAAGCGCTGGTCGATGCCGGCGTAGAAGACATCCTTATTTGCAACGAAGTGGTCGGGCCGGCCAAGCTGGCGCGGCTCACGGCGCTGGCCAAGCGCGCGCGCATCGCCGTGTGCACCGACCATGCCGCGAATGTCGCGTCGCTGGCTGCTGCGGCAAAAACCGCCGGCGTGCGCCTGGATGTGCTGATCGAGGTCGATGTCGGCGCCGCGCGTTGCGGCGTCGCGCCGGGCGCACCGGCGCTGGCGCTGGCGCGGGCGGTGGCGGCGGCGCCCGAACTGCGCTTTGCCGGCATTCACGCTTACCAGGGCTCGGCGCAGCACCTGCGCAGCATCGCCGAACGACAGGCGGCGATTGACGTGGCGACCGAAAAAGCGCGCACCACGCGCGAGCTGATTGTCGCCGCGGGCATCGCCTGCGACACCGTCACCGGCGCGGGCACCGGCAGTTTTTTATTCGAGCGCGACAGTGGCGTCTATACCGAGTTGCAGCCGGGCTCTTATATATTCATGGACGCCGACTACCAGCGCAACGCCTGGGAGGGTTTTCCCGCCTTCGGCCAGAGCCTGCACGTCCTCACCACGGTAATGAGCACGCCCGCCGCCGACCGCGTTGTGCTCGATGCCGGGCTCAAGGCCTCCAGCGTCGATTCGGGCATGCCGCGCGTGGCCGGGCGCAGCGGGCTCGAGTACATCAAGGCCTCGGACGAGCACGGCGTCATCAGCGTCGCCGCGGGCACAACGCCGCCGGCACTGGGCGAAAAGCTGCTGCTGGTGCCGGGGCATTGCGACCCGACGGTGAACCTGCACGACTGGTTTGTCTGCGTGCGCAAGGGCGTGGTGCAAGCCTTGTGGCCGGTGACTGCGCGGGGGATGATGTGGTGACGCGTGACAATGTTATGCATTGCCAGAAACGGAATATTTCTCGTGTCCGTCATTCCGGGGCCGCGTAGCGGAACCCGGAATCCATGGGGTTAGGATGGTCGCCATACGACGAACCCCATGGATTCCCGCTCCCCGATTAAGGCATTCGAGGACAAGCTTCGCGGGAATGACGAATTGATTAGATATTTTCTTACGGAGACGAAATGGAAAAAAAGAACTTCAATGCCGATATACCTTCTTCGGATGCGCCCTTTAACCTGTGCGTGCGCCATGGCGACCTGATTTACGTTTCGGGGCTGCCGCCGTTTGACGAGGCATTCTCAGCCAGTGTGCGCGAAGCGCGGGCGGGCAAGCTGCCGCTGCCGCCTTTCCCGCCCATGCCCTTCGCCGACCAGGTGCACCTGGTGATGGGCAATATGAAAAAACTGGTGGAGCAGGCCGGCTCCAACATGGACTGCCTGCTCAAGGTGATTGTCTGGCTCAAGGACCAGCGCGACTCGGGCGAATTCGACCCCATTTACCGCACCTATTTCTCGAGCCAGGAAACCCTGCCGGCGCGCACGCGCATGCAGGCCGGACGCACGCCCATGGACTGCGGCCTCGAAGTGGAGGCCATCGGTTACGTGCCCAAAGCAGCAAAGGCGAAAGCGGCAAAGCGCACCGTGAAAAAGGCGGTAAAGAAAAAGCCGGCGGTGAAGGGGGAAAAGAAGACGGCGACAGGACGTAGTACTGGCGCCAAACCGAAATCGCGACCACGTCGCTAGTACGAGTTTGTCATTCCGAACGCAGTGAGGAATCTGCTTTTCAAGGAAACAGAAGCAGATTCCTCGGTTTTCAGCCTCGGAATGACAGTGAATTTTGTATAAGAATTTTGAGGAGACAGCAGTGAGCAAAAGCGCAAAGTACGAAAAAGGCCTGGCGGTACGCAAGTCCGTGTTGGGCGAGGACTATGTCAATCGCGCGCTGGCCGCGGCCGATGACTTCAGCCAGCCGCTGCAGGACTGGGTGACCGAGTCGGCCTGGGGCGAGGTGTGGACCGATGAGACCATTCCGCGCAAGACGCGCAGCATGCTCAATATCGCGCTATTGGCCACGCTCAACCGGCCGCATGAACTGAGGCTGCATTTGCGCGGTGCGCTCACCAACGGCGTCAGCCGCAAGGAAATCGCCGCGGTGCTGATCCACTGCGGCGTCTATTGCGGGGCGCCGGTGGCGGTCGATTCGTTTCGCATCGCGCGCGAAGTGTTCGCCGAACTGGACAAGGCCAAGGCCAAGGCCTAAGGTCTGCGGTCCAAGGACCTCGCTCAGGTCGTGGCGACGCTTGTTTCGCGCGAGGACGGAAATGCCAGCGCGGCAAAAAACACGCAGGCGGCGAGTGCGGCGAGGATGTTGAACAGCAGGGTAAAGTCGCCGGTCGCCTTGTACACGCCGGCGACCATAGGTACCGCCGCGGCACTGGCGGCAAAGGACAGCACGTAGCGCACGGCATAGGCGCGCGCCCGCCATTCGTCGCTGGTGTAGCGCGCAATCATGGCGTCGTTGATGGGGATCTGGCCGAAGACGAAAAACATCATCGCCACGGCGCAGGCGAGCATGGCGTAGCCTTGCAGGCTGCCGGCGGCAAGCAGCAGCGGCACCTGCAGCGCCACCACCGGCACGAACACCGCCTTGAGCGAACGCTTGTCCAGCCAGGTGCCCACCAGCAGCTGCGCCATCGCCGCGATCAGGTAGACCATGCACACCAGCAGGCCTATGCCCATGGTCGACTGGGTCAGGGCCGTCAGGCGTTCGTCGAATACCTTGGGCATGGATACCGTGGTGGCGTTGAAAATGATGCCGCCGCAAATTGTTGCCACCAGCACCACCACGAACACGCGCAGCAGCAGGCGGCGCGGCAGGCGCGCCGCACCGGCCCTGGCCTTGACGCGCACCGGATCGCCGCCGCGCGCGGCAAGCGCAAAACCGATGCCCGTGAGCATGCAGACGATGCCGGGCACAAAGAACGCCGCGCGCCAGTGCCACAGGTCGGCAAGCGCCCCGGCGATAAGCGCGGCGAGGGCGAGGCCGGTGTTGCCATAGACGCCGTTCACGCCCAGGGTGCGGCCGACCTGCGGTTCGTTGGCCACCAGCATGGCGGTGCCGACCGGGTGGTAGATAGCCGCAAACATGCCGATGAGGCCCAGGCCGGCGCTTAACTGCCATTCCGTTTGTGCCAGGCCGGTGACGATGGAGGCCGCGCCTATGCCGAAAAAAAACAGCGTCATCATGCCGCTGCGGCTCCAGTGATCAGCCAGCCAGCCGGCCGGAATCGAGAACACGCCAAAGGCGATGAAACCGGGCAGCGCGAGGGGAAGCAGTTCGCTGTAGGAGCGCTGCCATTCCAGGCTGATGGCCAGCACCACCGTCGGGAAAATCAGCATGAACAAGTGGTCGAAGGTATGGCCCAGGTTGAGGTAGAGCTTGATGGTTTGGCGGCTGGACATGGCGCAAGCTTAAACTACTACTGTTACCATTGCTCGGAGCAACGGAGGTTTACATGAAAGCGATCACCAAGGCGTTTTGGCCCGCCCTTGCCCTGGCCGGGGCGCTGGGCCTCGCCACGCCGGTGCGGTCTGCGGACGCGCCGGACGCCGCGCAAATGCTCGGTGCCGTGGTCAAGGTGCACAGCAAGTCGATCGAGGATGCGCGCTCCAATGCCACGCTCGGGCGCACGCGCGAGGGCACCGGCGTAGTCATCGACGACAAGGGCCATGTGCTGACGGTGGGTTATATCGTCATCGAGTCCGAAGCCATCGAAATCACCACCGCCGGCGGCAAGACCGTACCGGCGACCCTGGTCGGTTATGACCACGCCAGCGGCTTTGGCCTGTTGCGCGCCCAGGTGGCCATGGGCGTCAAGCCGATCGCGCTGGGCCAGTCGGCGGCGCTGGCGGTCAGCGAGCCGGTGATGGTCCTGCCCTATGGCGGTCGCGAGGCGGCGCTCATCGCCCAGGTCGTGGCCAAGCGCAAATTCAGCGGCAGTTGGGAGTACCTGCTCGATGAGGCGATTTTCACCTCGCCGCCGACCCTCGCCTGGGCCGGCGCCGCGCTGGTCGGGCGCGACGGCAGGCTGCTTGGCATCGGCTCGCTGCTGGTGCGCGACACGGTCGAGGCGGGCACACCGCTGCCGGGCAATATGTTCATTCCCATCGACCTCATCAAACCCATCCTCGGCGACCTCATCGCCAACGGCCGCGCCGCCGGCGCGCCAAGGCCGTGGTTGGGCCTTGCCACCGAGGAAGTGCAGGGCAGGTTGTTTGTCACGCGTGTCTCGCCGGACAGCCCGGCTGACAAGGCCGGCATCCGGCCGGGGGACATTGTCGTTGCGGTCGGAGCCGACACGGTAAAGACGCACGAAGACTTGTACAAGAGAATGTGGGGGATCGGTGCCGCCGGCGCCGTAGTGCCACTCAAGCTGCTGCAGGGTGCCGACATGCGTGAGGTCGGGGTGCATTCGATTGACCGCTTCGAGTATTTCCGCGCCAAACCGGTGTACTGAATTGCACAGGGAAATGCTGCCTCCCCCGCCGTCATTCCCGCGGAAGCGGGAATCCACCTTGACACGTTAAACGTGGCTAAATAGAGTCAAAATGGGTTCCCGCTTCCGCGGGAACGACGAAGTAGCGTGAAAGAGGAGACAGACTCGCCATGAGCGAGCAACCATGAGCGAGCAATTTAGCGGCACCATGCCGGTGGCCGGGCGGCACAGTTTTGATGCCGGCGCACTGGGAGTGTGGATGAAGCAGCACGTCGCGGGCTTCTCCGGCATGCCCGCCATCGAGCAGTTCAAGGGTGGCCAGTCCAATCCCACCTACCGCCTCGAAGCGGGCGGGCGGCGTTATGTCATGCGCTCCAAGCCGGCTCCCGCGGCCAAGCTGCTGCCCTCGGCGCATGCGGTCGAGCGCGAATACCGCGTCATGGGTGCGCTGGCCGGCGCCGGCATCCCGGTGCCGCGCATGCTCGCGCTGTGCGAGGACGAGGCGGTGATCGGCCGCGCCTTTTACATCATGGACTGCGTCGAGGGCCGGGTTTTCTGGGAGCAGTCACTGCCGGGCATGGACAAGGCGGGGCGTGCCGCCATTTACGATGAAATGAACCGCGTCATCGCCGCCCTGCACGCGGTTGATTACGCCGCCGCCGGACTCGCCGACTTTGGCAAGCCGGGCAATTATTTTGCGCGCCAGGTCGCGCGCTGGACGCGCCAGTACCAGGCTTCCGAAACCGAAAGAATCGAAGCCATGGACAGTCTTATCGCCTGGCTGCCCCAACACATCCCGGCCGGCGATGAAACGGCGGTGGTGCACGGCGATTACCGCATGGACAACCTGATTTTTCATCCCACCGAGCCGCGCGTTCTGGCTATACTCGATTGGGAACTCTCGACGCTGGGCCATCCGCTGGCGGATTTTTCCTACAACTGCATGGGCTGGCATATCCCGCCCGAGCAGTTTCGCGGCATTGCCGGGCTGGACCTCGCGGCGCTGGGTATTCCGTCCGAGCAGGCTTATATTGAGGCTTATTGCCGCCGCAGCGGGCGCGCGGGCATCGCCCCGCAACATTGGGATTTTTACCTTGCCTACAACCTGTTTCGCATCGCCGCCATTTTGCAGGGCGTAATGAAGCGCGCCCTGGAGGGCACCGCCTCCAGCCAGCAGGCGCTTGAGGCCGGCCGGCGTGCGCGGCCGCTGGCGGAAATAGGCTGGCGTTTTGCCGGGCAATCGGATCGAAAGAACAAGTGAGGCATCGAATAATTCCCATGTCGTCATTCCCGCGAAAGCGGGAATCCAGTGACTTTCGGCGAACGTCGCTGGATCCCCGCTTTCGCGGGGATGACGGCGGTCTTCGGTTTTTCCGTAATTGGATTCAGGCGTTTTAGTCATAATCAAAAAAATCACGATAAGCAAAAGGAACACAAGACAATGGACTTCGAATATTCAGACAAGGTCAAGGCGTTGCAGGCCAGGTTGCAGCAATTCATGGATGAGCATATTTATCCGAATGAAAAAACCTTCCACCACCAGGTCGCCGAGGGCGATCGCTGGCAGGTGCCGGCGCTGATCGGTGAATTAAAGACGAAAGCGCGCGCCGCCGGGCTGTGGAACCTGTGGCGTCCGGCCGCACACGGGGGCGACCTCACCAACCTGGAATACGCGCCCTTATGCGAGATCATGGGCCGTGTGCCCTGGGCGCCGGAGGTGTTCAATTGCAACGCCCCCGACACCGGCAACATGGAGACCCTGCTGCGCTACGCCACGCCGGCACAGCAGGCGCAATGGCTGGAGCCGCTGCTGGACGGGCGCATTCGCTCCGGCTTTGCCATGACCGAGCCCGATGTGGCCTCAAGCGACGCCACCAACATCCAGCTGCGCATAGAGCGCGACGGCGGTGACTATGTCATCAACGGCCGCAAATGGTGGATTACCAATGCCCCGGACCCGCGCTGCGTGATTTTTATCGTCATGGGCAAGACCGATCCCACCAACGCCAGCCGTTACCAGCAGCAGTCGATGGTGCTGGTGCCGCGCGATGCGCCCGGCCTCACCATAGTGCGCCCGCTGACAGTGTTCGGTTACGACGACGCGCCGCAGGGTCACGGTGAAATGCTGTTCGAGAACGTGCGCGTGCCCGTTGCCAACATCCTGCTCGGCGAGGGGCGCGGTTTTGAGATCGCCCAGGGGCGGCTCGGACCCGGGCGCATACACCACTGCATGCGCCTGACCGGCCTGGCAGAACGCGCGCTCGAATTCATGTGCAAGCGCGCCAAGGCGCGCGTCGCCTTTGGCAAGCCGGTGGCCGAGCAGACCGTTACGCTCGAGCGCATCGCCGATGCGCGCATCATGATCGACCAGGCGCGCCTGCTTACCTTGAAGGCCGCCTACATGATGGACAAAGTGGGCAACAAGCACGCCAAAGCCGAGATCGCCATGATCAAGGTGGCCGCGCCGCTGATGGCCTGCAAGGTCATAGACTGGGCGATCCAGGTGCATGGCGCCGGTGGCCTGTCGGACGACTTCCCGCTCGCCGATGCCTACCAGAGCGCGCGCACCCTGCGCTTTGCCGACGGCCCGGACGAGGTGCACCGCAACCAGATAGGCAAGCTGGAATTGGCGAAATACAAATGAGGAATTCGTCATCCCCGCGAAAACGAGTCTCGCGGAGCGAGGCGAAGTTTCGAGGAACGGCCAAGCGGGGATCCATGGGGCTCTGATGTATATGTAAATCCGGTACCCCATGGATTCCGGGTTCCGCTGCGCGGCCCCGGAATGACGAAATAGCCGGACGCGCCTTGCACAATTTAAAGTCAGCCCTTCACCCCCAGCGGGTCCGTTGGATTGCGCCCCGCCAGCACGTCCTCCATGCGCATTCGCACGGCGCCGAGGATTTTCGGGTGGGTGAGTATCCAGAAACGCTCTTCGATCACCGCCTGCAGCGTGGCGCGGGCAATATCGTCTGCTGACATTTTTCCCGACTGCACGGCACGGCGCAGTCCCGCTTCCTGCGCCTGGCGCGCCAGGCTTTTGCCACTATCCTTTTTGTCGCCATCCTGCAGGCGGACCGGACGATTGCGCTCGGAGTCGGCGATGCCGCTGGGAAAATACGCCGGGCACAGCACCGAACAGCGCACCGCTGTCTTTGTTTGCAGCAAGTCGTGATAGAGGCACTCACTTAAGGCCACCACCGCGTGCTTTGACACGGCATAGGCGCCCATGCCCGGCGGCGAAACCAGCCCGGCCACCGAGGCGGTATTGACGATATGCCCCTCGTTTTGCGTCAGGAGCAGCGGTGTGAACACCTGCACGCCATTGATCACGCCCTTCAAGTTCACTCCCAGCACCCAGTCCCAGTCGGCGCTAGTTGCCTCCCATACCGGACCGAGCGGGGCGACGCCGGCGTTGTTGCACATCACATGTACTCCGCCCCAAGTGGCGAGGGCCAGTTCGGCGAGGGCTTTGACATCGGCAAGCTGTGAAACATCGACGGGCAGCGACACCACCTGCGCACCGGCGGCCTTGAGCTGCTTTTCCGTTTTGGCGAGCGCTGCGGGATCGACGTCGGCAAGGGCGAGGCGCATGCCCTCGCCGGCGAAGCGCGCGGCCAGCGCCATGCCCAGCGCGCCGGCGGCGCCGGTGATGACGGCGACCTTGTCCTTGAACTGCTGCATCCGCTGCGTCCCGCTCAGGTGGCGATTGCGGGCGGCACCGAACGCGGCTTGCGGTCGGAGCCGGTGGCGACATAGGTGAGTGTCGCCTCGGTCACTTTCACCGTCTCGATGTCCGAGGGGTTGCGCTGGGCGTAGACCTCGACGTTGACGGTGATGGACGTATTGCCCACGCGTACGATGTCGGCGTAAAAACTCACCACATCGCCGATCAGCACCGGCTGCTTGAAGGTAAAGGCGTTCACCGCCACCGTGGCCACGCGCCCGCGCGCGCGCCGTGCCGCCATCACGCCGCCGGCAATGTCCACCTGCGACATGATCCAGCCGCCGAAAATGTCGCCGTGCTGGTTGGCATCGGCCGGCATGGGCACCACGCGCAGCACGGCTTCCTTGCCCTGGGGGAGTGTTACCTTGTCCATGAGGGCATTGTAGTCGCCCGCGACAAACTTGGCGCGATGGCTGACAACACGCCCGCAGGGCTTGTTGCGGCGTGGGCCAACGTGAGCAAAGCGAACGTTAAGCGCGAAGCGCGGCCACGCCAAGAAGCCCGACTGGCGCGGGTTTTCAGCCTATGCCCTTGGCCGCGACGCGCTTACGGGCGTGGTGTTTTGATCACGTCGAAACTGCGCGGGGCTTCGCCCGAGGCGTGAATGCGCCACATTTCGAGATAGGCGGCGTCAAGGTTTTGCACCAGGTGCTCGGTGTCAAAGAGCGGATGGGTGTCGCGGTTGCGCGCGAGCCTTGCCTTGAGCGCCTGCAGCTTATGCGGATTGGCGGCCAGTTCGCAGGCGAGGGCCTCGTAGGCTTCGAGGTCGTTGACGATGCAGTCCTCCAGCCCGACCGCATGCAGCAGCCCGGCGGCCAGGCGCGAGACCCAGTGCTCGCCGGGCCGGGTGATGATGGGCACGCCGGCCCACAGCGCGTCCACGCCCTGGGTGTGGGTGGTCCAGTGCAGTGTGTCGAGGTAAACATCGGCCAGTTGCAGTCGCGCGAGATAGGCGCCGGTTTCGATCACCGGTGCAAATACCAGGCGTTGCCGATCGATGCCCGCGGCAGTGGCATGGCGGCGCAGGTTCGCCTCGCCCGGGCCGGCTTGCAGCCACAGCACGCCCGTCGGTGTGCGCGCGAGGATGCGCATCCACAGCGCGAATACCGTCGGGTCTATTTTTTCATGACGGTGAAGCGCGCAGAATACAATGCCTTGTGCCGGCAGCCCGGATGCCTGGCGCGATGGCGCGGGCCCCAGCTCGGCGTGGCGCAGGCTGTTGGGCAGGTAGCAATCGGGCAGACGCACGACCTGCTCGGCGTAGAAATGTTCCGATCCCTGCGGAATAACGCTGTGATCGGCAATGACGTAATCGAGCAGGGAGCCGCCCAGCGTGGCCGGGTAAGCGGCGTAGCCGACCCGGACGGGTGCGGGCCGCAGCGCGAACACCTCGCTGCGACCGTCGCGGTTGTAGCCATTGAGGTCGACAAGGATGTTTATGCCGTCGGCCGCGATGCGGCTGGCGATTGCCGCATGTTCGAGCGTGTGTACATGCATGAATTGATCGCAGCCGCGGCGAATCGCGGCGAAACCGGCGCTGCCGTCATCGGCTGACAAGGCGTAGCCGTACACCTCAAAGCGCCGCCGGTCGTGCAGGCCGTAAATTTGCCGCGTCAGACGTGAGGTCGGATGCAAGCCGAAGTCCGACGAGAGATAGCCGATGCGAAGTTTTTCGCGCGCCGGCCTTGGTGCGCGCTGCAAACCGGGCAGGGCTGCGCTAGCGCGGGTGATGCCGAGGGCAACGCGGTCGGCAAGTTTTTTTTGCGCGGCCGCCGGCAGCGGCAGGTTGAGCAGTTTGAATGCGAGGCTGCGCGATTGCAGGGCGCCCGGCGGCGCCGTGTCGATCAGTTCCGTGCAGCGTCGGAAAAACGCGCCGGCGCCGTCCCAATCGCATTTTTCATGGCGCGCATAGCCGGCGAGCAGGTACAAGTCCTCGGCTTGCAGCAAAACGCGCAGGTCGCGCAGGTCGCGCGTGTCGGCAAAGCCGGCGCCGGCCGCCCATTTGGAAAAGCGCCGGCGCAGACTGCCGTCGTCGCCCTCGAGCGCTTCGGCCAGGTCTGCGCGCGACTCTTCGAAACGGCCGAGTGCGGCGAGGGCGTAGCCGCGATTGAGGCGCGCCGCCGCGTGTCCGGGTGCAAGGGCGAGCACGCGGCCGGCGGCGGTAACCACCTCTTCGTGGCGGCCGGCGGCCAGCAGCGACTCGGCGAGGTTATGGTGGGCTTCGGCCGATTGCGGGCGCAGGGCGGTGAGGCGCAGATTGCTTTCCACCGCTTCGTTGATCCGCCCGAGTGCGCTGAGCGCGATGGCGCGGTTTTGCAGTGCATCGGCGTTGGCTGGATCGAGTGCCAGGGCCTGTTCATAGTGTGCCAGCGCGCCGGCTTGCTCGTGCATCGCCTGGCACACCAGGCCGAGGTTGAAATGCATGGCCGCGTCATCCGGGTGCAACGCCAGCCAGCCGGCGCCGCTCGAGAGCGCGGCTTGGTGGCGGCCCATCTGGCTGAGGACGGCGACTTCGGCCGATGCCAGCTGCGGGTGACCGGCATCGAGGATTTGCGCCTGCGCCAAGGCTTCGAGGGCGGGCTGCAGGGCACCCGATTGATGGTGGCAGGCGCCGAGCAGGAACCACGCATGTGCGTCGCTCTGATGGCGCGCACAGTAGGCCTGCAACAGGGTGGAGGCCGCGGCCAGGTGGCCTGCGGCGAGGAGCTCCTCGGCCTCATGCAGCGGTGCGGGAGCATCGCGCATGGACGGCTAACGCTTGAGGGCGACCGCTCCAACCACGCTGTAGCCGGAGGGCAGCGTGGTGTTGTTGAGTTGGTAGACGAAGCCGGCATGGGTGGCGCCGGTGCCGGCGAAAAAACCCTGTACCGATGCGGAGCCGGCGCACCCGTAGAGCGTGCCGGTGTAGCTCGCGCCGCCGCCGCTGAATGACGCGGTGCTGGTATTGAGTATCGCGCCGGAGGAAGTGGCGCTGAAATTCTTGCCGCCTATGGTGCCGGCGAACGCGGTCGAAACCTGGTTGGTGCTGAAATTTCCGGTCAGGGTCGCCGAGCTCAGCGTGCCGGCCAGCGTCGTGCCGCTGACGACTGTCGGCATGGTGGCGCCGATCATATTGTAGGTATAGGTCACGCCGGTGGGCAGGCTGGCTGCAGGCGTGGGCGTGCCGACGACATAGTGAAGGCCTTGGTTCACCGGGTAGGTGTCGGTTGAAGCGGTGCTGTTACTATTTTTTTGGCCGATCCAGCGGCCCCACGCCAATACCCCGTCTGCAGTGGCAAATTCTGCATGCGTACCGGCCAGGGCGTATGTGACGGTCGGATTCCCAGAAGTAACAGTTGTATCTTGTCCAGTAAAGCCGGTCATCTGTCCGAGGCTGTTGAACGTTGCCGACCGGGGCACGGCCAAGCGGTTAATGTCACTGCTACTGGTCGAACCGCCTTCGGCGCCGGCGTAGGCGATGGCGAAACCCGTGCCGGTGACCAAGAGCAGGGGCTTGGGCGTGGGCGTGGGCGTGGGCGTGGGCGTGGGCTTGACCTCCTCGGGCTTGTTAACACCCGCCTGGGATCCGGTGGAGCTACGATTCTCGCCGGAGCTGTAGGTGTCTTCTTGCTGTTGCGTCGTGCCACCCTCGCCGGCGGGTGCAGGGACACTGGGGCCCTGGCTGGACTGTTGTGGCGCTTTGCCCGAGTCGGAGGCCGCCCCGGCCTTGCCGGCAGGCACCTCGAGGGAACCACCACCCGTGGTCAGGGTCCATACGCCGCTGGTGCCCTGTACCAGTGTCGTGCCGTCGGCGCTGACCGAAATCACCCCACCCGTGCCGCGTATGCCTATGGTCGCGGTGGGTGTCGAGATTTGATAGGCAGTGCGGTTTTTGCGCCCGACCAGCCCGGTGACGGTGCGCATGGCGCCTTTGAGCATGCCGAAAAAGGCTTTTTCCGTGCCGTCGGATTCACCGTTGTAGCTGTAAGCCTTGATATCAAAGTCGGTGTTGGGCTGCAGCGACACGTAGGAGCCGTCGGAAAAACGGATTTGTGCGCGGCCGTTGCTGTCGCTGACGATACGGTCGCCGGTTTTGACCTCGTTGCCCTTGACCAGGGGGCGCGCAGTGCCGTCACTGCCGGTTACCCTGACGTCGCCGGCGGTGAAATCGACCCGGCCGGAATTGGCCAGCGCGGGATGGGCGAACACCGCCGATACCGCCGCCAGCAGCAGTCCGCGCGAACTGAGCTTGAAACGGGAAGAAGGGCTCATGGCTGGTCTTTCTGCAAAATGCAAAAACGAAAAATGCGCTGCTACCGCAACACTAAGGCCGGACGGGCGCGACGGGCAAGGCAATAAGTCACATCCGTACATCCGCACATCTGCACATCCCCACATCCCCATGTCAGGTCCGGACGAATTCTAGAAATCCTTGCGCAACACGATGGCGGCCAGATTGCGGGTGTATTGGCTGGTGGTGATGTTCGATTTGTTGTCGGTATAGGCGAACTGCGGCGTCAGCATCCAGTCCTGGGCGAAGCTGTAACTGATGCCGACGCGAAAATCGAACTGGTTGTCGTTGCGCGACGTGAGGTATAGCGGTTCCTGCCCGCCGTAACGGCGCTGCTCGAGGCTGACCGATGTGAACAGGACGGCCTTGGGCGCGATATCCAGTTGCCCGCCCAGACGCCCGCCGATGGCCTTGTGTCCCAGGTACTGGACGCCCGAGGCGGTTTCCTTTTCCTCGGCGCCATACAGGCTGGCGAACACCGCGCCATTGCGCGGCCCGTCAAGGCCGTCGGCAAAGGCCAGGCCGAAAACGCTCCTGCGCGCGTTGCGGATGGCCTGGGTCGGGTAGCGCAGGTCGGATACTTGCGTGAATGCGGTAACCGCGCCCGTTTCGCTGTAGTAATGCTGCCATTGCGCGGTCACGCCGGTGCTGTCGCGAAAGCGCGTGCTGGCGACGCTGAAGCTTTGCACCTGCAAGCCCGCCGTCACGGCGTCCCTGCCGCGCGCCCAGCGCGCGCCCAGGTTGCCGTCAAACGAATTGGTGTCGAATTGCGTCTGGGTGTTATTGAGCTTGAAGTTGCCGGCGGCACCGCCCACCAGCGACCACTCTTCGGTGAGTGGTTCCAGCAGGTTCACGGCACCGGCGAGGCCGGTGAAGTTGTCGCCAAGCTGGGAGCCGCCGGCGCCGAGGCTGACCACCGCGCCGCCGAAGGCGGGAATGGCGATCTGGCCCCGGCCGGTGGCGCTGTTGACGTTGCTGTCCGTGCCGACGCCGAGTTCCAGATTGCCCCACACGCGGCGCCCTTTGGCGATCAGCGTATTGAGCAACCGGTCTATGGTCTGGCGGACTTCGGCCGGCGGGTTGGCGGCAAGCACGTTCTGGAATTCGCGCTTGGCGTTGTCGCGCTCACCCAGTTCGACGTAGGCGCGGGCGATTTCGGCGCGCGCCTGCAGGAAGTTCGGATTGACAGCCAGCACGCGCTCGAGGGCGAACACCGCTTGCTGCGCGTCACCGGCATCGAGCGCGCTGATGCCCAGCAGGTAGTCGTATTCGACGTTCCCGGCGCGCTCGCCTTCCAGCGGCTGCAGCAAGGCGAGTGCCGCCTGGGGATTCTTCTGATCGAGCAGGCTGCGGGCGCGATCCAGGACTTCATCGGCAAGCGCGGCGCACGGCAACGCGATGGCGAGCGCCGCAAAGATGATTATCTTTGTCAGAAAGTCGCTATTTTTCATGAACTTAATGTATTTTGTCCCGGAAAATTCGTACGTTGTGGATAGTACTATGGAACAGCAATTTCGCAAACAAAGTCCTCGAACTTCCCGGTCAGGCCGCGCGCAATGGTGTCGCGATAAGCCAGTGTCACCGTGAACCCGGCCGGCAACTGGTGCAGGACGCGCTCGCGCACGCGGCTTTCCTGTTCGGGGGTAAGCGGCGCACCCACCACCAGGCGCGCTTCAACATGGTCGAGCGCCGTTTGCACGAATTGGTACTGGCGTATTGGACCGATGCCCGGAATGGTGCCCGAGCCCAAGCTGACCCAGAAGCGCTTGCCCTCTGCGGTGACCAGCATGTTGCGCACGCGGCCGACGATGCGCCGGATTACCGGCAAGCCGCGGCCGCAGGAGCAGGGTTCGCCCGGTTCGGCGTAATCGCCGATGTCATAGCGCACCAGCGGCATGGCGAAGTTGTGCAAGGTGGTGATCACCACGCGGCCGAGCTCGCCCGGCTTGCTGGGCCTTCCTCCTTCGTCGAGGATTTCCACCAGCACGTCCTCAGATTGCACGTGATAGTGGTCGTGTTCCGGGCATTGCAGCGCGATGTAGCCGACTTCGTTGCTCGAATAGGCGTCGGTGATGACCGCGCCCCAGGTAGCGCGGCATTGCTCGCGCAGTTGTACGCTGACCGGCTCGCCGAAGGTCCTGACCTGGCGCAAGTTCTCCAGGCGCACGCCTGCGGCGCCGGCATGATCGAGCAGCGCGGCGAGCAGGGAGGGGTGGGTCATCAGGTACTCGGGTTGTTGGCGTTGCAGCCAGGCGAGCTGCGCGCCGACATCGTGCCCAATGCCCAGCACCACCAGCGGGCCGGTGGCGGCAAGTCCCGCAGTGGCGCGGCCCCAGTTGTCGAACTCGCCCTCGGGCATGCCGTGGCGGATCATGGCGAGCTTGCCAAGGAGGTCGCGGCGGTGCCAGATTTCGTCACGCAGGGTGAATACATCCCACAACAGCAGACACAGCTCAGTCTTGAGCACGCGCACCGGTGTGCCGGTAGAACCGGTGGTCTTGGTCTCGCCAACGTTGCCGTGCGGCGGAATGTCGCGGCATTTCAGTTCCTCGAAATTCGCCTGCAACTCGCGTCGCGACAGCAGCGGCAGGGCGGCAAGGCGTTGCGGCGTCAGCGGCAGCGACGGGTCGAAGTTTCCCGCCCAGCGCCGTTGATAGTAGGGCGAGGAGGCGAAGGCGTGCCTTAGCACGAGCTCGAGCTGGCGGTACTGGTGCTGGCGCAATTCGGGCGGGGACAACCACTGCGAGCTCTCCAGCTGATGCAGCAGGGCAAGCGAGTTGGCGGTGTTGCCGTCGGGGATTGCCGGCCAGGCCATGGCCGGCAGCTTGCTCAGGAAAGCCCAGTGCAGGGGCGTGTGTTGCCGGTGATTTTGCAAGGCTCAGCCGTCCTCTTTGCGCGCGGAAAAGTAGTCCCGCAAATAGGCATGTAAGCGCGGCTTGTCCGAGTTCCAGCGCCAGCAGCCGCTGGCATCGGGCGCGACATCCTGGAACGGGTCGAATTCAAACTGTCGAAACGCACTGTGCCGTTTCCCGTTCTGGCGATCATCCAACTTGCCGTGCCAAAGGTGGAAAATATCGCCCTCTACACATCCTACTTGTCCGCGTACCGCGTCGTAAAAAGGTTCAGCCCAGTCGCGGTAGTAGCGTTCCTGACGCGGGTTCATGCCGTGCGCGCCGACGATCGCATCCATCCATCCCCAGGCTGCACAGGCGATCGCCTTGTCACCGCCACCTACAATGTGACCGTCGTACAGGCCGTGTTGGCCTACAAGGTTGCGACGGAAAATCCAGGCAAATCCCGGAGCTACGGTGTTGGTGTTCCTCGGAATGACTGTACCCATGAGTTCCGGGCCGTATTGCTTGTGCGCGACGGCGAAGGCGATTGACCGCTGAATCAATTCTGTGTTCGCGGCGCGATCATCACTGGGCTTCCATTCGGGCCCCATGTAGTGAATTTTTCCGAACGGCTGAACCATCGGATAAAGCTCAAGTTGTTCCTCTGCACGGTCAACCCAGTCGGGGCGGCCGAAGACAATATCGCAGTCTACGCAGGCGACCGTGCGGCATGCCGGAGGCAGATCGCGTATGCCGATGTTCAGCAGCCTTTCCTTTTGCCACAGCACGTCGCCGTCAGTCACGCGGATCAAGATTTCCGCATCGCAATCTTCCAGTTCAAAACGTCCGTCAAATGAGAGCTCTACCGCGAGCAGCGGGATACCAAGATGTCGCCGGAAATGATGAAAGTTTTCCAGCCGGCGCTTGTAGCGCACCGGATTGAAGTAGGACGTAACTGCCCATATCGGAGAGTGTTGCATTTTTAAATGTGCCTGACCATTGTTACGCCGTCACCGAATGGCAGATCGAAAACCTGAAGGTCGGAATCAAGTTTTAGTCGGTCGAGGAAAGTCCTCACGCCGTGCATGTACACCTTGTCCGCACCGTAAATATTCGATGGCCGCACGCGCCGACTGTCGTGAAAGAGCATGATGCCCTCGGGCGCGAGCTTGCCGCGGAACGTCGCGTAATCAAATTCGACCTGCTCGGTCGCGTGGTAGCCGTCGACGAAGACCATGCCCAGATTGCCAAGTGAGCAGTAAGCGTCAGTCAGGGCGAACTCCTGCGTTGTCATATTGAAATGGCGCACATTCGTCACGCCGAAGCTGGCGAACCAGCGCTTTACGGCATCGGCATCTTTCCAGAAATCGTCCACCAGCGAAGGGTCGATGAAAATCACTTCGCCGCCTTCAAGATTGTCGGTGAGCGCCTTGCCCAGCACGATAGGAACGTAGCCGCGCCAGGAGCCGATGACAACGACGGATGCGGGCCGCAGGGTGCGGGCAAGGCCGTAATAAATCCAGCCAAGACCCAGGTTGGCATCCTCAGCCCGTTGCGCGTGTCCCATGCGCAGCAGATCGGGATGCAGGAACAGGTTCTCGATCCACTCTTTCATGCCGGGCATTGTAGCGGCACTGTGTCGATCCGGCGTGCCTGACGGTAAATTTTAACTGTGGCGCGCGATGTGCCATGGCTGGAAATCAGCCACTGGCGCGGGTCTTCAGGTAGTTGGTCGGTCCGCCGCGAAAGGGTGCGAAGCCTGTGCCGAAGATCAATCCGGCATCGGCAAGGTCGGCGTCGGCGACTATGCCTTCTGCCACGACCTTCTGCGTTTCGTCCAGATACGGCCGCACCAGGCGCTCGATCAGCACGTCATCGATGCTACCGGCCGCGCCTTTTTGCGCCTTGCCGTTGACCCAGGTGTAAAAACCGCTGCCGGTTTTTTTGCCCAGCTTGCCGGCATTGACCAGTTCCATCAGTCGCCTGGGCGGCTCGGCGTTGGAGCCGGACAAGGCCTTGCCGGCGTGCACGCAAATATCCAGGCCCACGGTGTCGGCGAGTTCTATCGGGCCCATGGGCATGCCAAATTGCGCCATGGCGGCGTCTATGGTCTCGAGCGCCACGCCCTCATCGGCCATGCGGAAAGCGTTGGCCATGTAAGGCCCCAGCACGCGATTGACCAAAAAGCCCGGCGCGTCCTTGACGTGCAGCGGCAGCTTGTCGATCTGGCGCACAAAGGCGGCGGCGTTTTTCGCGATCTGCGAATCGGTAATGCCGGCCGAGACGATTTCCACCAGCTGCATTTGCGGCACCGGGTTGAAAAAGTGTATGCCCACCAGGCGCGAGGGCGCGGCGAAGTTGGCGGCGATGTCGGCCAGTTTCAGGCTGGAGGTATTGGTGGCGAGGATGGCGGTCGGCTTGGCGATTTTTTCCAGTTTTGCAAACAACTCGCGCTTGGCCTCGAGGTTCTCGAATATCGCCTCGATGATGACGTCGGCGTGGCGCGCGCCCTCGCCGGTGACATCCGGGATCAGCAGGTCGGTGGCGTCGCGTATGCGCATTTTGTCGCGAAGGCGGCGCTTGAACAACTCGGCCGAGCGTTTCATCGCCGGGGCGAGGCGCTCGGCGTTCTGGTCCTGCAGCGTGACGGTGAGGCCGCGCATCGCGCACACCGCGGCGATGTCACCGCCCATGACGCCGGCGCCGATGATATGCACGTGCTTGGCGGCGAAATCGCTGTCCTTGCCCAGCGCCTTCATGCGCTCCTGCAAAAAGAATATGCGTATCAGGTTGCGCGCCGTCTCACCTTCGATGAGCGTGGCCACCGAAGCCGGGTCGCCGGCCGGCGGTGCAAAGGGATCGCCGTCGTATTTTTGCCACAAGTCGATGATGGCGTAGGGCGCCGGGTAGTGTTCGCGCCGCGCCTTGGCCTTGAGTTGTCTTCGCGCCTGCGAGGCGACAATGCCTTTTAACGGGCCGTTCATCAAGGCCATGACAAAGGGCAGCTTGCGCGGGGCGGGCGCTTCGAGCAGCAGCATGCGCGCGGTGTTGTCCATGATGCGCGGCGGCACGGCGGCGTCCACCAGGCCCATGCGTTTGCCGCGTTTGGCGTCTATGCCTTTGCCGGTGAGCAGCATGTCGAGCGCGGCGACCGGGCCGACGAGGCGCGGCAGGCGCATCACGCCGCCCCAGCCGGGCAGGATTCCGAGCATCACTTCGGGCAGGGCCATGCGTGTTTTCGGGTCGTCCACGGCCACGCGGTAACGGCAGGCGAGCGCCAATTCGAGGCCGCCGCCCATGCAAAAGCCGCGCACCAGCGCGAGGGTCGGAAAAGGCAGGGCTTCGAGCTTGTTGAACACATCCCAGCCGCGTCGCACGATCGCGAGCGCATCGGCAGTGGAAGTGATTTTGGTGAATTCCTCGACATCGGCGCCGGCAATAAAACCCGAGGCCTTGGCCGAGCGTATGCACAGCCCGCGCGGCGGCGCCTTGGCAAGGTCGTCAAGGATGGCGCCAAACTCGGCAATGACCTCGCCCGACAGCGTATTGGTCGCGCTGTCGGCCTTGTCAAACGACAGCCAGGCGAGCTTGTCGGCGTCGGTTTCGAGTTTCCAGTGTTTGTAAGTTTCGGCCATATGAGTCTCGTCCCCCAGGGACTGCTTTTGTTCGTCATTCCCGCGAAAGCGGGAATCCATTTTGACTCAATTATTCCGTACCAAAAATCAAGGTGGATTCCCGCTTGCGCGGGAATGACGAAATTGCTTTGTACTTCCTTAGAGAATTCCAGGATAAAGATCGTTCCAGTCCGGATTGGCCTTTTCGATCAACTCTATTTTCCAGATACGGTTCCATTTCTTGATCTGTTTTTCTCGTTGGATTGCAGGGGCCATTTCTTCATGAAGCTCGAAATACACCAAATCATGAATTTTGTGTTCTTTGGTGAATCCATCGGCCAAGTCGTGTTTGTGCTCGTAAACCCGTTTGACCAAGTTACTTGTGACGCCCACGTATAAGGTTCCGCGTTGGCATGTTGCAAGGATGTAGACACATGGCGATTTGTTCATCTTTTAAAATGGATTCCCGCTTTCGCGGGAATGACGGCTAATTGGGTTGGTTACATGAGGCTCGCGCTGTTTACAGCGCCTCCACCAGCATCGCGCCGCCCAGCCCGCCGCCTATGCATATCGCGGCGATGCCTTTTTTGCCGCCGGTTCGTTTGAGCTGGTGCAAGAGGTGCAGTACGATGCGCGTGCCGGAGGCGCCGACCGGATGGCCGAGGGCGATGGCGCCGCCGTCGACGTTGAGTTTTTCCATGTCGATTTCACCCATTGCGCCATCAAGGCCCAGTTCATCGCGGCAGTAGCTGTCGCTTTTCCAGGCCTCGACGCAACCGAGCAACTGCGCGGCAAAGGCTTCGTTGATTTCCCAGGCGTCGAGGTCGTTCAGCTTGAGTCCGTGGCGTTGCAGGATGGGCGTGGCGGCGTGCACCGGGCCGAGCCCCATTTGCGCCGGGTCGAGGCCAGCCCATTGCGAATCGAGAATGCGGCCGATGGGCGTCAGGCCATGGCGCTTAACCGCATCTTCGCCGGCGAGCAGCACCCAGGCGGCGCCGTCGGTGATTTGCGACGAGTTGCCGGCGGTGACGTTGCCGAACTTGCGGTCAAAAAACGGCTTGAGTTTGGCGAGGTTGGCCGCGGTCGAGTCGGCGCGCATGCCGTCATCACCGTTGAACAGCGCGCCGTCCGGCCCATATAGCGGCGCGATCTCGGCCTGCATGCCGTCGTGTGCGGCGTTGAGCAGGCCTTGCTCCTGCGAGCGGATGACGCGCGCATGGCTGCGTGCCGAGTATTCGTCCATTTGCTTGCGCGTGATGCCGAAGCGGTGGGCAACGTTTTCGGCCGTCTGGCCCATCAGCAGGCCGCAGACCGGGTCGGTGAGCCCGCGCATGATGCCTATCACCGGGTTGAACAGTTCCCCCGGTTTGAGTTTGGCGAACATGGCGAGTTTTTGCATCGGTGTTCTTGCGCCCATGAAGGCCGAGAACCACGACACCATGCGATCCGAATACAAGAGCGGCGCGCGCGACAGCGCGTCGCTGCCACCGGCGAGCACCAGTTCGGCGCGGCCGGTTTGGATGTTGGCCATGGCCGAATCGATGGACTGCATGCCGCTGGCGCAGTTGCGCATCACCGTCCAGCCCGGCACCTTGAGGCCGCAGCCCATGCGCAGCGCGGCGACGCGGCCGATGTTGACCTCGTCGACCGAGGGCGCGGCGCAGCCGAGGATCACCTCGTCGAGTTCGGTCGGCGCAAAGGGCTGGCGCGACAGCAACACCTTGCCCGCGGCCACCGCAAGGTCGCTCGCCGCAAACGGCCCGGGCTTGTTGCGCGATTTGAGGAAGGGCGTACGCGCGCCGTCGATGATGTAAATGGGTTGCGGCATCGCCGCCTCCTTTGGG
>Ga0194061_1000653_pt1 | contig 20925 bp, 15 predicted proteins | sample SepL2221m_MetaG_FD_163423 | JGI IMG/M metagenome (GOLD analysis project Ga0194061, IMG submission 163423) | Anoxic zone freshwater microbial communities from boreal shield lake in IISD Experimental Lakes Area, Ontario, Canada - Sep2016-L224-21m | ecosystem: Environmental > Aquatic > Freshwater >... | reverse complement strand
CTGATGTCGCACCAGGTCGATTACGCCGACCTGTATTTTCAGTACTCACGCAGCGAGGCCTGGAGTCTGGAGGAGGGCATCGTCAAGGCCGGCAGCTTCAACATCGACCAGGGCGTGGGCGTGCGCGCCATCTCCGGCGAGAAAACCGCTTTTGCCTATTCGGACGAAATCAGCCTGCCGGCCCTGAACGATGCTGCCGCGATAACGCGCGCCATCGGCGCGGCCGGCCAGCATGGAACGATGCCGGCGCTTGGACGGGGCCGCGGCCTGCAGCAGCGCGTGCTCTATTCGCAGGACGACCCGCTCGCATCGCTGCCCGACGCCGACAAGGTGAAGCTGCTCGAGCGCCTGGAGCAGCAGGCGCGCGCCCTGGACAAGCGCGTCACCCAGGTGATGGCGACGCTGGCCGCAGAGTACGAAGTGGTGCTGGTGGCGCGCTCGGACGGGGTGATGGCGGCCGACGTGCGGCCGCTGGTGCGTCTGTCGATACAAGTCATCGCCGAGCAGGACGGGCGGCGTGAATCCGGCAGCTCAGGTGGCGGTGGGCGAAGCGACTATTCGTTTTTCACCGAAGAGCGACTGCAGGACTACGCCCGGCGCGCCGTTGACCAGGCGCTGGTCAATCTCGATTCTCGCCCGGCACCGGCCGGCACCATGACGGTGGTGCTGGGGCCGGGCTGGCCGGGCATATTGCTGCACGAGGCCATCGGTCACGGCCTGGAGGGCGACTTCAACCGCAAGGGCAGCTCGGCGTTTTCGGGCAAGGTCGGCAAGCGCGTCGCCGCCAAGGGCGTGACGGTCGTTGACGATGGCACCATCGAAGGCCGTCGCGGCTCGCTCAATATCGACGACGAGGGCAACACCACACAGCGCACCGTGCTGATCGAGGACGGCATCCTCAAGGGCTACATGCAGGACAGCCTCAATGCGCGCCTGATGGGTGTGCCGGTCACCGGCAACGGCAGGCGCGAGTCCTTCGCCCACGTCACCATGCCGCGCATGACCAACACCTACATGCTCAACGGCGACAAGGAACCGGCGGAAATCCTCAAGTCGGTGAAGCACGGTTTGTATGCCGTCAACTTCGGTGGCGGCCAGGTCGACATCACCAGCGGCAAGTTTGTGTTCTCGGCGGCCGAGGCCTACATGATAGAGGACGGCAAGGTCACCTATCCGGTGAAAGGCGCCACGCTGATCGGCAACGGCCCGGAAGCGTTGAAGCTTGTTTCCATGATTGGCAACGACATGGCGCTCGATCCGGGCGTGGGCACTTGCGGCAAGGAAGGCCAGAGCGTGCCGGTGGGCGTCGGCCAGCCGACGCTGCGCATCGACGGACTGACGGTGGGCGGCACGGCCTGAGTTTTCAGGTGGTATAGGCTGGAAAGCCGCGCCAGTTGCGGGTTTCCAGCCTATTTCATCTGTATCCATGAGTATTATTGCGTTAGTCCCAAAACGGGACTAAACTGCGTCCATGCGCATTATCGCCCTGTCAACGCTGAAGGCTTTCCGGGACGACAAGCCTGCGTATTCCGATGCCAAAGAGCCGGGGCTGGCCTGGTGCCGCCATACTCTCAGGGCTGACTGGGCATCGCCGGCCGACGTGAAAGCGGATTTTGGCAACGCCAGCGTTCTGCGCGATGGGCGCGTGGTGTTCAACATTGCCGGCAACAAGTACCGGCTGGTGGTGTGGATCAACTACCCCTACCGGGTTGTGTACATACGTTTCATCGGCACGCACGCGCAGTACGACGGCGTAGACGCACAGACCATTTAAAGGAGACGGCGATGAATATCAAACCGATCAAGACCAAGGCCGATTGCCGGGCGATGCTCGCTGAAATCGAGACGTTAATGGGCGCCAAGGCGAATTCGGCCGACGGCGAACGCCTGGATATTCTGGTTACGCTGGTCGAAGCCTACGAGCGCAAGCACTTTCCGCTTGAGCTTCCCGATCCGGTCGAAGCCATCAAATTCCAGATGGATCAGAAGGGACTCACCCCGAAGGATCTCGAACCGATGATAGGCCGGCTCAATCGCGTCTACGAAATCCTCAGTTACAAGCGTCCGCTGACGCTGAAAATGATCTGGAAGCTGCACCGCGGGTTGGGGATTCCGGCGGAAAGCCTGATACGGCAGCCGGATGAGGTTGGCGCGGTTTAGCCACTGTAAAGCGGAGCGTGCAGACAGTGCGCTTCGTGAATAAATAGGGTGTCAGTGTCAGTGTAACTTTTTCACCGCCGAAACTTCTTCCGCAGACAATTCAGTCGGCTTCGGTCGCCCGAAAGAATACTGACCGAGCCAATGCCCGCTCGACTTCGTCCTTGGGCGTAGATCCGGCAGCCATATGTCCTTGCGCTGCCCCAAAGGCATTCGCGGTGGAAAAGGTCATCCGCATCCGCAAAGAAGGTCGCCTGGCGACTATTGCCTCGCTGAATAACGTGCTGCGGCACATCTGCCAGATTGAGTCCCGGTCGTCCTGGCATCGGGGTGGGCGCAATTCATAAGCTTTATCGCCACACTCAACGCTCAGTAGTCTGAAAAGTTACACTGCCCCTATTTATTCTTGGAAAGCCGCGCCAAATGGGCGTTTCCAGCTGGTTGTTGTAGGGCAGGTGCGGTTACAAGGCCATCGCCACCGCCTTGCCCAGATCCGACGTACCCGCCTTGCCGCCGATGTCCGGCGTGCGCGGCGCTCCGGATTGCGGATCCAGCACTTTTTCAATCGCGGCCAGAATCGCGTCGTGCGCCTTGGGGTAACCCAGGTGGGCGAGCAGCATGGCGCCTGACCAGATCTGGCCTATGGGGTTGGCGATGTTCTTGCCGGCGATGTCCGGTGCCGAGCCGTGCACCGGTTCGAATAATGACGGGAAGGCGCGCTCCGGATTGATGTTGCCCGAGGGCGCGATGCCTATGGTGCCGGTGGTGGCTGGGCCGAGATCGGAGAGGATGTCGCCAAACAGGTTGGAGGCGACGATGACATCAAAGCGCTGCGGGTTGAGCACCATTTGTATGGTCAGGCCGTCAATGTGGTACTGGTCGGTCTTTACGTCCGGATACTGCTTGCCCATGTTGGCAAAACGCTCGTCCCAGTAAGGCATGGTGATGGAAATGCCATTTGACTTGGTCGCCGAGGTGAGGTGCTTCTTGCGCGTCATCGACAGCTCGAAGGCGAATTTCATGATGCGGTCGGTGCCTTTGCGCGTGAAGGTCGACTGTTGCACCGCCATTTCGCGATCGGTGCCCTCGAACAGGCGGCCGCCGATGGAGGAGTATTCGCCCTCGGTGTTCTCGCGCACGACGTAGTAGTCGATGTCACCCGGTTCGCGTCCGGCCAGCGGCGACTTGATGCCCGGCACCAGGCGCACCGGGCGCAGGTTGACGTACTGGTCGAACTCGCGGCGGAACTTGATGAGCGAATCCCACAGCGACACATGGTCGGGTACGCGCGCCGGCCAGCCGGTGGCGCCGAAAAACACGCAGTCGTGTCCGCCTATGCGCTCCTTCCAGTCCGGCGGCATCCACCAGCCGTCCTTGTCGTAGTGGTCGCAACTCCAGTCAAACGTATCGAAGGCGAGGTCGATGCCGAATTTTGTGGCGGCCGCCTCGAGCACGCGCACGCCCTCGGGCATGACTTCCTTGCCGATGCCGTCGCCGGCGATGACAGCGATGGTGTGTTTTGCCATGATCAGTCTTTCAGTTCAGGTGGGTAAGAAGGCAATGAGTTCGTCGTACAGCGCATCTGGCGCCTCTTCGGGAATGTAATGGCCGCAGTCTATGGACCCGCCGCGCACATCGGTCGCGACTTTACGCCATTCCTCGAGCGCGTGGAATTGCTTTTCGATGACGCCCTGCGCCCCCCATAGCGCGAGCAGCGGGCATTGCACCTTTCGCCCTGCGGCGATGTCGGCGGCGGCGTGCTCGAGGTCTATCGACGCGGCGGCGCGGTAGTCCTCGCAGTTGGCGTGGATGGTCGCCGGATCCGAGTTGCAGCGCAGGTACTCGGGCCAGCCCTCGGGCATGAAGGGCGCGACGCCGGCAAAGCGGCCCATGTGGTGGTGCAGGTAGGCCGCGACGTTGGCGCCTATCAGCGTTTCCGGGAAGGGCGCCGGCTGGATAAGGAAAAACCAGTGATAGTAGGCGCGTGCAAAGGCCATGGTGGTCTGCTCGTACATGGCCTTGGTCGGCGCGATGTCCAGCGTCACCAGCCTGCTTACGCGCTCCGGATGGTCGGCGGCTAGCCGATGGGCGACGCGGCCGCCGCGGTCGTGGCCGACGAGGTGAAAGCGTTCGTGGCCGAGCGCGCGCATCACCTCAACCTGGTCGCGCGCCATTTCACGTTTTGAGTAATTCGAATGATCGGGCAGGCCGGCCGGCTTGGATGAATCGCCGTAGCCGCGCAGGTCGGTGACCACCACGGTGAAGCGCTCAGCCAAGCGTGGTGCGATCTTGCGCCAGATGGCCAGAGTTTGCGGATAGCCGTGCAGCAGCAGCAGCGCCGGGCCTTTGCCGCCGGTGACCAGATTGATCTGGATATCGCGGTCCGTGACCTTGATGCGCTTGCGTTCGAATCCTTCAAACATGTCTGCTCACCGCCCTGCTCGCCATTGGTTATCACCGCATTGCCGCGCTTGTTTCCCGGCATGAGCCTGCAATTCTACAGGCGCAGGCACCGTGCGGGCTGGCGCCACCAGACGAATGCCTGAAAACCCGCGCCAGCCGGCCGTTTGCAGACATCGCCTGCCGCCGGCTGCCTACTGCAACATGAAGGTCTCGTATTCGAGGTTGCCGAGTTTTTTCTCGAGCAGGTGTAATGCCACCAGCAGTGTGATGAGCAGCGCCACGGCGAATCCGTAGCCGTAAAAGAGAGCCCCGAGCTCAAGGCTTATGGCGGTGAGGCCGATGTTCAGGATCAGGAACAGCGCGGTAACGAAAGCGACCGTGACGCGCTTGTCGAGGTAAAAGAAAATATTGAGCACACCCAAAAGCACCACTTGCAGTCCGGCCGCGACGACATCAATGTAAAGCAGGGAAAGGTAAAGCCGTGAAATGCCCAGCAGGTCGAGTAAAGCCGGCCCGGCGACAAATACGATCAGCGCGGCGATGGCCTGGATTTTTATGATCTCGTAGAGCCCGTGGCGTATGGAAAAAACCATTTCGTCGCGCATGCGTTCGATGTGGTCGAGCGAGCCGCCCTCCCTCACGGCGTCATAGAATTTGTCGAAATATTCGACGAAGTCGGTTTCGATGCGCACCAGGAATACCGCCATTCCAGGAATGATCGACAGGTAGGCGAGGTAGACCGGCACGTCATAGATGAGCGAGGCGCGTAGCGGCCCGATCACATCCTGCCCGGTGTCCGGATTCAGCCAGAAAAGCACCTTGTCCGCCCACACGCCGGCGTTGTAGAGAAATCCGGTGATCAGCAGCGACGGGTACATGGCGCCTGATTTGAGAAAATCAAACGCGATGAGCGTATCCGAGGGGTGGTCGCGCAGCACCATGATGATCATGCCGGTGAGCAGGACAAAGTGACCGATGACAAAGCCCAGTAGCAGGCCTTCCATGCCAAGCGGGCGCAGCGCCCAGGCGGCGGTCACGGTGATCGAGTAGCCCAGCGCAAACAGCGCGACAATGGACCCGTACTGCTTCATGCCGGACAGGAATATGGTCGTCACCCAGATGCAGCACATGATGACGAACCCGGCGAGCATCAACACCCGGTAAAGGTCGTGCTCGTTGGGGAAGAGAAAAATTACCGCCGCAATGCCTATGCTCCCGCTTGTGAGCAGCACGAGCAACAGCAGGCCGTTGAAATTGGGCAAGACAATGGCGGCTTTTTTCTCGTACAGGCGGTCGGCGATAAAGCGGGTGAATCCCAGCTGCAAGGCGCCGGTAAGGACCAGCGAACTGACCATCAGGTAGGTCACGCTGATCTGAAACTGCACGATCAGGTATTGCGGCACCACCACCGCGACGGACAGCAGGCCGATGAGCAGGACGCCGATGATCGACAGCACCCAGGGCCCGGAGCTGATGATGCCGGCGTAAGCGTAGGCCTGCAGCAGGCCGCTGTAGCTGTCACGGCGCAGCAGTTTGCGCAGTTCGAAGCCTATGCCGGCCATGATTGCTCTGTCATGCGACCGGGCATTTTCCCCGCCCTTGTTCCGATGGTGGCACCAGACGCCCGGGGCTGAGCGCACGGTCGTAAACCTCGCGATAGCTGGCGAACATGCGGTCTTGCGCGTAGTAGGTTTCAACACGGCGGATGCCGGCGGCGGAGGCGGCATGCCAGGCGGAGGGCTCCAGCAGACCGATGGCGGCCTGAGCCAGGGCTTGCGGGTCGGCAATGCCCACGACGCGACCGGATGCGCCGAGGGCCCGGTCTGCGGCATCGAGGCCGTAAATCAGCTGGCGGCATGAGCCGACGTCGGTTGACACCACGGGCACCCCCGCCGCATAGCCTTCCAGAAGCACCAGCGGCAGCGCCTCGCTGATCGACGAGAGCACGACCAGGCCGATCTTTGGCAGCAGTTCGGTCAGTTTCTGAAAGCCCAGAAATCTGACCTTTTCACCCAGCCCAAGATTGACGGCGAGGGCGTGGCATTCAGCCGCGTACTCCGGATCCTCATCCTCCGGCCCGGCAATCCATCCTTCGGCCTCGGGTATCTGGTTGATGACGGTGCGCATGGCGCGTACAAAAGTTTTGACGTCCTTGATCGGGACGACGCGGCCGATGAGGCACAGTACCGGAGGGGGCGTCGCCGGCCTGGCCGCGCGCAGCGCGGCGAAGCGCGGCACGTCAATGCCGTTGGGAATGTTGCGGGTTTTCTCCGGCGCGGCGCCGTCGCTGATCTGGCGTTGGCGGTTTGTTTCGTAGAGCGCTGTGATCTGGTCGGCCGCGTCATAACAGGATCTGCCCAAGGCCTCGAAAAAGCGTATCCACATTTGCTGGAAGTAGCTCAACTCTGTCGTGTCGCGCTGGAAAATGTTCCGGGTGTCAGCGATCCATTGCGCCGAAAACAAGTCTATTTTCCGTTCCTTGGTATAGATGCCATGCTCGGACAGGATGAGCGGGTGCCCGGTCTTGTGTTTCAGCAAGGCGCCCAGAAAGCCGGCGTAGCCGGTCGACACGGTATGGTAGGCCCGCACGGGCAGCAGGTTTTCGCAGATATCCGCCAGCAGCCAGATCGGCGCATGCATGGTGCGCACAGTCCAGAAATAATCGACAAAGGACGGATCGGTGCAGTAGCGCTGGTATTGGCGCCGAACATACTGCCAGGCTTCTTCGCTGTAGAGAAACTGCGCGTGTCCGAGGCGGCCGCCGAGTTCCCTGCCAAGTTCGTTGAGCAGGCCGGCGTCCCCTGCGTGATTGCGCGGCGAGCGGAAATATTCGTGCAAGCGGTCGACTTGTTCGAATATTTCTGCGTCGCCGGCAATCGCCTCCACCGGAGGGGCGATGCCTTTTTCGTGCAGGTAGTGGTCTTCGAAATGCACCACATTGGGCGGAAAGTCGTACTTCATCGCGCCGTAATCCTTGCGTTGGCTGCCGACGAAAACAACCGCGTAGCGAATGTCGGGGAAGCCGCGGATTATCTGGTGCACCCATGAGGACACACCGCCGGCCACGTAAGGGTAGGTGCCCTCGAGCAGCAGCGCGACATCGGCGGATTGGGCTTTGGGCGGGTTGGCGGGGGACATTGCTAGTGTGCCGGCGTGCCGTTCCAGAAACGCATTACCGGCGCGATCAACGGTGTCGTTTGTTGTATGGTGACGGCACCAAGCAGTTGTCGCACGGCGGGAAAGTCGCGCTGCAAAAAGGCTATTTCCGCCAGATAGGGGAGCACCCGCGCCGGCGGCATGTCGCAGGAGAGCGCAAGCTGGAAAGCGTCTCTCGCCGCGCTGGTGTCGTTCCGCGCCAGCAGCAGGCGGCCGCGCAGGAACCACATTCCGGCGTCGTCGGTGGCGTTGTCTTGCGCCAGTTCAAGGTGGCGCAGGCTTTCACTGACGGCATGGGCGCGCACGTCCCCTTGCACCAGGCCCGAATAGACGAGTTCCCAATGCAGTTCGGCGATATGGCGCAAGGATTGTTGCCGCAGCACCTGGTCTGCGCCCCGCGCGAGGTTCTCCAGTTCCGTCTGGATAGCGGTATTGATGCGTTTCTCCTGCGCGTCGAGCATGCCATAGGCAACGAGCCGGATATCGTCGGCGGGGTCGCCCAGCAGTTTTCGCAGCATCGGACCGGCTACCCGTCCCGGCATGTTTTGTAAAACGATGAGCGCCTTGAGCCTTACTTCCGATGGGGCGTCGCTGTCGAGTAGCAGCTGGCGCAGTCCGGCGAAGCGAATGTTCGGCTCTGCGCCGTGCATCGAAACCACGTACTCCGGGGTTTTGAGCTCGGCAAACGGTCGCGGCGGGCTGATTCTCGGCGAAATCAAGGTTACGACGATAGACAGCAGGATGCCCGCCAGTCCGACCAGTGGAATGAAAAATGCAAAGCTGAAAAGCAAAGACAGCACGGCGGTGCGCGGCGTGCGGTACTTTTCCGGCAGCAGCAGACGCCCGCCAATGGCGAATAACCCGCTGGCCGCCCCGTGGCAGCCAAAGAACAGCAGCACCTCGCGTGTGCCGTTGATGAAATCGACGAAAAAATAATACGAGCCGAGCTCCAGGGCAATTGCGGCAAACAGAGAGGCCGCAGCCTTAGTTCTGACTGGCCTCACGGGCTTGCGAGCAGGCGTTGTATTGATTCCAACGGCTCGGTCTCAGTCAGGTGCAGGACGTGGATGCGTATGCCCAGGTCGGCGAAGTTGCCGCCGAAGGTCTGTTTCAACGAGGTCTCGGTGCGCACGAGGTAGCCTTCAACTGCAGCCCTCCCGGTCAGCGGCATCTGGTTGATGATGTAGTTATTCCCATTCAGATTCTCAACAGGCCAGATAATGTCCGGAGCGCGGCGCTGGCGCAGGACATGCTCGTACATGTCGGCCCCGTCCCTGCCAAGGTCGAAAATCAACACGGCGATGTGACTGTCGATGCCGAAATCGCGTTGGATGCGCTGCAGGATGACCAACTCGGTGGCGAAGCTGACCGGACAGCCGGGGTGGCGCGCAAGCAGGGGCAGAACGGTTGTCGCTGAACTGATGCCGTCGGCATAAGCGGACAGCAGCACCTGCATCGTTTGCAGGTTGTCTTCATTGAGTGCGAAAAACGGCATGTTGCTGATGGCGAGCACGCCGATCATTTTTTTGTCGCTGGCCAGCATCGGTGCGACCACCAGCTGTTTGGTGGGGGCGTGGCCCGCGTCGGACAGCGCCTGCACGTGGGCAAGGCGGCCATGGTCGCAGGCATTCAGGTAAAGGGGGTCGTCCTCGCGCAATTGCGGCGGCTCGCCGAGCCGGCCCTGTTGCGTGCCGAGCCGGATGTCCGGTCCATTTTGGCTGACGATGTAAAGCGACGCCACCTCGACCTGGCAATAGCGCGAGAGGAATTCGAGGAACTCCTGTGCACCGGGCATCGGCTCGGTGCCGGTCTTGCCGGCGATGAGACGTCGCAGATCGGTGAGTGCATCGCGCAATGTCACCGGGCGCGTCAACAGTTCCTGCTCCAGGCGGTCGTGCGAAAGTCGCATCAGGTAAAGGCGTTTTGTAATGCGCTCGACACGGTCTTCGAGATAGCTGTTGATCTCGGTTGTGCGGTGTACCCGGGTCCGCCATATGCCGCTGTATTCGCCGCAGATCATTGTCGACAGAAGGCCGCCAAGAAAATAGAGCTTGGGTATGTCCGCGTCCAGCCCACCGGGTGCCCAGGCCAACCAGGCGGCAAACAGGATTGCCGAGGATACGACGCCGGGCAGCGCACCATAGCGCAAGGCCACCAGCAGCGGGGCGAGCCAGGGCCAGGGATATTGCGAAGCAAGATAGAAGGGGTCGGATGGTGAGGCGAGGCGGCCGATAAACACCGCCAGCAGGGTGATAAGCACGGTCTCGGCCCAGGCGGGCCATCCGGCAAGGCGTGGCATCAGCCAGCGTGCGGTCGCATCCGAATGCAGCCAGCTTTTGAACGGGGCCTTTTTTTCCGCTTTCATCAGGCGCCGCGCCGGACGCGCTGCCGGTTGTGGCAGCGTTGGCAATCCCGCCGCAATGCCTTACTGCACACGCGCCGAACCGAGCAGTTCACGGATGAGCTTTTGCGCCACCGCAGCAAGCGATTCGCGACTCCAGCCGCTCTTTCCACCGACCGCACTCCAGGCTACCTCGCCCGATTTCAGGTCAAGCACAGCGAGCGTGATGCCCACAGCGGGTTCGCCGTCGATGCCGACCTTGTAGCGCCATTCGTCCACTGCGCCGTAGACTGCGTATCGGGCGCCCTGGCTGCGTGCCCACTTCTGCGCCTCGTCTTGTGCTTTTCGCTCGGCCGGGTCAAACAGCGTTTCCGGATTGAGGGCCGCCGGGTAGCGCACAAGATTGCCTATGCCGCGGGCGCGCAGCAGCGGCTCGGTGATCGCTTCGGCGCGCAGTCCGGCCTGGGGCACGTCGGTGTGGTTTAGTATGGGCAGCAACACCCACTTTGCGCCGCTATCGAGCGCGGCCGCGCCCTGGCTCGAATCGATGGTGGCGCAGCCGCCAAGCAGGACTGTTGCGGCGACGGTGATGGCGAGGCTGGTGCGGGCGAGCAGAGCGTAAATGCGCATGGTTTTTCCTTGATGTTCCCTGATGTTCCCTGATGTTTCCCTGATGTGTCTTGTATTGTTGCCCGGGGCTAGACGCCGTCAAAAAAAATACTGGTAACGCGAGCCGAGTTCACGCGTCGCATCCCCGGCGCCCGGTCCGCCTTTTCCGCGCGTCCAGTAAAGCGAAAAATAATCATGACCGGCAACGCTCCCTCCCGCGCCTACGATCCAATTGTAGCCGTTGCCGGTGACATCGTTGAAACTGCGTCCGAGGTTGGCGAAGGGCCTGAAGGCGCGGCCGTAGTTTTCACGGAAGTAGTCGCCGAAACCGGCATTCAGGGCGTAAGTGCGCGCCGATACCGGTACGAAGAAGCTGCCTGGCGGGACGGTGCCGCCCGGCGTCAATTGCGCTGATTTGGCGTCAGAGGTTTCGGCCTGGCTGAAGATTTGCCGGATTTGCGAAAAACGCAACGTCCAGTCCGGATACTCGGTGCGGATGCGATAGCCCGCCTCCCAGTCATAGCCGCGCCCGCTGCCCACGTAGGTGTCCTGCTGGGTGTGATACCGCGCATCGAATACGCGCGCCCGCAGGAATTCGCGCTTGGAGAACGCATAGGTGAGGTTGGCGCTGGCGATATCGCGGTGACCGCCTATGGATAAAGGCACGCTCTCGGTGGCGTACTCGCGCTGCGCCATCGTAAAATCGGCTGAAAGGCGGTTGCCGAAGGCGCGCGTGTGGCCGATGCGCCAGGAGCTAAACTGCGACAAGGCGCTGCGCTGGCCCAGGCTCAGTTTTGTTTCGGCGCCATCAGGATGGCGATAGAGCAGCGACAAGTCGAGGCGACGGTCCGTGCCCGGAACGCCGGTGAGCTGGGTGCTGTCCTGGCTGGACTGGCGAATACTGACCAGTTCCGTCGAGATGCGTAATTTCGGCGACAGCCAGACCTGCGCGCCGGCGCTCTGTTCGCGTCCCTTCAAAACACCCCTCTGAATGAGCTTGTCCTGCGCGAGCGCGCTGTTGGGCGTCTTGAGCAGGTCGGTTTCCAGTCGAAGGTGTATTTCGTCGTCGCCGGGGCGTTTTTCCTGTTCGGCGAAGCCCATCTCCTGCGCCAGGCGCAGCTGTTGCGTTGCGCGAGCGGCATCGATGCGGTTGTAGCGCGGCAGCTGGCCGGACTTTTCGGCAAGCAGGCGTTCCAGGGTGTCGATGTCGTTTTGCATCAGGGCGACGCTTACTTCGGCATAGGCGGGAATGGCGAGTTTCTTGCCATAGCGCGTCCACAACCAGGCCTTGGCCGCCTCGTCCTGGTCGCTCGATATGGCCCAGGCAAGGGCGAGTTCGGTGACGCCGGCGTCAAGTCCGGCGTTGCCGCTTTCGCTTGCGCCCTGCCGCAACAGCGAGCGGATCACCGCCAGGCTGGCGTCCCCTGGCGAAAACTGGGTGACCAGACGCGCGTGCGCACGCATGCGCTCGTGATCCATGCTTGCCCCGGCAGTTGGTCCCGGTGCTGCATGCTGGCTCCGCTCGGCTCGCGCCAGGTCCCAGGCGTGGTGGCGCACGCGCCATGCCATGCCACCTTGCCCTTCTTGTTCGAGCACATCGGCGTAATTGACCAGCCACAGGTAGTCGCGGGCGCGGCTCGAGGCCTGACGAGAGAAATAGGCCAGCGCGCGCCGCGAATCCCCCAAGGTGATGTGCGCGGCGGCAAACGCATCCCAGTAAGCGGCATCATCCCGCGCTTCGTTCTCAACGAGGACGAGCGTTTCGCGCAAGGCCTTGAGATCATCCGCGGCCATGGCCGCGTAGATGACTGCGCGGCGCAGGTTGGCGTTTGCCGGCGCGAGCGCCAGCGCGGCGCGGTAGTCGGCCAGGGCGAGGCCGCGCGCGCCGGTCGCTTCGCGATAACGTGCCCGCGCTGACAGAAAATCCGCATCCCGTGACAGCGCGGCATGCTCATTTGTGCTCAAGGTATCAAACAGTCGTTTCAATGAGGCGATGTCGCGCTGTTCGGTGTAAATGTCCATCGCCACTACCAGCAAGGACGGGTTGGGCAGCTTGCGCCAGCTCGCGGCGGCCACCCGGGCCGCCTCCTCGGGGGCGCGCTGGCGCAGCAACTGTACAAGCCGTTCTGCGTCGCCCGGTTCGGTGGCGGCGCCTGCGAACAGCGTGCGGTAGGCGAGGGTGGCCGCCTCATCCTCCTGCATCAGCCAGGCGAGTTCGGCGAGGGTGCGCCAATAGTCGTTTGACTTTGTTTCGCCTGTTTGAAAACGCAGCGGCGCCAGCACGCGCCAGGCGCCTTGAAAGTCCGCCTTGACGAAATAAAACGACGCAAGTTTGACGGCCTGTGCAATGGTGGGCGTGGCCCCTGCAAGCATGCGTTCATAGGTGCGGATAGCCTCATCGGTGAGGCCGCTATGCTCGTAAAGCGCGGCAAGCGGTTCGAGTACGGCCGGTTCCCTTGCGGCGTGTTCGCTTAGCAGCGCCATGCCGTCCTGCGGGCGGCCGGCAAGCTCGTAAATTTCAGCCAGATCGCGCCATTCGGTCACGGAAAGACGGCGCCTTGCGATCGTTTCCGTCCAGGCGTAAATCAATGCGTCATAGTCGTAAAGGCCGGGGGCGAGGCGCAGCACGGCTTGCACCGCTTTGTCGGCACGGGATGCGCGCGCGAGCCAAAGCCATTGTTCCAGCGCTTCCTGGGGTTTGCCAAGCCACTCCGCGACCTGGGCAAGCCTTTCACGCCAGTTCGGGGCGCCGGTCTTCTCGACTGCGGCGCGGGCGACGCGATAGGCATCGGCAAGGTTGGCGTTGGCGAGAAACACATCGTAGGCAAGCGTGTAAATCTGCTCGTCATACTCGCGCAACGTGCCGGCGGCGTGGGCGCTGCTGATAAACCATGCGAGCCAGTCGAACAACGGTGCGGCCGAGATGCGCAGCATGCGTTTGACGTAGCGTTGCGCCACGGCCGGCTTGCCCGCCGCAAGCGCGAGGCGCGTCAGCGCGGCCAGGGTCTGCTCGTCGCTTTCGAGGTCGCCAAGGTGTCGTTCGGCCGCAGCCAGCGCCTCCTCCAGCAGGTTGCCGGACTGGAGGGCGGCAACGCCCTTGAGGAAAAAATCGCGGCGGGACTGCTCGGTGAGCGCGCGTTGTCGTGCGACAAAGTACATCGCCGCCGCGCCGCGGTAATCCGAATCGGCAAGGGCGCTGGTGGCGCTCTCTTCGAGCCACGACAGCAGGATGGGTGTGTTTGATTTTGCGAGTCGGGCCATCAGGCGGTCGGCGGTGCGGATATCGCGAAGCTTGATGGCGCTGCGGACGAGAACGGCGAGATCCGTCGATTCCCATTCTTCGCCGGATATCGATGCCAGCGCAACGCGCAACGCGGCCAGGGCGTGATCGCGCGCGCCGTCCTCTTTCGGGCCGGAGTAGGCCTGCGTTTCGTTGAAGCGGTATTCGATCATCAGCGCGCGCCGGCGCGTGGACGGGGCCGGGTCGTTCTTTAGCGGTTCGAGCAGGCTGCGTGCTTCGACAGCCTGGCCTGCCGCGAGCTTTTTTTCGACCAGCATGAGCCGCAGGTCGGTATTGCGGGGGTCGGTACGTAGCAGGTTCTCAAGATAGTTCAGGGTCAGCTGATCGTTGCCCGGTTCGTTCGCAACTTGTTCGATCAATGTCTTGCGGGGGAACAGCAGCACCAGGGCGATGATGACCATGACGATCACCCCCGCCAGCGCCGCCGGCGAAAGGACGCGCGTCCTTTCGGGTTCAGCGGCAATGGGCCGAGATCGTCGCTGTTCCAAGGGGAAGCTCGTGGCTGTTTTTGTTAGCTGCTTTTGGCAAGAGCGGGCGGCCGTCAGCCCGCAATTCGCAGCCGTCGGCCGCGCCCAGGCTGAACGCAAGCGGCAGGTGCCCGGAAAGCCGGACGCTAAAGCCTTTGGCGTCACGGGTCATCTGCTCGATGCGCCCGTTTGCTTGCTCCAGAAAGGGGGCGCGGGGAGGTTCGGGGGCAAGCGCAACATAGGCCTCACCGCCGGCAAGGTGCAGGTAGTGCTGGTCGTTATGCCGGGCGTAGCCGGCAAGGCTGCGGCTTCGCTCCATGTCGGGGTGTCCGGCTGCAGCAGGAAAGCGCACGGTTCGCAGGGCACCGGATCCGCGGATAAGCCAGCCTTCGCCGCTTTTTGCGACTGTCATGGTGTTGAAGTCGAAGGCCTTGTTTATGTATTCGGAAGCGTAGACATTGAACGGATCGCGTGCGAGAGCCCATTGATAAACCTTGTGCAGCGCGGCGATTGAAGCGCGCTTGGTGGCCGAGTAGGTGTGAAAGTAGATGTCTACCGGTTTGAGGCGACGCGGGCTGTCGGTCATCTGGAAGGTCTCTACGACGCGCTCGTAGCCATAGAAGGGGCCGTTCCACAGGTTCGTGTAAAGGTTTTCGTTCTGGTTGGGGGCGAATACCTGGAAAAAATTCCCTTTTGGGATGCCAATGGGGGAAACAAGGGTAAGGCTGGGTTCCGCCCGGCTTATCCATGTGTCGCCGCCGTTCATATTGCCTACGCCCGCCTCGGCTGCGCGCGCGACGCTGTCCGCCCCCGGATTGCTGTCCCCTGTCCAGAGGAACACCTTGACCTGTTTTCCCGGCGGTGCGAGGCGCCTGTTGATGTAGTCAATCGAGCCATTAATCTCGGCGTTGACGTCAAAGTGGTAATTTGGGAGTTTCAGGCTGTAGCTTCCCGACTCGTTGCCAAGCTCCAACCTGCTCCAGCGAAAGGGATGGGAAAGGGAATGGCTCGCGATCTCGACATGGGGCAGCGCGAACAGGCGCTTGGCCGCCGCCTCGAGGGCTGGTGACAATTGCGGGTAAAGTCCGTCGGCCGCCACCTCGCCTTGAATGACCGATGCGGTGCTCGGTATGCGGTACTTCGCGAAAAACTCGCTCAACACGGCTTCTCCGGCCAAGGGGGTGCCCGGCAGTTCCGCGCGGCTGGCAAAGCCATCCCCGTCCATGTGCACGAGCATCAGCCGGCGTCCATTTTCGGTGGTGACATCGGGCGCGGGCATCAGCGGCAGGGCGAGCGCGCGGGTGAGGAAGGTGAACGGATCAATAACCCAGCGGGCGCCCTTGTAATTTGGCAGGTAGATGAGCGCGTGGGGTGCGAGGACATAGCCGCCCCAGGGCATCAGCGCCGCGGCATCCATGGTGTCGCCGCGTTCGTTTGCAAGGCGCAGCAACGGGGTGCCGCCGACCGCTTGCAGCGGATAAAACTGGCGCCGGTCGGGCAGCGGGGCGAGCTCCAGCCCCATCATCGGATCGCGTATGGAGACGGTGACCCGCGCCGGCGTGGTGCCCGGAGCGCGGCTCTTCAGGCCGGTGTGCTTGTCCAGCAAAGCCCCTTGGGCGAGGCCGAATCCGCCGAACATGGCGACGTGGATCCCTTGGGAGAAGGCGCTTTGCAAAAAGCGTGCATAGGCGGATGGGTCGACGGCGGTTTCGCTTAACCATGACACCACCGCGGCGTAGCGACCGGCAAGCGGATGCGCGGGCAGTTCGCGCGAGGCTTCGATATATTTGGCCGTGTAGCCCATGTGATTGAGCGGCATGGTGGCGAAGCGGCTGATCTCATGCAGGATCAAACCAGCCTCGTTCTTGTTATCGTCGTAGAGCATGAGAATCTTGCGCGGCATGACTTCGATCGCCCCGACGCCCAACAGGTCAAGCTCGGGATTGCTCACCCAGGGCACGAACCCCAATGACTCTATTTTTTTTGCCGTAGTCCTCGCGAGCGCCCGCTCCTCGGGCGCGACGTAATCGATGGCGAGAACCGGTAGCTTGTATTCGTCTCGTGCGCGTCTGAGTTGACCGACCAGCCAGTCGCGGTCAGCCGGGAGCACTTCCTGATAGCGCTTTTCCGCCTGATTCCATCCACGAAACAGCGATTCTGCCGCCACCACCCAGGCCTCATGATGCACCTTGGGCAAGATTTCAAAACCGCGGTTGAAAATGAGTTTCGCCTCCGGATAGGCGCGCCTGATTTCGGCCACCACGCGTGCCAGCCCGTTTTCCTGCTCGGCGCGCGTGGCGCCGGTTTTTGCCGCCAGCTGGTAAGAGTCCAGCGTGTCGAGAAAAAATCCGCGATAACCCGCGTCCCACAACGGCTTTACGCCGCGCTCCACCAGCCATTTGGGCCAGTCGGGCTGGCTTTGGTCGACCACCACACTGCCCCACGCGGTGTTCTCGCCAAGGCGCCACGCCGCGGGCAGGTCTTTGAAGTAGGCGCGCGAGGGATGCATTTCCCCCAATGAAAGGTAAGCGAGCGGGAGTGTGCGCCCGCGCCCCCACTGCGGCGGTATCGGGCCGGCGGCTTCGGCTTCCAGAACAACGGCGTCAAAAGCGGCCAGTTCGTCCCAGGGCACATCGCGTCCGTAGTAGAGCGCGATGTTGGGCTGTTGCGCCGCCGCCGCGCCGGCGATCAATAGCAGCAGCGCGGCGAGCCAGCGCATCAGGCCGCGAGCAATTGTTTCAGGCCTTCGGTGAGCGGCGTCGAGGGCTTTTCGCCGAACAGCGCGACAAGCCGTTCCGGCGACATCGCCGAGTCGCGGATATCACCGGTGGCCGCAGCTTCGAATTGGCGCGCGATGGTCCTTCCGGCTGCCGTTGCGAGTGCGTCCACCATTTGCAGCAGGGTGACGCTGGTGCCGCTGCCGATGTTGCATACGCCGCGGGCCGTCGAGGAGAGGGCGAGCATGTTCATGCGGGCGATGTCCTTGACGAAAACAAAGTCGCGGGTCTGCCCGCCGTCCCCGAAGATACGCACCGGCTTTGCCGCGGCGAGGGCATCGGTGAATTTGCTGATTACGCCGGCATAGGGGGAGCGCGGATCCTGGCGCGGACCGTACACGTTGAAGTAGCGCATGCCCATGGAAGAAAATCCATAGAGCGCGGCGTAAAGACCCGCGTACTGGTCGTCGATATGCTTCTCAAGCCCGTATGGCGAGATCGGCGCGGTTGGCGAAGCCTCGTCAAGCGGCAGTGATGCCGGCGTGCCATAGACCGCGGCGCTCGAGGCATAGACAAGGCGTAGCACGCCCGCCTTGCGCGCGGCGTCAAGAACGTTCAGAAAGCCGATCACGTTGTTGTGGCAGGAATTGACCGGGTCGGCCACAGAGGCTTGGACGGACACCTGGGCTGCGAGATGAAGCACGTGGGTGCAGCCGGCAAGCGTGCTTGCCACGGTTGCGGTGTCGCGGATGTCCCCCTCGACTATTTCCAGTCGTGCGTTCCCGGACGGCAGGTTGCCGCGCCTGCCGTTGGAAAAGTTATCCAAAATGCGAACGCGCGCCCCTGAGGCGAGCAGGGCGTCGGTACTGTGTGAGCCGATGAAACCGGCGCCACCGGTGACCAGAACGTGCATTACCGCGGACATGCCTAGGCCTTTTGGGTTGGATAGGATGCATTCTAACAACCGGCGGTGTTTGCGTGGTTTTGCCCTTTTTCCGCGCTTCTGTTCCGGACTTGGCCGCATGCCGCCATTGCCACCGGTAACATGGCCACCGGTAAATTTGATGAACGTCAATGCGACGCGGCAATCTCGTTGCTTTCGCGACCATTCTTGCCATGCCACAAGATTGCTTCGTCCCCTCCGGGGATTACCTTCGGGGCATCACTCTTTTCCTCGCAATGACGAATTTACCGGAAATTTCCGGAAAGCCGCGCCAGTCGGCCTTCTTCAGCCATCCCCATGCGCAAATGCCCTGCTGGTGCGGCTTTCGGGGATTTGCGTTAGCGTAGCGCCTGCCCGCTTACCCGAAAGGATGCCAGATGTTGCCATTGCCAAATCACCACGCACATTGCGGCGTGTTGCGATGGATGCTGCTCTGCGTTGCCTGCACCCTTTTACCGGCACCGCGGGCGCACGCCCAGGTCGCGCCCGGCGCGGCCGAGATCGCCGCTTTCAGCCCCCTGCACGCGGCCGCCCACAAGGGCGACCTTGCGCAACTGGACAAGCTGATCGCCGCGAAGGTCAATCTTGACGCGCGTGACGCCTACGGCCGCACCGCGCTGCATGTCGCGACCTTCGCCAGGCAACGCGATGCCATACGCGCGCTGGCCAGGGCCGGCGCAAAGATCGAACTGCTGGAGAACGATCGCTATGATGCGGTGACCATCGCGTCGGTTGCCGACGACGAGGACACGTTGCGCCTGCTGCTCGCGCTTGGCGCCAGCGCCAAACTGACCACCAGCCGTTACGATGGCACCGCCTTGATCGCCGCCGCGCACTTGGGCCATGACGGTGTGGTGCGCCAACTTATCGCCGCCGGCGCGCCACTCGATCACGTCAACAACCTGCACTGGACGGCGCTGATCGAATCGATTGTGCTCGGTAACGGCGGCAAGCGTCATGTGGAGACGCTGCGCGCCTTGGTGGCCGCCGGGGCCAGCACCAAACTCACCGACCGCCAGGGCGCCACGCCACTGGCGCTGGCGAAATCGCGCGGCTATGGCGAGATGGTGAAATTGCTGGAGACGGCCGGCGCGCGATAGCATATGCAGGTCGAATCTCCGGAGACCCGCGACAGTCGGGCTTCTCCAGACATCGATGGCTGGAAACGTCCGTCCGGCATGGGTTTCGAAGGCGCGCCGTATCTGATCCTCATGGCCCCTTATTTCTGTTCAAAGCAGATTGGCCAGCGGCACGTATGCGGGGTGCTTTTTTGCTTCGCGATATGCAATATTTCGCACAACATTGCCTTTCTGTACTCGTCCAAGGTGAGGTTTTTTCTCACATACGAACTTGAAAATTTCTTGAAACCACGCGTGAACATCGGTAAGCCTGTCCTGCAACAGATCGGCAGCCCATTTCTCCACGGTGATTGTGCTTTTTTCTCTATGCTCATCAGTGATTGTGTACAGCGTTTTCTCATCGGAGTAGTCGCTGATGCCCATGCTTCTCACTTTTTTTATGCCACTGCTTTCGGTGTATTTATCAGTAATTGAGTAAGACGTTGTTTCCTGGGTGATCATGCTGACCTCCGATCATTAGTTATTGAGAACGCGCGGCGATGTTTCAAAATACATGAGAAACATGCCGTGTCAATGGGGGGGTACGGTTGAAATCCAGGAGCATAGCTAGCAAGAACTCAATTGCTAAGAACACAATTAATTAGCAGCAGAAAAAATAGTTGTGCAAGAAAGCAACTTGCATTCGTAGTAGGGGGGGAACCAGTTTGGCGCATGGATTTTCAAGGGATTTGACCCGTACATGCGTTGTAGGTTCCAGTAAAACGCATTTACTTTGCGTCGGTATTCAAGAGGGTTTTCACTTGCTCGTTGTATTGCTGTTCAGTGAGCAGGTTTTTGTCGAAGAACTCTTTGGCAGCCTTCAATTTGTCTTCTATGGATGCGTTTGAAGGTGAGGGGGGTGTTCCCCTGAGATAGCCGCTGAACTCTGGCATACCCGCAAAAGCATCCAACTTTTTATTGAATGCATTGTCGAGTCTGGCCTGAACTTCCTCGGCCCACTTTGATAGGTTGGCTATAAATTGAACCTTTTTTTCATCTCTTTTGATGAAACTCTTATGCCAACTATTCGAACCCCAGATAGGTTCAGCATCTCTATTAATTCCAAAAACTTCGGGGTTTATGTCAACACGGTAGCGCAACCTTGTCCCGGAATTGGCGAATCTGGTGAACTCAACACGAACAATAGTAGGAGGTACTTCAATTCCCATTTCTCTGAATTTCACGAGAAATTGTTGGAAACTTCCGGTTGGTGAGGCCCAATAGCGAGTCACATGGTTGATAGAGACGCAATTAATATTTTTGAACTTCCCGCCGATTGATTTTTTCCATAGGTAGTCCTCTCTCTTGCATGGTTCGTCAGTCCAGTCACTAATTTGAGAATTCACGTTTAAGTTGGCCTGAACATAGAACGCCGCAAAGAAATTTGAATCTCTGATATCAACCAAGTCTGCAGTCCCTAAAGGTACGGAAGAGTCACTGGGGCCAGATGAAGCAGTTGTTTTGAGATTTATTAAGCCTGGGTCATTACCTATGTTGAAGATTGGGTAGCCACCTATGGTCCGCGCAGCCGAAATCGTTTGCATAAACGCGAAGGGTGTTGGTTCATGTCGATTGAATAGGTCCTGTGCATCAGTAGTGTCCGGTTAAATGGGTGTTAATTTGCTTGAAAGCCAATACTGGCGCGGCTTTGCAGCCGATTTTGCTTGGTGCCGATTTGAACTTTGAATCCTCATTTTTGTGTAGTTTCCCTCC
>Ga0194061_1000652_pt1 | contig 20939 bp, 14 predicted proteins | sample SepL2221m_MetaG_FD_163423 | JGI IMG/M metagenome (GOLD analysis project Ga0194061, IMG submission 163423) | Anoxic zone freshwater microbial communities from boreal shield lake in IISD Experimental Lakes Area, Ontario, Canada - Sep2016-L224-21m | ecosystem: Environmental > Aquatic > Freshwater >... | reverse complement strand
GCGGTGAGCAGCAGTGGTAAGCCGATCGTTGGCACCTACAGCCAAACCGCCACAGCACTCTCCGGCGTTGATGCGGGGAACTACTCCTTCTCAGGCTTCACAACCGCAACGCCGAACTACACGATCACTCCGGCCACCATCAGCTCCGTCTTCGGTATCACCGCGGCCAGCCGCACCTACGACGCCAGCACCACCGCAAGCCTCAACACCGCCGGCGCCGGTTTCACTGGCATCATCTCTGGCGATAGCCTCGCGGTAGCCGGTGCTTCCGGTGCCTTCTTGGACAAGAACGCCAGCTCCGGGAAATCCGTCTTCATAACCGGCATCAGCCTCGGCGGCACCGATGCCCTCAATTACACCCTGGCCAGCAGCAGCGCGAATTCCACGGCGGACATCAGCAAGGCGAACCTGTTGGTTGCGGGAGCGTCTGCCAGCTCCAAGGTGTATGACGCCAGCACAGCGGCCACTGTTACGGGCGGCGGGATCACGGCGCTGGGCAGCGACGTGCTGACGCTGTCAGGCGCGAACGCGGTCTTTGCCGACAAGAACGTCGGCACGGGCAAGGCCGTCAGTACCTCCTATTCCCTGAGTGGTCTGGATGCTGTCAACTACACGCTGCTGCAACCCACCAGCCTGACGGCGGATATCAGCGTGCGTCCGCAGTCGACCTGGCGCGGCTCAACGGCAGGCCTGTGGAGCGATGCCGCCAACTGGGATGCCCTGCCCAGTGGCGCGAACGTGGCCACCGTGGCCATCCCCGTGGGCACGGGCGCTGTCACCTATGACGCCGCTGCAGGAAATACCCAGCTGCAGAGCCTGTTCAACGCCCAGAGCCTGAGCGTCAACGGCGGCTCCCTGGCGGTGAGCGGTGACACCACGGTGGCCAGTGGCGCCACCTTGAGCCTCAATGGTGGTGCCTTCTCCACCGCTTCCCTGCTCAACCAGGGCCTGGTGAACGGCAGCGGCCCACTCGTGCTGAATGGGATTTACACCGAAAGTGGCGGCAGCCTGGGCACGGGCTTCAGCAGGGTGAGCATCACCCAGACCAGCGGCGATCTGAGCCTCAAGGGGGTGGGTGCCACCGGCCCGATCAGCCTGGCCAGCAGCGCCGGCGGCCTGAACCTCAGCGGCATTGTTCGCTCGGGCGCGGCTCCGATTGATCTGAACGCCTCTGGAGCCCTCGGTCTGCAGGGGGCCACGGTCGATGCCAGTGGCGGTTTGGCTGGCGGGACAGTGCAACTTGATGGCAGCAGCATCAGCGTGGCCAACACCACGGTGACCACCTCCGGTCTGAACGATGGTGGTGCCATCCGTGTTGGCCTCAGGACTCTTCCCAGCAGCGTGTCGATCACCAATTCGACCCTGGTGGCTGACCCGCCGGGCATCGGTGGTTCGATCACGATTGATGGCCGCTCGATTGCCATCGCGGGATCCACGTTCAACGTTTTTGGTTTGAGCGGCGGCTCGATCACCCTTGGCTCGGCCTCCACCAGCGGCATCAGCCTGGATGCCTTCTCCTCCCTGATCGGCGGCGGTGGGGCATCGTTTGGCCTGTTCGCTAACTCGATCCTCAACAACGCCAGCATTGTGGGAGGCACGTTGTTTGTGAATGGTCAGCCGGCGCTGGCTTCCTCCGCCCCCGTGCCATCAATCGTCTCCTTCCAGTCGTCGATTGATCCGATCCAGCCGAACCTGATCAACAACACCGTCGACTACACCGCCCCGGGTTCGCCGTTGACGGTGCAGTGGGAGCAGATGGGCATTGATCCGCTCGCCATCAGCCTGACGGAGTCGGCGTTCCTGTACGCCAATTCCTTCCTCTCCAGCGATCCTCAATTGCTGTCTGTTTGGGATGTGTCGACCCCTGAGCTGTTCACGAGCTTGCTGCAACAGGGCACACCGCTCTATTCCATTCGCTTGACCATCGACCCATCGGTCGAGCTCAAACCTATTTCGCCTCTGCAGACGGACGCACTGGTTTATCGCTCGTTCATGCAGACGGAGACCGCCGTCGCCGCAGCTTTCCCCAATCCGGAGCCGCTGTTCATTCCCTCAACGACCTTTGCGGGTGCGTGGCCCAGTGGCGCCCAGGTCAGCCTGTCGTTCACGGGTATGGGCGTGTTTGATCAGGCCGTTCAGCAGCTCAGCACGCAGCAGGTGGCCTCCCAGTTCAACGCCGCCGAACAGAAGTCGATGGAGGAAACGGTGACCAAGTTGGGGCTTGATCCCACCAGTGGGCGGGCGGTGCCCACGCCGGTGGAACTGCAATCCAGCCTGCGGCAGGTGATCGAGGCCGTGCGGCGTCGGGTGCGTGGGGCAACACCCTGAACCGCCAGCCCGCAGGGCCACCTCAGCAAGCTATCAGCCCTCAGTAGGACCGTTGCGCCTGCAGCAAAGAATCGGTTTGGAATTCCGTATCTAGCCTCAAAGAAAGATCCACTGGCTTGTCCCAGCCCATGACCACGCGTCGGGCTATCAGCCTCTGGGCGCTCCTTGCGGCGGGCGCCCCATTCCTGGCAGGTGTCCCTGCCCTCGCCGGCGAGGTCACGGCCACCGGCGGCGCCCTGGGCCTGGGCACGGCGGTGAATGGGGCCGCCGGTGGCAGCTGTGGCGTGGGCTTTTGCCAGGTGGGCGGTGGCACGGCGGCGGGCAGCAACCTGTTTCACCGTTTTTCGGCCTTTGACACCCGCGGTGGCATCACCGGGGTGAACTTCGCCACCGGTGGCGCCAGCAGCGTGTTCGTGGGCGTGACCAGCCCCCTGGGCAGCTTCATCGACAAGCTGGTGAGCTTTTCCGGCCCCACCAACCTGTTCTGGCTGTCGCCAGGGGGCATCAGCCTGAGCGGCGCCGGTGGGTTCGCCAACATCCAGCAGCTCAACCTGAGCACCGCCACGGGTTGGAAGGTGGGCAACGGCGTGTTCGATGCGGCGGGCACCACGGCCGGCCAGGCGGCCCTGCTGGGCGGCACGCCGGTGAGCGGCCTGGCCGGTGCGGTGAACGATCCGGCGGCCCTGGGGCTGCAGAAGAACGGCGATCTGAGCCTGGCTGGGGGCCTGCTTTGGCACGGTTGGGCCTGATAACTCCTTGGTGGGCAACACCTCCGGCGTCGCCACCGGCGGCACCATCGACATCGGCACCAGCCCTTCGAACAATCCCACCAGCGTCTCGATCGTCAACTCCAACCTCGTGGCTGATCCGGCGGGTGTGGGTGGTGGCCTCTCCGTCGGGGGGACGTCGATCTTCACGTCCGGCAGCCTGTACAACGTGTTTGGCACCAGTGGCGGCCGGCTGTTGTTGGGCAATGCCTTCACCCAGTCCCTGATCTTCGGCAGCGGCACCAGCGTCCTCGGCGGCGGCAACGGCCTCTTCACTTACCAGGGCAATCTCATTTACAACCCGCAGTTGGCCCCCTACTCCGGCGGCACCCTGACCATCATCGGCACCATCTTTTCGCCCATCTCGCCCATTTCACCCACCTTGCCTGCTTCTCCAACGGCCGGGGCCGCAGCGCTGCTGGCCAATCCCCTTCTTTCCCTGGCCAATGCATTGATCGCCTCCAGCCTGCTCAACACCAATTTCACCAACATCAATCTGTTGCCAGTCACGGGGGTAGCGGGCACCACCAGCCAGGCCGATGCCACCAGCTGGGTGGCGGCGGCCACGGGTCTGTTCGGCAGCAGTGACCCCAGCCTGTTCGCTGCCCTTCCCCTCCAGCTCACCCTTGATCAGAGTTCCCTGCTGTTCGTGGACGGCTATCTCGATCAGGGGGTGCTGGACCCATCCCTGCCCGGTCCTGCTCCCCTAGACCGCCAGAAGCGCATGTCCACCCCCGGCCTCAACGCTGGAACGGCGGCTGTCCCTGGTAAACCCGTCTCCGGGGACGCCTCCCTCCAGAGAGAAGATCGCCTGAAAATGGCGACCACCGGTGACGAGGCCGGTGCATCGAGTGATCGCGATGGGCAGAATCGAGTCATGGTCACCGATCTGGCCACGCCCAGGGCTGAGGCCGTCTTCCTGCTCGGTGAACAATCCGCCCAGACCAATGCCACCACCAAGCTGGGAGTCAACCCGCAGCCTGGTGCAGGACCCATCAACGTGCTGAAGCTGCAGGAATGGCTCTGCCAGGTGGTGCCGTATATGCAGCAACGTCTCCAGTCGAGGCGCTAGGAGGCCATGACTCACCTGATTCGCACCTTCACCCACCTCATCCTGGCCTTGCCCCTCGCCATGGCGGCCCCGGTTGCGGCCGGCTCCGTGCCTGTCGCCCTTCCTGCCCCGACGGTCTCGCCATCCCCAGCCATCTCCAGCTACCGACCGGCAATCCTGCGGCTGGGTTTTTCATCCTCCGCAGCGAATGGCCAGGGACAGGCCGCCCCAGGAGAGCCCTCTCCTGGACAGGCGGATCAGGGCTTCGTCGATCTCACCCTGGTGCCTCCCGATGGGCCGATCATCGGCAAGCGGGTGCAGCTTTCGGTGCCGCAATTCGTCGCCCTGCTCAAGGACCTCTACGTGCGTCTGGCCCGCTTCGAGCCCCTCGATGTGGCCAATCCCGCCTCCGCCTCCCGTCGGCTCCATGCCCTGCTGATCGCTCCGATCGAGCCGGAGTTGCGCCGGCTTGGCATCACCACCCTGTTGGTGTCCGTGGATGCGGGGCTGCAGGCCCTGCCCCTGGCGGCCCTCCATGACGGCACCGCCTACTTCGGTCAGACCTATGCCTTCTCCCTCACCCCTTCCCTGGGGCTGATGGTGAAGGATCTGCCCCGCCCCGAGGCGGCCCAACGGGTGTTGAGCATGGGGGCCTCCGAGTTCCAGGGGCTGGCCCCCCTGCCCCTGGTGCCCCAGGAGTTGGCCAACACCTCGGCAGCCGAGCGCTCCGACCGTTTTCTCAACAAAGCGTTCACCCCTGACGTGATGCTGGTGAAGGCGGGCGATCCCCAGTATCGCCGTGTCCATGTGGCCACCCATGCGGAGTTCCTTCCTGGTGGACCGGGCAAGTCCTCCATTTATTCCGGAACGGGACCGGTGTCCCTGACCCGGTTCGCGGCCCTGCGCCAGAGGCGCCAAGGGGTTCCCCTTGACCTGTTCTCCCTCAGTGCCTGCCGAACGGCCCTGGGCAACTCCGATTCGGAACTGGGATTTTCCGGGCTGGCGCTGCAATCGGGTGCCCGCAGTGCCCTGGGCACCCTTTGGTATGTGGATGACGTGGCGGCTGCCGCCTTCTTCATTCAGTTCTACCGCTACCTCGACCGTGGCCTGCCCAAGGCTGAGGCGCTGCAACGCACCCGATCCGATTTCCTTGAGGGCCGGGTACGCCTGCAGCAGGACCGCCTTGTGGGTGCCGAGGCCGAACCGCTGCTGGCGGATCTCAGCGTTGCTGAGCAGCGCCGGGTCAGTCGTGGGTTGCAGCATCCCTTCTATTGGGCGGGGATCGAACTGCTGGGGACCCCCTGGTGATTGGCCAATTCAGCGGTTCAACCTAGGGTTGGATTGCGTTGATCAGAGTGCCCCGCATGACCGACACGGCACCCCGCCCAACGATGTCGCCCCAAGGGCCGGTCTTCTCTGACCATGCGCTGCTGGAGGTGCTGAACGTCGCCACGGCCCTGAGTGGCGCCAATGATCTACGCACCCTGCTGCACCTGATTCTGAGCAAATCGCGGGAGCTCACCGGCAGCGACGCCGGCAGCATTTTTTTGGTGGAGCGCTTTGATGCGCGGCGTGAGCCCGACGGCTCCGACAAGCTCTGGTTTGCCGTGTCCCAGAACGCCAGCCTGACCAGGAAAGCGGCCCCTGGCGAGGCGAAGGAGGACATCGACGACAACCTGTCGGATCTGCGCTTCCCCCTCACCCCTGAACGGCTGGTGGGTTGGAGCGCCCTTACGGGCGAAGTGCTCAATATCCCCGATGTGTATGAGCTGGATCCGGCCCTGCCCTACCGCTTCGACAGCACCGTGGACCGGGAACTGGGCTACCGGGCCGTGTCGATGCTCACCGTGCCGATGCGCTCCACCTCTGGTGCAACGGTGGGGGTGATGCAGTTGATCAACCGCAAGATCAACCCTGAATCCGTGATCACCCCCGAGTTGGCTCAGGGGCTGGTGCGGCCCTTTGACGCTTTTGATCAGAGCCTGATCCAGGCATTGGCCAGCCAGGCGGCTGTCTGCGTTGAACGCACCCAGCTGCTGGAAGCCCAACAGCAGCTGATCGATTCGATGATCACTCTGTTGGCGGGGGCGATTGACGCCAAGAGCCCCTACACCGGCGGCCACTGTGCCCGGGTGCCCGAGCTGGCGATGATGTTGGCCCGCGCCGCCGAGGAGACCGGGGAGGGCCCCCTGGCCAACTTCAAGCTGGGCAGCGAAGATGCCTGGCGCGAGTTCCGCATTGGCGCCTGGTTGCACGATTGCGGCAAGATCGTCACACCGGAGTATGTGGTCGACAAGGCCACCAAGCTGGAGGCCAACTACAACCGCATCCACGAGGTGCGCACCCGCTTTGAGGTGTTGCTCCGCGACGCGCGCATCGCCTGGTTCGAGGGTGTGATCAAGGGCGATGACCGCGCCCAGCTCGATGCCACCTACAAGCAGCGCGAAACCCAGCTCCAGGAGGATTATGTCTTTGTGGCCGAATGCAACCTGGGCGGTGAGTTCATGGGGCCCGAGAGGGTGGAGCGGCTGCGCACGATCGGCGGCCAGACCTGGAAGCGCCACTTCGACAGTTCCCTCGGCCTGGCCTGGGAGGAACTTTCACGGCACCGCCAATTCCAACAGGAGCTTCCGGTGGAGGAACCCCTGCTGGCCGACAAGCCCTGTCACGTGATCACCCGCACCAGCGAGCAGGTCCCCGATGCTCGCTACGGCTTCAAGATGGAGGTGCCCGAGCATCTCTACAACCTCGGCGAGCTGCACAACCTTTCGGTGTCCCGGGGCACCCTCACCGACGAGGAGCGCTACAAGATCAACGAGCACATCGTCCAGACGATCATCATGCTCGAGACGATGCCCTTCCCCGCCAACCTTTCGCGGGTGGCGGAGTATGCCGGCACCCATCACGAAACCCTCGATGGCAAGGGCTACCCCCGCAAGCTCACGGCCGATGAGTTGTCGGTGCCCTCACGGATCATGGCGATCGCGGACATCTTCGAAGCGCTCACTGCTTCGGATCGCCCCTACAAGAAAGCCAAGACCCTTTCGCAGTGCATCGAGATCCTGGCCGGTTTCCGCGACCGCAACCACATCGACCCCGACCTGTTCGCGCTGTTCCTGCGCTCGGGTATCTACCAGACCTACGCTGACCTCTACCTGCTGCCGGAGCAGAGCGATGAGGTGGACGTGGAGTCCTATCTGCAACCGACCCCACCCCGTGGCTCCTAGGTCTCGGATGACAAAGGCTCGATGGTGAGCTGCGCTGATCTCGTTGATCTAGCCCTTGCTGCCATTCAGCGGGGGCAGGGGGGCGAGGCCCGGGCGTTGCTCGAGGAGGCCCTGCGCAACGAGCCCAGGGATGCAACGGCGCGCCACAACCTGGCGGAGCTGGAGTACCGCATGGGCCGGCTCGATCAGGCCCAGGCGCTGTTCCAGCAGCTGGTCAATGACTCCCCTGGTTTCCTGCCCCCCTATGCCTCGCTCCTGGCCCTGTTGGAGCAAAGAATGGCCGCTGGAGCCGGGCCGTCCGAGGATCTGCGCCCGCCGCTGCTCAACAACTACGGCAATGCCCTTCTGGCGGCGGGCCGCATCCTGGAGGCTGAACCGCGCTATCGGCAGGCCCTGGCCCTGCGACCGAGCTATGCGAACGCCTGGTCGAACCTCTCCAATGTGCTGCGGCTGCTGATGCGGCTGACGGAGGCGGAGCAGGCGGCCCGCCAGGCCCTGGCCCTGCAGGGGGACCTTGCGGCTGCCTGGGTGAACCTGGGCTGCGCCCTTGAGGAGCTTGCCTGCCACGCCGAAGGGGAGGCCTGCCATCGTCGGGCTCTGGAGCTCCAGGCTGATAGCCCGGAGGCCCTCCACAACCTGGGCAGCGGTCAGCTGATGCGCCAGCTTTACCGGCCAGACCTCAACCAGGAGGAGCTGATCGTCTGCCATCGCCGCTGGGGGGATGCCCAGCTGGCGGCCGCTCCGGCTCTGTCCCCGCCCCCGCCTCGCGCCGGGGCGCCGCGGATCGGCTTCCTCTCCAGCGACTTCCGTCGCCATGCCGTTACCAGCTTCTTGGAGCCCCTGCTGGAGCATCTCGATCGGGGACGCTTCGAACTGGTGTGCTTCGCCAGTCAGACGGAGAACGACGCCTGCACCGAGCGGCTGAAGAGCCTGCCTCTGCAATGGCAACCGTGCCACACACTCGATGACGGCGCCCTGGCCGCCCTGATCCGCGCGGAGGGCATCGACGTGTTGATCGATCTCAACGGTCACACGCGCGGCACCCGCCTCGGCGCCCTGGCCTGCAAGCCCGCCCCTGTTCAGGCCTCCTGGCTTGGCTACCCCTTCCTCACCGGCCTGCCCACGGTCGACTACCGCATCACCGACGCCTGGGTGCTCGATGGCGATAGCCGGGATCCAAAGGCACCGGAACAGCCGCTGCTGATGGATCGCTGCCAGTACGTCTACCGCCCCCTGGCGGAAGCGCCGCCGGTGTCGGTCCTGCCGGCCCTCGAGATGGAGGGGATCACCTTTGGATCGCGCAGCAATCTCAACAAGCTCACCCCTGCGGTGGTGGCGCTCTGGAGCCAGCTGCTACACCGCTGTCCCGGTAGCCGTCTGCTCCTTCAGTACAGCCATCTGGCCGATCCCATCTGGCGCGGCTGGGTGCGGGGTGCCTTTGGGGCCCATGGCCTGCCGCCGGAGCGCCTGCTCCTGCTCGATTGGGATCCCACCCTCCAGCATCTGGCGAGTTACCGGTTGATGGACATCGCCCTCGATCCCTTCCCTTACAACGGCCTCACCACCACCTGTGATGCCCTCTGGATGGGCGTTCCGGTGGTGGTGCTGCGGGGGTCCGTCCCCCAGGCCCGGGCCGGGGTGAGCCTGCTGGAGGCCCTGGGCCGCTCGACCTGGATCGCCGATACGCCGGAGCAGTATCTGGCGATCGCCGAAGCCCTGGCCGCCGATCCCTTGCGGCTCAGTGCCGAGCGCAGCAGCCTTCGTGCGCTGATGGCCGCATCGCCCCTGCGCCAGGAGGCGGACCATGCCCGCTCGTTTGAGCGCTGTCTGGAGCGCATGCTGGCGGAGCCGCCAGGGGGGCGTCCCCGGCGGCGGCGTGCTCGCTCAGCAGCCTGAGGTCCCCGGCTCCACCGACAGGCCCAGCAGCTCCCAGAGCCGCTGGCCAATGACCTGCCAGCTGAAGCGCGCGTGCACCAGCGCACTGCCGGCTGGCCCGCCCCAACGCTTCGGTTCCTGCATCACCGCTTCAATCGCCTGCTTCAGGGCAGCCAGATCGGGTTCCAGCGTGAAGCCGAGATCGCAGCGTTGCAGTTCACTGGCCACGGTGAGCCCCAGCTCTGGAGCCATGTAGTCGTCCGTGGCGCCACCGGCGGTCACCACGATCGGCAGGCCGCAGGCTGCGGCTTCCAGCGGCGGCAGGTTGAAGCCCTCGGCCCGGTAGGGCGACACCAATAGGTCGCAGGCGTTGTAGAGCGCGTGCAGACCCTGGAGATCGAGATTGGCCGAGATGCTGATCAGGTCGCGCCATTGCTCCTCGCTTAGGGCCGGCAGCTGTCCGCTCCGATCCAGCGCCTGCATCGCATCGTTCACGCGCAGTCCGTACAGACCGCTCTGATCCTTGACCACCAGCTTCAGCCTCGGATGCATCGGTTTCAGCTCCGCGAAGGCACGGATCAGCAGGTCGATCCCCTTGTTCCGATACAGCGAACCGAGATGGAGCAGCACGAACTCATCTTCCTGGAATCCAAGTTGTTGCCGGTAACGCGCGCGCTGATCCGGGCTGGCTGGGAAGAAGCTCGCTGGTGCAATCCCGTGGGGTAGAACGTGGATCCGCTCCTTTTGGAAGCCGGCTCAATGAACCCACGCTGGCACCAGCGCGATGGCGTCACGATCGAGAGGTCGTCGCGTCGGCAGGCTTCAGCGGGCGTGCAGCCAACAAACATCCCGGCATCACAATGGGCGTAATCCGGTGTTCCAAAGACAAACACCTGATCGGCCGGGCCTGGCAGCAGATTCAGGGGGAAGCTGATGCGATAGATCGCTGAAAAGTGCTCACCGGCCTGGGGCGCTGGAATCTGTCGAATGCGATCCAGCAACTCCTTTGGCAGACCGCTGCCGTTGCTGCGCGCATTCCAGGCGGGGTTGAACGGTGCCGTATCGCGGTGTCGCAGCTGCAGTGGCCGCCGCAGTAGCTCCAGCAGTTGCCACTGATTCACCAGCGAATAGGAGTGATTCAGGTCACGCCAGCCCTCCACGCAGAGGCTCCTGGCTGAGGCGGTCGCTGTTCAGAGGCCCTGCCAGCTCGATGGACTCCGTGAAGCGGATCACGTCGCCGACTCGGAGGGACGTGAGCTGCTAGCTCTCAGCGCCAGACGGTAGAGATCCGCGGGCAGCGGCAGGCTGACCCGCTCGCTGGCACCCCTTGGTAGCGGCGTCGCCTGAGGATCGAGAGCCAGGGCTCGCAGGTGGGCGATGCACGGTGCCAGCGCCATCGCCAGGGATGGATCCCGGCAGATGTGTAACTCGTCGCTGGTGACGGCATGCTCTGCCTCACCGCTGGAGCCGCCGGCGACTGCAGGATCGCGGAGCTGGGCAGCGCTGAAGGCGTGGCCCGGGTCGAGGGAGTGCCGGCTCCAGAAGGCATCTAGCTGCCCGAGCTGCTCCAGATCGTGGAGCATCTGGTTCTGCCAGCCGAATGTTGGGGGGCAGCCGTCCAGGCGGTTGCGGTAGCCGTGAGCGGCCTTGCGGGCCAAGCGGGCCCGACTCAGCAACGGCAGATGGGCGGCTCGCAGGCGGCTGCGATGGGCCAGCAGGCTTCGCTCCCGGATGAAGTGCCGCAGGCCATGGGCCCCGGCGCGCAACCAGGCCGTGGTGGTGTTGCGGAAGATCACCTTGCTGCCGAAAGGCTGGCGGAAGTAGTTGGTCCGCCCCTCCGCGATCGCCTGCACCATGGCCGGCTCCATCACAGGCGGCATCGGCAGATCCGGCAGGCTGCGGATCTGCAGGTTCAGGTAGCCATCCAGATCGCTGTCGTCGAAATCGGGCGTGGAGATCCAGTTCTCAAGCTGATAGTGCACCGCCAGCACCTGGTCGGGCAGGCTGGCCAGCAGAGCCTTCAGCCCTCCGGGTGCCAGCAGGAACTCGTCGGCATCGAAGGGATAGATCCAATCGGGTGCTGAGGCCTGGCACACCTCCACCAGGGCGTTCATTAACGCTTCTTCGATGAAGGCTTCCTCGTCGAAGCGAACGACGTGGATCCTGTCCCCCAGCGGGGAGGCCTGCAGTGCTGCCAGACCAGCGGCCGTGCCATCGGTGCTGCCGTGGTCGAGTACGAAAACCGCATCGACATGATTCCGCAGGGCGTGCATCAGGGTGACCGCCACGAGGGGCCACTCGTTCTTGACCTTCAGCAGGCCGATCACGCGAGGCGGCTGCGGCGTGGCGTCGGTCATGGCCGCACCAGCCTCATTGCAGGTAGGTGCTCTGGCCCAGGCTGGTCTCCAGGTGATCCATCAGGCGCCGGGCGTCGCTGATGGCCAGATCGCCGCGCTGGATGGCGCCCTCGCTGGCCACCCGCAGACGCTCCAGCAGCAGCTCGGGGTCATGCTCCATCGCCTCCAGCACCTCGGCGTTGGTGTTGCCGCGCACCACGTGATCCACGCGGTAGCCGCCGCCGTCCGCCAGGCGGATGTGCACGGCGTTGGTGCTGCCGAACAGGTTGTGCAGGTTGCCCATCACCTCCTGATAGGCGCCCCCCAGGAACATCCCGATCCAGTAGGGCTCGCTGTCGCGTAGGGCATGCAGTTCCAACAGCGGCTTGGCCTGGCCATCGCCGATGAAGCGGGCCAGCTTGCCGTCCGAGTCGCAGGTGAGGTCGGCGAAATGGCCGAGCCGTGTGGGCTGTTCGTCGAGTCGGTGAATTGGCATCAGCGGGAACAGCTGCTCGATCGCCCAGGTGTCCGGCGCCGAACGGAACACCGAGAGGTTGGCGTAGTAAGTACCAGCCAGGGCCGCCGCCAGGGCGCGTAGGTCGTCCGGGATGGGGCCGCCGCCGCTTCCGCCAGCGCCTGCCGGTAGGCGCGCCACGATCGCCTCGGCGCAGGCCCAGGTGAGCTGCTCGGCCAAGGCCCGTTGCGGCAGGCTCAGGTAACCCAGCCGGAAGGCGGCCAGGGCGTCGTCCTTGAATTTGATCGCGTCGTTCCAGGCTTCCTGCAGGCGTGACGTGTCGGGGCGGTTGTCGACCCCGCCGTCGCCGTTGCTGCTGGCCTTGTCGGCCATCGCCATCGCCGTGAGGCCGGCCAGGGTGTCGCGCAGGTTGCGCACCACCAGCGGTTCACCATCGGCGGCCGGCGGGATGGCGCCGGCGGTGCCGTCGCTGCCCAGCACGCCGCCGCAGCCGAGCACATCGAACACCAACACCGAGAAGTGGCTGGCGATGGCGCGGCCGCTCTCGCTCACCAGGGTCGGCACGCACACGCCGTGGGGTTCACAGCACTCGCGCACGGTGGCGACCACATCGTTGGCGTAGTTCTGCAGGGAGTAGTTGGTGGAGGCCGCCGTGGCGGTGCGGCTGCCGTCGTAGTCGATGCCCAGGCCGCCGCCCACATCGAGGAAGCCCATCGGCGCGCCCAGCTTGGTGAGCTCCACGTAGATCTGGCCCGCCTCCTGCAGGGCGTCCTTGAGCACGGCGATGTCGTTGATCTGGCTGCCCACGTGGAAGTGCAGCAGGCGCAGATCCGCCAGCAGCCCCGCCGCGCGCAGGGCCTCCACCGTGGCCAGCACCTCGGGGATGGCCAGGCCGAACTTGGCCTTTTCGCCCACCGAGCTGCCCCAGCGGCCGGTGCTGCGGCTGGAGAGCTTGGCGCGGATGCCGATGAACGGCGCCGCTCCCAGCTCGCGGCTGGCGCGGATGATCCGCTCCACCTCATCGGCCTGCTCGATCACCACCACCGGCTGAAGCCCGAGTCTGCGGGCCAGGATCGCCGTCTCGATGTAGCGCTGGTCCTTGTAGCCGTTGCAGATCAGCAGGGCTTCGGGGTCGTCCAGCAGGGACAGGGCAATCAGCAGTTCCGCCTTGCTGCCGGCTTCCAGGCCGAAATGCCAGCGCCGACCGCTCTCGGCCAGCTGCTCCACCACGTGGCGCTGTTGGTTGCACTTCACCGGGAACACGCCTTGGTAGCGGCCGGCGTAGTCGTACTGGGCAATGGCGCGCTCGAAGGCGGCGTGCAGGCGCTGCAGCCGGTCCTCCAGGATGTCGTCGAAGCGGATCAGCAGCGGCAGGCCCAGATTGCGCCCCTGCAGCCCCTGCACCAGCTCCACCAGATCGAGGGCGCCGCCCCGGTCGCCGCGGGGCTGCACGATCACGTGGCCGCGGGCGTTCAACGAGAAATAGGGATCCCCCCAGCGCTCGAGGCCGTAGAGGGCGGCGCTGTCGGCCACGCTCCAGGCGCCGGAGGTGGCGGGGGCGGTGGCAACCATCTCTGCGTCTGAACGTCGTTTGGTGTTTCCACTGTGCTTGCCAAGGGGGCCTTCCGGCGCGGACGATGGTCCGGATTTGTCGATTGCGCACCAATGGCCACCGAACGCACCTTCATCGCCATCAAGCCCGATGGGGTTCAGCGGGGCCTGGTGGCCGAGATCCTGGGCCGTTTCGAGCGCAAGGGTTTCAAGCTCGTGGGCCTCAAGCAACTGGTGCCCAGCCGCGAGCTGGCCGAGAGCCACTACGGCGTGCACAGTGAGCGGCCCTTCTTCGCCGGTCTGGTGAATTTCATCACCAGCGGCCCCGTGGTGGCGGCGGTGTTCGAAGGGGAGGGGGTGATCGCCAGCGCCCGCAAGCTGATCGGCGCCACCAAGCCCCTGGAGGCCGAACCCGGCACCATCCGTGGCGATCTGGCGGTGAACATCGGCCGCAACGTGATCCACGGTTCCGATGCCCCCGAAACCGCCGAGTTCGAGATCGGCCTGTGGTTCCGCCCCGAGGAGCTCAGCGATTGGACCCCCGCCGATCAGACCTGGCGCGTCGAGGGCTGAGTCGCCAGGCGCGGCGGCGTTGGCGGTTCCAGGTGTTCCCCGGCACCCTGAGTGGGTGTCGTCTCCGTTGCTGTGACTCTTCGCCTGAACCCCTTCCGCCATCCGCTGCAGTGCCTGGTCGCCGTTGCCGGTGCTGGCGGTCTTGCCCTGGCTCTCACCCAGGCCCGCGCCGCCGCACCGGTGCCGCGGGTGGTGGAGGTGCCGTTCCGGCCGGCCTTCGTCAGGCCGCAGGGGGGCCAGGAGATCGCGGCGCGGGCTGGCCAGATCCTGGCGCCGGAATCGCTACTGCGCACCGAGAAACCCGGGCGCCTGCAGGTGCAGCTGGCCAACGGCCGCCAGTTCCGCCTCGGCGGTGATGCCGTGCTGCGCCTCGGCGCCGGCGGCTTGAACCTCGAGAAGGGGCAGATCATCGCCTGGGTGAATCCGGGCCAGAAGGGCGGCTCGCCCCTGAAGATCCGTACCCGCGTGGCCACCGCCTCGATCGTGGGCACCACCGTGTTTATCGAAGCCACCGACGACAGCCTCAAGGTGTTCAGTTGGGAGGGGCACGTCCAGGTGGAGACCGACGCCGGCCGCCGCTACGACCTCAGCAGTGGTCAGCAGCTGACCCTCGACAAGCAGACCTGGCAGGCCCCCCGCCGCCTCAGCCAGAGCGAGGCCGCGGCCCGCCGCCAGAAGAGCATCCTGCTCAATGGCTTCGCCACGCCCATGGAGACCCTGCCGGTGATCGAGAGGGAACTGGGCCTGAGTGCCCAGCCTGCGCCCATCGCCCAGCCGGCTCCCGCCCACCCGTGAGGCGGCCGCCCCTCTGGGGGCTGGCTCTGGCTCTGCCGCTGCTGGCTTCCCCCTGGCTGGGGGCGGCCGATGCCCAGTGGCGGGTCTGGTTCTTCCAATGGCGCGGCGCCCGGCCCTTAGCAGCGGTGCAGGCGACGGCGGGTCGGGCGGCGGCGCTGGAGCGGGTTCCGGTGCTGCTGGCGGTGGATCGCGAATCGCTGGCGCTCGATCAGCTGCTCTCCCCCGCCGAGCGTGAGGCGTCGCCCCTGTGGCGGCGCATGGGTGCCTGGCCCTGGCCGCGGGCCTTGCAGGCGGAGCTGGCGGCGGCCGTGCTGGAGCGTGGCGCCGCCCGGGTGGTGTTCAACATCGTCACCAGCCAGCCCAGCCGTTATGGCCCCGCAGACGATCAGGCCTTTGTGCGTCGGCTGGCCCCCTGGCGGCAGCGGGTGGTGCTGGCGGCCTCGCTGGGCAGCAGCGAGCAGGCCGGCCTGGCGGAGCAGCAGCTGCAGCGGCCCCTGTATGGCGACTTCCCGCGGGTGGGCCTGACCGCCCTGTTGCAGAGCCCCCAGGGCATCACTGAGGCGATCCCCGGCCGCCGCTGGCTGGAGCAGACCCTGGCGGATTTCCCGCCGCCCCATCCGCTGCCGCTTGCCTTCGCCGCCCTGGGGCGCCCGGCACCCGCGGAGCCGCTGGCGATCAACTACCCCGGCCCGGCCGGCAGCCTGCCGCAGGTGCCCGCCTGGCAGGTGCTGGAGCAGCCCGCAGGCTTCTGGGGCGGCCGCACTGTCCTGTTCGGCGCCACGGCAGCGGAGCTGGGGGATCAGCAGGAAACCCCCTATGGACCCCAGAGCGGTGCTGAGGTGCAGGCGGCGGCCCTGGCCAGCCTGCTGCAGGGCACGGCCCAACGGCAGCTGCCGGCGCCGGTCGTGGTGGTGCTGCTGTTGGGCTGGCTGCTGCTTGCGGGGCTGCTGTTGCGCCGCGGCGGCAACGCCAGTGTCACGCTGTCGCTGGCTCTGACGATCGCCTCCGGCGGTTTGCTGCTGGCGGGGGTGAGCTGGTCGACCGGCTGGCTGTTGCCGGTCACGGCCCTGGTGGCGGCTCCCCTGGTGGGCGGAGCCGTGCGTGGCGGCGGGCAATGGCTGCGGGAGAGCCGCGAGCGGGCCTATCTCCACCAGGTGCTGGCCCGGCGGATTTCCCCCACCCTGCTGCGGGACATCCTGCGGGAGCCGGGGCCGCTCTGGACCCAGGTGGGGGGCACCCGGGCCCGCTGCGTGGTGCTCTTCACCGATCTGGTGGGTTTCACGCCCCTCAGTGCCGAGTTGGAACCCACGGAGTTGTTCGCCCTGCTGAACCGATACTTCGAGTCGATCGCCGCCGCGGTCATCGAGGAGCAGGGACTGCTCGACAAGTTCATTGGCGATTCACTGATGGCCGAGTTCGGTGTTCCCCGCAGCCGCGGCGACCGGGAGGAGGCCCTGGCGGCGGTGCGTGCCGCCCTGGCGATGCGTGCCGGCCTCGAGACCCTCAACGGGGAGCTGGAGCGCAGCGGTCGGCCCCGCCTGCGCCAGGGGATCGGTCTCCATTTCGGTGAGGTGTTTGCCGGCAACCTGGGCTCCTCCCAGCGGCTTGAGTTCACCGTGGTGGGGGCCACCGTCAACGTGGCCAGCCGCCTGGAGGGGCTCAACCGCAGCTACCCGGAGCACCCGATCCTGATCAGTGGTGAACTCCTGGCGCTGGTGGGTGATCGGCTGCAGGTGGTGCCCCTGGGGCCCCACCGGGTGAAGGGCTGGCCCACCCCCTTGGAGGTGTATGCGCTTCTGGCGCTCCTGGAGGAGGACTGAGGGGTGCCCATCGTCCTGGTCCCTCCAACAACCGGGGGCAGAATGGTGAAGCCTTGCGGCGGTCACTCCAGATGGTGCTGTTCCCTTCCCGCCTGGGCCCCCTGGGCACTCTGGTGTTGGCGGCCTGCGTTGCCGTCGCTGCCTGCCCCGCCGCCCGGGCCGCCGACTCGGCCACCGTGCAGGAAATCCTCGATGGCAATGAGCTCTTCATCGATACCAAACCGGCTCGTCTGAAGGAGAAGGCCAATGCCCCCCAGCAGGTGAGCACCGGCAACAGCCGCGGCCAGCTCGCCTTCGAGGGGGGCGCGGCGGGTCGCCTTAACCGCTTCTCCCAGCTGCGCCTCGGGGCCAGCTGCTTCCTGCTCGAAAAGGGCCAGATCCTGGTGTCGGGCAAGCAGAACGGCTGCACCCGCTCCTCGCGCATGAGCGTGCGCGGCACCAACTACTTGATCGATGTGTCCGAGAGCGGTGAGGCCGAGCTCTCGGTGCTGGAAGGCTCGGTGGAGGTGCAGTCCAGCCGTGATGGGCAGCCCACCGGCGCCACCACCACGGTGGAGGCCGGCCAGAAGGTGCGCCTCTCGCCCCTGGGCGTGGTGCTTGCCCTGTTGAAGCTCACCTCATCCGACTACACCAGCGTGTTGACGGGCCCCCTGTTCCAGGGGTTCAACTCTTCCCTGCCGGGTTTTGGCGCCCTTGAGAGCTACATCCGCAGCTATGTCCCCGGGGTTTCCATCCCCGGTGTGCCGGGCATTCCCTCGGTGCCATCGGTGCCTGGCTTCCCGCTGCCCCGGTTCTTCTGATGGGTCTGATCGGCTGCCCTGAGGCGCAGCGATGAAGCGCTCCCAGGCCATCGCCCTGATCTCCACTGCCGTGGTGCTGGCGGTGGGGGCCCTGGCGGGCTGGCCGCCGGCCCCCTGGCGCAGTGGGGAGCGGGGACTGGAGGACCAGCTCGTGCGCCTGCGCGGACCCCGCACCACCCCCCGACCGGTGGTGGTGGTGGCGATCGATGACGCCACCCTGCAGCAGGGGTCCTGGTTCGAGGGCAACCGGGTGGTGCCGGCCTGGGCCCGGGGCATCGGCACCCTGCCCTGGCCGCGGACCAGCTACGGCCAACTGGCCACCCGTTTGCTGGAGGCGGGTGCCGATGCGGTCGCCCTCAATGTGGTGTTCGAGGGCCCCAGCAGCCGCGGGCCGGCCGACGATGGCGGCCTGGCGGCGGCACTCGCCCCCCAGCGTGGCCGCATCGCCCTGGCGGCCGAGATGCTCGAACCCCAGGACGCCCAGGTGGGCGGTGGGCTCACCCTGGTGCGCCCGGAGGCCTTCCTGGCCCCGATCGGCGGCCCCGGTGCGCTTGGCCTCACCAATACCTTGCCGGCCCAGGCGGGCCATCCTGACCGCCATCCGGAGGCCTATGGCCGCGGCCTGCTGCCCGCCAATGGCCTCCAGGGCCAGCCGTCGCTCTCGGCCACGTTGCTGAAGCTGGGGGGGCGCCGCTCCCTTCAGAACGATGCGGCGATGGACCTCAACTTCTATGGACCGGAGGGGCGCTTCACCCGGATCTCCGCCTGGGAGGTGCTCGATCCGGCCCGCTGGGCCCGCCATCCCCTGCGGCCCTCCCTCCAGCACGCCCTTGTGGTGGTGGGACCCGTGGCCTCCCAGGGGGAGGCGGGCACCCCCACCCCCTTCGGCAACCTCTCCGGCCTGGAGCTGCTGGCCACCGCCACCGCCAACTCCCTGGCCGGTGACGGTCTGGCCCCCTGGCCGGAGGCGGGCCCCTGGCGGGCCCTGCTGGCCCTGACCCCCGTGCTCTTGGTGGCCCTGTTAGGCCTCTGGCGGGGCGGCCTGGGCTGGCGGTTGACGTTCGTGGTGGCGGCCCTGGTGCTGGTGCTCGGCACCGGCTTTGTCGCCCTGGAGCGCAGCTACCGCAGGCTGCCCTTGTTGGCGCCGGCCGCCGGGCTGGTGCTGCTGGGGCTGATCTACGGCGGTGATGCCTACCTGCAGGAGGAGCGGGAGCGGCGCCGGCTGCGGCGCACCTTCGAGCGCTACGTGGCGCCCAGCGTGGTGGCCGAGATCCTTTCGGACCCGAAAGCGGCCGAGGGAATCCTGCGGGGCCGGGTGTTGCGGGTCACGGTGCTGTTCTCCGATCTCAAGGGCTTCACCCAGCTCACCCGCCAGCGCACGATCGACGGCCAGAGCGAGCTGCTGGTCAGTCAGCTCAATGAATATCTCGGCGAGATGGTGGAGGTGATCACGGCCCACGGCGGCACCGTCGACAAGTTCATCGGCGATGCGGTGATGGCGGTGTTTGGCTCCCCGGTGAGCCGCGGTGAGCAGGCGGAGGCCCTGGCCGCCGTGCGCTGCGCCACCGCCATGCGCCAGGCCCTGCATCGGCTCAATCAGCGGTGGGCCGAGCGGGGCATCGAGCCGTTGGACAACGGTGTGGGCCTTGCCAGCGGCGATGTGGTGGTGGGTCAGATCGGTAGTCCGCGCCGGCTGGATTTCACCGTCATCGGCGACAAGGTCAACCTGGCCAGTCGCATGGAGGGCCTCACCCGCACCCTGGAGGTGCCGGTGCTGTTCGACCAGGGCACGGCGGATCTGGTGGGCGATCAATTGGCGATCGAGGCCAAGGGATCACCGCCCGTGAAAGGGATGGGGCCCACGCCCGTGTTCACCGTTCCGCCCCAGGACTGACACGGCCCTAGATCAGGGGGGAAACCGGTCTTTCCTGCACCGCGTACATCAGGGCATGGAGCTCGGGATCCTGCATGTAGCGGAGGATCCGCTGGGGGTAGTCCAGCTTGCCGTTGTGCAGATAGGCCAGGGTGGCGGCGATCTTGGCGTCGCGGGGGCGGGTGCTCACCTGCAGCCGGTGGCCATGGCGCACCCCCAGCAGGCCCTGGATCCGGGCCAGTTGCCCCGCCAGAATCGCCACGTTCTGCTCCGGATCCAGCAGCCGGTTGAGGGCGGCGTCCACCTCCTCGGGGCTGGCCTCACGCCGCAGCAGGCCCTGGTGCACCAGTTCATCCACACTGAGCTGGGCGGGGCCGTGGTCACGGAACAGGCCGGAGTGGGCCGCCAGGGGCACGTCCTTGCCCGGCTTGGCGTGCTGCATTTCATCGAACAGAATGGCCGCCATCAGCATCGGGTTGACCCCGCGGCGCTGGCTTTCCTTCAGCACCTTGGGCCGCAGTTCCGCCAGACGGCTCAGGGTGTGGGCCCGCAGGGGGGCCAGATCGTCCAGGCCTTCGGTGAACAGCTGGGCCAGCCTGGGCTGGGGCCCGTGCACCCCGAAGCGGTTCTGCAGTTCATGCAGTTCCTCGGCGGTGAACGTGGCGGGATCGGCCTTCGGCTCGATGGCCACCAGGCAGTTCGTGCCAGGGGTGGCGCGGTGTGGTCCGCAGCTGGAGCTGACCTGCCGCAGGCCCTGCTGGTTCATGGGCGGTGGGGTCAGCAGCAGCAGGGTGCTCGCCACGCTCGCCGCCACGGCGGCGGTGCCCCCTGCCCGGAGCCACCAGCGGCCCTTGGTTGAAGATTTCTGCGTTGGGGGCGCGGCGGACAAGGGGAACCATGTACTGAGTCAGAGATTCGCACGCTTTCGGCGTTCAACCCGGTGCGGTGGACACCCTGAACCGCTCCCAGTGGAAGGGGGTAAGCAGGGGATCAGCGGCACCCGTGACCACCCGCTCAGCCACCCGCTCGGCGGTGATTGCGGCCAGCAGCACGCCATTGCGGTAATGGCCGGTGGCCAGTTCCAGCCCCTCGATCGGGCTGGGTCCCAGCAGCGGGCCCCCGTCCGGGGTGCCGGGACGGAAGCCCCACCAGCGCTCCATCGGCGGCCACAGCCTTGCCGCCGGCAGCAGGGCGGCAATCCCCTCCTGCAGGCTCCGTTGCCCGTGGGGGGTCAGCCCCTCGTCGAAGCCCGCAGCCCGTTCGCTGGTGGCCCCCACCACCAGCAGGCCGTCCTCGCGGGGCACCAGGTAGGTGCCGGGGCCGAACACCACCCGGGGCAGGGCGCCGATTGGCCCCTGCAGAGAGAGCATCTGCCCCTTGATGGGGACCACCGGCAGCTGGGGCAACAACCGGGCGCTCCAGGCGCCGCAGGCCAGCACCGCCCGCCGGCTGTGCAGGGTCTGCCCGT
>Ga0194061_1000651_pt1 | contig 20980 bp, 24 predicted proteins | sample SepL2221m_MetaG_FD_163423 | JGI IMG/M metagenome (GOLD analysis project Ga0194061, IMG submission 163423) | Anoxic zone freshwater microbial communities from boreal shield lake in IISD Experimental Lakes Area, Ontario, Canada - Sep2016-L224-21m | ecosystem: Environmental > Aquatic > Freshwater >... | reverse complement strand
GTGAAAAACCAAGGGCAAGCCTACCAGAAGATCCATGTTGACCGTCAGCTAGAGCTGTTCTGAACTCCACCAATACCCCGCTGCTTGCGGCGGGGTATTTTATTTGCCGGAGTAATAACTGAAATGAGTGCGTAGGCCTCAATTTCTATTAAATATAAAGATAGTGATCAATTAAACATGTAAACTGATTCTGCTTTTGACCGATTGCCCGCTTTATCGAAAACCGTTATGGTAACTAAATGTCCCCAAGCTCCATTTGTATTACTTGGTACAGTCGTGAGTTTATATGGAATAACTACGGTTGCTTCAGACTGTCCAAGCGTTTGTGATGCAATGGAAACGGTAGTAGAAGGGTTGTTCAGGTCTTTTACTCCTGAATTATCACTGTAAAAATCTAACGTCACGTGATCTATGTCTGCATCTGAATCTAAAATAGTAATGGAAACTTGTATGGTAGCCTGTAGAGTGATGTATGAACCAATTGTTTTTGGAGGTGTTATTACGGCAGTTTTAATAAATGGCAAATACCCACTACCGGTAGTTCCACTTTTTTTATACACATTGACGTTGCCGCTGCTATTTTTAATGGCTAGCAAGTTGCCTGAAAATGATATAGTCACAGTCGACGTTTCATTGATGGAGCTGGTGCTGCCCGTAGGAGGTGAGTTAAAAATATGCTGAGTTGATAAACTATGGTCTACGGTTCCAGATTGAGAATACGAAGTCAAATTGTAAGATAATAAGTCTCCTTTGAGTGAATATGTTCCCCTCTTACTAAATGTTGAGGAAAGTGTGTAGTCAGTTGTTATACTACCGTCACTATAAAAAATTACGTTATTAAATAAGTGGTCATTGAACGTTGCAGTTCCGACCGGAACACCAGATACTGTTTCCCAAGTGCCTTCAACAGCTGTTGTTTTTTGGTTTGTTTGTGTGTTCGATTGGCTAGAACTTTCAGCACCGCCTTCAGCTGCCCCACCGCCACCACCGCATGCAGCCAACATCAACATATTGGTAGCTATTAGTAATACGATAATCAAATTGGATGCGATTTTGTATCTCATTGACAGAATCTCCAATCAAAGTTCTGAGGTTACTAAACTTAAATCCCTATCATAATTCTCAGCGGATATAACGGTTAAGCACTACAAAAGAAGATGAAGAGTAGTTTACTGGGTCGAGCACTAACATCTCACCATTTAGAAGAGACAAAGCGCCTTGACCGCCACCTGATGCATTATCGACAGTTAGGTCGATTGAACCGCCGATATAGTTGATGTGCGTAATTGTCTTGGTGCCAACTACATTAGATGACGTTACACCACTACCAACGTATCTTATGACCGCGCCGGTGCGGTTAGATGTCACTTTCTCGACTGTTGTTGTAGCTGTTGCACCTGTAAGTAACTTAACAGAGGCATTATTTACTGTTTCATTATACTGAATTATGGATGCTGGCTTATCATAAGTTCCTGTTGCAACAACACTACCGGTACAATCTTTATTTGCAAAATATTCGTCTTTTGACTCATACGTCAGTGTTGTTCCATTATTCGACACAGTAATAATTGCTGTTTCTCGATAATGGTTACTGCAGCCTTGCATCCAAGTCCCTGCATATTTTGCAAGAGGACCGGTATCTGCTAAATTGGAAGTGTTGCTATTAATGTTACTTGCAGAGTCGCTACCACCGCCGCCACCACACCCAACTAATCCAAAAACTACTGCGATCAACAAACCAACTATTCTGAATTTATTCCAATTCATTGATACCCCCTATCTTGCTCCAATGCACACTATCAGCACTTACCAAGAAGGAGCTTTTCTCGTTGCTGAACATGAAATATTGATGTGTTATTGCGTTAAGTAAAATATTTTGAATATACTTCATCCAACTTAAAACAAATGTTGACCATAGTCAACAGATTCTTATTGTTGCTTTTGGTACTGTCGCCGAGAGGTGACCATGACGCTGGAAGCGGCATTCGGAAATGTGATTAGACAGCTACGGGTTGAAAAAGGGTTCTCACAAGAGAAACTTTCGTTCGACAGCGGTCTCGACCGATCCTACATTTCACAACTTGAATGCGGTTTAAGACAACCATCTCTTGTCACGATATTTCAACTAGCCAAAGCCCTTCAAACATCGCCAGCCCTGATAATTCAAACTGTTGAATTGATGTATAACCAATAAACTAGAAGGAATTTCGGGGACAGGGAGGTTTCTGGGACAGGATACTCAACTATTCCGCATTTTATTTGAGACCACCCGGGAGGGCTATTTACAAATTTGGGCTTAACTCCCGACAATTTCGTTCAGCCCTTCAATTATCTGCTCAAGAGATTCAGGGCTGATTCTACAAATCTCAGTACCGATTCTTTCAAGGGTAAGTGTGCGAATCTGACTTATTTTCACCCATGATCTCTTCGGGAGTTCAGGATTTTCAAGCATAAACGTAAGAGGAAAACCTGCCTTCTGTGGCTGGCTTGTCAGCGCCAGTGCAATCACCGTGTTTGATCTCTCATTGAAAATATCCTGGCTGATGATGACCACCGGCCTGACTCCAGCCTGCTCAGCTCCTCGAACAGGATTTAAATCAGCCCAGTAGATTCCGCCCCTCAGTATGCGGGCCATGTCTCACGCTCCAATGCAATGCCTTCCTCCGCAAGCGTTCGCTCCTCATCCGGATTAAGGTTTTCCAGCTCTTTTGCCAGACGGGTTTTGCTAATGCGCAGGAGTTTTTCCTTGACAGCTATCTGTATCGCCCTGCTGCGATTGGGAAATAAACGTTTGTTCACCATAGAATCCAATTCTGCCAGAAGCAATGAATCCATTGTAATCGCTACTTTCGCCTGTCCCATACGTCACCTCCGGTATGATGTTTCATCATACCATTTGCTTTGAGTTTGCCAAATAGATTTTTTGCACTGTCAGCAGTGGATAGCCCCGCTTTGCCGTTACTGATTTCGTCAAATTCATTGGATAGGAAAAATTATATGCAGGTGTCGATGATGTACCGCGCAATGCTGCGCCGGGTGGGAAGTGAGGGGAGGGCGTCGGACGGGAACCAGCGGGCGTCTTCCAGTTCATCTGCGTCAATTTTGATTTCACCGCCGGCATATTCCGCCACAAAGCCGGCCATCAATTGCGAGGGGAACGGCCAGTTCTGGCTCCCGATGTAGCGCAGGTTACAGATCTCGATGCCGGTTTCTTCACGCACCTCACGAACGGCGCACTCTTCCAGCGATTCTCCGAATTCGAGGAAACCTGCCACCAGACTGTAGCGGCCTGCCGGCCATTCGGCTTTACGGGTCAGCAGCAGTTCGTTGCCCCGTTTCACCAGTATGATGCTGCAGGGGTGAATGTGGGGGTATTGCTCATAGTTGCACGATCTGCAGCGCTTTCCCCAGCTGCCGGCGACATTTCCGGTTGTGTCACCGCAACGGGGACAGTGGCTGCTCTGGCGCTCCCAGTGGAGCATCTGCTTGCCGAGGCCTGCCAGCGTGAGCGTCTGAATGTCGATGTTCTCCCTGGTGGAGTTAAAGGGTTCACTGACAAACGGAGGTTGCGGCTGCACATCGTTGGAGAGGGTTAAGGCGATCAACTGACGACCATGCCACGTACCGACGACGAGCGAAGTGGCGGGGGCAATCCACGCAGGAAGCGGGGATTCCGGAAACTGCAGGCCCGCCGCCGTCGATTCAAGAATGACGTTGTTCCCCTGCATAATGGCCCATACAGCACCTTGAGGGTCGGGAAGCGTGTTCGGTGCCGCGAAGAAAAAATTCCCCTCCAGTGACGAAAAGTTGAAGGGAAGATTGACAGCTGATGGATAGGGCGATGAATGCATGGGCTACTTCTAGCAATGGTGGCCCGATATGTCAAGCTGTACGCTGATGCTTGACTGATGCGGCAATTATTCACATAATACGGCCATGAATCCTGCCAGAGGTATATCAGCCGTCAACGCCGTCCGTTTTATTCTTGTTTCCCTGCTTGCCTGGTATCTGTTCTGCCTGTTCGTGCCTCCCGGAGATGGTTCGGTGGTCAGCGACGTTTCTTTTCCGGCCGGAAGCGGCATTCGCAGGCTGTCGCAGGAGATGAAGTCGAAGGGGCTTGTGCGGAGTTCATGGCACTTTGTCCTTTTGACCCGTCTGCGGGGGGAGGCACATCACCTCAAGGCCGGTGAGTATCGATTCTCGGACGCCATGACCCCGGACGAAATACTCCGTAAACTGGCAAATGGAGAGGTTGATTACCGCAAGTTTACCCTGCCGGAAGGATATTCGATATTTCAGGCGGCTGAGCTGCTTGAGCAGAAGGGGTTTTTCAAGCGCGACGATTTTCTGGCGAAGTGCTCTGATAAAGAGCTGCTGAGCCGGCTTGGGCTCGGCGGATTGAGTGTGGAAGGGTATCTTTTTCCGGCAACCTACAATCTTTCCCGTAACGGCGGGGCGGAAGAGCTGATTACCCAGATGGTCGAGCAGTTTAGCAGGAAGTATGACGGGGTGTCGGGAGGAGAAAGTACAGTTTCGGCGGTATCTCGACACGAGGTGGTCACGCTGGCGTCGCTTATCGAGAAAGAGGCCGTCTCGCCGGAAGAGAAGCCGTTAATTTCCTCGGTGTTTCATAACCGACAGCGTATCGGTATGCCGCTGCAGAGCGATCCAACCGCGGTGTACGGGGTGCGAGCGTTTTCCGGCAAAGTGACGAAGCGCGACATCCTGCGCCCGTCTCCCTACAACACCTACCTGATCAAGGGGCTGCCACCCGGACCCATCGGCAATCCCGGAACAGATGCACTCAAGGCTGCTCTGCATCCCGCCGACACGCCGTACCTTTACTTTGTCGCCCGTCAGGACGGCACCCATCAGTTTTCACGCACTCTCGAAGAGCATAATCGGGCGGTACAGCGCTATTTGCGGAATTGATTCACGGCAACATGTTCTTTGACGCCGCCGAAAGTCAGGCGGTGAAGGGGGGACGGGCCGAGTTGACGTATCGCTGCGAGGTGCGTTGCGCTGCCGTACCCCTTGTGGTTTTCAAAACCATAGCCGGGGTACTGCCTGCTCATTTCAATCATCAGCCGGTCGCGCGTGACCTTGGCAATGATGGACGCCGCTGCTATGGAATGACTCAGGGAGTCCCCTTTGACGACTGTTTTTTGCGGTATTGACGTTGCGATGGGGGTGATACCGTCGATCAGAATGTAATCAGGCGCAACGCGTAGATTTTCGACTGCCTGCAGCATGGCACGCCTGGTTGCCTGAAGGATATTGATGGAGTCGATAAGTCCGGCGTCCGCGCTGCCGACTCCGATGGCCGTCGACCGGCTCATGATGAGATCGAACAAATGTTCGCGTTTCTGCGGAGTCAATTTCTTTGAATCGTCGACCCCCTCGATGTAAATGCCCGGCGGCAGGATTACCGCAGCCGCCACGACCGGCCCGGCCAGGGGACCACGTCCGGCCTCATCGACTCCGGCGACAGTCGTGAAACCATCGCGGATGAGTCGTTTCTCGATGGCCAGAGTGTCATCCGGTGAGTCTGAAAAAAGCATCCCTTGAGATTTCATGGTGTCCTTGAAAAAAAAGGCCCCGCATCCGCGGGGCCGTGTGATTACTTCGCTACCGGAACATATTTTTTCTCGCGTATCCTGGCGGCTTTACCGCGCAGCTTGCGCAGGTAGTACAGCTTGGCGCGGCGGACATGGCCGCGGACCATTACTTCGATGCTCTCGAGAATCGGCGAGTGCAGCGGAAACACCCTTTCAACTCCGATGCCGTTTGAAATTTTCCGGACGGTGAATGACTCGCGGACTCCGCCGTTCTGCCGGGCGATCACAACGCCCTGATAGGCCTGAATACGCTGCTTGTCACCCTCAATGATCTTTACGTTGACCTTGACGGTGTCCCCGACTTTGAAAGGGACAATGTTCTTCTTCATTTGCTCAAATTCCAGTAAATCAATGGTGTTCATGGTGTGTCTCCTCCTGATTGAGTGTTTCAGTATCTGATTTTTGTTTTTTGTCTATTCAGTGCTGCACAGGCGTGAAAACATGATTGCCGCTGCAGAACGTACCGAAAGATGATTGTATGAACCGTACCCCGCTATCGGTTCAAGCAGGAAATCCGCCGCAGAAAAGCATTCATCCGCCAAACCCCAGCCGGTTCCCAATAACAGCAGGTACGGTTGTTCCAGATCCTGCAGCAACCCTCTGAAATGCGACAGGGAGATTGCTCCCGGGCGTTGTCCCGCACCCGTAATGACGGTTCGCACCTGCTTTTCAAAACAGGTCTGGAAGTCAGAAACCGCATCTGCCAGCGTTGGACAGACACGCACGATTTCAAGTGCAACCTGTCGATCAGGGTTGTAGCCGGCTCCCCACCCTTCCTGCCAGTGACCGCTGATCCTGTGTGCCAGCCGCCGCTGTTCTTCAGAAGGGGTAACGATATAAAATCTGTCAAGCCCGAAAGTCTTTGCCGAGCGTGCTATGTCATGCTGATCAAGGTTTGTCAGGGCCGAAGTGACGATCTCCCGGTGTTTGTTGTAAACCGGGTAGTGGAGCAGTGCCACGGCCAGATTATTACACCGCACCCGACGGCTCCCGTTCCAGCTCCTGCAGCATTTTCAGGTCTTCCGTGGTTAGTTCGGCCATATCCAGTAGATCGGGGCGAAGCGTTCGGGTTGTTCGCAACGACTCTTTGCGTCGCCATTTCCTGATCAGTTCGTGATTACCCGACAGAAGCGCTTGCGGAACGGCGAAACCTCTGAATTCAGGCGGCCTGGTATACTGCGGATACTCCAGCAGGCCGTTGCCAAAGGAGTCATCCCCGGCTGAATCTTCACTCCCGAGCACTCCCGGAATCAACCGGGTAACCGCGTCCACGAGAGCCATGGCTACGATTTCTCCGCCGGAGAGAATAAAATCACCAAGCGAGATGTCGTCATCGGCGTATATGGTCCTGATCCGCTCGTCGATCCCCTCGTAGCGGCCGCAGACGATAATCAAGCCGGAGCTGGCGGACAACTCTTCGGCAACAGCATGGGTAAGGCGGCGACCACGCGGGGAGGTCAGCACGACCTTCGAATCCGGATGTTGCTGTTTGACTTCATCAAGACAGGCAGCCAGGGGGGCCGCTTTCAAAACCATCCCGGCACCGCCACCGTAGGGAGCATCATCAGCAGTCTGGTGGCGATCCGTCGCCCAGTCGCGGATGTTGTGTAGCGAAATGTCAATGAGCTGTTTGTCTCTGGCCCGGTTGATGATGCTTTCACCAAACGGCCCGTTGAACATCCCGGGGAAAAGAGTCAGGATGTCAAAATTCATAATTCCAGCAAGCCGTCCAGCGGAGTAATCACGATCCGCCCTCCCGGAATATCAATCTCCGAGATTACGTCAGCTATTGCCGGGATCAGATATTCCTTTGAAGCACCGCGCACGACGTAAATATCACTGCTGCCGGTTTCGAATATGTCGGCTACGTTACCAATCTCAATTCCCTGGTCGGTGACAACTTTCAGCCCGAGCAGGTCGCGCCAGTAATATTCGCCTTCGTCGAGCTCAGGGAGCTGACTCTGCAGCAGACATATTTCGCTGCCGATCAGGGCCTGCACCTCATTAATTTCATTGAAGCCGGTAAAGCCGAGAATGAATCCACCGGAGTGGGGAGCAATTTTTTCCACGCCAACCGTGGTCAGCGAACCACCTGCTCCCCTGATGGTGACGTTTATGGCTGATCGCAGGCTGTCAATATTGCCGGAGTAGGAATAAACCTTTACCTGTCCCTTGATGCCGTGGGTTGCGATGATCTTCCCGACAGGGATCAATGCTGTGTCGTCACCCATACTACTCGACAATTTTAAGGATGGCCTTCCGGTTATCCTTCGTCGAAACAGCGTTTAGAAGGGTGCGTATCGCTTTCGCGGTCCGACCTTCCTTGCCGATAATCCTGCCCATGTCCTCTTTGGCAACCGTCAGGCTGATGACAAGGGCGCCATCTTCATCCTGTTCAGAAACGGTCACACTGGCAGGATCATACACCAACGCTTTGGCAATGCTTTCAACAAGCGTCTTCATGGCGGTTTCCTCTGTTAACGGGAAATGGCCGGCTTACCGGAAATCAGTGCTATTCTGCCAGGGCTGCCTTGTCGAGAATTCCAGCGTTTTTAAGAAGCTGGCGCACGGTGTCGGTCGGCTGAGCGCCCTTTCTGAGCCACTCGATGGTACGGATTTCATTCAGCTTGACGGCAGCCGGATTCTTCGTCGGATCGTAGGTGCCGACGTTTTCGATGAAACTGCCATCCCGGCGGCTGCGCCCGTCAGCAACTACCACCTGATAAAAGGGTCTCTTTTTGGCGCCTGCGCGGGCAAGCCTGATCTTTGTTGCCATTTTTACTTCCTCCTGATTCTATGTACTGATTATGATTGTGACGTGTAGTAAAATGATTTATATTTTCTGCTCAGCCGAACGGCATCATTCCTTTGCCGAATCCGCCCATGCCCTTCATCAGCCCTTTCGGACCAAGTTTCTGCAGCTGTTTAACCATCTTCTGTGCTTCGGTAAAGCGCTTCAGCAGCAGGTTTACCTCCTGCACTGTGGTGCCGCTCCCCTTGGAGATACGCAGACGGCGGCTCCCGTTGATTATTCCATGGTTTGCCCGTTCGGCGGCGGTCATGGAACGGATGATAGCCTCGACCCGCTTGAGTTCATCTTCAGCCGGTTGGGCGCCTTTCATCTGCTTCATCATTTTGCCCATACCGGGGATCATCCCCATGATGGACTCCATCGACCCCAGTTTCTTTATCTGCTGCATCTGGGAGAGGAAATCCTCAAGGTCAAACTGGTTCTTCTTAAGCTTGTGATGCAGCCGGGCAGCGTCTTTCTCGTCGAAAATTGACTGGGCCTTTTCAACCAGCGTCAGCACATCGCCCATGCCAAGAATACGTGACACGAGGCGATCGGCATGGAATACTTCCAGCGCATCCAGCTTTTCGCCAAGGCCGGCAAACTTTACCGGCTTTCCGGTGACCGCCTTGATGGAGAGCGCCGCACCACCCTTGGCATCGCCATCAAGTTTCGTCAGCACAACACCGCTGATACCGAGCCGGTCATTGAATCCGCAGGCAACGTTAACCGCTTCCTGACCTGTCATCGCATCAGCGACGAAAAGGATCTCCCGTGGTTCAACGGCACTCTTTATGTTTTCAAGTTCGGTCATCAGATAGTCGTCTATCTGATGACGCCCGGCGGTATCAAGAATGACCGTGTCGTAGCCGTTAAGTTCGGCAAAACGCATGGCATTGACACAGATATCAACCGGCTTCTGGTCGGCAGAAGATCCGAATACCTCGAGGCCAAGCTGGCGACCGACAGTCTTGAGCTGTTCAATTGCAGCAGGGCGGTACACGTCTGCAGGTACCAACAGGGGACGCCGCTTCTGCTTTTTGAGCAGATTTCCCAGTTTACCGCAGGTCGTGGTCTTGCCGGCTCCCTGCAATCCGACCATCATTATTGCAACCGGCGGTTTTGCCGCCAGATCGAGAGAATTATCCTCGCCACCCCCCATTATGGCTACCAGTTCGTCATGGACGATCCTGATTACCTGCTGACCGGGAGTAAGGCTGGTAAGGACTTCAGTGCCTACGGCCTTGCTGCGGACATTTTCTACAAAATCCTTGACGACTTTGAAGTTGACGTCGGCTTCAAGAAGGGCAAGGCGGACTTCGCGCAAGGCCTCCTTGATATTGTCCTCGGTCATGATTCCCTGACCGCGGAGCTTCTTGAATACAGCTTCCAGTTTGTCGGATAAATTATCGAACATCTCTGATTATCAACGCCCCGAAAGCGATAAAGACTCAAAAAGAGGATTAATATAAATGTGGTGGGTGCCGACTGTCAAGAACTATTTGTTATTTGAGAAGTTAGCTCACAGCAACAAGGTCTACTCGCCGGGATGCAGTTGCCCCTTCACGACAGCAGGCGCGCAAGATCCGCCACTTCTCCTCAGATCACACGGCTGATTTTCTCAATTATCTCCGGATTATTGGTGTTTGATTTGACATTGTCGATGGTATTGTTCAAAATAAGTCGCGATTTTAGTGGTTCGATACGGTCTTGATTTTGAGCAGTGGAGAGTGAGTACTATGAGTGCATTGCAGTGGATTAAGGAAGATTATTGTGTGTACATTCCCGCCATCGACAGCGAACATAAGCTCCTGATTGCAATTGTAAATGATTTCGAGTCGGCGCTGAATATGGATTGTTCGCTGCACGCCCAGATTATTCCGGGCAAATTGGCTATTCTTTCGGAGATTATCAAAAAACATTTTGAGTCCGAAGAGCAGTTTCTTCTCGTTAACAACTACCCGTGGCTGGAGGAGCAAAAATCTCAGCATGCTCAGCTGCTTGAACAAATTGCCAAATTTGAATCAAGATTCAAAGCTGAAAAATCAGCTTTCAATGATAAGATGCTTCTCTTTCTTAAAGACTGGTTGATACGTCATTTAATACTGTATGATCGTAAATTCGGCAACTACTTCAACGGTAAAGAGCTTGTTAGCCCGTGATTCTAACCCACCACCAGATGGTTTGTCGTAAGCAGTAAGAGAGGTGCTGCAATGGCATATCAAGCCGAGAAGCATCATCGAGTGTCTCCCGAATTATCCAAAATCCGGAGCAGGAATTATGCCGCTGCGCTTTTATTTGGGGCATCCCGACATGTCAAGAAAGTCGGTGATCGGCCCGGCATCAAGCGGATCGTTTCCAAAGCTTGCCCCCAGCACCAACAAATGGCTGTTTGCCGATGAGATCGCTAAAATATTGCCCAGACCTTGATAGTAACGATAATAGAACTGATCATATGTCGCTGACGTTACAGCAGGAGAAAAGTATGCAGGAAAGGTACGTTCCATCCAGTTGAAGAAGCAATCGGCCATAATATCAGCCAGGTAAGCCCCTCCTGTGTTCGGAAAGTTCGGATCTACAGTGGCTTGACCCATCGAGAATGTAACAAAACGCCCGTTACTTGACAGCCCCAATGCATAATTATCCATAAAGCGGTTTTCGGCCACAAGTATTGTCTTTTTTGCTACCAGATCACGGACAAGCGGCTTGCTATTGGTGAATGTTGTGGTAACAAGATTATTCGCGGAACTGGGGAATGCCACAAACCTGCCGTCATATGTAAGGGCCGGACGTTCATTGCTGCCGCAGCTGTCTTTGTCTCCCAATGCACCGCTCGGGCTGGCGCTGGCAAGCGTCAGGGTTCCTGTTTGTGTATCCTTGACATACACTTGAGTGTACCCGTTACCACCTTCTGCGGTGAGCGAAGGTTTGCCCTGATCAAAGCCCGTGACAAAAGACACATAGCGGCCGTTTCCGGAGATTCCCGGACTGTGGACGCCGCTTATGCTGCCGACAGGGTTGGCCTGCTTTTCGCCCCTGCTTCCCGTGCTGACGCGTGATACGCGCTGCCCGGATGCGGCAGCATCCCAGAGATAAATGTCCCATCCCGATGCACCTTCAAAGTTATAAGCCCAAAATACGATCCGCGATCCGTCGTAGGAAATATCCGGATTACGTCCCGACGTTTTTGTGCCGTCTGCCTGCACGCTCACAACGTCAATTGAACCGGTATCCAGATTTTTTCGTACAGCAACACCGCACGTGCCGCACGAGGTTGCGGTACCGCCAATGTTGTTGGCGTAGGTCCCGAAAGTCACGTAACGCCCATCTCCGGATATCCTGGCTTCATAACTCTGGGCAGGTGAGTTGGCATTATAGGCCCACCCCGGGACTCCCTGCGTGTCCGCGCTGACCACTCTGGTCTGCTTTGGATTTGTGCAGCGCTCTCGTACAAAAACATCCTCAGACTTGCCGGCGCCGCTCACCAGATTTTCGGAACGCGATTGAAACACGACCCTGCAACCATCATCCGATATAGTGGGATAGTCGCTCGTTTTGTTTCCGTATGCCCCGGTGTTGCTGATGCTGATAAGTTCCGTAGTTTTAGCTATCCGATCGTAGAGATATATTTGATAGCCGGGTGCGCCAGGGGTGACCAGTGCGCTTTCGCTGGCGACATACACGACATACCGTCCGTCCGGAGTAACTTGAGTTCTTTTTCCGGAACCCGTATTGCGGCCATCCGTACTGTGGGATATATATTCGTAGGAGGTTTCCGCCGTAGCGTTACCAGTGAGTGTCAGGCAGAGAAGAAAAGCTATTGAACATGTTACACATCCCATGCTGAAAACCGTTCTCATAAAAACTCCTTTTAAATTGCTTTTGGGCAGAAGAAATGCCGTTTTGGGGGAAAGAGGATTAGCGACTTTTTTTGACAGTACCACCTGAGAGGAATGCCGTCAATTTTATTCAAATGCCTCCCGCTTCCCTGCAGACTCTCCTACCGGTCCACCACTTCTCCTGCTACAACCCGCTCAGTGAATTCTCCTTTCGTGAAACAAAAATAGCCCCGAAGGGCTTGGTGAAACTGCGTATGTTGGTGGTGTTACAGCTTGCGGCTAACGTTCCAGTTTTCAACGCCGATACGCCGACGTTGCAAATTAGTCTGTGAGTATTGTATATATTACCCCGTGGGTGTTCCTATCCTGTTGAAACACCTTCGAAATACGAAATTGGATAATCCGATTATTGGGGGAGCGTTATGACAAAACAGCAACAAGAAATGATCTGCATGGGCTGTTACTACAGGCACAACAAGGGACCGTCTCAATGGTGCTGCATGCATGAAAAAATGGAGCTTGGTTGCAACCTGTACAAAGATTCGGGAACACTGTAATACACATTCCTCCCTGTCGAATCGTCCTGGGTGGAAGTTGGGCCGATACTGCGGACTATGGCAGACAGTACGTCATGCATGGTCAGCGTGTAGAGGACTACTGATGGATCGGTGATACGTGAAAGATGGGCTACTATTTCCTGTTGGCGCATGGGGAATTCCTTTCTGAGAAGTGGACAAAAAAAAGCCCCCAGAATCGTGAGGATCGAGGGGGCTTGGGGTGGAGCGCTGTGGGTGGTGCTAGGGATGATCTGTCAGGTAATTACTATCTCTGACCTGTACATGTTTCGGTTGTTAATGTGCTATTTTTTTTGCTATAAAAGCGTTCACACCTGAGTTACGAGGGCATAAATGGATATTGTTTTAAAAAAACAGTTCAACATCGGTCATATCTGCACCCGTCAGCAATGTGATAAGGGGCTTGGGGAAAAAGTAGCGTTCCGCTGGATTACTGCTAATCAAGAACGAACTGACTACACATTTAATGATCTTGAGCGTGAATCAAACCGCTTCGCAAACACATTGCAGTCTCTTGGGTTTGTTGCAAGTGACGTTTTGTTCACCTTTTTGCCCAAAACACCCGAACAGTTCTTCAGCTTCTTGGGAACGTTAAAACTTCAAGTCATCTGTGGCACCCTCTTTTCAAACTTTGGTGATGATGCACTTCTTGATCGCCTGGGTGATGCCAAGGCTAAAGGGATTGTCACAAAGAAAGGGTTTCTTAAAAAAATTACCCGTATCAAAGACCAACTACCATCTCTAAAGTACATCATCGTTACAGATATTGAAGAACACCAGTCCGAATACATCCTCAGCTACCCAGCACTTGTTCGTCAGGCTTCTGATGATTTCACCACACCCATAACCACACCTGATACCCCTTCTGTACTCCATTACACATCAGGCTCAACTGGTAAACCAAAAGGTGTGCTACATGTCCACCGAAGCATCCTGCATCAAAGTAGAACTGCATCTGAAGTGTTGAATCTGACCGAATCAGATATATTCTGGTGTACGGCAGATCAAGGCTGGGTAACAGGCACATCCTACGGTATTATTGGCCCATGGAGCTTGGGAGTTACTCAGATTCATTACGGTGGCGGTTATGACGCTAAACTTTGGTTTGACCTGCTTCAGAAGGAAGAAGTTACCATTTGGTATTCAGCCCCTACAGCATTACGTATGCTCATGCGGGAAGAGGCTGGTCTCTACAAAGACTACGACCTTTGTAAACTCCGTCACATATTTAGTGTTGGTGAACCGCTCAACCCTGAAGTAATTACCTGGGCACGTGCAATTATCGGTAAAGATATATATGATACATGGTTCCAGACTGAGACTGGCGGGATTATGATTACCAATAGACCTGGACTTGAAATCAGACCTGGTTCTATGGGTACACCTCTTGATGGGATTGAACCAGCTATCATTGCCGATAATGGAGATATACTGGATAACAACCTTCAAGGCAACCTCTGCCTCAAAATCGGTTGGCCTTCGATGTTTGTTACCTATCTGAACAACAAATCTGCTTACGCTTCTAAAATTAAGAATGGATATTATTATACAGGTGACACCGCTGTTCGTGATGATGACGGATTCTACTGGTTCAAAGGTAGAAGTGATGACGTGATTAACACGGCAGGTCACCTGATCAGCCCCTTCGAGGTTGAAAGCGCACTTTTGGAAGTTGAGGAAGTTGCCGAATCTGGAGTAATCGGAGCACCAGATGAATTACTCTATGAGAAGGTGGTTGCATTCGTCACGCTCCATAAACAGCTCATCTGGTCAAAGGAGCTGGAAGTAAAGATCAGGCTCCATGTTAGTAACAGAGCATCATCCATAGCCACACCGCAGGAAATTATTATTGTTGACAGCGTACCGAAAAACAAAAGCGGCAAGATCATGCGGCGGGTTCTGAAAGCCCGTTATCTGGGACTAGATGAGGGAGACATTTCTACACTGGAGGATTAACCATGGAGTTGCTGGATAGATTGAACAAGATTTTCTGTGAAGTGTTTGATGATGACGATATTAAGATTACTCCTGAAATGACAGCTAATGACGTTGATGGCTGGGATTCCCTATCACACGTCAATCTGATCGTGGCCATTGAGACAAAATTCAATATCAGGTTCAACCAGAAGGAACTGCTGACATTCAAGAATGTCGGTGACCTGCTGAATTGTACCCGCAGTAAAATTACCACCTGAAGCAAACCGTTTAATGCCTTTTAACTCACTTAAATACTTCCTGTTCCTGCCAATCGTATATCTGATCTTCTACTTTGTAGGAGAACGGGCACGATGGTGTGTTCTGCTTGCTGCAAGCCTGATGTTCTATGCTGCCTTGAATGTACCGTATCTTTTAGTCGTGCTGGTACTTGTAGCGATGACAACATACGCATTCGGAATATGGTTGGATCAAGCAGAATCTGCAAAGGCAAAACGAGCCCTGTTGTGGGGAGGAGTTGCGGCCAATGTACTGATTCTGGTTGTAATTAAGTACCTTCCGTTTCTATCAGAGCACCTGAGGGCACTATCAACCATGTTATCGTTGGGTGTTCAGATTCAACCAATCAAAGCATTTGTAGCTATAGGTGTCTCATATTACGTATTCCAGGCGATCTCCTACCTGTTTGACATCTATCTTGAGATTGAGAAGCCAGAACGACACTTTGGATACTTCACCTTATATCTGGCATTCTTTCCCAAGTTGCTTCAGGGGCCAATAGAGCGTGCCAGTGATCTGATTCCACAACTGAAAGCCAAGTATGAGTTCAATTACGACAACATGCGCTTTGGGATGCTGTTGTTCACTTGGGGGCTTTTCAAGAAGGTAGTAATTGCTGACCGCCTTGGGTTGTATGTGGATACAGTTTACAAAGATGTTCATGCCTTCACGGGTCTCCCGCTATTACTGGCAACCTATGCCTATGCCTTCCAAATTTATATGGACTTCTCTGGCTATACCGATATGGCGTTGGGCGGTGCACGACTGTTCAACATAAATTTAACTCAAAATTTCAATAGCCCTTATCTTGCAACGTCAGTAGCCGACTTTTGGCGACGGTGGCATATTTCCTTCTCGCGCTGGATACTGGACTACATCTTCAAACCGCTGCAGATGCAATGGCGTAATTGGAAGAACTGGGGCACGGCTACAGCCTTGGTGGTAGCATTTATCATTTCAGGAATATGGCATGGTGCAAGTTGGGGGTTTGTGATCTGGGGTGGGTTACATGGTCTGTATATGGCCTGCTCCGTATTCTACAAACCCTACCAAAAGAAACTGCATAAATTGTTAGGGATAGAGAAGACAAAGTTCCTAAAGTATTGGCAGATATTTGTGACTTTCAATCTTGTTAGTTTTGCATGGGTTTTCTTTAGGGCAAATGGAGTTCGTCATGCATTATATATAATCTCAAATATGTTTAACGGTATAAAAGGAGTTCGTTCTGTATTTTTGTTATCACAAGGAAGATTTGTACTATTAGTAACAGCAGGTTCTATCATTATGTATTATTACTTTGCAGTTAACTATTTTAATAATAATAGTTTAGCAAGCTTAAATACTAAAAATATTTATCATCGATATTTTGTTTATATTACATTGTTATTAACTATATTATTTTTTGCCAGTATAGATAATACTAAATTTATTTACAATAACTTCTGATATGATTAGATTGTCTTTTAAAATATTAGTTATAATGTCAATACTAATAGTCGTTGCTAACGCTATATCATACTGTATTGTGAAAAATAATAAATTATTCAGGGAGTTTATTTCACGCAAAGAACCATGGAGTTCTTATACTTATGATGCTATAGAAAGAAGCAAGGCACCTTCAAATAAGATAATTGCGTTACTGGGAGATAGCGTTGCACGACAAATGCTAGAAGATGATAAATATGAAGTATTAGACTTAACAACTAACATGTGGGTTTCCATGGCAGGCCAATTCATGTTGGTAAACAATTTGGTTAAATATCAGCCGCAGTTGAAGAAAATATGCTTACTTGCAATACCAGAGTCATTAGCAATAGATATCAATACTGTAGGTGCCTATAATTATTTTATTAAACCATTTTACAGCGATGAGTATATACCACTTATGTCATCAAACACCTTAGATATAATAAGGTCTAAGCCATATTATATCATGTTAAATCAGCCGCTATCAAAAGTATTGCCAGTTTTTACTATTGTTAATTACAATGACGTAAAACAATCAGTCAAAGGTAATGAATTTTTATCTCCAACATCACAATACTACATTACAAAGATGCAGCAAGTATGTGATTTAGCTAATGTCAAGCTTGAGATATATCCCTGCCCCATGTCATTAACAAGATATACCATATTTACTAAAGAAAAATTCTCAGATAAATTATCTCATGATTTGATTACCCCGCAATTAAAAGCTGCTTTAGGTAATTATTATAATAATATTATAATATTTGATAATAAGTTTTTTCGTGAAGATAACTTGCATCGCAATGGTGAACATTGGCCAGAAGTATCTACAAAAATAGTCAATGAGTATAACCTTGATAAATTGGCACCTTATCAATAGTTGCATAAACATTCAGGTTGTATTTGCTTCATTGCTAACTGCACTCACCCCCACACCTCCCGATATGCTCTCTTGTTTTTATTAATGCAAAAATATTCTTTACAATCGTTTGGGGCCTTCCATCTAAATACAAGAGCGCAGCAGCAATTATTGAATCTGTCAAAAGCAAAAGTAAGTGCCGGCATTACTGGAAAGAACTAACCAAACGGGACACTAGGGGTGTATGTCAAACAGGTGATCACTGTCCGTTTACCGAACTAAGAATAATCACCAATGCGGCTCCACTAAAATACCATGTTCTTTACTGAATAACTCAATTTCAATGTATAAGCTAGGGTAAAATATGTTTGGGAAATAGGAATTATTTTGTTTCCAATTGTCTTTGTTTCCCTCAGAAAAATCAACATAAAGTAATTCAGCAATTCTAAAATCAGGAGAAAGTCTATTAAAGTAACATTCTATATCTTTTGCAGAATACTCTTTCCAGTGATGGCTATAAGTATGATAATCCAATAAATTGTCAATTACCAAACCACTACTCCTAAATTTTAGCAATTGTTTTAAATCCTTTATAAATGCACCATCTTTATAAAAATAGTTAGGAGTTGTTATTACAATCTTACCGCCGATTTTCATTAATTTATAAAAGATTGACCACATCTTCACCGGATTAAAAGTAATGTGCTCAATAGTCTCCGTGAACATAACAATATCAAAATAGTTTTCTTCCAGAGACTCCAATTCAAAAGGATTTTCCAAGCTATCATAAGTTACCAGTTTAATATTATTATCTTTTGCAAGTTGTTTCACTGACTCATGACCAATCTCTCGACCTACTAAGTCACAACAAGTTACATTGAATCCATCGCGTGCATATAACAATGCATTATGCAGCCAGTGTGAAGCAACATCCAAAATATTTCCCTTATTGTTACTACTTATACTGGACACTACTAATTCGTTAGTTTTTATGAAACGTGTAGCATGATCCTTCAAGTAACAAATAGCGGGATCATTGTATTTTTCAAATATATCTATATATTCATTCCTGTCTATCATTGCTATTTCAGCTCCTTAGATAATATTAAGATACGTGCAGCAACATCATGCCGATGCTATTGATTTGATAATTCTCTACCACAAAATACACGTTGAGACAAGACTGCAAATCATCACTCGTCCCCAATGTTCTACTTCACATTCATTTTTTCTCGTATGGGGTAGATGACTACTGATGGATCGGTGATTCGAGACAAATGGGCGACTATTTCCTGTTTGGCGCATTGGCAAAGGTGAAAAGCTGAAAATTCCTCCGGTCTCTCTGGTACATCTCCGGTCATGTCCAATTTTCCCTGTTTACGCATGGGGATTCCTTTCTGTTCTGTTGAGTGGTGGACAAAAAAAGCCCCCAGGATCGTGGTGATCGAGGGGCTTGAGGGGTGGAGCGTGTGGGTGAAACTAGGGGTGATCTGTCAGGTGATTACTATCTCTGTACAGTTTAGCTAATGTTTCTTCTGAAACCAGAATGATGCGCCACGAGGTTCTATTCCTTCTAACTCTGGAGCACTCCATATATTTTCGAAAAGTAACATCAAATTCTGGTGCATACTAATATAAAAAACTGGCAATAGAACCTCAATTGATTCTTCTGCATAGAGTAGAAGCATCCCAAGCATATATTGTTCAGAATACATTCGCCCAGCCCATTCGTCCGGATAGTCAAACGGCCACGCTATATCATGAATATGAACTATAACTCCAGGACTCAACAATGGAAATATTTCAAGAAAGAAAATAGTTACATCTGAGTTTTGCAATACTCGATGAGAGCCGTCAAGAAACAAAATATCCCCTGGTTTTAGCTCCATAAATAAATGTTTATCGCAATTTTGCAGCGGAATACGTACTACATTGTCGCATATTCCGTCAATTTCTACCCTAGGGGAAGGGTCAATCGAGACGATATTTGTGTGCTGGCTGTGTGCCTGCTTGGCTGCAAATGCAAATTTTGTCGAATTGCCAGAACCGATTTCCAGGAAAGTCTCAGGCTTAAAAACGGCAATCATACCGTAAAGTGAGAGCGCATCGAGTCCTGGAAAAAAACCATTGACCCAATTTGGTTGTTGCGGCAATGCGGGATTTTGATGCACGCTTATACTTAACAAGTCGTTACTATATTCACTGAACTGCCTTAACAGAATTTCATATCTAGCCAAGCCTTTTTCCAATGTGTTCTCAATCTGACTAAGCCCCGGCTTTCCCCAACCGTATCTTGCTATAGGTGTGTATGAATAATCATAGAAATCTTCGATGAAAAAGTTGTTCTTTACATTTGCCATATAGAAAAATCCCTAAATAAATTGTACTTTATTTATTAGACAATTAACAACAGGACAGAAGAACTATTTACATTTTTTGCAACCATATGCTACCGCCCTCACCTCGCATAAGTAAAGGCATACTGTTTTCTAAATGATCCTTCAAAATAGCCTGAATATATGAAGTATAAAATTTAATACTGTATTTAGTGTTATATGACAAAAATGCCCTCAATAAATAACATTCATTCCAAGACCTGCCCTCATAAACCCACTCTTTTGGATATTCAAATGGCCAAAAAACATCATGAAAATGAACATAAACTCCACTCTGTAATAATGGTAGTATATTAAACAAAATGTGATTGACATCACTATAGGTTTTACAAATATGTGATGAATCGACGAAAAGGATGTCGTTTTTCTCAAGCGCCTTGAAAATATTAATGTCTACATCCTGTATTTTTGATCCGATAATATCGATTGACCCTTTATCTTCTTCGTTAATTAATGAAACAATATTATCGATGTATGGTTCAATGAATGTACATTTTATGTTTGAATCAAAATATTTTTCATTTGTATCAAGCAATAAGCAGGAAGAGTATCCAGCACCTATTTCAATCACTCGCGTAGGTTTTATTTTTCGTAAAATACAATGGTAAACAATACCATCTGTATATCCGTAACTTGGATTATCAAGAAGATAACGTGTTGACTTTGGCTTATGCTCTCTAATAAGTTCATTATACCTTACGATCGCTTCTTGTTTTATTTTTTCTTTCTCGCTAGAAATAGGTTCCTCCATATATCTCTTTATGTAGGCGCCTATTTCATTGGATATCGCTTCAATTGGCTTATACGGCATTGTGTCATAATACTCTTTCAGTGCATCTAAAAACACTCTTTGATCATTTCCTCTAAGTTCAATTCCCTCTAGATTCGCTGGTGATGAACAAAAAATCACATGCTCGTTGGCTTTGATTTCTGAAAACGAAGTTATCGGCGAGTAGAAATGCCCCGGGGGCACAAATTGAGGAGTTTCAGTGTTAGTGGGTTCAATCTCGATAGACATAGCGCCTCCGTTGGTTAAAATACTCCATTTTTAGATGCAGATATTTGGCAGATTCATAAATTTGTCTTAAATACGAAATCAGTAGTGTCCCAACGTTTAGTTGAATAAAAACAGCTGGTTACTGTTTTCGTCCGTATCGCTTCTGTAATCTGAGTCTGTAAGTGCTTGTAACAACGGCATTCGCTCGAAGATGGTCACGCTCA
>Ga0194061_1000650_pt1 | contig 20990 bp, 21 predicted proteins | sample SepL2221m_MetaG_FD_163423 | JGI IMG/M metagenome (GOLD analysis project Ga0194061, IMG submission 163423) | Anoxic zone freshwater microbial communities from boreal shield lake in IISD Experimental Lakes Area, Ontario, Canada - Sep2016-L224-21m | ecosystem: Environmental > Aquatic > Freshwater >... | reverse complement strand
AATTCATTACTTCAACCGAGTCTGGAGAAAAACTTTTGCTAATCAACTTTGCAAGATCCTCTTTGAGTCTTAGTCTATTGATCACCAGTTTCATTTCTGCTGTTCTGCCTTTCTTTAATTGTCTCGCAATTGACCATAAGCTTTGTCCATTTTTCACCTCGTATTTGCCTGGTTTAATATGTTCCCAGTCACCTAAAGAAGTAATGATCAGATCTAAAACTAGTGGCTGATTAATGATTCCGTTATCTTCAAAATTTTTAAGGATCGAATTTTTATCGGAAGCGTTTTTTGGAATTAAAACATACTTATTTTTTTCTGAGAAATTAGTAGCTGACCCAAAAACAAACCATCCCAAAACAATGGTTAGTAGGAACAAAATAAGGAATGTGAGTTTTAAAAAGGATTTCATAAGGTCAAATTAAATAAAAAACCCTGTCTACAGATGCAGACAGGGTTAATATTATTTGCTATTTTTTTATTTTTTTCCAGCATCTTTTGAAAGTGGAACTGCATTTGTTGGTGTTGCTGCTGGTGCAGCGGGTGCAGAACTACTGGTATTTACTTTTTGTAAAAGGGAGTTGTCTACATTAGAAGAAACACCACCTTTTAAAAATATGCTTGAGAAAACAGCTAGTAAAGCGATTATTCCAGCAAACAGCCAGGTACCTTTCTCCAAAACATCTGTAGTCTGCTTAACACCCATTAACTGGTTACTCAATCCGCCTACATTGGCAGATAATCCACCGCCCTTAGGGTTCTGAACCAAAACAATAAATCCTAGCGCCGCACAGGCAATCACAATCAAGATCAAAAACAAAATTATCATTGTATACCTTTTAAATGTTGAATTTTGGAGGCAAAATAAGCGGATTTTTCAGGATTTATGAAACTTAATTTAATATAGAGCTGAATTGCCTTGTCTAAATGCCCTTGTTTTTGCAAAACATCGGCCATAGTTTCGGTTACTATTTCCTTTTGCTCATTCGATGTTTTAGCAATAATTTCTACTGCTTCTTCTAAATCCTGGTTTGTTCCAAGGTCGATTGGATTCGGATTGTCACTTTTCATATATTTCAGCCACTCTGTAAATTTGCGAAGATGTGTGGTTAATTTATCCTGAGGAATCTTGCTTAAGTCGATTTTAATGCCCTGTGAGGCAAAATAGTCGATCGTGTGCATGGGTTCCTTTGAAATTTCCAATTCGGCCTCCTCATTCACAGGCTTTTTGAAATCCGCTAATTGTGACGAAAGGAGGTTAGAAATCTTTGAATTGCTTAAATCTGTAGCTGTTTCCTCATTATAGGGCTCCATTTGTGCAAGGATAACACTCGATTCTTCAGATTCATCATAAATGGGTAGTTGTTCTATTTCTTCCTCATTATTATCGTCAATGAATGTATCTGAAAGTACTTGTTTGTCTATTCCACGCATCATTTCTTTTACCAACTCAATAGTTGGAATTGAAATATTACCAGATAACTCATTTTCTGTATTGGTTTGATGGTTTTCAATTGCGTTATCTATGAAAACTGGTTCTATTTCCGGCAATTCCTGTACAAATGTGGTGGAATTCCCTAATTGATAATCCATTTGAGAAGGAGAATACTCTTTGATTTCAGGCTTAACTAACTTTTCTTGTAATAAAAAGTGTAACCAATATGGATTCGTAAAATAAAGGCTTGTTTTTTGAGCCTGTTTGATGAATTCTTGGGAATTGCTATCTTTTAACTTAGCAGAAAGAAGCATTTGAATAGGTGCAAAATAGGGGTAGTTGTGGGCTAGTTTCGTCAAAGTGCCTTCATCAACCTTAGAAATGTCTCGGTTGCCTGTTAAATGAAATAAAGCTTTCTCCTGAATAGAATTCATATTAATAAAAGTACAACTTGATTACCAGTTCGAAAAAATATGGTTAAAAATTTCGTCCGTTAAATTTCTTACTAACTCGTCTAATAATTGTCCTTCGGCTTGTTGCAAAGATAGGTTAGCAGAGAAATCAGCATTTCGTGTAACATCAAATTCTTCAGATTTATTTTCAAGCGTCTTCTTCAATACAACATGAACACTTACTGTAAGTCGGTTCGTAGTGGCCTGTTGAGCACTAATACCTACAGTTTGTGACGGATTATACCCAGTGATTGTTGCAATAATTTGATAATGTGCATCGTCATTATTTGTTCTTGTTAGCTTGGTAGAATTGACGAATTTTTGAGACAGCTTTTCATACAATTTTGGGCTAAGCTGAGGGTTCACATAACTAGCCTTATTTTCAATCGAAAATAATTTAATAGTTTTAACTTTTGTATAATCAATCGATACATCATTCAGCGTATAAATACCACAACCGGTAAAATTGAAAGCCAAAAATAGCAACAACATTGAAAAATGTATTGTTGATTTATTTGATGGGGTCATTAATTGAATCATTTTTTTTATCAGAATTATATTGAAATTACGTGAATCATTCGTCAATATCGTATTCCTTTAGTTTGCGATATAAGGTTCTTTCACTAATCCCTAAATCTAAAGAAGCATCGCGACGCTTTCCTTTGTGTTTTTTTAATGCTTTAACAATTAATTCTTTTTCCTTGTCCATAATATTCAATGATTCTTCTACTTCCTCGTGATGATGAATACTATCTTCTGTAATAATCATCGGCTGCATATTTGCAGAGGAGGGTTGATTAAGATACGTAGGTTGAATAGTGGAAGATGAGTTATTATTATTTGTACTTACTGAATTTGATAATTCTCCATTACTATGAAAATCATTCAAAATAGAATCTCTTGTAAGATTAGCTGTAACACCTGCCAGTGAAGGGTTTTGCAATATTTCTAAGAACATTTTTTTTAATTCTGTAACATCTTTTTTCATGTCGAAAAATAGTTTGTACAAAATTTCTCGTTCATTGGAAAAATCGTGAGAGTTGGATGACTGATTTGCCAAAACAGGAAATGAATTTCTATTTTTTTCAGGTAAGAAATTTTTTAATATTGCTGCATTAATATGTGGATTGGTGCTTAATACAGAAATTTGTTCTGCAATATTTTTCAACTCCCGTACATTACCTTGCCAGCCATAATTGATCAGTACTTGTTTTGCTTCATCATCTAATTGAACGGGTGCCGTTTTGTAACGTTCCGAGAAATCTACTACAAACTTTCTAAATAGTAATAAGACATCTTCTTTTCTATCTCTTAGTGAGGGAACTCTTATTGGAACGGTACTTAAACGATAATATAAATCTTCTCTAAACCTGCCTTTTTGGGTGAATTCTAAAAGTTCTCTATTTGTAGCAGCGATTACTCGAACATCTGTTTTTTGAACTTTTGAAGAACCTACTCTTATAAATTCACCTGTCTCTAATACGCGTAATAAACGAGCTTGGGTACCTAGGGGCATTTCTCCGATCTCATCTAAAAAGATAGTACCACCACTAACTGTTTCGAAATACCCTTTTCTACTATCTACTGCTCCGGTAAATGCTCCTTTTTCGTGCCCAAATAATTCTGAATCGATAGTCCCTTCTGGAATAGCACCGCAGTTAACAGCAATGAAAGGGTTATGTTTTCTGCTCGAAAGCGCATGTATGATCTGTGAAAAAACTTCTTTTCCCACACCACTCTCGCCTACAATTAATACAGTTAGGTCGGTAGCTGCAACCTGAACTGCTGTATTCAATGCGTGGTTTAATGCCGGAGCATTGCCAATAATGCCGAATCTATTTTTGATTGACTGTAAGTCCATTATTATTTTTTTAGCCGATTCATGAATCGGAGTTACTTCTTTTAAAAACACACAAACTCACCAAGTAGGGTTCCCTTGGTACAACTATTAATTTTCACCTGCACATAGTCGCCAATTTTAATACCATGATATTTCTTTTCAAAAACAGCTACTTTATTTTGGTCGTTTCTTCCCTTCCAAAAATTTGGATCTTTTTTGCTTTCACCATCTACTAGAATTCGAAATGTTTTTCCAACATCATTTTGGTTACTTTTCAAAGACAAATGATATTGCACATCTACAATTTCTGTTAACCTTCTTTTTTTCTCCTCCTCAGGGATATCGTCTTTAAACCTTTTACTGGCAAGTGTTCCGGGGCGTTCACTATAAAAGTACATATACGCATAATCGTACTTACTATACTTCATGATTTCAATAGTATCCTGATGATCTTCTTCAGTTTCTGTACAAAATCCAGTAATAATATCTGTGCTGATTCCACAATCTGGTATGATTTCTCTGATGCGATCAACTTTTGCCTTATACCATTCTCTTGTATAAGTTCGATTCATTAATTGTAAAACCCTATTATTCCCGCTTTGAATAGGCAAATGAATATAATTACAGATATTATCGTATTTCGCTATGGTAAATAACACTTCATCCGTGATATCTTTTGGATGAGAGGTACTAAAACGAACACGCATATGAGGGCTGATGAGTGCAATTTTTTCTAATAATTCAGCAAAAGTAATGGCATGTCCATTCGTCTCATCTATCCAATAATAACTATCCACATTTTGACCTAATAAAGTGATTTCTTTATAACCTTTTTCAAAAAGATCCGTCGATTCAGCTACAATTGAATGGGCATCTCTACTTCGTTCTCTTCCTCTTGTAAAAGGAACTACGCAAAAGCTGCACATATTATTACATCCTCTCATGATTGAAACAAAGGCTGACACTGAATTACTATCTAATCTAATAGGAGAGATATCCGCATATGTTTCGTCTCTGCTTAATAAAACATTGACTGCTTTTTGACCAGTTTCTGCTTCTTCAATGAGCATTGGAAGACTTCTGTATGCATCAGGACCTACAACTAGATCCACCAATTTTTCTTCCTCTAATAATTTCGACTTAAGTCTTTCTGCCATACAACCCAGTACGCCCACCAATAACCCACTTTTTTTGGTTTTGAATTTTCGGAATTCAGTGAGTCTTTTTCGTATGGTTTGCTCAGCTTTTTCTCTGATAGAGCAGGTATTTAAGAGAATTAAATCAGCTTGATCAATATCATTTGTTGCTCCAAAACCCTGTTCCTGTAATATGGAAGCAATCACTTCACTATCTGCAAAATTCATTGCACAGCCATAGCTTTCGATATAAAAGTGCTTTTTATATCGATTGGGATCGTTGATAAAGGGTTTAAATGCCTCACCTTGCCTCAATTCATCGTGTTCTTTTGCTCCCAAATCCATCAATTCCATATTTTCGAATAATTTATTAGGTAAAAGTACAAAAAATAGCGGTTTTAATGCCAGATTGTCAGCGCCTCATTCGTTAAACTTGTGAATATCTTTTATTTTTGCAACCTCAAATTTTAAATGATGAAAAAACTGGTTTTAATTTTAGTTCTTCTTTTATGTTATCAGGCATATTCTCAGGATGTGGTGGTAAACAAATTAAGGAGTGAAACTTCAAGAACTGTAAAGAAAGATAATGATACTACTTCATGGAAGTGGAAAAGGGGAGGGATGTTTCTTTTTTCCCTGTCTCAAGGCTCTTTAAGTAACTGGGCTGCAGGTGGAGACAATTTTTCTATGGCTGCAAATACCTATTTGAATTACTACTTTTTATATAGAAATGGCCGACATGTTTGGGATAATAATGTGGATTTAAATCTAGGGTATGTAAATACCACTAGTTCAGGTGGACGAAAGAATGATGATAGGATGGATTACCTAAGTAAGTATGGTTATAAAATTGATACAGTTGGAAAATGGTATTTGTCGGGGTTATTTAATTACCGGTCACAATTTTTCGATGGCTTTAATTATGGAATCACGCCTGCGGAATTATCATCTTCTTTTTTATCGCCAGCCTATTTTATTTTATCTGTGGGTTTTGATTATAAACCAAGTGATAAATTTTCATTGTTCCTTTCTCCATTAACTTCAAGATGGACTGTTATAACGAATAAAGCCTTGTCTGATAAAGGACTGTATGGTTTAACCCCGGGATCTCATTCTTTGAACGAGATTGGTGCCTTTGCAACGGTGAATTATACAACAACCTTAGCAAAAAATATAATTTATAAAGGAAGGGTGGATCTCTTTTCCAATTATATTACTGATCCCCAAAATATTGATTTGTTTATGACCAATCAAATTGCCTTTAAAATCAATAAATATTTCTCGGCAACCTATAGCCTAGATCTTATTTATGATGACAATGTGCGATTATTTGGCCCAAGCAATACTTCCCCGGCTTTACAAACGAAGAGTTTGATTGGAATTGGATTTCTCAGACCTTTGAATGTAAAAAAGAAATAACTTATTATGCGATTATTTTAAGATGTTGCTTTATTTTATTAGCTTGGAAAATGAGTTCCTGATAGTCATTACTCAGTATCGTTACATGCCCCATTTTTCTTCCAGGTTTGGTTTCTTTTTTTCCGTACAGGTGTACGAAGACATGCTCTATTTTCATAACTTCTTCTAAACCTTCGTAAATAGCATCACCACTGTATCCTGGGGCTCCCAACAAGTTTACAATAGCTGCAGGTAAAATAGGTTTAGTATTTCCCAAAGGGTAGTTTAAAATAATACGCCATAGCATATCATATTGACTACTAAAATTTCCTTCAATGGTATGATGCCCGCTATTATGAACTCTTGGGGCGGTTTCATTTACCCAAATTTTTTGTTCCTGGTCAACAAAAAGTTCAATTGCAAATAGCCCCGGACTTTGTAAAGATTGAGCTACTCTTAAAGCAATAGCCTCTGCTTTCCATACTTCTTTTTCATTCAATCTTGCAGGGGAAACCTGATAATCTAATAAATTTAATGCTGGATCAAACAACATTTCTGCGGGAGGAAAAATAGCTGTTTCCCCATTTTGATTCACACAAACAATGACTGCAATTTCTTTATAAACATCGACCATTTTTTCTAGCACTGCTGGTGCATTAAAGCCCTTCGAAATATCATTAGAATCCCTGAGGATTTGAACTCCTTTTCCATCATAACCGCCCTCTCCAATTTTATGGACTGCGGGCAAAAAATTGATATGTTTTTTTAAATCTTCAATTGAGTTCGTAATGAGAAACGCAGAAGAGGGTATTTCATTTTTTTCGTAAAACTCTTTTTGAACAATTTTGTTTTTTATGATACGAATTGCTGAAGGGCTAGGAAATATCTTTACCCCTTCAGCAGCAAGTTTATCCAAGGCATCAATATTTACAGATTCAATTTCAATGGTAATTGCATCTAAGTTTTTGCCGAATTGATATACCGTTTCAAAATCTCTAATATCTCCTTTGGTAAAATGATGGCACAAATGTGCTGCAGGACAATCCTTATCATTCTCTAAAACATAGGTTTCAACAGTATAATTGGCTGCGGCCTGTAAAAGCATTCTTCCTAATTGTCCACCACCTAATATGCCTACTTTCATGATTTTGTCTTTTATTCCTATTTATTTCAAAAAATTGAATAAGGTGACGAAGATACTTATACCTATAAAACTTCATGACTTGATTAGAGAATTCTTTGATTTTTAAGTAGGAATTTCTGCGATTACGTAAATTTGAACTCATGAAGTATCTATTTTGGTTAGTATTACCCCTTTTCATCATACAAGAATCTTCTGCTCAGTCTTCTTTTTTAGAGCAACAAAAGACCTTCTTAAAAGTTAAGAATGCTTTTAATATCAAAAATGATACTATTAAACGAGCCTTTCAGAAAGCGAATCTCAATTGGCCGCCCAAAGAAATTTACATCAGAAGTTTTAAGTACGATAGTCAGCTAGAAGTATGGGGGAGGAATAATAGTAATGAAACATTTAAACTTGTTAAAACTTATAAAATTTGTGCGCTTTCGGGTACGATGGGGCCAAAAAGAATGGATGGCGATTTTCAAGTTCCAGAAGGGTTTTACTATATCAATGAATTTAGGCCGAATAGTAATTACCATTTAGCACTGGGTATTAATTACCCAAATGTTTCTGACAAGCTCTTAAGTGATTCTATAAAACCGGGAAGTGATATATTTATTCATGGTAATTGTGTTACACAAGGCTGTATTCCTATTCAGGACAGCCAAATTGAAGAGCTGTATTTAATGGCAGCATATGCACATGCTGCCGGACAGGATTTTATTCCTGTTCATATTTTCCCCATTCGATTTAATATTTATAAAAATATTCAGTTCCTAAAAAAGAGTAGTAAGGATGAGGTTGAGTATAAATTGTTTATAAATAAAATGCAGATGGTGTTTCAATATTTTGAACAATATAAAAAGCTTCCTGTCATTGCAATTGATTCAGAAGGAGAATATAGTATATATACAAATTAGTTATATGTCTTAATTGTATGAGTATTCTGAACATATTTCGTATAGGTTTTTATTGTATTTTCATTGCTTACCCCCCATAATCCTAAAACGCTAATGAAAATCTTTAAGTTTTCAAATTCCAATATTATTTTAATCACAATCTCATTTGTGGTGATATTATCTATATTGGTTTTGAATCTTTTCAATGTGAGGGTTTTGGTTTCCTTCATTCAAAATAAGGATGACAATATTATCCAACATATGCATATTGCCAGATATGCTTTTACATCATTAAGTATTTTATTAGGGGCCATTGTTTTGTTATTATTTAATATTAATCGGTTAATCAAAAACGAATCAACACGGAAAGAAAGTAAGGAAACCTCTGACAGGCCGTTCGAAACTAATAGTAGATTTTTGAGCAACATGAGCCATGAGATACGATCTCCACTGACCTGTATCATGGGTTTTACGGATATTATAGACAGAATTGAAACCGACCCTGAGAAAAAGAAATACTTGCAAGCCATTAAAACATCCTCAGATCATTTATTGAACACAGTTAATGATATCTTAGATTTTTCTAAACTTGATGCTGGTAAATTACAATTAGAGTTTCAACCATTTAATTTAAGTGAAGCTATTCATGAAATAGCATTTGCGTTCACTGCGATTGCTGCTAAAAAAGGTATTATAATTAAAGAGGAAATTAGTTTGTCGAATGATCTTATTGTAATTGGCGATAAATTTCGATTAAAACAAATCTTATATAATTTAACTAGTAACGCAATTAAATTTACGAATAAAGGGTATGTTGTAATTACTGCTGCAGCAATATTTAAATCTGAAAAAGAAGTAGACATTAAAATACAGGTAGCCGATTCCGGTATAGGAATCCCTTCTACACATTTAAAATCCATATTCGATGAATTTTCGCAGGTAAAATCAACTATCAATACAAATGAGCATAGACGTTCTATTACAGGTACTGGACTAGGACTTCCAATTTGTAAAATGTTAATTGAATTACAAGGAGGCCGAATTCATGTGGCCAGTAAAATAAATGAGGGATCTGTTTTTTCAATCTTACTTTATTATCCTGTTCAAAATAATCTCATCGAGGAAGTTGAAAGCCCAAGTGTATTTGTTTCCAATAAAGTAAAACAGTTGTATGTTGGAAAAAAAGCATTAATCATTGAAGACAATGAAATGAATGCAATGTTTTTAAGTTTGCTATTAAAAAAGCAGCAACTAAAGTTTGATGTTGTTAAAAATGGCAAACTAGGCTGGGAGCTCTTTAATGAAAATAAATACGATATTATTCTTACTGATATTAACGTACCCGAAATGACAGGCGATCAGTTAGCAGCAGCAATTAGAAAAACTCCAAATGCAAAATCGAAAATGCCTGTAATTGCACTAACAGCTTCAATAGTAGAGGATGAACTAGAAGGATATCGAAAATCAGGGATCTCAGATATCTTATTGAAACCTTTTAAAGAAGCAGATTTAAATTCACTTTTGCAAAAACATATTTACCCGGATACCTAGCATTTTTATCTAAAAACTACTTGAACGGTTTCTGTTGATTGTTGTTGTAATACTTTGTGTTTACTTTGGCTTAGTGTATTTAATACTTCTTCATTATAATGGCGAATCGTAAGTAGGGATAAGCCCTTTTCTATTTGTACGTCAAACTGAGTACCAGCAGCCAAAGCCAATTGTTCTATTTTATCTGTTTTGTCGTCTAAACAAACATACACACTGATAGCAGCTGTTTGAATAAGGTTTGGTTTCACATGCAGTTTCTTAAATAATTGATATAACTCAATAATAGGTTCTTCACCTACAAAAGAAAAATCCTGTGTTTTTAATTCTATCAATACCTGATTTTCCTTAATAACAATGATTGGAGGTAGATTCTTATTTTTTTTCTGGTGTATAATAGTGCCTGGTAAATTCTGATTCAAAAAGCATTTTACATATAAGGGGATACCCTTGTTTTGTAATGGTTTGATGGTTTTAGGATGTATAACCTGAGCTCCGTAATAAGCCATTTCAATTACTTCAGTATAACTTAATTCATGAATCAATACGGCATCAGGATATGTTTTAGGATCGGCATTCATAACACCATCCACATCTTTCCAAATACTAAGGCTTTCAGCGTCTAGTACATTCGCAAAAATGGCTGCAGTGTAATCACTTCCTTCACGACCTAAAGTAGTACTTTCATTATCTTCTGTTGCACCAATATACCCTTGCGTGATCACAATTTTAGTTTCTTCACTTATCAAATTCAGCACATTGCTTCTGATTTTTTCTCTAGTTACTTCCCAATCAATATCTGCATCTCTGAAATTATTATTCGTACGAATAGAATCTCTGACATCTATCCAGTGATTTGAAATACCTACTTCATTAAGATAATGACTAACAATACAGCTGCTTAGTAATTCGCCAAGACAAACAATCTGGTCATAATAATAATCAAAATCACGTACTGGTTTATCGTGCAATAACCATTCAATTTCAGTAAAAAAATCAGATAATTGTTCCAGACAGGTATTAAACCGTAACACCAATAGATATTTTGCGTTGTTAAGATGTTGATGTTTTATCGCCTGAAATAAATGTAGCGCTTCCTCTTTTTTGCCAGCAAAAAAAGCTTCTGCCACTTTTTCTAGCGCATTGGTGGTCTTTCCCATGGCAGATAGAATAATTACCATGGGGCCAGATTGGTTTGCATCCACAATTTCTGCAAGGTTCTTTACCCTATCAATGCTATTAACACTAGCTCCTCCAAATTTGAATACTTTCATCTTGATCAGATTTTGAAAATGTGCATGCAAATATAAGCGAGAACTAGAGCCCCGCTCTTCAAATAATGCAATTCATTTAAAACTCATCTCTATCTTTATAGAACCAAATCTATTTTATGATTATCAATCGAAATATCCTCACTTTAGATGAATTTACCATTCAGCAGATGCGCATGTTTCCGAATGCAACAGGTGAGTTAAGTACCCTGTTAAGAGATATCGGGTTAGCTGCAAAGAGGGTAAATGTGGAAGTCAACAAAGCAGGATTAGTGGATATCTTGGGTGATGCAGGAAGTATTAATGTACAAGGTGAGGATGTTAAGAAATTGGATGTATTTGCCAATAATCAATTTATTGGGGTTTTAAAGCATGGAATAAGTTGTGCAGGAATAGGAAGTGAAGAGATGGACGATTTTGTGGTTTTTGACGATGAGATCAGTAATAATAGTAAATATGTAGTTGTCTTTGATCCTCTCGATGGAAGTAGTAATATTGATGTAAACGTTTCAATTGGTACAATTTTCGGTGTCTTTAGGCGCATAAGTAAGCTTGGAACACCTTGTACCCAAGATGATTTTTTACAAGCAGGAATCAATCAGGTAGCTGCAGGTTATGTGATTTATGGTTCAAGTACCATGCTGGTTTATGCAACAAGAAGAGGCGTCAACGGATTTACACTTGATCCAAGCATTGGTGAGTTCTCTTTAAGTCACCCCAATATTAAATGCCCAGAGGATGGTAAATACTATTCAGTAAACCATGGCAATTTTTTTCAATACCCAGAAAATGTTCGGAATTATATTGATAAGTGTCAAAGAAAAACGGATGCAGATGGCGGACCCTATACACAAAGGTATATTGGTAGCATGGTAGCAGATTTGCATCGTAATTTAATTAAGGGAGGCATATTCATGTATCCTCAAACAACGGATAAGCCAAATGGTAAATTGAGATTATTATATGAAGCAAGTCCATTTGCTTTTATTCTTGAAGTAGCTGGAGGTAAAGCCACGAATGGGAAAGAGCGAATCTTGAATATTAAACCCAATAGTGTACATGAGAGAACCCCTTTATTTATTGGCAGTAAAAATATGATGGATGAGTTAGAAACTTACTTAATGGATTAAGCGTTATTTAATCTTAAATGGTTTAAGTTTATAACATAAGTTTGAAGAATATGATGAATATACGGATGAAATTAATTATAGTATTTTTTATATCCTTTTCCAATTTTATATCTGCTCAAACGGCACCCTTAACCCCCGAATCTCAGCAGTTTTATTATAGCCCAAAGGGTATGAGTTTTATACCGAGTTTAACTAAACCAGGATTAATTTATCAGGGACAATTATATACTGGAAAGACCAGTTTAGATTATTTGATCGCAAAAGTGAATATTCCAGAATGTACCTTAGAATATATTGACTATAAAAGGAATAGAACTTGGGCCACTGTTCTTACTTTTGTAGGAACAGCAACATCTATTGTTGGATTGATTGGCACCAATGATAATAGAAATATCAATTGGTACCTCTTAAGTGGTGGTATTTTAATAAGTGGCGGTTCTGCTGTATTGAATGCTGCAGCTGCACAGCATTTAAGAGCCGTGGCAATTAATTTAGATCAACTAAGAAATAAAACTGGTATGATCAGTTCACCAAAGCAACTGGGACTAACAATCCCTTTCAAATTATAGACTATGACCGACATTATTATATCAGTTAAGAATCTAAAAAAGAATTACGGCGATTTTGAAGCAGTAAAGGGAATTAGTTTTGATGTAAAGAGAGGGGAGATCTTTGGGTTATTAGGACCTAATGGGGCTGGAAAATCCACTACATTAGAAATTATTGAAACACTTCGTGAAAAAACAAGTGGAGAAATAACAGTGGACGGATTTAATCTGGATAAATCACCCAATGAGATCAAAAAAATCATTGGCGTGCAATTGCAAACTTCTGGTTATTACCCAAGCTTAAATCTTACAGAATTGATCCATTTGTTCGCAGGATTATATAATGAAGTGATAGACCCGATGCATTTATTGGATAGTGTAAACCTTCGGGATAAAGCAAAAGCAAAGTATAAAGAGTTGAGTGGTGGACAAAAGCAGCGATTCTCGATTGCCACAACTTTAATAAATAAACCCAGAATTATTTTTTTAGATGAGCCCACAACAGGTTTAGATCCTCAAGCAAGAAGGAATCTTTGGGAATTGATTAAAACCATTCGTGCTTCTGGAACAACGGTAATTATTACTACACATTATATGGACGAAGCAGAAGTGCTTTGCGATCGGGTTGCTATTATTGATAGTGGCAAAATAATTGCATTGAACTCTCCTGATAAATTGATTGATGAATTAGTTGATACAGGTTTTGAACGTCCAAAAGAAGTAAAAAAGGCGAACCTGGAAGATGTATTTATTAATCTTACAGGTCATGTTTTGAGAGAAGATTAAAAGTAAACATTAAAATGATTGAATATGACAATTGATCCACGTTATCCGATCGGCAAATATGAACCACAACCTTATTCTGAAGAGCAGAAGAAAAAATGGCTATTTGATCTGCAATTCTTACCAGAAGGAATTGAAAGAGCCATTCTAAATTTAGATGAGGCACAACTAGATACTCCTTATCGTACAGAAGGATGGACAGTTAAGCAAGTAGTGCATCATGTGGCAGACAGTCATATGAATGCCTATATCCGTTTTAAATTAGGTTTAACAGAAGATCATCCGGTGATAAAACCTTATGAAGAAAAAGAATGGGCAAACTTATCAGATAATTTTTCTGTTCCTATTAATGTATCCATTACGCTTTTACATGCATTGCATATACGTTGGGTTGCAGCAATAGGAAATCTAACTGAAGATCAGTGGGATCGAAAAGTTTTTCACCCCGCCAGTAAAAGAGAAATGACTTTATGGTTTTTACTTGGTTTATATGCATGGCATTGTAATCATCATATTGCTCATATCACTACTTTAAGAGAAAATCGAAAATGGTAATGGAGAAAAAAAGTGAATGGAAATTGCTTGCTTCTGAGCAATTATTAAAAGATAAATGGGTTGATGTAAGATCCGAAACATGGCAGAAACCCGATGGGTCGATATTAACACCCTTTTATAAATATGGATTTCCAGATTATGCAACTGCATTAGCTATTACTAAAGATGGTCAGGTTATATTGGAAAGAGTATTTCGCCAAGGTGTTGGGCTCACAAGTGTTGAATTGCCTGGTGGAGGTATTGACCCCAGTGATGTCTCGAAAACGGATGCCATGGCACGCGAATTATTAGAAGAAACTGGATATCGATTTGAAAAGATTGAATGGCTTGGGAAAATTTCTCCTAATCCTACTACCAATAATAATTTCATGCAGATGTTTCTTGCTACAGGAGGAACCTTCGATCCTGATCAACCCTTAGATATGGAAGAAGATGTAGAAGTTTTATTGGTGTCGATGGATGAGTTAATTGATTTGATCCAATCTCAACAGTTCCTTCAATCCATGCAATTAAGTACTTTGTTTTTTGCCTTACAGAAGTTGGGAAGAATCGTGGTTAAATAAGATTTACCGTTTAAAAAATGATTCATCATGAATTGGAAATTGCTGGAGTCTAAATATGTGTATCGCGATAGATGGTTGCATGCTCGGGCAGATAAGTGCGAATTACCAGATGGCAGAATTATGGAACCTTATTATGTGATTGAAGTTCCAGATTGGACCAATATGGTAATTATTACCAAAGATGAAAGGATTGTATTAGTAAAACAATATCGACATGCTTTAGGAGCCACCACTTTAGAATTGCCCGGTGGCATGTTAGAGGAAGGTGAAATACCTATGGCATCAGCTATTAGAGAAATGCAAGAAGAAACTGGGTATGTTTCAGATGAAGTAGAATTCCTGATGAAAATATCTCCCAATCCAGCTTTACATAATAATACAGCATATTTTTATCTGGCTAAAAATGCAGAAATATTAGTGAATACAAATTTTGATCCTTTTGAAGATATCATTATTGAAACCTTTTCAAAAGAAGAATTGAAGCAATTATTATTGGATGGAAAACTGCAACATGGTGTTCAACAGGGAGCAATTTATCAGGCGATGTTAAAATTGAAATGGCTTCATTGGTAAATTTTATATATGTACTTCTCCAACTACAAAAACACTTCCACACACTAATACAAGATCATTTTCTTTTGCATGATGTAATGCATTTTGAACTGCTTCATTAATTAAAGGAAAGCAGTTTCCAAACAAGTTTTTTTTGTTGGCTGCTTCCATTAATATATTTTCATCTAAAGCCCTTGGAATCGGTGCTTTTGTAAAATAGTAATGTGCTTTTTTGGGAAGTAAATCAAGTACCCGATCAATTTCCTTGTCTTTAACCATGCCTATTACAATATGTACTTCTTGTGCTCCAACTAATTCAATCTGCCGAACAATTTCTTTGATGCCATCTTCATTATGAGCTACATCTAATACAAGCAAAGGTTTTTCTTGCAGTACTTCCCATCTTCCGTGCAATCCGTTTATCTTCTTTGAATGTGCTAATCCTTTATGAATATCTGGAAGACTGATATTCCATTTATTCTGATTGAGTACTTCAACGGCAGTAAGCACAGTAAGTAAATTTTTAGTCTGATAAATTCCAGGTAAATCCAAATGGTAGCTGGTTCGTTCATCATTCCTTTTTTCAGCTATATTTATTTCAATATGGTGTGCCGTAATATTAAAATCGCTTACCCATCTTTCTTCAGTAGCCCAATGAATTTTTGTATTCATTTCAGATGCCTTTTTTTCAAATACGGGCCTTGTAATAGAAGTGTATTCTCCAATAACAACTGGAATAGAATCTTTAATAATCCCTGCTTTTTCAAAAGCGATTAATTCTAAAGAATTTCCCAATAAATTCATATGATCCCAGCCAATATTTGTAATGATACTAAGTTCAGGGATGATGATATTGGTACTATCTAATCTTCCTCCTAATCCAACTTCAATAATTGCAATATCCACTTGTTGCAATGCAAAATATTCAAATGCCATTGCAACTGTAATTTCAAAAAAGGAGGGTTGGATCTCTTGAATCATTGGTTGAATGCGATCTGTAAAATCAATTACAAATGATTCAGTACACATTTCACCGTTTACTTTTATCCTTTCTCTAAAATCTTTTAAATGAGGGGAAGTGTAAAGACCAGTTTTATATCCCGCAGTTTGTAAAATGGCTGCCAGCATATGACTAGTAGATCCTTTCCCATTTGTTCCTGCTACATGTATTGTTTTTAATTTTTGCTGTGGATTGCCAATGAATTCACATAAGCGCAAGGTATTAGTAAGGTCTTTCTTAAATGCAGATTCACCAACCCTGCTGAACATAGGGAGTGATCGAAAAAGAAAATCTAAGGTTTCTTTATAAGTCATATTCGACTGCAAATTAGAGAAGAAATTTTAACCCCGTAGTTTGAAACTAAATACTAAGGTGCCTACCTGTTCAGAATCATTGCCTGCATTAAGTTTTAACGTCTTTGCCTTCTTTAAGGCAATATTGCGGATATTTTGATTGGTGGTGGTTGTTCCTTTAGGATTTACAGAGGCAGCAATCACATTTCCAGATTGATCAACAGTGATATCAATTGCAACCTTAGCATTTTCGTTGAAATCATCTTCAAAACTTGGTAAACGGGTTATTCTTCTCCCATCAAGTCCACTTCTTATTGTTACCCCGTTGCCAGCAGATCCACTACCTCCATTGCCTTTATAGCTATCTGAATTGGGGTTGCCGTTTGGATTACCCTGATCGCCTTTGCCACCAGCAATGCCCTGATTTTTAATGCCATTATAGCTATCACCTTGATTACCACTGGTTGTAGTACTGGTACCTCCTTTAAAAAGCGCTTTTGGTTTAGGTTCAATCGGCTTAGCAGCAACTGGGTTAATGATAGGTTTGATAGTTGGTTTTACAGGTATCGCAGGTTTATTTTCAGTTTTAGGTATTATTTTCTCTGCGTTGTTAATGGGCTCATCCCCATTTTCATCTGCATTGATCTTTGTATTTGAGGTTTGAGGTTTACTTGTGGGTGGACTTGTTGTAACCGCATCTTCTGTTTTTGAAGGATTCCCTGGAATAGTAGGAGCTATATCTCCTAAGCCTGTTTCGCTATTCCCAAGATTTACTTCAATGCCTTCTCCTGTTAATGGGATAGGAATTTGCGGTAATGTCCATTGCAAATAGAAGAATAATAAAAACAAAGCAATACATATAGAAGCAGTAATAGCTCCAGCTTTCATGTTTTTCTCCCTTTCAAAACCAATTTGCATAGTAACGGAATGATTCATCTCAAATTTATCGTTAATAAACGCTTCAAAATCCAATGTTGAAAATTACATGCAGTTTAGTCACTTAATTCACTTTTGTGGTATAAAGAAAGGTTAATAATAGTATTACTTTCTCCAGAATACATCATATGAAAACCTAATCAGGGTTGCCATCACAACTAAAATAAAAAAGATCCTGATGAATCGATTGCCTTTTGTTATGGCCATTCGGGCACCTATAATGCCACCCATTGCATTACATAAAGCCATTGGAATAGCAACCTGCCATAAAATATGTCCTTTTAAAAAGAAAAGTAAAATAGATCCCAGATTAGTTGCAAGGTTTATCAGTTTCGCGTGTGCAGATGCTTGCAAAAAATCGAAGCCTAAAAAACTAATAAAAGCTAATACCAAAAAACTTCCTGCTCCCGGTCCAATAAATCCATCATAAAAACCTATGACCAGGCTTATTAATATGGGGAAAATAATTTTATTTTTTTCGCTGATCACTTCTGTTTTATGTTGCCCGAAATTCTTCTTTGTAAAAGAATAAATGGCTACAAAAACTAATACAACAAGTATAATGGGTTTCATAAATCGGTTACTCATTTGCGTTAACAAAAGAGAACCTGAGAACGAAGCGATAAATGCAATGGCACACATGAATAGCATTTGTCTCCAATTAATATTCACCTGTTTGATATATTGTTTTGCAGCAAAAAAAGTTCCACTAAATGAAGGGATTTTAAGCGATCCTATTACAGTTGCTACTGGAAGTTGAGGTAACAATATGAGCGCTGATGGTGTTTGAATTAGTCCGCCACCTCCCACGATTGCATCCACGAATCCTGCTAAACACGCAAAAAGGCATAAGAAAATAAGTGTAGTAGTAGCCAATGAGAAGTCTATTTTGAAATTTCTGTGTAAGGTTTCTTTTTATTGAGATATAATGTTTGCAGATTAGCAATAACCAGACCTCCAATAACCATGATGCCACTTAGAATATGAATGTTTGAAAATTTTTCGCCAAGTATCAATACCGCTTCAAGCGTACTGAAAATGGGCGTTAGATTGCCAAATAGTACGGTTCTGGAAGTGCCTAATTTTTGTAAAGCAATGTTCCAGCATAGAAATGCAATGACGGATGTACCAAAACCTAAATATAAAATAGAACCAATTAATGCAGGCGTAAATTGAGGCTTAGGTAAGTACCATGTTTCAATAAGAAAAAATGGAAATAACATCATTGCACCCATTGTAAAAATAAGCATTAAGAAATGTAGACTTGAAATAGCTGCAGGTTTCTTTCGAACTAATACACTATAAACTGCAAAGCAAAATCCAGCAGCTAAAATCCATAAATCTCCAATGCCAAAATGTAAGGACAATAATTTCTCAAAACTTCCTTTCGATAATAAAACCAATATACCAATGATGCAAATAATTAAACCGATTAATCTACTTGCATTAATTTTCTCTTTCAAAAAAATCACTGCAAATATGGTAGCGAAAATGGGAGAGGAGGTAGTGCCAATCAAAGCCATATTAATGGCAGATGTAAAATGGCCAGATACATAAATACAAGTGTTGAATAAAGCAATGCCAGATAAAGAAACCCAGAATAAGTATCTGATATTTTCCTTGATATACTGCTTTTCTTTTTTGAATGAAGACCATGCAAGCGGTATTATAATTAATGATGCCAATGCCCAGCGAAAAAATGCCAGACTTATAGGGCCAATCAATTGATTTACACCTTTAGAAATCACAAAATTTCCAGCCCATATCATAGTAGCAAGAACAGCTAGGCCAATCCCAAGAATTTGATCCTTCTTTTGTAGTGATACACTCATTTAAAAAATACTAATAATGTGCAAAATCTGCGGTAAAATTTCCGTTGATTCTTTCAATAGGTGGGTTGAAATATCCAAAAGCTAATTTTGGAAATTCTTCTTTTAGTAATTCCATCATTTGTTTGATACCCAGAATATCGCCTGTTTCATATACGCCCATTTTACCCATATACCAATCTGGATCTATATTAAAATTGCGCCATTGGATCATACTAATATTGGTATACCTAATTAATTCTCTGAGTGCTTCATATTCTTCAACGGTGTCTGTCATACCTGGAAAAACAAAATAGTTGATGCTGGCCCAACCACCAAAGTCGGTTACCACTTTCATACTTTCAATGATATCCTCAAAGTTGTAATTATTAGGGCGATAATAGGGATCGTATATATGTTTCCTTGCAGAGTTTGTACTTACGCGGATACTGTCTAAACCTGCTTCACACAAGGCTTTTACCGCATCTGGTTTTGATCCGTTGGTGTTGATATTGATACTACCTCTTTTCGTATGTTTTCTAATTTCAATGATGGCTTCACGAATGGTTTCCCACATAAGCAATGGTTCACCTTCGCATCCCTGTCCGAAACTAATGATGGGAAAAGGAGCTTGCATTAAATGCGGAACAGTAAATTCAACTATTTCTGCAGCTGTGGGTCTAAAAGTTAATCGGTCTTGTGTACTAACAATACTTTCTGTTTCAGGTTGAAACGAAATGCAACCAATACAATTCGCATTACAAGCAGGTGAAGTAGGTACAGGGCATTCCCATCTTCCTAATGAAAAGTTTTTGGCAGCAGGACAATCATAGGTCATGCAACAGTTTTCCATTAAATGCTGTACCAATCTATTATCAGGATAGTTTTTTAAAAGGTTCGATGCACCAATTTCAATTTCATGCTCATTATAACCAACCGATTCTTGACGAATATCCTGTTCAATTCTTAATGCCGTTACATAAAATTTCTGATCAAGCCAACCTGCTGCCGTATAACAGAAAAGTGGAAGTGTAGGAGCTTCTGGTGCAGTTTCAAATGCAGCAATATATAAGCCAGTATGGGCAGGCGGAATAAATGCAGCAACAGCCCAGCCTTTATCACAGAGGCGCATATCTCCAGTTTCTACATCAATACCAATACCTCTTCTGCCAGGCAATTCATACAAGTTTCCGCCAGAAGGTAATTCTATCCAATCTTCAATGGGTACAGGTAAAGCGTCCCAGCCCGCTCTTCCAGTTGCGTATAAACTAATGTCTTCAAAAATATTTCCTTCCCCGTCAGAATATAATAGATAAGGTGATGTTGTTAAAATCATGCGTATTAAATAAAATGTGGCTAATAATTGGTTTGCCTTACTTAAGCTATAAGAGATTCTTTTAATCTTACATGGCAAAACTCGTTAAATTCTTTCTCAACTTCTACGGTTGAGCCAGATTGAATTTCTTTTTGTATCAGTTTATTAGTTTTGAAATCAACTGTAATAATGCCATCTTTTAGAACTACATTATTCAATTCAGTCCAACTATATCTTTGTTTTGGAAAACTATTAAAAACAATTTCTTCCTTCCCAAATGCAATTTCCAGAGGAAACTTTGCTTGTTTCTCTAAAATTGCTGCAACAAGATAAATGAATGTGATCCATTTGCCATTGGGAATAAAAAACCAGCCTGCAGCAGAGATCAGAAGACCCATTCGATAAAAG
>Ga0194061_1000648_pt1 | contig 21005 bp, 20 predicted proteins | sample SepL2221m_MetaG_FD_163423 | JGI IMG/M metagenome (GOLD analysis project Ga0194061, IMG submission 163423) | Anoxic zone freshwater microbial communities from boreal shield lake in IISD Experimental Lakes Area, Ontario, Canada - Sep2016-L224-21m | ecosystem: Environmental > Aquatic > Freshwater >... | reverse complement strand
GGGATTTTGCGCCGGTCATCCTGATCGAGCGCGGGCCTCTGGTGCTGATGGTCAATCCAGCGACGCCGGCGAAATCGGTCAAGGAATTGATCGCCCTCGCAAAAGCCAAACCGGGAATGGGTTTCGCTTCATCGGGCAACGGCGGATCGCACCATTTGTCCGGCGAAATGTTCAAGGCGATCGCCGGCATCGAAATCCAGCACGTGCCGTACAAGGGCGGCGCCCCGGCGGCGAGCGATCTGATGGGTGGCCATGTCGACATGATGTTCGAACTCACCTACGCGGCGCTGCCGGCGATCAAGGGCGGCAAACTGCGGCCGCTCGCCGTAACCAGCAGTGAGCGCCTGTCCGTCCTGCCCGATGTGCCGACCATGATCGAGTCGGGCATGGCGGGCTTTGAGTCGAGCAACTGGCAGGGCGTCATCGCGCCGGCCGGCACGCCGCGCGACATCGTGCAAAAACTCAACGCCGACATCAACAGTGTGTTGGCCATGCCCGAGGTGCGCAACATCCTTGTCGGCCAGGGTAACCAGGTCGGCGGCGGCACGCCGGAAGACTTTGCCGCCATGATCAAGGCCGAGACCGCCAAGTGGGCCAGGGTGATAAAGGAAGCGAAGATCCAGGCCGACTGAGCTTCCCGGTCAAACAGCGGCGCCGCGCAGGCCGGCAAGTGCATAAAGGGCAAAACCGACCAGTGCCGCGCCTGACAGGCGATTGACCCACAGCATGAACGGCTGTTTGATAAATCTCGCGCCAAAGCGCACAAGGGTGGTGAGCAGCAGCCACCAGGCCAGTGATCCGAGCAACACCCCAAGACTGAAAAGCAGCGATTGGGTGGCTGATGCGAATGACCCCAGAGAAGCAAAAATGCCGGCGAAAAACAAAATCGTCGGCAGGTTGGTGAGTGTGAGGCCGTAGGCCGTGGCAAAGGCGCGGACATGTCCCGCCCCGGCTTCACCTGAGGTGGCGCCGCTGGCCTTGCCAAGCGCGATTCTTACGCCAAGGTAAATCAGCAGCACCGAGCCGCCCAACTTGATCCACGGCGTCGCGGCAAGCAAGGCCGAGGTGAGCGCGGTCACGCCGAATGCGGCGATGGCCGCATAGGTAAAGTCTGCCGCGGCAACCCCGGCACCCAGCACCAGCCCGGCCAGTTGCCCCTGCGCCAGGGTGCGCTGCATGCACATCAGCCCCATCGGTCCGACCGGCGCCGCGACGGCAAAGCCGATAAGCGCGGATTTGAGCAGCAACCAGCCGTCCATTATCTGGGTCGCTGCCGGGAAAACACCATACAAAGTGACATTTTTGTCACACCCATCGACCGGAAACGCCCGACTGGCGTGTTTTTCCGAAATTTAAAGTCGCTAATTTACAAAACTACCGACAGGCTCACCCGCGCAGCCGCGCCACCGCCTCGGCGACGCGGTCTACGGCGATGATCTCCATGCCCTCTATCGGATGCCGCGGTTGGTTGGCAGTCGGAATAATCGCCTGGGTGAAACCGAGCTTGGCCGCCTCTTTCAGGCGCTCCTGGCCGCGCGGTGCCGGACGCACCTCGCCGGCGAGGCCCACTTCGCCGAACACCACCAGATTCTTGGCCAGCGGCCGGTCGGCCAGCGAGGACACCACCGCAAGCACCACGGCGAGGTCGGCGGCAGGTTCGGTGATGCGCACGCCGCCGACGGCGTTGACGAACACATCCTGGTCGTAACAGGCGATGCCGGCGTGCCGGTGCAGCACCGCCAGCAGCATGGCCAGGCGGTTTTGCTCCAGTCCGACCGAAAGACGGCGCGGGTTGGGCGCATGCGCGCTGTCCACCAGCGCCTGCACCTCAACCAGCAGCGGACGCGTGCCCTCCTGCGTCACCAGGACACAGGAGCCGGCGACCGGTTCGGCGTGTTGCGAAAGGAAAATCGCCGACGGGTTGGAAACGCCCTTGAGGCCTTTTTCGGTCATGGCGAACACGCCAAGCTCGTTGACCGCGCCAAAACGGTTCTTGATGGCGCGGATCAGGCGAAAACTCTGGTGGGTGTCGCCTTCAAAGTACAGCACCGTATCGACAATGTGTTCGAGCACACGCGGCCCGGCGAGCGCGCCTTCCTTGGTGACATGCCCGACCAGGATGATGGTGATGCCGGCGCTCTTGGCCAGGCGGGTGAGCTGTGCGGCGCATTCGCGCACCTGCGCCACCGAACCGGGCGCCGAAGTCAGCGCTTCCGAATACACCGTCTGTATCGAATCGATCACCGCGACCTCGGGCTTGGCCTGCTGCAAGGCGGTGAAGATTTTCTCCAGCTGTATTTCGGCCAGCAAGTCCAGCCGCCCGGCATCGACGCCCAGCCTGGAGGCGCGCATGGCGATCTGTTCGGCCGACTCCTCGCCGCTGACATAGACCACGTGCTGCGACTGCGACATCTGCGCCAGCGCCTGCAACAGCAGCGTCGACTTGCCCACGCCCGGATCCCCGCCGATCAACACCACCTGCCCGGCCACCAGGCCGCCGCCGAGCACGCGATCGAATTCACCGATGCCGCTGGGCACGCGCGGCAACTCGCGCGCGCGCACCTGTGACAAGGGCTGCAGCTGGGCCGGTTTGCTCAGTCCGCTATAACGGTGTTGCGCACCCGCCGCCTCGGCGATGCTCTCGACCAGGGTGTTCCAGGCGCTGCATCCGGGGCATTGCCCCTGCCACTTCGGCGCGGTGGCGCCGCATTCGGTACAGCTGTAGATCGATTTAGGCTTGGCCATGGGCGTCCCCGGCGGATTCGAGTTCAACTTGCGGCACGCGCGCGGCCAGGGCGCACAACAATTCGTAGCTGACGGTGCCGCAGGCGGTGGCCACCTCGTCGGCGGACAAACCATCGCCCCAGAGCGTCACAGGCGAACCGATTCCAGCTTCGGGCAAAGCGCCCAAGTCGACACACAGCATGTCCATGGAGACGCGCCCGACCGTCGCGGTGCGCCGGCCGCCGACCAGCACCGGCGTACCGGTGGGGGCGTGTCGCGGAAAACCGTCGGCGTAACCGCAGGCCACCACGCCGATGCGCATGGGCTGCGTGGCGGTAAAGGTGCGGCCATAGCCGACCGTGTCGCCCTTGTTAATCTGTTGCACGCCGATGATTTCACTTGCCAACGTCATTACCGGCCTCAAGCCCAGATCGGCGGCGCTTTGGTCGACAAAGGGCGAACAGCCGTAGAGCATGATGCCCGGCCGCACCCAGTCGGCGTGCGCGTCCGGATGGCGCAGAATCGCCGCCGAGTTGGCCAGGCTGTGCGGTGCCTCAAGACCCTTGCAGGCGGCGTCAAGCGCGTCAAGTTGCCAGCGAATGCCGCTGGGGCCGTCGGCGTCGGCAAAATGGCTCATCAGCGTAATTCCGGCCACCGCCTTGCTGTCGCGCAGCCGCGCAAACACCCGCGCCGCTTCAGGCAGGGCAAAACCAAGCCGGTTCATGCCGCTGTTAAGTTTCAAGTAGACCTCCAGCGGCTTCGCCGCTGCCGCGCGCTCGAGCATTTGCAGCTGGCCCTCATGGTGCACCACCACGGTCAGGTCGTGACGGGCCGCCGTCGTGATGTCCTCACCCTGGAAACAACCCTCAAGCAGGAGAATGGGCTTGGTTACGCCCGCATCGCGCAGGCGCAGCGCTTCGGCAATATCGAGCAATGCATAACCGTCGCTTGCGCCCAGCGCCCGCGCCGCGCGCAACAACGAGTGGCCATAGGCGTTGGCCTTTATCACCGCCCAGACCCGCGATTGCGGTGCGCAACGCCTCACCACGGCCAGGTTATGGCCGAGGGCCGACAGGTCGTAACGGGCGCGTATGGGACGGGGCATGGGGTCGGTTTGCGTTAGACGGCACGGCATCCTGTGCCGCTAACATTATACGAGAGGCGGCATGATGAATTTGCATATCCGGTGCAACAACCACCGCAACTCTTTCATGGTATAAATCGGGCTGCCACATCCCCGTGACACACAGCAGCGCAGGCCCGGGGAGTCTTGGGAGAGATGTCAGGGCTGGCGCGGCTCCACGCAGTTTTGCCGTCCGGGTTGCTCCGGATCGACTTCCGGCTTGCGACCCGGGACCGCACTCGTAGTGACCTACTTGTCTATGGAAACAATGGATCGATGAAACGCGGCTTTTACACCGTGATGGCGGCGCAGTTTTTTTCTTCGCTTGCCGACAATGCGCTGCTCATAGCCTCCATTGCCCTGCTCATAACGCTCAAGGGGCCGGCATGGATGACGCCGCTGCTGAAATTCTTCTTTACCGTTTCCTATGTGGTGCTTGCCGCCTTTGTCGGCGCTTTTGCCGACGCCCTGCCCAAGGGGCGCGTCATGTTCTTCACCAACAGCATTAAGATCTTTGGTTGCTCCCTTTTGTTCTTCACCCAGGAAATCACCCCGCAAGGCATGCCCGAGCACCTCACCGTGCTGCTCGCCTACGCCGTGGTCGGGTTGGGCGCGGCGGCCTACTCGCCCGCCAAATACGGCATCCTCACCGAAATGCTGCCGCCGCAACAACTGGTGGTCGCCAACGGCTGGATCGAAGGACTCACCGTCGCGTCAATCATCCTTGGCACCATGATGGGCGGCATGCTGATCAGCCCCAAAATTTCCGCGATGCTGCTGTCCTTCGACTTTCCGATGATAGATACCGGCATCGACACGCCGCACGAAGCGGCCATCCTGATCATCGGCGTGTTCTACCTGCTGGCCGCGGCCTTCAACCTGCACATCCCCGATACCGGGGCGCGCTATCCCAAGCAGCAGACCAATCCGCTGGTTCTGATACGCGACTTCGGCCACTGCTTTGTCTTGCTATGGCGCGACAAGCTGGGGCAGATATCGCTGGCGGTCACCACCCTGTTCTGGGGTGCCGGTGCGACCCTGCAATTCATCGTCCTCAAGTGGGCGGAAAACCACCTGCACCTGCCGCTTGACCGCGGCGCCATCCTGCAGGGCATCGTCGCCGTGGGCATTGCCATAGGCGCCGTGCTCGCCGGTCGCTTCGTGCCGCTGCGCCGTTCACTGTCGGTGCTGCCCCTTGGCATCGCCATGGGCGCTCTTGTGATTGTCCTGATTTTCGTGACCTGGATGCCGCTGGTCTACCTCATGCTGGTGCTGATAGGCGCGATCGCCGGCTTTTTTGTCGTGCCGATGAATGCGCTGCTGCAGCACCGCGGGCACGTGCTGCTCTCCGCGGGTCATTCGATTGCGGTGCAGAACTTCAACGAGAATCTCAATATCCTGGTGATGCTGGCGCTGTACGCCCTGATGATCAAATACAACTTCCATATCAATACCATCATCATATTGTTCGGCTTGTCGGTATCGATGACCATGTGGCTGATAATGAGACGCCACGCGCACAACCAGCGCCAGGGCGATTCAATGCATCTCATCGGCATAGAAAAACACTAGGCCGCGCCGGCCGCCCGCACTCAGGCGCCGGCGGCTTCGGCGATAACCGAATAAACAGTCACCTGCGCCGCCTTGCCGCGCACTTCAACTGCGCCCAGCGGCCGGGTTTCGAATTTACGCCGCGAACGGCTGAGCGTCGCTTCGGTGGCAATCACGCCAATGCCGTAGGCCCCCTCCTTGGCGAGCCCTTGCAGACGGGCCGCCAGGTTCACGCCATCCCCCACCACGGTGTAATTGAGGCGCGTCGGGCTGCCCATGTTGCCGGCCACCACCATCGCGGTGCTCACGCCTATGCCCACGCCCAGGGACGGCTTGCCCTGCATTTCGATTGCCGCGTTCATCTCGCCCAGCGCCGCGCGGATTTCCAGCGCCGCCTTGAGCGCATTGCCGGCGTCGTCTTCATGCGACACCGGAGCACCGAACAAGGCCATCACACCGTCGCCAAGGTATTTGTCGACCACGCCGTTGTTGGCCTCGATGATCTGGCTGACCCGCGTCAGGTACAGGTTGAGCGCCGCCACCACCTCCTGCGCCGGCTGTTTTTCGCAAAACGACGTGAAGCCGCGCAAATCGGCGAACATCACCGTCACTTCGCGCTCCTCGCCGCCTAGCATCACTTCCTGGGACAACAGCTTTTCGGCAATCGCGTGGGACACGACCTTACCGAGCAGGTTGCGCACCTTGTCGCGCTCGGCCAATCCTCGGGTCATGCGATTGAAGGTGGCAGCAAGGTCACCGAGCTCGTCCTCCTGGGCGACGTCGACCGGCTGTCCGTAATCGCCCTGCTCGACGCTGCGCGCGGCACTGGCGAGCGCCCTGACCGGGCTGGTGACGCTCCTGGCGATGTAAAACGCCCCGAACAGGGACAACACCAAACCGCCGCAGGACAGCACGAACACTGCGGCGCGCAGCTGCTGGAAGGGCTTGAGTTCCTGCTCCATCGAGCGTTGCATGACCACGCTCACCGGCCGGTTTCCGCCGACACCGACGGGAATGACCAGGCTGAGAAACGCCTCGCCACCAATACTTGACTCCACCGTAAGTTCGCCGACGACATTGGCGAGCGAGAACCCGGCGGCAAGGGCCGGACGCTGCACGGTCGGCAATGATGAAGCGAGGACCTGCGACGCGCCGTCCGGCGCCATGCGCAAAAACGACACGCCGAGTTTGGTGAACTGCTGCAAGTCGCGCGCAAACTCGTCGCCGACACGCAGGCCGGCGAGCAGCCAGGATTTTCGTCCGTCTGCCGACACCGGCTCGACCAGCACTTGGTAGGCCTGGTTGTCCATGCTGATGATGGCCGATGCCCGTTCGCCCTTCTCGGCGCCGCGAAGAACGATGTCCAAATCGACAGGCGCAGACGCCCCGCCGGCGGGCCGCGTATCGGCAAACACTTTTTGGTCTGGCCCGATAAGCAGCAGCACGTCAGCGCGCCGGCTTTTCAAATGGGCCCGCAGCAGGGAATTTGCGGCAGGAGCATCGGCGCGGCCAAGCGCCGCCTTGAACGCTGGATCCGCCACGACGATGTACGCCGACTGCGCAAGCTGCGCCGTCCTGATCTCCAGCAGCCGGTTGAGCCCGACCACCCCCGCTTCCAGCGCAATCTCGATCTGGCGCTTGGCGTAACGCGTATTGGTAATATCGACGGTGAGAAACACCACCAGTTGCACCAGTGACAACAGGCCGAGGAAAAAGAATACAACCCGGCTCTGGAAGCTGTGAAAGCGAATCATGTGGCGGCGATCCGGATCATAAGACGACCGGGGCATCCGGCAATTCATTGCGGTCACCCTCCTGCGGCGGGTAGTGGGTCGCCAGCAGGTCGCTGACGGCGGCAATGCCACTGGTCACGCCGGCCTCGAACTGCCCCGCGACAAACTGGCGTTGCATCTCGCCGCAAATGGCCTCCCAGGCCACAGTACCCACCCTGTCATGTATGCCGCGGTCGGCGACAATCTCCACCCGGCGGTCGGCCAGCAGCAGGTAAATCAGCACGCCGTTATTGTGTTCGGTATCCCAGACGCCCAGTGCGCTGAAACATTCCACCGCGCGCGCTCTTGCCGTTTGGCCGCGCAGCAAATTCCAGAACGGCAGACCGCCTTCGACGGCAAAACGCAACTCGCCGGTGTGCCGACGTTCCTGCGCGGTGATGGCGGCGCGAATCGCCACCAGGCGGGCGCGCGGAAAGGCGCGCCTTACCTGCCAGACATCGACACCAAGGTGGCGCCACCAGCGGCCAATGCTTGGCATCGTCACCACCGCCCCGAGGCGCCGCCGCCGCCAAAACCGCCCCCGCCTGAACCGCCGCTGCTGAAGCCGCCGCCCCCGCCAGAGCCGCCGGTCGTCCAGCCGGTGCCGCCGGACGCCAGCAGAAAGACAAAGGCCAGCAGGCCGGCGACCACGCCGGCAAACAGACCGCCGATAATCATCCAGGCGGCAAAACCGACAACGCCGCCGGTGACCGCCGCGCCGAAAAACCGCCCCAGCAGGGCGCGCAGCAAGCCTCCCAGCATCAGCGTGACCGCAATGCCGACCATCAGCAGCGATTCATAGTCGATGCCTTTGCCGGCTCCGCGGGCGCGGGCAGAAGACGCGGCCGGCAGCGGCTCACCCTCGATCAGTTTGGCCATCGCGTCCACGCCGGCGCGGATGCCACCGTAAAAATCGCCGTCGCGAAAGCGCGGCGTGATCATCTCGTCGATGATGCGCTTGGCCGTGAGGTCCGGGATCGCCCCCTCCAAGCCGTAGCCCACCTCGATACGAAGGCGGCGGTCATTTTTGGCAACCAGCAGGATCGCACCGTCATCAACCTTGGCGCGGCCGATCTTCCAGGTCTCGGCAACGCGGATGGAATATTGTTCGATCGCCTCGGGCTGGGTGGTCGGCACGATCAGGACCGCGATCTGGCTGCCTTTTTTCGCCTCGAAGGCGCGCAGCGACGCCTCGAGGTCACCCAGCTGGGATTGGGTCAGCGTGCCGGTAAGGTCGGTAACCCGCGCCTTTAGCGGCGGAACCGCCACCTCGGCAGCGGCATTGCCGAGGCTCAGCGCCAGCAGCAGGGCCGGTAACCAGCGCAAGAATGCCACGCAGGATTTCCGGACTACTTCGCAGCGGCCGGTGCCGCCTTGAGCGGCGCGTCGAACCTCACCTCGGGGGCATTCGATATGGCTTTTTCATTTTCCACGGAAAAATTGGCCTTGAGCGGATAACTGAACATCATGGCGGTCAGGTTGACCGGAAACTGGCGGATCAGCACGTTGTATTCCTGCACCACCTTGATATAGCGGTTGCGCGCCACGGCGATGCGGTTCTCGGTGCCTTCGAGCTGCGCCTGCAGGTCGCGAAAGCCCTGGTCGGACTTCAGTTGCGGATAATTTTCGGCCACCACCAGCAAGCGCGACAGCGCACTGCTCATGCCCGCCTGCGCCTCCTGGAAACGCTTGAACGCCGCCGCGTCGTTGACCAGTTCCGGTGTCGCCTGGATGCTGCCCACACGCGAGCGCGCCTCTGTCACCTGGGTGAACACCTGCTGCTCCTGCGCGGCAAACCCCTTGACCGTGGCCACCAAATTGGGCACCAGGTCGGCGCGGCGCTGGTATTGATTGAGCACTTCCGACCAGCCCGCCTTGACCTGTTCGTCGAGGCGCTGGATATCGTTATAACCGCAGGCGGCCAGGGAAACCGTCAACAGCAGCACAGCCAGAATACGAATTAGTCGCATGGTGATGGTATCCCTTGAGTGGTTACGGGCCTAATGTCGGGGCGATGACGCGCAAAGCAAGTCCTGCATGGTCTGCCGTGCAAGGCACAAATCCTCCCAGGCCTTGGCCTTGTCGGCAAGGCTGCGCAACAGGTAGGCCGGGTGGTAGGTAACCACTAGCGGCACGCCCTGGTACTGTTGCAAGCGCCCGCGAAGGCTGGCAATGGTGGCATCGGTCCCGAGCAGCGTCTGCACGGCAAAGCGTCCCATGGCGAGAATCAATTTGGGTCGCACCAGGCTGATCTGGCGCGTGAGATGCGGCGAGCAACTGGCGACTTCCACCGCGTCCGGGTTGCGATTGCCCGGCGGCCGGCATTTAAGGACATTGGAAATGTAAACGTTCTGCCCGCGCCCAAGACCGATGGCCGCGAGCATGTTGTCAAGCAAATGGCCTGTCTCACCGACAAAAGGTTCGCCGCGCGCGTCTTCTTCCGCACCGGGCGCCTCGCCCACCAGCAGCCAGTCGGCCTGTTCGGCGCCAACGCCGAACACCGTACTGTTGCGCTCCTTGTGCAGTTCACAAGCCGTGCAGGTCGCCACGGCCTGCTTGAGCGCCGGCCAGTCCATGCGCATGATAAGTTCCGCGCGACCGGCTGAGGGCGCGACTTTGGCGCCATCCCGTTGCGCCGGAACAGCAGCGGACAAATCGGCGACTGGCGCGGGTGCAAGCATGGTCTCCGGGTTCGGGGCCGGCTGATTGCGCAGGCGCCAGACCGGCGCGAGGCCCAATTCCTCGAGCAGCAGGTCGCGGCGCTGGTTCACAGGGCGCACGAGAGCACGCTCGCGTCCTCGCGGCCCTGCTTTGCCGGATAGTAATTGCGCCGCATGCCGATCTGGCTAAAGCCATGGCGTGCATACAGTTGCTGCGCGCCGGTGTTGGAAACCCGCACCTCAAGAAACAGCGCGGCGGCGCCATGCTCGTGTGCCGCCGTCATGACCAGTTCGAGCAACCGCCCTCCCCAGCCTTTGCGCTGCCAGGACGCGGCGATGCTCAGGTTGAGCAGGTGCGCCTCGTCTGCGGCGTGGATAACAATGGCGTAGCCGATTATTTCGCCGTCCCGGGCATAAATCCAGCAACTGTAGCCGGCGCCCAGTGAGTCGCGAAAATTGCCCGGCGTCCAGGGAAACTCATAAATATCGTCCTCTATCGCCATCACGGCAACGATATCCCCCACGACCATCAGCCGCAACTCGGGTTCGGTTTTCAGTACGGCGCTCATTGATCGTGGCGGTATTGGAAAATTCCGTCTAGCGTTCGTTTGTCTTGAGCGCGACCTTGTCACGCACATAAAGCGGTGCAGCCAAGGCCGCGTCAATGCCCTTGCCCGCGAGGTAACGTGGTTGCGCCAGCTTCAGCATGGTCGCGGCACGCGGAAAACATTCCGGCACCACCGCGGCCAGCGCGTCACCGTATTTTATCCGCAAAGCCGCCCCGTGCACGGCGAAACCACTGCCGCTTCCCGTCCAGCCCCCACCTGCCAGAGCGGGTACCTCGCCCGGGGCAAACAGGCCAGGCCGGCAAACCTCGTCCCATTGCGCGTCAGCGCCTCGCACATAGGCCCCATGGTACACCTCGCCCATGCGCGCATCGAGACAGACCACCACCTTGTCCGCCGGCGTGTCCGCCGCCACCGCTTCAAGACAGCCCACCGGGATAAGCGGGATACCGCGCGCCAGCCCAAGTCCCTGTGCCGCGCCGCAGGCAATGCGCAGTCCAGTGAACGAGCCCGGCCCGGCGCCGAACACGACGGCGTCAATATCGGCCATGCTCAAACCGGCCCGGCGCAACAAGGCGTCAAGCTCATCAAGCAGCAGTTCGGAGTGGCGCTGGCCGGCCAGCAGCACGCGATCGACAATCCGCCCTTCATGCGCGACGGCAAGGGAGAGATACTCGGTCGAGGTTTCGATGGCAACAAGGTTCATGGGGCGCAGCCGCCAGCGATTTTAACCCATAGCGCCGCGCGCAAAGCGTCGCCGCCTTGACGCGCCTGTCCTGTGCGTCCAACATGCGCAATTCCGGACTTCGTGACAAACAGGGACTATTGCGGGCATGACAAAAAAACTCTATCGCATTGCCGCCATACCCGGGGACGGCATCGGCAAGGAAGTTATTCCGGCCGGAATCAAGGTGCTCAACGCCATCGCCCGCAGTTCAAGCCGGTTTGCCTTTTCCTTCAAGACCTTCTCCTGGGACAGCGACCTCTACCTGCGCCGCGGCTGGTACATACCCGAGGGCGGCCTCGAACAGCTGAAAAAATTCGATGCGATCTTTTTCGGCGCAGTGGGCTCGCCCAAGGTCCCCGACCATATTTCACTCTGGGGTTTGCGCCTGCCCATCTGCCAGGGCTTCGACCAATATGCCAACGTGCGTCCGGCACGCGTTTTGCCCGGGGTGACCAGCCCGCTTAAGAACGCCGACAAAATCGACTGGGTCATCATTCGCGAAAACTCCGAGGGCGAGTATTCGGGTTCGGGCGGTCGCGTGCACCGCGGCCTGCCCGAGGAGCTGGCCACCGAAACCTCGGTCTTCACCCGCAGCGGCATAGAACGAATTCACCGCTTTGCCTTTGCGCTGGCGATGAAGCGCCCGCGACGCCACCTTACGCTGGTGACAAAATCCAACGCCCAGCGCCACGGCATGGTGCTTTGGGACGAGATTTTTTATGAGGTCGCACGTGAATTTCCCAAGGTCAGGACGCAGCGCGTGCTGGTCGATGCGGTCACCACCCTGATGGTCGGCAAGCCCGAATCGCTGGATGTGATCGTCGCCTCCAACCTGCACGCCGACATCCTGTCCGACCTTGCCGCCGCCCTCTCGGGAAGCCTGGGCATCGCGCCCACCGCCAACCTCAACCCGGAAGGCAGCTTCCCCTCCATGTTCGAACCCATCCATGGTTCGGCCTTTGACATCACCGGCAAGGGCATCGCCAACCCGGTCGCGACCTTCTGGACCGCGGCCATGATGCTCGAGCACCTGGGCGAGGCCGCCGCCGCCAAACGCCTGATGAAAGCGATCGAAACGGTTACCTCAAGGCGTATTTTCACCCCTGATCTGGGCGGCAAGGCCACCACCGCCGAGGTGACCAAGGCCGTCTGCAGCCTGATTTAGTCCGGTCCAGGGGACCAGGAAGCCGACATGAACATCGCCAACCACGCCAGCCACGTCGCGCGCGACCGCCCGCGGCGCGTCGATATCTTCTGGAAAATGCCCAAGAGCGCCACCGGCAAAATACTCAAACGGGTATTGCGCGCGCATGCCGCCAGGGCGGCAACTTGATCGCCGATCCGTGGTTCTGGCTGGTCGCCACAATCGCCGTGCTGTTGACGGGCATTTCCAAGGGCGGCTTCGGCGGTGGCGTCGGCGGTTTTGGCGTCCCCATCATGGCGCTGGTGATCGCACCGCCACAAGCTGCGGCCATCATGCTGCCCATCCTGTGCGTCATGGACCTGACCGGATTCCAGGCCTACTGGCGCAAGTGGGACAAGCGTGTGATGAAGGTCATCATACCGGCGGGACTGCTTGGCACCCTTGCCGGCACGTTGACCTTCAGCCGCCTCAACAACGACTGGATACGGGTGCTGCTGGGTCTTATCGCGCTCGGCTTTCTCGCCTACAACCTTATGAAGAAACCCGGCGTTGAACGCAAGCAGCTGTCGGACGCCCACGGTTGGTTCTGGGCCAGCATTTCGGGCTTCACCAGTTTTGTCGCCCACGCCGGCGGCCCGCCCCTTTCGGTTTACCTGCTGGTACAGCGCCTGGACAAGACGGCGTTTGTCGCCACCTCGCTGATTTTCTTTGGCAGCATGAATTACGCCAAGCTGGTCCCGTATTGGTGGCTGGATCTGTTCGATTCACGCAACCTGCTCACCTCCCTCGCACTGATACCCCTGGGCATAGCGGGCACGCGGCTGGGCGTCTGGCTGCATACGCGCATCAATCCGACGCTGTTCTTTCGCATCGTCTACCTGGCGTTTTTCCTCACCGGCACCAAACTGCTGTGGGACGGCGTGCGCGGCCTGCTCAGCTGAGGCCGGACAACAAGGCGTCCAGTCCGTCCAGCAGTTGCGCGATTTCCGCATCGGTCACGTTCAGCGCGGACATGAAACGCAAGGTCGCCGGGCGCGGCGAATTGATCAGCAATCCCTTGCCGCGTGCCTGCTCGACCAGGGTTGCGCCGACATCACGGCCAAGTTCGAGTGCCAGCAACAAGCCCTCGCCGCGCACCTCACCCAGGCCATGCTTGGCCGACAAGGCCTGCAGGCCGGTGCGCAACACCCCGCTCGCCTGGTTGACCCGTTGCAGGAACGCGGGTACACCCACGGTCTCGAGCACTGCGCAACCTACCGCCGTCATCAGCGGGTTGCCGTTGTAGGTTCCGCCCTGGTCGCCGACCTCGAAACAGCACACCGCTTCGGCGGCCACCAGTGCGGCCAGGGGCACGCCACCGCCAATGCCCTTGCCCAGGGTCATGATGTCGGGCCTGACACCCGAGAGCTCAAAGCCATAGAGCTTGCCGGTGCGCCCTATGCCGGTCTGCACCTCGTCGAGAATCAGCAGCATGCCCTCGCGTTGCGTCAGCTCGCGCAGGGCGCGCAGGAACTCATTCGTGGCGGGCAGCACCCCCGCCTCACCCTGTATGGGCTCGAGCATGATGGCGACGACGTCGTCGGCGAGCAATGCCTTGACCGAGGCGAGGTCGTTAAGCTCTGCCTTGGGAAAGCCCGGCACCTTGGGCTCGAACAGCTTGTCCCAGTTGGGCTTGCCCGAAGCCGACATCGTGGCCAGCGTGCGGCCGTGAAAGGCATGGTCAAAGGTGATGATTTTGTAGGCGCCCTTGCGGTGCAGGCCGCCCCACTTGCGCGCCAGCTTGATGGCACCCTCGTTCGCCTCCGCACCGCTGTTGGTGAAAAACACCCGCTCCAGCCCGGACGTGGTCGCAATCATTTGCGCGAGGCGGGTGGAAGGCGCGTTATAGAAAGCCGGGCTGCAATTGATCAGCATGGCCGCCTGCCTGGCCAGGGCATCGACAATCACCTTTGGCGAATGGCCGAGGCAGTTGACCGCCCAGCCTTGCACAAAATCAAGATAGCGGCGCCCCTCGCTGTCGGTCAGCCACGAACCCTCGCCCGAGACGAACACCAGGTCGGGACGGGTGGTGATCTGCATCAGCGCATTGAGCGGATAATCATTCGGTTTCATCGTTCTCTCTTTCGGTGGTCACGGCGGTCGATAGCGGTAAAAATAAAAAAGCCACAGCAGGTAGTCTGTGGCCTTTGCATTAAAAACCGGTTACAGCATCAAACGGCGCACAAATCCCCTTGCGGGACGGAAAGTCGCTGGCGTCGGATGGGCATTTGCATGCCGTGAATTCTCGACCCGCAGGCCGGACGTGTCAAGACGCCATCGCGCGGCAAGGTTTCGACCGCTTCCGTGCCGGTCCGGAGCCGGGGTACACGCGACGAACCGGCTGTCGATTTCGTCCGGTCCGGTTTGGCCCGCGCCGATGCTAGACTTATTTCCCGTACCGATTTACGCAAAGTGAGCCAGTGCATGAGCGACATTCATTTCGAGCAAGCCGATGGCTACGCGGTCATCACCCTCAACCGCCCGGAAAAGCTGAACAGTTTCACCGCTGCGATGCACGCCGAATTGCGCACCACCCTTGAAACCGTGCACAACACCCCCGCCATCCGCGCCCTCGTAATCACCGGTGCCGGGCGGGGCTTTTGTGCCGGACAGGATCTCGAACAGCGCAACATGAGCCCCGGCGCCGCGCCGCCAGACCTGGGACAGACCATAGGCGACTATTACAACCCGCTGGTGCGTTCCCTGCGCGCCCTTCCTTTGCCGGTGATCGCGGCGGTCAACGGGGTCGCGGCCGGCGCGGGCGCCAACATCGCCCTCGCCTGCGACTTGGTGATCGCTGCAAAATCCGCCTCGTTCATCCAGGCATTCTGCAAGATCGGCCTGATTCCCGACTCCGGCGGCACCTACTGGCTGCCGCGCCTGGTCGGTGACGCCAGGGCACGCGCCCTCGCCATGCTGGGCGACAAATTGTCCGCAGTCCAGGCCGTCGAATGGGGCTTGATCTGGCGCGCAGTTGACGACGCCGATCTGCTTGCCGAGGCAAAAAAAACCGCGGCGCACTTTGCCAAGGCCCCCACGCGCGGCATCGCCGCCATCAAGCGCGCACTGCAGGCGAGCGCCGGCAACGCGCTTGACGCCCAACTGGACCTCGAACGGGATATGCAGCGCGAACTCGGCCTGAGCGACGATTATCGTGAAGGCGTCAGGGCCTTCGTTGAAAAGCGCGCCGCTGATTTCAAAGGACATTGACCCATGGCCCCGACGGTACTGGCGCAAAAAGTGGGAGGACTTCTGTACGCGCAGGACGACTGTTCGCGCGCTCTTGGCATCGAGTTGCTGGAGATCAAGCCCGGATTCGCCAGAATGCGCATGAAGATTCGCGCCGACATGGTCAACGGCCACAAGACCGCCCACGGCGGCATGATCTTCACTCTTGCCGACTCAAGCTTTGCCTACGCCTGCAACAGTCACAACCAGCGTGCCGTGGCTGCCGGTTGCAGCATCGAATTCCTGCGCGCCGCGCAATCGGGCGAGGTCCTCACCGCAACCGGCGTCGAGCAAAGCATCATCGGCCGGCACGGCATCTATGACGTCCGTGTCGAAAACCAGGACGGTGAAACGGTGGCATTGTTTCGCGGCAAGTCGACGCGGATAAAAGGCCAGTTCATCGCAGAGGACGGTGCCGTGCAATGACCGGCGTTCCGCTCGTCCCGAATACGCGGCACACCCGTACCAAGCCGCAGTGAGAAAACTCGCGGTCGCACGCTTCTGGTTCCAGGGCAACGCCTTCAGCCCGCTGCCCACCACGCTCGAATCCTTCCGGATGAGGCAATGGCAGGAAGGCGCCGAAGCGCTCGCCGCCGCGCGCGAAACCGATACCGAACTCGCCGCAGTGGGCGAGTTCGCCGACGCCCATGCGGACTGGGAGGTTACGGTATTGCGTTGTGCCGCCGCCCTGCCGGCCGGTCCGCTTGACGAAGCGCTGTTCAAGCAAATACTCGATGAGATCTGCACACCCCTCGCCAAACAAGCTTGGGACGCCGTCTACCTGTGCCTGCACGGCGCCGCCATCACCAGCGAGCGCACGTCGGCCGATGTCGACCTGCTGCGCGCAGTGCGCCGGGCCATTGGCGATACGCCACTGGCGGCCAGTTTTGCGTTGCACGCGAACATTAACCCCGAGATGGCCGAACTGCTCGATTTTTCCAGTGGCGTGCGGTCCGACGCGCCCTCCGCTTTGCGCGAAACCGCGACGCGCACCTTGCGCCAGTTGAGCGCCCTCGCCGCGGGTAGGTCAAAGCCACATTGCGCCATCGTTTCAACCGGGATGGTTCTCTCCAGCCACCACATGGGCACCGGCGATGAACCGATGGCCACGCTGCTGCAAGGGGCGCGCGACCTCGAGCATGACGGCGCGGTGGATGTATCGCTGTTTGGCGGCTTCCCCTATGCCGACAGCCCGCATTGCGCCGCCAAGGTGATGGCGTGGGCGCAAAGCGAAACGATCGCGCGACAGTCCGCGACGACACTGGCCAATGCATGGCGCCAGAAAAAGCAGGCCTTTCGCACCGCCCTTCCCGGCCCCAACGCCGCGCTCGCCTTGGCGCTAAAAGCCCCCGCCGGACTGATCGCGATCACCGACTCCGCCGACAACCCGGGGTCGGGCGGTGCCGCCGATTCGACCAGCCTGTTCCGCGCGCTGCTTGACCTCAGGCATCCGGAACCCGCAGTGTTTGCCTTGTTCACAGACGCGGCGCTGGTGGCACAGGCGCAAAACGCCGGCCTGGGAGCGACATTCCGGGCGCAAATCGGTGCAATCACCAGCCGTGATTATGGCGCCGGGGTTGACGCATCCGCACGCGTGCTGCGCCTCACCGACGGGTATTTCCGCAATCGCGGTCCGCTGGAGTTCGGGGCAAAGGTGAGCCTCGGTGCCAGCGCCCTGCTGGAAGTCGACGGCGTGAAGACCATCGTCACCAGCCATCGCGCGCCGGCCGATGACCCGGCATTCTTCGAGCTACACGGAATCGACCTCGGCGCAACCCGGTTGTTGTGCGTAAAAGCCAAAAACCGCTTTCGCGCCGCCTTTGCGCCGCTGTGTGTGCAGATCATCACCTGCGATGCACCCGGACCGGCCACGGCAGACCTGCGTGCGCTGCCGTTTCGCAACGTGCGCATGCGTTAAGCAAGACCGCCGCGCGGGCGCTCAGCCTGTATTCAGGAAGCGCAACCCTTTTTAATCTGCTTATCCAGCTCGATGCGCCGGCTCTCCAGGTCCTTGGCCGCCTGCCCGGTCGGCCCGACCTTGATGCGTTTTTGCACATCATCCATGTCACTGGTCCAGTTGTCGCACCTGGCTTGCTGGGCCGCACGATCCTTGTCGGCCTGTGACTTCTGCGGCGCGCTGGTTGATGTCACCGCCGGCTTGGCCGCCGGCTGTGCCGCCTCGGTCTTCGGTCCCTCGCAGGGTCGTTCCTGGAAGACATTGCCGCAGCGGTACATGGTCTTCTGCGCCAGCGCGGCGCCGCCGCCCGCGGCCAAAACCAGCATCAGCATCCATCGGAGCATAACCGCCCTCCCAAGCTTGTGAATGGGTAAGTGTGCCTACCTTGGGCACATTCTACTGTAGGTGATTTCCATGGCAAGGCCTGCCAATAAGCCAGCACACAGGGGCTTCCCATTGCAAGTTCGGAAAACATTCATCGAACCAGTCGCCCCGACTGGGTTAGCGGCGCCCTCAAACCCAGTCCACCTTGTTGAAAATATCAGCGCTCGAAAACTTGCTTGCGTCTTGCGTCTTGCGTCTTGCGTCTTGCGTCTTGCGTCTTGCGTCTTGTGTCTTGTGTCTTGTGTCTTGTGTCTATTGGACGTTACACCATTGCGTCCACATGCCTCGCAGCGCAGCTTCAAAATGCCGCGCAAATCTTGTTGAATCGAAGAGTGGTGATGTCAGCACTTTTTGACGCAATTCCCTGCGAAGTACCGCCAAATGGCGAAGATCGCCAACATGCAACACAGCTCGCCTGACATAGTCATCGGCATCTACGCTGATCCAATCGGGCAACCCCGCATTGGCCAACAAGCCCACTCCCTGCCTGGAAACCAGGCGGTCTCCCGCTAAAGTCAGTACCGGCACCCCCATCCACAGCGCCTCTGCACTGGTGGCGCCGCCAGTAAATGGAAAGGGGTCAAGCGCGATATCTACCCGGTTGTAGGCGGCCAGGTACTGCGCTCGAGGAGATGCACCCTCCAATACCAAGCGGTGGCCATCGATGCCATGAGCGGCAAAACGACTCATGACACCTTGTTGGACTGCGGTTTGGCTCAATCGCCAGGATTTGAGAAGCAAACGACTTTCTGGCACCAAAAGCAATATCTGCGACCAAAGCGCAACCACCGCATCGTTCATCTTGGTCAGATTGTTGAAGCACCCAAAAGTAACGTATCCATTGTTCAAAGCGGGTAGTTCGGATACCGCCACTTCCACCTCCGGCGGCGCAAAGCAGAGTCGCGTTTCCGGAAGCCGCCACACTTTTTCCGTGAAATAAGCTTCTTCCGATTTCGGCAATGTCCATGGGTCAGCAATGAAATAGTCTATTTCCGCCACCCCCGTGGTAGCAAAATAGCCGAGCCAGGATACCTGCACCGGGGCGGGTTTCCAGGCGAACATCGGCAGACGATTATGTGCGGTGTGTCCAGAGAGGTCGATCAGGATATCAATACGATCTTCTCGTATTCGCCGGGCCAGGTGTTCGTCGGAAAGCCCCACCGCTGAATACCATCCACGACAGCAACCCTTGATCCTTTCCGTCAGCGCATCGGCGCGGTAATGACTCGGATATGCGTAGAGTTCGATGCGATCAGAAAAATTGGATGCCAGCGCACTCACGATACCTTCAACAAAGTAACCGACAGGATGGCTTTGAAAATCACCGGAAACCAAACCCACACGCAAACATCGTTCCCCCACGGGACTGTTTTCCCACACCCGGCAAGTGGCGGCTCGTCGCGCGACGAGGTGGCCATAGCCACGTGCATCGGACATTAGCAATTCCCCGGGTTGATCGGACCGAAAAGAATGCAGAAAAAGCAGATTGCTGTGCGCATCCGCATACTCCGGGCTAACCTCCAATGCCCTGCGATAGCTCGCCATGGCATCATCCAGGCGCCCCGACTCCTGCAAGGCAATGCCCAGGTTATTGTGTGCTTCGGCGTAATTCGGATTGATCCCCACGGCCCGGCGATAGCTTTCCACGGCCTCATCAACTTGCCCTGACTCCATCAACGCAATGCCCAGGTTGCCATGCGCTTCGGCGTAATTCGGGTTGATCTCCACGACCCGGCGATAACTTGCCACGGCCTCATCAAATCGCCTTGAATTTATCAAGGCAATGCCCAGGTTATTGTGCGCTTCGGCGTAATCCGCTTTGATCCCGACGGCCCGGCGATAGCTTGCTACGGCCTCATCAAGTTGCCCTGACTCCAGCAAGGCAACGCCCAGGTTATTGTGGGCTTCGGCGTGATTCGGATTGATCTCCACGGCCCGGCGAAAACTTGCCGCGGCCTCATCCCGGCTCCCTGACCGCGTCAAGGCGATGCCGAGGCTGAAGTGCGCTTCGGCAAAATTCGGTTCGATCGCCAAGGCGCGCCGATAGCTTGCCACGGCCTCATCCCGGAGACCGGACTCCATCAAGGCATTACCAAGGTTGCCGTGTGCTTTAGCGTAATTCGGTTCGATCGCCAAGGCGCGCCGATAACTTGCCACGGCCTCATCCAGGCGACCGGACTGCATCAGGGCATTCCCCAGGTTACTGTGCGCTTTGGCGGAATTCGGTTCGATCGCCAAGGCGCGTCGATAACTTGCCACGGCCTCATCCAGGCGCCCTGAATTCTTCAAGGCCACACCCAGGTTGCTGTGTACTTCAGCGTCCCCAGGCAATAACTCCGCCGCCTTTTGCATCGCCAGCAGCCCCTGCTTCGCCTGGACCTGCAGCGAGGCGGCATATAGCTTCCAAACCAAACCCGAGTCCGGATACCTGGCAACTAGCGAGCCCGCCCTTTGCTCCAGTTCGACGTATCGTCCAGCGTTGAACAAAGCGACAAGTTCGATGAATTCGGGTTGCGGTAACGCGCCACCTTGCTTTTCCACTCGCCGCCCGGAAGCCGATGCAATTTGCCGCCCTGGTGGCGATATTGCCGGTCTTCGGTGCTTCATTGTTTCTCCCTAATGAGGAGGATGGGTGGGCCATCCGAAAGCGCAAGAGTACCTCACCGCGAAACAACATTACCAGACTCTACCCGGCTGACCGGAAATTGGCCCAAGCCAATTACACTTTCTCACAGTAAATCGGGCTCCCCTAACCGATGGTACCAAGGGGCGTGCGGTTCCAAGGCAGCGGGCATTGAACCCGAATAATTCAATAGCGAGGACCGTTTCCCCTGCACCCATTCCATGCTTTGCGGCCTGATCCGCCTTTCTCCAAAGCACTTGCTGTCACCTGATCTTCCGCCACTTCGCCACCAACGGCGAGGGTGGGGCTACAATCAAGGCGAAACAATTGGGGTAGTCTTGTCGCGCGAAATGGGGTGGGACTGATTTTGCCCGCGTTTCTTCTTCTGTCATTCAAAACGAGGGAAAAATAATGAACATCACCACCTGTAAAGCCATCTACCAGTGTTGCCTGGCAGTTTTTCTGGTGTTGCCGACAATGCACCCGGCCACCGCACAGGGTTACCCT
>Ga0194061_1000646_pt1 | contig 21032 bp, 19 predicted proteins | sample SepL2221m_MetaG_FD_163423 | JGI IMG/M metagenome (GOLD analysis project Ga0194061, IMG submission 163423) | Anoxic zone freshwater microbial communities from boreal shield lake in IISD Experimental Lakes Area, Ontario, Canada - Sep2016-L224-21m | ecosystem: Environmental > Aquatic > Freshwater >... | reverse complement strand
CGCCAGTAAGTTGTACAGACCGTTGATTAGAGGGTAGTAGCGGTAGACGTAGTTGATGCCGTTTGTGCTTGCACTGACTGAGGTTTGTGGGCCTGGAAAAGACGTTGACAGTGCACCTTCGACAAAGCTCATGAATACGTCGGGCGTCAGCGAGGTTTGCGTCTGCGTGACCTGCTGCTTGGTCACGTCGTGCAAAACGCGCGGGGGTAATGCCAGTGCGCCAGACTGCGGTGCACTTTGAAAATTTAAACCCTGCGTCACAGAAGCCGCAGTTTGTGGCGACGGGCTATCGGCACCACCGCCACAGGCCGCCAAGGCAGCACTCGCCCATGCAGTGGCAGGCCAAGCCCAGTTGGATCGGGCGGTTTCAGGCGATGCGTCATCACTTTCAGCCACCGGCCCTCTGTCATTGTGCTTGGCGATGGGTGTGGCATGGATATTCATGATGAAGGCCCTTCAGTGCTGGGTTCCGTTTTGATAGCGGTTCTGATTTGCATCGATACTGTAACGGGCTTGTTTGCCATGGTGCAGACATTTCAATGGTGAAGAAATGCAAAGTTCGCCAGTTGCCATAAATGTGGCACCTACGGGCACACTGCCGAATTTGGCGAGCGGCTCCTGATTGGCAATTCACCGGGCTACCATATAGCTGACGTTCACCCATACCCGCAAGCACCCCACTGCCGGATTACACTGTCGTGCCGATGGATTGCCTTGCAGCAGCAAAGTTGAGACAATACAGCGCTCGCACAACATCTGCGTGAGTTCAATAAAAATAGGAAAGCAACACAATGGCAACTGCAAAAAAGCCAGCGGCAAAGGCTGCGGCGACTCCAACCGTCAAGACTCCCACCAAGGCAGCAAAGCCCGCGGCTAAACCAGCTACAAAGCCAGCCGCTAAACCAGCTCCCAAGAAAGCCCCCGTCCCCAAGACAGCCAAAGCCATCGCCAAAGTCAGCGCAAGCATTGCCAAGCTGACCGAACGCAAAGACAAGCTCGGCGCGGAAATCAAAGCCCTGCGCGACCAACGTGCTGCACTCAAAGCTGCTCCGGTTGCAGTTGCCGCCCCCGCCGCAAAGCCTGCTGCCAAGGCTGCCAAGAAGTAATCACTTCGAGCGGCTGAGTCCCGCAATATTAGGGAGGCCCTTAGTGGCCTCTTTTTGTTGGTGCAAAGTTTTCAGGGTCTCATAAATTCCAAAGGGCGCCAGGTTTCCCCGACGCCCCCAAACCGACCAACAGTTTGAAACCGATTACTTGGTCACAGCTTCACGGCTGTTTTTGCTGCGGCCTTTTTAGCATGCACATATTTGACTTTCTTGGCCGTCGGCTTGGCTGCCGATGCGGCGCTGGCGGGTGTGGCAACTGCGGTCGCAGCAGCAGGCGCCACAGGTGCTGGCTTGGCAGTAGCTACAGGAGCCTGCGCAAAGGAAGCAACAGCAACGCCACTCAACAAGGTAGCAGCAATCAGGGTCTTGATATTCAACATGGTTTAACTCTCACTCATCATTGACAGTCGCATAAGCTCCGACCATCTCGAGCGACCCGGCGTTATCTGCCAGGCTTGTAATCACAACGCCAGCCATGGTGCAGCGTTGACGGTATTTACCTTTGTTTACATGTCGTGTTTCCTGCTTCGCCGAGTCGGACACGTCCACACCGGTGATCTGGCAATGGATCCATACGCCGCAATCGCTTCCACTTCGACCCTTCAGAGTACACAGCGACAAAGAAGGCTGCAAAGCCTGCCACAAAGAAATAGGGCAAGGCCGTCAATTTACGGAGAGCGCACTTCGGAGTCTTTTCTTTTGTATGCTGTTCAAATACACCATGCCCAATATTGTTGACCTTGCAAATCCGAGTCTGGAGCGGGACGAGCGCTTGAAGACGCTCATTGAGGGAAACCTGTCGAGCTTCTCCGTGCAAGGCGCCACGGGTGACCAACTGTTGGGAAATCACCATGCAGCAGTCGCATTGGCTATCGTGGATGAGGGCCTTGGCGCTGACCTTCCCGACCTTCCACGCCATTCTCGTTGGACCACGAAGTCAGCGCTCTTGCTGACACGACGCTCGTTGCATCTACGAAAACATGCCGGCCAATGGGCACTGCCTGGTGGGCGCATAGACCCGGGAGAGACTGCCGAGCAAACGGCTTTGCGAGAGATGGCCGAGGAAGTCAATTTGACCCTCAATGCACATGCCGTGTTGGGTCGACTAGATGATTTCGTCACCCGTTCTGGTTTTGTAATCACGCCAGTGGTGATCTGGGCGGGCACTGCTGAGGCAGTCACGCCCAATCTCCAGGAAGTAGCGAGCATTCATCGCATTCCGGTGTCCGAGCTAATGCGAGCGGATTCGCCCTTGCTGGATTCGACAGAGCACAGTAACCAAATCGTTCTTCGCGTACCCATCGGCGAGAGCTGGATCGCCGCACCAACGGCGGCCATGTTGTACCAGTTCCGGGAAGTCTGTATATTGGGTCGACACACTCGGGTGGCGCATTTTGAGCAACCCGCATTTGCGTGGAAGTAGCTTCAATCAGGCGCGATGACAAACCCGATCACGGTATCTGAATCAAATGCACCTGGTCAAGCCTGACGAACTGGAAACCGGCTTTGAGCAGTTCAATCAGTCCCAACGACAAACCTTCGGCGGTATCTGAGGCAGGCTTGTTCATATGCGCAATGATGACATCGCCAGACTTGACATGCTTGAGGCGCTTAGCAATGGCCAATCGTCCCAACGTGGCTCCCGAATCCGCATTGACCGAGAAGCCAGCGATTGCATAACCCATCCGTTCAATCTCGGTCACAGCCTGTGCGTCATATTCGGCAGTGGCTCCCCGGTACCAGTGCGGTGGTACCCCGATCATCTCGGTAATGGCTCTGGCGCCCTCTGCTACTTCGCGACGAAGGTGAATGACGTCAGGCTCTCCCGGTATTCCATAGACTTTGCGGCCGACGCCAATGACCGCAGGGATGTGGTTTTCGCCATGGTCTTCCACATCAAATAGATCCAGATGCGCCTTGATGACGGAAACACCCAACGGATTGGCAATCAACCACTTCTTGGTTGCAAATAGAGTGGCGGGTATCCGATTTCGGATGAGGAACTCGATCAGGTCATCATCAAACTTACCTGAGCATGCGTCGAGCGTGAGTGCCACATGCCTGTTCACGGCGTTTGCGGTATCGAGCCGATCGTGAATCTCCACAGGCCTGGGTTGTGCCCAGACCAATGGGGCTACCAATAGCAGGAGAGGAAACGCCCACTTGTAGAAATAGATCTTCATAAAATACTACTGCGCCTTCAGTTCTTGATGAGAAGTCGCCACAGAAGTGGCGTTTTCCATGTGTCCAACCACACGACGCCGCATCTGTCGTACCGCCGTGATCTTGCGTGCCAGTTCCTGCGTCGAGTAAATGGAAGTCGTATCAATGGAAGCATGGCCCGCCAACTCGCTGGCCACCTCGATCGGCACCCCATCCACCAATGCCTGCCTCACAAAGGTATGGCGCATCCAGTGCGTACTGGCCTTCTCGAACCGTTTTTCATCCAACTCTTCAATTGCGGCTGATTTGGCTGCATGGTTGAAGAACCGCTTGATCACGGCATAAATGCCGGATGCCGACAAGGCTGAACCGGCTGGGTCGGTTCGAGCCGTCGTGACGAGTTCACCGCCCTGCCCTTTACTCCATTGCGGCACCGAGGCTCCCAGGGTTCTGATCAATGGCAGGTTGTCCTTGTTAGTCGCGCCCTTGTCCTCCTCCAGAAACTCGCCTCCATGCAGCGCTAGCAGCGTGACCACATCCGGATTGAGCGGAACTTCGCGTGTCTTGTTGCGTTTTCCGGTGACGGTCAGGATACAGGTTTCGATGCGCAAGTCCTTGTGCGTAACAGTTGGACATTGTCGAGATGCCCTCCTTGGTTGGCATGACTGATGTAGATCTGAATGACTGAAGAAAAGGGTATCGATGGGCGGGAATGTGCTGGATGCGTGGCATAGGAATGCTTTCCGCAAAAGCCTATCTTAGCCTTTGGGTCTGTCAAGACGCCAAGCGTTAGCGGTCTTAGCTGCCTCCAGACCCCTTTGACGCAATTGTGTAGTGCGGCAAACGCAAGCTGATCAAAATACTGACTCCTGAAATCAAAGCGCACAAAAAGAAGGCAGCGTGTGTGCCGCTCACCAAACCGTTGCGCGCGGCATCGAGCAGTTGAATTGAATCGAGGCCAAGACCCTGGGCCAATTGGAGCAAGGCATCCTGGTCCTGCTTTCGGATCAGGATTTGTGGAGAGGACAGCAAGTTAATCACGAAAGCATCTTCAATGTGAAACTTCTCAAGTTCCAGGAGAATTCGATGCGCGTAAAACGTGTTAACCAGAACACTTGCAACGCCCACGCCAAACATACTCCCAATCATCCGAGTTGACTGTGCCAACGCGCCTGCTACGCCCATATTTTTGCGTCCGGCCACGGCCATGATCTGCAATGTTAAGTTTGGTAGTTGAAATCCCAAACTGGTGCCACACAAGGCAAATACCAACATCATCACGCTCTTGGATGTGTGGGCTTCAATCTGCGTGAGCAACAAACAGCTCACAAGCATTCCGAATTGCCCCCATGCAATGATGCGCTCGGCACGATGCAATCTCGGCAAAAGCTTGCTATTGACTATGCTTCCCAATGTGATGAAAACCAGCAACGGGGTCATGACCAGGCCTGCCTGATTCGGAGATTGCCCAAAGCTTCCCTGTAGCAGAAGTGGGGTGTAGAAAATCAGCATGAACATTGTCACCCCGGTCAATATGCCCAAGATCATCAACTTGCGTGCGCCGCTGTCATCGAGCACGCTGGGGGGGATGATGGGGGCGCGCGTACGGTACTGATGGCGGAAGAAGCTGTAGACCAGTACTCCTGAGAGTGACCACAACGCCAATGAGGCTATGTGAAGGAAGCCATAGGCTTGACTGTATTCAGCTGCCGCAAGCAAGCTGCATATACCCAGCAAGAGCAATATTGCACCTGCCCAATCGATGCTGCGATCCTTCTCTTCGTGATGAACGAGGTGCGGAAAGAATGTCCAGACCATGATCAATGCAGCGACTGCGACGGGCAAATTGACAAAGAACACGTAGCGCCAACTCACATGTTCGGTCAGCCACCCACCCAACCATGGGCCTACTGCAAGAGCAACTCCGTAACATGACGAAAGCAAGACTTGCCAACGCACGCGCTGAGCAGCATCCGGAAACAGATCCGGTACACACGCCGATGCGACTCCGAGCAACATACCTCCTGCCAGACCCTGCAGACCGCGAAAGATGACCAGTTGGAGCATCGATTGCGCGGCCCCACACGCTATCGATGCAATCGCAAAAAGGAAAACAGCCATCAGTACAAACGGCTTGCGTCCATAGAGGTCTCCAAGGCGTCCGGCAATTGGAATCATGACGGCATTGCCCACAAGAAAGGCTGAAGCCGACCATTGATAAAGATCATATCCACGCAGGTCCGCCACGATGCGGGGCATTGCCGTACCTACCACGGATGTGTTAATCGCAATCAACATGAAGGCCAGACAGATTCCGGCCATCGCTGCCAGTGAACGACGAAAGCTGCGCACAGTGTTGGGGACGTCAGTCATTGGGCTTTGGTAACTCGCTGCGAGTCACACAAATTGTGGTGTTTGAGCAATTAAATCCCTTTTAGCCAATACGTACTCGTCGTGTGTCCCGGTAAGCAGTTGGAACATGGCGAAGGTCGGTCCCGGCATATTGCGAGGGTCACTTGCGCTCTCCAGCGCCTGCCAGGTTCTTGACTGCAGTCCTCCCCTACTCCCGGTCTGAACTGGGTACCCCATGAGTGCCGCAGCATCGACCTGACTCAATCCGGTTTTTTGGCGTGCTGCTTTCAACTCTTCGCCGCTTGGGCTTGGCATGTCAATGGGCATGGTCATTTCTCGATTCATGAAAGGGGCACTCAACAAGGACACTTGCCTCTTGCTTTGCGCTACTCGGGAGAATCATCAATACGTAACTGCACAGCGACTGCATCAATGGTGCCCTGGTCACTACTGTCTGCATCGACCACCCGATGCAGATACGCGTAGGCTACGCGCCACTGGGTACCACCACATTGCAAGGACACGGTCTTGTCATTGAGTCGAATGATTTTGCCGGTGCGTTGATTGTGGTCACGGTCGACAAAGCCGACCACGTCACCCATGGCGACCTCATTGCGCCCCAAGCCTTGCGCTTTGTTTTCGCGGATTTGCACATCGCTGCCGTCCAGGTTGATCGCCGCATACGAGATCAGCCAGCGCCTGGCATCATCCATGTCCAGCACGACCGCCTGCTTTCTTCGCATTTCGAGTACCGTCCCCCGTCGAAGTGCATTGGCCTGGGGATCAAAATATTGCACGTCCTGACCGATCTTTAGTCGGACCTGCACCGATTGCATCCAGCGCGGCTCGTCCAGCACCCGGTCAATTGCGGCGCGCATGCGGTACAGGTCGAACGCGGATGCGCTGTTCAGAGTTTTGATGGCCTCAGAAAAATTCACGTTTCAGCTCCCCCCAAGATTTCCTGTCGCTAGTAAAAGCGCTACGTCGCAACTCTTCGTTTCATCTGTCGTATCGCCGTAATCTTGCGTGCCAGTTCCTGCGTCGAGTAAATCGAAGTCGTATCGATAGAAGCATGTCCCGCTAGTTCACTGGCCACTTCAATCGGCACCCCATCCACCAATGCCTGCCTCACAAAAGTATGGCGCATCCAGTGCGTACTGGCCTTCTCAAACCGTTTTTCATCCAGGCCGGCCTGGGCAGCCGATTTGGCCGCGTGTTTGAAGAACCGCTTGAGCACAGCATAGATGCCAGAGGCCGACAAGGCTGCCCCTGCCTGCTCGGTTCGGGCTATCGCAACGAGTTCACCACCCTGCCCTTTTTTCCACTGCGGCACTGAGGCACCCAGGGTTCGGATCAACGGCAGGTTGTCCTTGTCAATCGCGCCCTTGTCCTCCTGCAGAAACTCACCGCCATGCCGCGCCAGGAGTTTGACCACATCCGGGTTGAGCGGAACTTCGCGCGTCTTGTTGCGTTTTCCGGTAACGGTGAGGATCCAGGTTTCTGGCAAATCGGGCAATGCTTCGATGCGCAAGTCCTTGTGCGTCGCCTTGGCCAACTCGTCCAGACGGATGCCCGATGTAACGAGTAGTTCGAGGATGCATTTCAGGCGAAGTCGTTCGGGTCCAGTTGCTTGTGCATCCACACAGGTCAGTACATGCGCCCACTCGGCTTCGGTGAAGGAACGGCGGATATCCATTTTGGACGGCGGTAGGTCAAAGCCCTTCATCAGCGAGCGCATGGGGTTGGCCACCAGGTAGCCAGCATCCACCAGGCCTCCAAAGAGGGTCTGCAGTATCACAAGGGCCTGCTTTTGTGAGGCAGCACCGGGTTGATTGCGAAAAGCCCTCCAACCCGGATCGGTACGTTTGAGCGGGACTCGCTGCATCCAGGTGGATGGGACGGCTTGCAGGAATTCCCGATACTTCTGGCAATCTGGTGAGTTCACGCTGGACAGAGGTTTCTTGAGCTCTTGGGCACACCACAGCAGGAATCGCTCAGCTTCCTTGCGGTAGCTGCGCTGGGTAGACGGTTTCTCGTTGTACCGGGCCAGCCAGGCGCTCACCGCTTCCAGATCATTTTTGGCACCCAGGGTGTTGGCCATGTGGGATCGGAAGTCACCCTGCCCTCCTGCCAAGGCTGGTGTGGCTTGCATGTGCTGGATGGCACTGGCCACCAGGGTGCCGGCTCCAAACTGTTGCACGGCCAAGGAATTCTGACCCACCGCAGGTACTAGCGCAGCAACACGCAACTGCTGCTTGGACTTGGGCTCGTGCACGCTGGCAGACACCAGAAGATTCAAATGGTCCTGCTCCAGGATCAGCCAGTGCACGACTTGCTTTGCGCGTTGGGCACCAAAGCCCTTAATGGTGGAGTACCAGCGGTGGCCATACACATTGATGAAACGCACCAGGTCACCCAGGGTGATGATGCCCCTGTTGCGCAGGCACTTCACGACCGGACGGGCAAACCAGGATTCCAGTCGATCGGTAGCAGTCGGAATAACAGAAAGAACCGTCTCCAGATAGTTGAGCGCCCTCACCCTTTCAGCAACCGGGTCCTTGAATTCCGATGCCGCTTCGATGGCATCCACGTTGTCCAGTCCGAATGCCGCCTTGTACTCGGCCAGGAGCTCTGCCTCGCTCCAGCCATCGGGGTCCATGCCTTCGGAGGCGATCCACTCATCCAGACTGGGAAGTGCTACTGCTTTAGGTGTTGCCGCGTCACTGCGCAGCAAGTCCAGTAAATGGGTGATCTTGGAATGTGAGGCAAGCGTGGCATCGTGCTGACGCCCGGCTTCGATGATGCGCTTGAGGAGCGCTTCACGACGGTTTTGGACATAGCGCAGGTCCGTGGTGGACTCTGACCAGGCCAGGTAGCGATCAAAGGAGTCGGCCAGGTCCAGACCCAGGATGCTGGAGCGCACGAAGGCAAAGTGGTGGATTCCCAATGCGCGCGGGTCCTGGACTACCTGGGCTTTGGAGCCTTTGGGGCGGCCGGATTTGCGACGAGTCGTGGCGCCGCTATGGAACAACGACGTGATCGACGATCCGGTCGAGGCGTTCTCTGTCATTTCAGCAGCTTCCTCGCGATGCGCATCTGTTCGTTTTCGAACGCAGGGCCAAAGTCCTCAATGTCCCGCTCTGACATGCCGACTGCGGCCAGCTTTGCAACGGACTTCCAAGTCTTGATTGCCTTGTGCACCTTGCCCAATACACGCTGGACGCCAGAAGCATCCAGCCGGAAATACCCTGCGGCCTGAACCACCGCCTCAATCGAGTCGACAGGTCCATAACTCTCATCCAGCCAGAGCTTGAGTTCCTGGTCCTTGTCCGGGAAGGGGTTGATGTCAAATGCTGGGGCCAATCTCCACTGTCCATGCTCGACGTGGAGGAATCCATGGTTTTGCACATGGTCATCCACGTTGGTGATGAGAAGGTTGAAGGCAAGGCGGCGCCACAGCTCCTCCAGGTCTCGCCTGGGATCCACACTGTTGGCAACGATGGTGTCTGCTATCTGCGTGTAGGCGTAATCGTCCTGCCGGGACGCTTGCATCATCGATCCGGCTGACAAGTAGGGAATTCGTGCGCCGTGTACGCGGTCGAATCGGCGGATCAGTGCCACAGGAATGTCATCAGACATCACCACCCGGGATACGGCGACCGAGATGCCTGCCTTTGCAGCCAGATGAAGTGCCAGGACCTCGCCCCGCGTGACGCAGCGGTCATCCTTGACGCTGGGAAACTTGCCGATGGCCAGGTGGCCGTCGTCATCGACTACCGTGCACTTAGGTCGCATGCCTCCGACCGAGGTGCCTTTGCCGCGCAGGTAGCGCAGATCTGCCGCAGTTTCCTTATTCAGTTCCACTGCCCTCGATGCAGCCAACAGTTGTGCCAACTCCAGCAAAGGTGGGGTGCCGCGCTTGTCGTCTTCTATGGTTCTTAGAAATGCACCACTATCCAGGTCCAACATCCGGATGGCGCCGATGCGACTGATGTCATCGACCCCCAGCAGGTAATCGATTTCACTGAGCTCGACGGCGGGGACTTGACTGCCGTTGGCTTGGGCTGCTCTGCGGCGCTTGGCATGGTCTCGGGCAATGACCCTACAACCCCATCCGTCGGGCTCGGTGTCGGCAAAGGCAAAGTGGAAGATGGAGTCTTCTTTGGAAGGTGCCTTGCGAAACTGGTTGCCTGCGACCAAAGGCAGGTCGGGCGAAATCACAAACCTGGCTTTAGCATTGTTTAGCCAGTCGGAGTCATAGGCGAATGTCGAGTGTTCGCGGTGCCCCTCCTTGGTATAGGTCAAGGTGCCCAGCGGGATGGCACTCTGCCCCAGCGCCACGCCCACCGATTTTTTTATAGGGGCCATGAATTAAAGCGCTCCCGAAGTGTCCGTGCGTTTTTTGTTGCGCACGCGTTGCGGTAGCTGCTCATTCATCAACGACAGACCGATTTCATCGGTGGCCGTATCCAGAAGTCCAGCAATTTTGTTGAGCTCGCCCAGAACCAGAAACGCCTGCGCGATGACACCAATAGAAATGCGTGGGTCGCCCTTTTCCAGGCGGCGCAGTGTCGCCACCGACGTCTGGATGCGTTCGGCCATGGACTCCTGAGTCAGCATGCGACGCCGGCGGGCCAGCGAGAGGTCGTTGCCAAGCTTTTCCAACGCTCGCAAGACGGGCATGGGCACAGGGGCCGTATCTTGTTTAGCGCTCCGATATGAGCTTTTATTTTTACTAAAAGGTTGCATGTGAGCGATTATCTATATTGATAACACAGAGTCATTGTGGACAATTGCCCGCTTAGAGTCAAGCATCATCTGGTTAATCGATCACAATTGATTCGTTAAATTCATTAATAAGTTACATATAAGCGTTTGTATTCTAAGATACGCATTGGGTTCACCTCAGGCTTCCAACATGCACTGGCATCGGCATGTGGGTGAAATGACCCGTCGGTAAACCAGCAGATCGTCAGTCGTGGATTTCAATCGGTGTGAGACTGCTAAAGTGATCGGTCCACAGTGGCACATCGGGAATGTCCAAAGGCTCCTCGCGGATCACCTGCCCTTGCCCATTCAGGTACTTGCGGTTGACGGACGGATACTGCTGCAAATAGCGTTGATCACGGGTCAGAACGAAATACAAATTCTTGCGCGCATACAGCTCGGCCTCCGACGACTGGAACTTGTGCCTAAAACCCATTCCCAAGGCCTGTGCCTGGCGCTTGACCACCGGATAGAGATTCAGGTATCCGTTGGTGATATTGATGGCAATGAATCCGTTGGGGTTCAGGTGCTGCTCGTAAATTTGGAAGGCCTCGCGAGTGAGGAGGTGGATTGGAACGGCCCCACCCGTGAAGGCATCCAGAACGATAACGTCATAGCGTACATCGCGGTCTAGCTGTTCGAGTTTAAGGCGGGCATCGCCAATGATGATGCGCTTCTCCTGCGCCAGGCAGGTGGCGACATTGTCAAACCAGCGTTGGGCGACTTCGGACGCATCCGGATTGATTTCATAAAAATCGAAATGGTCTGCTGTGCGCGCATAGGTGGCCAGAGTACCCGCGCCCAGGCCAATAACGGCCACGCTGATACGTGCCTTTTGTGACTGCGCATACCGCAGGGTTTCGCCAACGCCACTGCCTTCACCGTAATAAGCAACGGGAATCCTGCGCCGATCAGTAGCCTGGTACTGCTTGCCATGGGTGATCTGGCCGCTGTAAAACACACGGTAGTTCTCGTCCGGCGACTGGGAAAAGCGACGTTCAGTAACGGAGACCGTGCCGTAAAAGTTGCGAGATTGGTGCAAACGAACATCGGTGTATCCAGGGCTGAACTCCGTGCGCAAATGCAGCGGATCTACCAAGTACATGACCAGTGCAAGCGCGGGCAGTGCACACCAGCGTGCAATCTGGTTTGTAGGTCTGATAGCGGACGCTGCGACCAGGCTTGCGAGCACGGTGGCAGACCCCAGGTACAGCGGCCACTCGTGGAAGTCGGAGAAGTAGTTGGTCGCGAGCAATGCCACGAATAGCCCGCCACAGGCCCCGCCAAAGGACATCCACAGATAGAACTCCGTCAGGTAGCCCGGATGCGCCGGGCGTCTGCGATAAAGCTCCCCGTGACAGAGCAAACACACCAGAAACATGGAACCCAGATGTGTCCATCGCACATCAGACACGGAGTAATCCCAATCCATTGCGAACCAGCCGGGAATTTCGTCGCGCCCGCTCAGGAAAACAAGTGAAATGAGTGCCAGCAATGCGACCCACTTGCGCTGGTACCAGCGTGAATGGTCAAAGGTGAGGATAAAAGTTAGCAGGTAAAGACTCAGTGTCGCAATCCACAGGCGGGGCTCAGGCGCGATGTCATGGCTGACGTGATCGGTGGTGGCGATGAATGCCAAAGATGCCAAGGCGGGCAGACCTACCCATAGCACGCGGTGCCACAGCCTCGGTGGGGCCGGCAGCGGTGCCGCATCAAGATCCACTTTGTCCAAGGCTAACACTACGAACGGTGTATGCCCGCCTGCCTGATGTACCACGGCTGCGCACAGCAGGGCAAACAGCCAAAAGCCACCCGTCCAAAGCCAGCCCAATTGGGGCAGTTCGAAATTGGGTTCAAAGAGGTAGGGAAAGGACAAGAGCGCAAGAAATGATCCCACGTTAGACAAGGCATACAGGCGAAACACGGATGCCCCGCCACCTGCACGCACAAACCAGTGTTGCAACAAGGGGCCCGTGGTGGACAGCACAAAATAAGGCAGCCCCACGCTGGTGGCCAGTAACATCAATATCTTGCCGATCGGTTCTTCGTCACCCACCGGCTTCATGGCAACGCCGGGAAGCACCCGCGTTGCCATGGTTGCGGCCAACAAAAGCAGAATCAGGTGGATCCACTTCTGCGCGCGCACGGAACTGTGGCGCGAGAGCAGGTGGGCATACACATAGCCGCTAAACAATACGCACTGAAAAAACAGCATTGCAGTCGTCCACACCGTAGGGCTTCCCCCAAACCACGGCAAGATGAACTTGCTGATGAGTGGTTGCACCTGAAAAAGTAGGTAGGCGCTGACGAAAATCGTCAATGCATATAGTCCAAGCAGACGAGGGTTCATGGTCTGTCCTGAGGCAGATGTGTTGATTTGAGGCATGTCTGGCGGTTTGGAGTGATGTTGAATTTGCTGGCTGAAGAAATCAAACTTTCGCAGAGGTTAACGTGAATGAAACGCCCCGTATCTGAGCCGACTGAGTATTCAACTCCGTTGTCGAATAGCTCTTCAGACGGTGTACTCGATTCAATGCGTGTGAGCCAACCTGAATGCCCGCCACAAGGCAAGGTCATACGCTATCTTAAGAACGCCGCACGCCACCAATGGCGCTGCCGCCCAGCCGGACTGTAAAAGCCACCCTGCCAAGAGCGGGCTCGCAGCGCTTGCCAGGCTCCTTGGAACTGCGGTAAAGCTTGCCGCTGCTGCGCGCTCATGGGGTTGCACGACTGACATCACAAACGCGCTGCGGGCCGGAACATCCATGGACGACACCAGGGCGCGGGCAAGTAGTAGTCCGAGCGCAAGCCAGACGTTGGGTGCAAACGCTGCTGCAATCAGGCACAGACTCGCTGGGATGTGGGTGAAGACCATGGTATTGACCAGACCAATGCGCCGGGCAAGCTTGGGTGCGGCCAGCTGCGAGGCAGCTCCCAATAATCCCGAACAAAAGAAGAAGCTTCCGGCAGCAGAGAGTGAGAGTTCAAATTTCTGAAACAGCCACAGTGCCAAGAGCGAATTGACTACCAGTCCACCCGCAAAAGAATCCACTGAAAAGAGTGCGGCCAGTTTGATGACTATTGCCTTGGAAGGCCCCAAGGGGGCAGGTTTGGCTTGGCTGGATGCCTCGGTTTTGGGCAGGCTACGATACAGGAACCAGACCAATATCCCGATCAAACCGTACAGCGCGAACATCAAACCCAAAGCGTCTACTCTGGCGACGCCGGTCATGCTCACCAGTTGGTCTGGCAACCCGGATGCCAGCGCGCCCAATGCGGCAAACAGTGAACCGACAAGCGCATACCGGGCGAACAGTTCGGTCCTGGAAGCCGCGTCTGACGCTCCTGCCAATCGTGCATGCTCGAGCGGCAGAAACATACTGACATCGCCCGAGCTCGGATTGATCGTTCCCATAAAGGCAATCAGTAGCAGCAGCCAGAACGTAGAGGCCGCATAGAAGCCCAATCCTGTGGCGAACATTATCGCTGCGGCTGCGAGGAGGAGTGCTTTGTCTGTCCACCTGTGTCCCCATGCACCAACTGCCAGCGTCAGCAAAGCCGACCCAAGCAAGGTTGCGGTCGCTATCGCTCCAACGGCAATGCCGTCTAGTCCTTTGCTGAGCAGGTATACCGGTAAAAGTACGGCAATAAAACCATCGGCGAATCCGCGCAAGGCCCGAGCGACGAAGACCGGAGCGATACTTGGGTCGGTCCCGGTAGGGAGAAATCGGTGGATCACCCGTGCCTCTTCAAGTTGTTGGCTGGAAAACCAGGAGACAGGTCATCGGCACCATAGCGCCTGGACAATCTTTCGGTGACCTGCGCAATGTGTTCGGCACTTTGCATGGGTGGACCCTCACGGCGCCGACAAGTGGGAGAGGAATGCGCCGCGCACTACGGTGGCAGCCGCATCGACATCAAACCTGGGAAGGCCAGGTCGCAGCAGCGTGTCCATGTCCTGGCGAAACGCGGGATTGCGCATGCGCTGGTCTAGCAACTGCCCGGCCTCCTCGCGCCCCATGGCAGTACCCTCATTGGCCAAGTACCACTCAAATGCTTCCATGGCGCGCTTGCCATCAACGGCATAGGGCGTATCCCCAGCTTGGCTCTGGCTCCAGGCAAACCAGAGGTCAAACAAGTCGCGTCCTTGCTGTCGTCGCATCAGGGCTTGCGTCTTGGTGCCCAGCATTTCATTGATGTCGTAGGAAATGGCCTGTGCGGTGATCAGTTCGCCTTCCTCGTCCAGGCTCTGAAAATTCACATTCACCAGGGGGTATAGCGCCTGGTGTTCGTTCAAATTAATGTCCACCTTGATGATCTCGTGCCGACTGAGCCCAATGGGAATGAATTTGAATTTGATGGAGAGAATTTTGGAGCGCTTGCTGGCATTGCGCAGTGCCAGCCAGGCATCCTGAAAGATCGACGGTGCAGGCACTCCAAGAATGGGCGTCAACACCCGCAGCAGGTTCTTTTCCAGGGTGGCGGTATCCATGGGCTTGGTGAGCACCAGGTCGATGTCTTCGGAATACCGCGCCGCCGGTGCCAGGTGGGCCTTGTGCAACACGGTGCCGCCGCGCATGGCAAGGTGGCTGCGCAGCACCTCGTCCGTGAATATGGTTGCCACGCCTCTAGAGAGTCGTAGATCTTGTTCGATTTGACTGCGCTTGGGCCAGGGTGCGTGGGCTTGCCAGGCAGTTAAATGGGTTTGTTGCATCAAGTGTTTGCGGGTAAGAGGGTGTCGGGAACATTCACTTTGAACCGGCTATTCAGGGTGCTTGCACCCGGCTCCTCAATCCCGGTGGCCAGCGGGATTCTTCGGGTGCTGCGGGTTTCAAGCCAGTCAGCTACCAGGTTGGTCAGCAGTGGCTGGTCCAGTTGGGAAAGCAAGACGCCCAACCTTTGTGCGGTTGGCGTTTCTTGGGCGGCGTCCAACGCAGCGGCTAACCCTTGCACAGTCATTTCAGGGGCGAGCCGCTGCAGTATTTCTGAAATGCGGGCAATGCCACCAGCGTCTTGCTGACGTGACACCAGGTCCATGGCGGTGAGCTCGGGCGTGCTGAGCTTGAAGCGGCCGTGGGGTGTTTCATGCCAAAGCGTCGGCATCTCGGCGGTGCGTGTGTTTTTAAGAAAGACCAGCCGGTGGCGTCCGACTTGCACAGGGCGCCGGATGCCAGGGGTCATCACTTGCGTGACCATAACTGCCTGCGGCGATGCACCATAGACCTCGGCGGCACTGAGCAGGCCCACGTAATACGGCACACCCAATGTTTTGGAGAGGTAGGCATCCAGCCAAGTTTCCAGTGGTGGCGCGCCTGCTTCTGCATCCTGCAAGGGGACGATGATCCAATGTTCAGAGCCACGCGAAGCACGCACGATGCGTCCTTTGCGCTGTTGGCGATGCAACGCCTGGCGCAGTGCATCAGTACTGACACCCGGCAATGCTTGGGCAATGTCTGCTGTACGCAGATTCAGCTTGCCCCGGCGCTCGGCAGCATCAAGGAAATTAGTCAGTGGGCTTTGCACGGCAAGTTATGTATTAACAATGCGCAATATATCGTTTATTGATATACAGTGCAATATTAATGCTTATTAAGTGCTCAAGCAGATGCATGGCCATAACCATTGCAAAGATGCATTTGAAAACCAAAAATTTGCCGATAACCCGCAGGATTGTTAGCCCCATGAACGCGTCAACAACTCGTCGACTGCGTCGGAAATCCTTTGTCCATGCTCTGCCAGGGAACCCACACATTCACCCAACTGATCCAATGCCACCGACACCATATCCAAGGTGTGCAAAATGACCTCGATACCTTCCACCGTAAAGACCGGATTCATGCGTGCTCCAGCCGTTGTCATGCCAGCTGGCAAGACAGTGCGGCGCACCAGGGGCACGACCATGCGCCTGCGGTAACTGTCAAACTGGGCAGACTGGACCAACACCACGAACGGAATTGAATCGCGCAGTGCTCCCCTATTTCTATGAATATCAAACTGAGCCATGGGTTATGGGGTGCTTAAAGGGTGGTGTGCTCGTCCGCAAACGAGCCGACGCTTGCATTGAACGCGTTCCATTGGGCGGCGCAGGCCAGGGCAGCTTTTTGACGTTCCAGGTCGGCGCGCTGTTGGCGTTGCACGTAATCCGCGAGCAGGTTCTCAATCGTGGCTGAAAGGTTCTCGCTGTAGAAGCGGGCCTCCTCCACCAGGCCTTCGCTGAGTGTGAGGTTGACGGCGCGCTTGCGCGAGGATGGAACGGAGGCGGACAAGGCGATTCTCCCCTGAAAGATTGATATGCGCATATAATGCGCATGCATTACACGTTTGTCTACTAAAAAGTGTTCCCAACCGGGTTCACACAAGTCTTTGATTTTCTTGATTTTTCAGAAAAGCGGGCTATAAATTGTGAAAAGTTATTTTTCACAATAACGTTCCCAAGGTGGAGTTTTCCATAAAAACGGTCCTGGGTTGAACGAAATCAACCCAGACGGCGGTCCTTCAATGGAGGAACCCTGCCATGCCCAATGGCGTGCTGATCGGCAGAAACCTCAAAGGTGTTACCGACAGGGAGGACTTCTCTGTCGAAAACTGGCCCAGCCCAGACGTGGGCGCTCTGTCCACGGCGGACCTCGGCCAGTTTCTGAAACGCCAAGAGGCGGTGCGCCTCTATTTGCAAGGTGTGGCCAGCGCGACGATCTATTCGAGCACGGGCGTGCATCCGAGGTTCATCAACCGTGCGATTCGTGAGCGGTGTATGCACCCTCACCCCGACGGGCGTATTTACGGTTGGAGGGCACTGGTGCCCGGAATTCACATCGTCAAATACCGCCGAAAAACCAAGATTCACGCTGATGCAAGTGGCCGGGGTGCGTCCGGCGCACTCTCCAACTTACTCTTGAAAGAGCCCGATTTCGCCGATCGGCTGGAAAAGCAAATCCTTAAATCCTGCGCCGATCTGAAGCTCGCGGAGATTCGCCGGCCGCGCCACGCACTATGGGCATGGTTTCTCAAGGAGTTGCGCAGTCTTGGGCTTGAAACCCGCAACGAGTGGCCGTTCACCATGAAAACCATGGGTTACCCGACTCTGTGTCGCTACGCTGACGCCGTGCTGAGCGCCAACCCACTGAAGGCCGCCCGGATTGTGGGTGGGCCCCAGTTGGAGAAAAAGATGGTCTCGGGCGCCGGTATCAACCGCCCGGTCCACAACCCGTTTGAGCGCGTCGAGATGGATGCCCACAAACTCGACGGCCGATTTGTCGTCATGATTCCCGCGCTCGATGGCGGCTGGCACCCACGCCTGATCCACCGGCTCTGGGTCATTGTGCTGCTCGATGTCGCGTCCCGCGCCGTGATTGGCTACCACCTCAGCCTGCGCGTGGAGGTCAACAAGGACGATGTCATCGCCGCCATCAAGAACGCGCTCGTCCGCTGGAGTCGCAAAACGGTGAGCTTTGGGGATCAGGCCTACTTCGAAGATGCTGCCCTGCCCAGCGGACACCACGAGCGTTATGTCGGCCTGTGCTGGAATGAGACCAGTGTGGATGGCGCTCTGGCTGAAACCTGCAAAACGGTCAAATCAAAGCTACAGGATGTGGTCGGGTCCACCTTGCTCGACCCCAGCGCGGGCTTTGCCCAACGCAGGAGCAAAGACGACCGGCCGTTTATCGAAACGTTTTTCAGGACGCTGGGCTCGCGCGGCCTGCACCGGATGTCCAACACTACGGGTGCCAAGGTGCAGGATAAAAGAGGACGCGATCCCGACAAGGTGGCCGTCATCAGCGAATTCCAGCTGGAATATGCCGCCGAACTGCTGGATGTCCTGATCGCCAATTACAACGCCACACCCCACAGCAGTCTGGGGTATCGCTCACCGCTACAGATGCTGGACTTCTGCGCATCCATGGACAAGTTGCCCAAGCGGCATGCCGACCCCAACTCGGTTCAAGGCCTGTTGAGCGTTCGCAAGCTCTGTATCGTTCGCGGGGGCTACCAGCAAGGTCGCAGGCCCTATGTAAATTTCCTGGGTGCCAGCTATTCCAACGAAGAACTGGCCCAGCGGCATGACCTGGTAGGTAAGCAGGTCTGGGTCATCAACCACCTTGAAGATGACGCACGCATTGCTCTGGCCACCACCAGGGATGGTCACCGTTTGGGAGTCTTGCGGGCCCACCCGCCCTGGCACCGTACGCCGCACAGCCTGGGTATCCGTAGTGCCATCAATTCCATGGTGCGCAACCGGCGTTTTGCTTTAGCCAATGGCGCTGATGCAATAACGGTGTTCATGGACTTCGTGGAATCCAACGCCAAGGGTAAGTTTCCTATCCACCCCAGCTATCTCGAACTGAAACGACTCCTGGTGGAGCACACGCAGTTCCGCTCAAGCGACGCCGAGGTCGTGGCGGCCAAGTCCCGACTCAAGGAAACCGAAACGACCGCTGACGGTGCGCCATCGGAGGTGTCGGACGACAGCGCTGCGGTTGCATCCAAGCCAGTCCAAACATCCCCAAGGACGCAAGCACCGTCCAAAGTCTTGCCACCGTTGCGTAAAGCGGCCAACTGAGGGAGTCGCGCCATGCGCAGCAAACTGCCAGCCCACATCGATCCGAACCATCCTGTGTTGATGCAGGAATACGCAGTTTTCACACCCCCGGTGCACGCCATGGCACAGACCATCGGCGACTGGATCGATCAGCGCCAACCCGGTGGCTACATCCATGGACCTTCGCGTTTTGGCAAATCCCGCGGCGTCAAATGGCATCTTAAAAACGTCCTGGAGGACCGGTTCGGCAAGCGCATCCCCTTGCACATCTGGAGCCGCCCGCCCGACAGCCACCTCAACGAGAAGGAGTTTTGGGTGTCGTTGGGCCTGGCTTCGGGATTTCGTTATGCATCCACCCGGGCCACGCGCGGAGACCGCCGGCGCCTCTTGACCGAGTTTCTGATTGCCTCGGCCGCCAGCTGCGGAAGCAATTTTGTGACCCTGCTGATTGACGAAGCCCAGGCCATGACGTTTCGTGAATGGAACTGGCTGCTGGGTTTACAAAACGCAATGGACTGGGAGGGCTATCGGCTGAGCGTCTTCTCGATTGCCTCCCACCAGATGGACTACACCTATGAGCTGCTGGGCAAGTCTGACCATGCCCATGTTGCAGCCCGTTTTCTGGTGTCGCACTGGCCATTTCCAGGGATCCGCAGTGCAGACGAGGTGGAATTTGTCCTGAAAGGGTACGACGAGGCGTCGGAGTGGCCACCGAACAGCGGTACATCGTACCTGGCGCATTTCATACCAGATGCCTACGCCCGAGGTGCACGTCTGGCACCCAGCGCCGACGTCTTGTGGCGGGTGTTGGAGTCGCTGTTACCTGCGAACTACCAGGGCGACGCCGAGTTTCCAATGCAGCACATCGCCTGGGCGGTCGAGGACATTCTGGTGAATGCGGCCCGCGGTGATCCCTGGGAAGCCGCAACGTCGCAGGCCAACTGGATCGATGCGCTGGCACAGACCCAATTCACCGACCACATGCGTCTGATCTCGGCCAGCGTTCATCGCAAGCGCCCTGCCAAGGCTCCATGAATCCGGCTTGTGCCAACGCCTGCTGAATCGCTTGAACGACTGGCTCGCCACAGCAAACGCTCGCGCGTGGTCTGGCATGCGGGCTCCACACCACCGTACTCTTCGCTGTGGATGACGGTTCAGCGGTTTCTGATTCTCAACCAACCCACGCGCGCCGCCTTCATGCAGGACTTTGGAGTGCGCAACCATGGCCGCACCACAACACAACTCGATGCCAACCAGGCTGGCGGCGTTTACTGCCCTATCCGATTGGTGCGTTTTGCCAGGGTGTTGGGAGAACCGGTGGACTCGTTTCGCTACTGCCACACCAGCCAGTTCTCCACGGTCGTGGGGCGGTACTTTGGCGACTTTGCGGTCTGTCCGCAGTGTCTGGGCGAGGGGTTCCACTCTGTCCTGTTTTCCTTCAAGGCATTGCCTGAATGCCCGGTACATCGCACCGAGTTCTGGCAACGAAATGGCGACAAAACCATTCCCAGTCCCAATTTGTTTAACGAGCTTCTCAAACCCTACGTCCGCTACGGCCGGGAGCAGCAGGATCTGGAATATGCCACGGCACGTTTGCCCAAGGCGAATGCACAGCGGGACGGCGCACTCGGTGAAATTGCGCACTGGCTAATGGATATTGGACTGCGATATTGGATCGGCACGCCAGGGGTCGGCACTGGTGACGTGCCCTTGCGAGACTTCGCCGAACGCATTGTCCACCTCAAAACTGCCATGGGCCTAGCTGGTGCTGAGCCCAGTTGGGTCGCTGCAAGCGACGATTTACCGCTCGATCCTGCAACTGTGGAGATCGCCAAGTTCGGCACCATGAAGGTGTCAGCGAAGTGCGTCCATGACAAGGATGATAGAGAGGGGAATCGCCAGAACATCGATCTGAACCTGTACTACAAGACGCTTTTATGCGACTTCAAGGCCATCCATCGGTACCTTAAACGCCAGATTCCGGCAAAGGCACGGCGATTGTGAATGGCTGTCCAGAAGCGTGCTTTTCTGGCTTTTGAGCGCGGTTTTTATCCCGCTTCAACAACCCATCACTTGATTTCATTCTGGTGGCCCGCGGGCCACCAGAA
>Ga0194061_1000644_pt1 | contig 21060 bp, 16 predicted proteins | sample SepL2221m_MetaG_FD_163423 | JGI IMG/M metagenome (GOLD analysis project Ga0194061, IMG submission 163423) | Anoxic zone freshwater microbial communities from boreal shield lake in IISD Experimental Lakes Area, Ontario, Canada - Sep2016-L224-21m | ecosystem: Environmental > Aquatic > Freshwater >... | reverse complement strand
CCTAGAAGTTGGCCATGGCGGTCACTTCTTAGGCGCGGCCCACACAATGGAGCGCTTCCGTGACTGTTTCTATCGTCCATTTTTAACAAATAGCGATAATTACGAGCGTTGGATGCGTTTGGGAGCACGAGACACAAAGGATCGCGCGGCCGAGATTTATAAGAAGAAGTTAGAGGATTACGTAGCCCCTGAAATCGATGCATCGATGCTAAAAGAGCTCGATGAGTTTGTGGCAATGCGTAAAAGCCAACTAGATTAAAACCACTATGGTCGCAACGCTATTTATCAACGGTGTCTGGAAGCAGGCAGCTGATGGTGGCGCTCACGATGTTCATAGTCCTCACGACCAACGTGTTGTGGCTACGGTCTCACAAGCAACCCAAGACGATGTGTTAGATGCAATCTCTGCTGCTCGAATTTCATTTGATAGTGGAGTATTTACTTCGTGGAGTTTTAAAGAACGTAGTGCACTTGTTGCAAAGATCGCCGACTTATTAGAACGTGATGCAGATCTTGTTGCACGCAAAGAAAGCGATGATACGGGCAAGCGATTTTTAGAGGCTCAGTACGACATTGCCGATGTCATTGCAACTTTCAGACATTTTGCAGCCCTGGGCGCCAAAGAGCATGAGCGAAACGTTGACGTTGGATTAGCCCATGTCACAAGTCGAATCGTGCATGAGCCATTAGGCGTTGCATCCTTGATTGGACCTTGGAACTATCCCTTGCTCCAAATAGCGTGGAAAGTTGCCCCAGCCTTAGTTGCAGGATGTTCTTTTATAGTTAAGCCCAGCGAACTAACGCCTCAGAGCGCAATTGCTTTAATGAAAATAATTGAAGAGGCCGGCACGCCTAAGGGAGTTGCTAATTTAATTCTTGGCCCAGGCTCTGTTGTTGGAACCCCGTTAATTAATGATCCGCGCGTTGACCTCGTCTCATTTACAGGTGGATTAACTACCGGACAGACCATCATGACTGCGGCCGCTAAAACGATTAAAAAGTTAGCTCTTGAGCTCGGTGGCAAAAATCCACACATCATCTTTGCCGATGCCGATATCGATGTAGCAATCGATAACGCTGTTACTGCAGCATTCCTACACTCAGGCCAAGTGTGTTCTGCCGGAACTCGTTTGCTTGTAGAGCGTTCAATTCATGATCGTGTAGTCACTGAAATTGTTCGACGCGCAGCTCAGATTCGCCTTGGTGGCCCTGATGATCTAACGGCCGAAACTGGTCCACTGATTAGTCAAAGCCATCTGCGCAGCGTTACCGAGTACGTTCAGAAAGGTATCGCCGAAGGTGCGACGCTTCTGGTTGGTGGAAAACGTAGCGACTTACCTGAGCATGCCAGTGGTTGGTATTTTCTTCCGACGGTGTTAGATCACTGCACAACCGATATGCGTTGCGTGCAAGACGAGTCCTTTGGTCCTGTCATGACGGTCGAGGTTTTTGATACTGAAGCAGAAGCAATTGCGTTGGGCAATGACACTGTATTTGGTCTATCAGGAGGTCTGTGGAGTAGCGATAGCGCTAAAGCCGCCCGCGTTGCTAGCGCTCTTCGCCATGGCACCATCTGGGTCAATGATTTTGGGCCATATCGCCCCGCCGCCGAATGGGGCGGATACAAACAATCGGGCATTGGCCGCGAATTAGGCGAGCATGGCTTGGGTGAGTACCTTGAAATCAAACACATTTGGACTAACAATTCACCTAGTCGATCTGGATGGTTTTCAGATCCCACATAAGGGGAGAGTCAATGAGTTCTGAAGCGCCAATGATCTCTGTGAAGAATCTTTGGAAAGTCTTTGGTTCAAACTCGCAAAAAGTAATAGGTACACCTTTAGCCGATTTAACTCGTGCCGAACTGCGTGCGCAGACTGGTAACACAATTGCCGTCCGCGATGTTTCCTTCGATGTAGCACCTGGTGAAGTCTTTGTTGTCATGGGTCTGTCTGGTTCAGGTAAATCAACTTTGGTCCGATGCATGACCCGCTTGATAGAACCTACCGCAGGATCGTTAACTTTCGAGGGTGAAGATATTTTGCAAGTTGATAATGCTCGTTTACGTGAGCTTCGCAAGACACGATTTTCAATGGTGTTTCAACACTTTGGTTTATTGCCTCATCGAAATGTCATAGATAACATTTCCTACTCTCTAGAAATTAATGGAGTTAAAAAGGCAGAGCGCCATGCACGGGCTAATGAAGTGATTGAACTCGTTGGCTTGCAAGGATATTCACATGCTTACCCTGAACAACTATCTGGTGGAATGCAACAGCGCGTTGGTTTAGCGCGCGCTTTAGCTGTTGACCCAGAAGTTCTCTTTCTGGATGAACCCTTTAGTGCGCTAGATCCACTTATCCGTCGCGACATGCAGCAAGAAGTCATTCGCCTGCATCACGAGCTCGGCAAGACTATGGTTTTTATTACGCATGATCTCTCTGAAGCAGTAAAAGTGGGCGATCGAATTGCAATTATGCGAGACGGTGCAATTGTCCAGATTGGAACTCCGGAGGATTTAGTTGCCCACCCAGCCGATGATTACGTCGCAAACTTTGTTCGAGATATTGCTAAGTCACACGTTCTCACTCTTCGCTACCTTGCGAGGCCAGCTAAGCCAGGAGAAGACACAAGCGGCCCCGAGCTTTCGGCCGACATGGTTATTAGGGATGCGTGCAGTTTAATTATTGATGAGCAACGTCCAATACGGGTCAGCGATAAAGGAAAAGCATTAGGAGTCGTTTCAAGTGATGATGTTTTGCGAATCATCTCTGGGGTCGCTTAATGCATATTAAAAAACCCTACCTACTTCTAGGTTCGGTTGCTATATGGATTCTGTTGGGACGGCTTTTGCACGGAAAAAACACTCTGCAAATAGATACATATGAAAACACTTCTTTCACGCGTTTTATCGGCGAAAAAGCTTTAGAGCTTCGTGGAAATAGAACTGAGAGCCCAGCTTTTATTTATTTCTTTAATCCCATTCGCGCTGTCATAGATGGCTTTGTTCAATTTATTAGAAATCTCATCGCTGTTCCTGCGCCAAACTCAGTCATTCCAGTAATCGGCTGGCTAGGCGTAGTTGCACTCATCGCGTTTGCAGTCTTTGCCACCAGTGCGTTACGAACAGCTCTGCTATCGGTCTCCCTACTTTTAGGGTGCGGCGTACTTGGTATGTGGCAATTCACGATGGATTCAATTGCAATGACATTAGCGGCGGTCCTGCTCTCATTATCAATTGGAATCCCACTTGGAATCTGGGCTGGTCTTTCCGATCGGGTATTAAAAATACTGACTCCATTTTTAGATTTAGCGCAAATATTGCCCACACTTGTTTATATGGCGCCCATCGCCCTCGTGTTTATGATTGGTGCGGCATCTGCAACGATTGCAACGATGATTTATGCCATTCCTATTTGTATTCGCATTACTTCACATGCAATCAGAAACCTCAACCAGTCACCCGTTGAAGCCTCAGAATCAATGGGTTCGACTCGAAAGCAAACTTTGACCAAAGTTCAGATACCGATGGCAAAACAGATGATCGTTCTTGGAATAAATCAAACAGTTATGGCCGCAGTCTCATTTGTCGTTGTCGCCGCTTTGATTGGTGCACCCGGGCTTGGCAAGCCTGTCATCGAAGCTCTCATTATTAGAAATGTTGGCCAAGGCTTTGTTGCCGGCTTTGCCGTGGTTTTTCTAGCGATTTTGATGGACCGAAGCACAAGTGCTGCAGCAAAGCGCCAAGAGTCATTTATTCCACCGACGCAAGCGCAGGTTAAGCGTAAGCGAATAACGTTAATAGTGTCGGCAGTTGCCGCGGTAACCTCTGTATTTTTATCGCGCACAATGCTGTGGGCCGCAGTGTGGCCTAAGGAGATTACGATTGCCCCGCAAGTAGAAAAAGTAACGAATAATGCCACAGCATGGGTACTAGATAACCTTTACATTTTTACGGTTGGATTTAAGGATTTAATTTCATACTCAATTCTTAATCCTTTAGAGACTCAACTATCGGCTTCACCTTGGTATGTAACGGTTGCGATGATTGTTGCACTTGCCCTCATCATTGCAGGACTGCGCACAGCGATTCTTGCATTTTGTTTAGCCATGGCAATCGTTCTCTCCGGTCTTTGGTATGAAGCCATGCTCACATTAACTCAGACTATTGTTGGTTGCTTACTCACAATGGTAATTGGAATTGCTTTAGGTATTTGGACAGGGCGAAGTGATCGTGCAGAAAAAACCTTGCGTCCCTTTTTAGATGCTGGCCAAACTCTTCCTGCATTTGTTTACTTAGTACCCATGCTTGGTTTATTTGGACCAACTAGATTCACAGCTATCGCGACCGGTATCGTGTATGCGATTCCAGTTGTTGTGAAGATTGTTTGTGAAGGTATCCGTGCGGTTCCACACTCACTAGTTGAAGCAGCCACGGCAGCAGGATCAACGACGCGCCAAATCATTACAAAAGTGCAGTTACCTGCAGCTAAGAAAACAATTCTGCTTGCGACTAATCAAGGTCTTATATATGTGCTAGCTGTCGTTGTAATTGGAGGCTTTGTAGGTGCGGGTGGCCTTGGCTACTTGGTCATCGTCGGCAACTCAAAGCCCGAGCTGCAAGGAAAGGGGCTCATCGCCGGAGCGGCGATTTTGCTGCTTGGCGTTATTTTCGACCGAATTATGCAAGCCGGGGCTAAGCGTTCCGGATAAAAAAGCGAATTAGCCCCTACAAGTACTAGTTTTAGCGCGATTGCCGCTCTAGGCTAAGCCAAAACTTACACTCTTTAGGAGGGTTAATGAAGTCATTATTCGGTCGCCGTTCGGCAGTCGTTACAGTCGTGATTGCAGCAGCACTGATTCTTTCAGGTTGCAGCAAGAGCGTTAATGATTCTGCAGGCGGAGCATCAGGAGATTGCGGCTCTTACGCAATTGCCATGCACGCATGGGGTGGTTACACAGCATCAGCAACAGTAGTTGCTGAAATTGCTAAGAAAGAATTAGGTTGCACAATCACTCAGACAACTCTGGATGAGGGTCCAACTACTTATGATGCAATGGAAGCCGGCACGATCGACGTAGTTATCGAAGATTGGGGCGGCGGACGCTGGAAAGAATGGGTTGATCGCGGCGCAGTCGTTGAAGCAGGAGAAAACGGCAACGTTGGATTAATCGGTATGTATGTCGCACCATGGATGGCTGCAAAGTATCCAGACATTACAGACTCAAAGAATCTAAATAAGTATGCAGATTTATTTAAGACTGCAGACTCAGGTGGCAAGGGTGCTTGGTTTGAAGGCCCAGCTGGCTATACAACAATCGGTGAAAAAATGGTTTCAGCCAATAAATTGAACTTCAAAGTTATCTTCTCAGGTTCCGAGGCTGCGTTAGTCGATGGCTTTACAAAAGCTGAAGCTAATAAGACCGCATTCATTGGTTATGCATGGCAACCATGGACTCTCTTTGCAAAGATTCCTAACCTTGAAAGCGGACACGTTCACTTTCCAGCAAATGACTGGACTGATCCTGCAAAGGCAAGTGGTCTCACCGACTATCCATCATCGCCTCTTATTAAGTTAATTTCTAAGAAGCTCAATGATGCAAATGATCCATTCACTTCACTTGTTAAGAACTTCAAGTGGACAAATGATGATCAAAACGGTGTAGCTGCCGATCTTGAAGGCGGAATGACTGCAGCAGAGGCGGCCCAGAAATGGATCGATGCTCATGCAGATATCGTGAAGTCATGGCTCGGTAAGTAATAAATAATCTATAGAGCAAGGCCTCTACTCGGTGAGAAATCATCGGGTAGGGGCCTTGTTTTATTAGTACAGTTGTCCATATGAGCGTGCAGTATGACTACATCATCGTTGGCGGTGGCTCTGCCGGCTCAGCCCTAGCTAACCGCTTGAGTGAGGATCCTAACCATAAGGTCTTGGTCCTAGAAGCTGGTCGGCGTGACTATAAGTGGGATGTATTTATTCATATGCCGGCAGCGTTGGCTTTTCCAATTGGCAATAAACACTACGACTGGATGTATGAGTCTGAGCCCGAACCATTCATGAATAACCGCCGCGTTTATCATGCGCGTGGAAAAGTTTTAGGTGGCTCATCATCTATTAATGGACAAATTTGGCAACGTGGCAATCCGTTGGACTATGAACGCTGGTCCCGTGATGCCGGAATGAGTGACTGGGATTACGCGCACTGTCTTCCTTATTTCAAGAAGATGGAAAACTGTTTAGCTGATCGAAGCAATACTTTTCGTGGCACAAGCGGCCCGCTTAAATTAGAACGCGGTCCGGTTAAAGGTCCACTCTTTGCCGCCTTCTTTAAAGCAACCGAGCAAGCTGGATATCCACGTACCGATGATGTTAATGGTTATCGTCAAGAGGGATTCTCAGCCTTTGATCGAAATGTTTATAGAGGTCGACGTTTAAGTGCGGCGCGCGCTTATCTCTATCCAGTAATGAAACGAGCGAACTTGACGATTAAGTTACGTGCACATGTAACTAAAGTTTTATTTGAGGGCACAACTGCAAGCGGTGTAGAAGTAGTGATTAAAGGTAAGAAGCATGTTTTTACCTCGCGGGAAGTCATTTTGTGTGGAGGAGCAATCAATACCCCTCAAATACTGCAACTCTCAGGTATTGGAAATGAAAAAGATTTAGCACCACTAGGTATCAAGATGATTCACCATTTACCGGGAGTCGGGGCTAACTTACAAGATCACCTTGAAGTCTATGTTCAGTACAAATGTAAGTTGCCAGTAACCCAACAACCCATTACTCAGTTTTGGCGCCGCCCATTTATCGGCGCAGCATGGCTCTTCTTTCGCAAAGGGCCAGGTGCAACAAATCAATTTGAGGCAGGGGGCTTTACGCGCAGCAATAATGATGTTGCCTACCCCAACTTAATGTTCCACTTTCTGCCGCTAGCAATTCGTTATGACGGCACGGGAGATACACGCGGACATGGCTATCAAGTCCACGTAGGTCCTATGTATTCAGATGCACGTGGTTGGCTCAAAATTAAGAGCGGTGATCCATTGGAAAAGCCTGCGATTCAGTTCAATTACTTGTCCACAGACCAAGATCGTCGTGAATGGGTTGAGGCCGTTAAGACTGCGCGAAATATTCTGACTCAGCCTGCCATGAATGATTTCAACGCAGGGGAGTCATCTCCTGGTGCATCGGTTGCAACCGATGCTGAGATATTGGAGTGGGTTCGCAAAGATGCTGAGACCGCTTTGCATCCCTCATGTACCGCCAAGATGGGTACCGATGAGATGTCGGTTGTAGATCCACAGACCATGAAAGTTCATGGAGTAAACGGTTTGCGCGTATGTGATGCATCAGTATTTCCCTATGTGACCAACGGCAATATTTATGCGCCGGTCATGATGGTGGCAGAAAAAGCTGCGGATTTAATTTTAGGAAGAGTACCCCTGCCTGCAGAAAGTATCGAGTTCTATCGCCATGCCAAGTAACGAACTAGCACCGTCGGCAATTGCAAAAGTAAAAGTACAAAAAACCGATTCGGATACATCGACATCGGACTCAGTAGTTGTAGAAGAACCACTCGAGATTCGTATTAAACGAGGTGGGAAAGATGAGCAACTTGGAATAACGATGCGTACCCCTGGAAATGATTTAGAGCTAGCTACAGGATTTTTGTGGGGTGAAGGTTTTCTTAAAACACCTAGTGAATTAATTGAGGTCAAGGTGTGCGGAGATAGAGAACTCTCTGCTCGCCAACGTGCCAACGTAGTTATTGCCGAAGTAACTGAAAGCTCTTCAGAGTCCGTGCGAATTTTAGAGCGCCGATTTACAATAACTGCAGCTTGCGGCGTGTGCGGATCTACCAACATTGCTGATTTACATAAGCGTGGAGTAACTAAGGTTTCACACACCACACATACGGTTCAAGAACTTGCCGCGATGGTTGCCTTGCTAGATGGCCGCCAACGTATCTTTGAGAAGACCGGCGGTCTTCACGCAGCGGCTCTGGTTAATCCCGAAGGTGTCGCAGTGTGGGTTCGCGAAGATGTTGGCCGCCATAATGCAGTCGATAAAGTAATTGGGGCAGGGCTTATGGCTGGCTCAATTCCAATGGCTAACTGGACGTTGTTAGTCTCAGGCCGCATTGGCTATGAACTAGTACAGAAAGCTATCTGCGCAGGAGTTTCAGCCATCGTTGGGGTAAGCGCACCATCATCACTAGCTGTTGATTTAGCCTCCGAGTTTGGTTTAACTCTCTTAGCCTTTGCGCGCGGTGGCGTAGCAAAGCATTACCTACCAAACCTTGGCATGTCCGAAAGCCAGGTATGAGATGAGCGCATTTAATTATCCACTTGATCCACTGAGTCATGCCGAACAAGAGTTAATCGTTGCGCATGCGCGCGCGGTATGGAAACTTGAAGAACATCACTTATTTTCAATGCTTCAACTACACGAACCAACTAAAGCGCAGTTAGCTTCGGGAACAAAGCTCGATCGCACTGCACGTGTAACTATTTGGGATCGCAAAAAAGGGATTGTCACTGAAGGTTTAATCACTACAGATGGTGTCGCTAAAGAGTATAAAGAGATCCCTGGGGCTAAATCGCCAGTCAGTGTTATTGAATCTGCGATTGCCCTTGCAGTAGTTCAAAAAGATAAGTCAGTTATTGAGGCACTTGCTCGTCGCGGTATTAACGACATAAGCACTGTGCATATGGAGACGTGGCCAATCGGAGCTCAGATACCTAAACATTTAGATGATGGCCGCCGACTTATCTGGACACCGATGTGGCATCAACCAACACCGGATGCAAACTTTTACGCACACCCCATTAATGGCCTGCATGCAATTGTTGATATCGACGCCGAAGAAGTTGTAGGCCTTGAGGACAATGCTGATGTTCCTATTCCACAGACCCCGGGGCCTTATCGAGAATCTCAGACTGGTGCGAATATAAAACTCAAAGAGTTAATGATTCATCAGCCTGACGGTGCTTCCTTTGAAGTTAAGGGCTGGAATATTAAATGGGAACGATGGTCATTTCGTATCGGTTTTGACCAGCGAGAAGGCTTAGTCATTCATGACGTACATTTCAACGATGAGGGCACTGCGCGAAAGATCGCACATCGCTTATCAATCGCTGAGTTAGTTATTCCTTACGGTGATCCAGCACAAGGGGCATATCGCAAAAACGCCTTCGATACAGGCGAATTCGGCTTGGGTAACTTCACGAATTCACTGACATTAGGCTGTGATTGCCTAGGTGAGATTGTTTATCTCGATGTAGCCGTTACTGAAGGCGATGGCCGAGTCAGAACAATTAAGAATGCAATCTGTATGCATGAAGAAGACTTTGGAATTCTGTGGAAGCACGTTGATGTAGATGGGCATACCGAAGTTCGTCGTGGCCGTAGATTTGTGGCTTCATCAATTGTTACGGTCAATAACTATGAATATGGATATTTCTGGTACTTCTACCAAGATGGCTCCATTGAATTTGAAGCTAAGTTAACTGGAATTGTTCTCACCTTGGCCGATACGCCAGGTAAAACCCATCCATCTGCAACTGAGATAGAGCCTGGTCTGTGGGCGCCCTATCACCAACATATTTTGTGCGCACGTATGGATATGGATATCGATGGCAGTAATAACAGTGTTGTTGAAGTCGAGTCATTTGCCCATCCAATTGGTGAGAAGAATCCTTACGGGGGAGCATATGAAACTCGTGAAACTATATTAACTAGTGAGAAAAAAGCTCAACGTTTAATCGATCCAATGAAGAGTCGATTCTGGAAGATTATTAATCCACAACGTAAGAATCACGTAGGCCATAGCGTGGGTTACAAATTAATTCCAGGACATACTACTTTTCCTTTAGCCCATGAAGAGTCAGTTCTTGGTAAGCGCGCAGGATTTATGTACAAGCACCTATGGGTTACGCCTAATACTGAAAGCGAGCGTTACCCAGCAGGTGATTATCCATTCCAGCATAAAGGCGGTGCTGGTCTGCCAGAATGGACTCAGGGCGATCGCTCAACTGAAAATACTGATCTAGTGCTTTGGCATGTCTTTGGAACTAATCACATTCCTCGCACGGAAGATTGGCCAGTCATGCCAGTTGAGCGCACGGGCTTTCATTTAAAGCCTTCAGGATTTTTCAGACGCAGTCCGGCTATGGATGTTGCAGCATCAGAGACGGTAGAGAGCAGTTGCGATTGTTAAAAGTACGGGCATATTTAAAGGCCGCGCACTTTGGCCCGACAATGCTAATTACTGCAATCTCCTTTTTTCTAGCGCTCCGCCTATGGTGGGAAGGCCCAGCATATGTAATCGCATTCACTGTTTTCTTAGGCCAGCTCTTAATTGGCTGGAGCAACGATATTTATGATTATCAGGATGACTTAAAACATAATCGCACTAATAAGCCCTTGGTTGCCGGCAGTATTTCAGTGCAGAAACTTCGTACAGCGACATTTATTCTCTTACCCATAGCAGTAATTGCTAATCTAATTGGACCTCTTGGCCTACAAGGCGGAGCAGTGTATTTACTTGGAGTTGGTTGCGGGATCGCCTACAACTTCTACTTTAAGTTTTCACCATTATCGCCACTACCTTATGCAGTTGCGTGCGCAGCACTTCCCGCATCAATTTTCTATGCAACAGATCGCACGCCACAATTGTCGGTGTTAGCTATTGGATCATTGCTCGGGGTGGCCTTTCACTTTGCAAATGTCTTGAAAGATTTAAGTCAAGATCGAGAAAGCAATATAGAAGGAATGCCCCAGCGAGTTGGCAAGAAGTGGGCATCAATCATTGCTTTAGTTCTAATAATCATCTCTGTATTAGTTTTTAATAAAGAACAAGTTAGTCAAAGCTTAACTTCACTTGAAGGAGTAGATACCGAACTGTCATCGATCTTCACTGTTGGCGGAGATCGCCCTACTTTTGTAACCTTGCCGGCAGGGTATTCACCCGATAGGCCGGCCCCACTTTTAATTGATCTACATGGCTATATGAGCACAAGTTTGGCTCATCAGCGATTTGCCATGATGGATTCGGCGGCACAAAAGCGGGGAGTAATCTATGTTGCTCCCGATGGTCTGAGAGATTCGCAGGGCTATCAATTCTGGAATGCATCTAAGGCCTGCTGTAATTTCAATAATAATCCCGTTAATGACGCAGCTTTTATTCAATCACTCGTTGATGAAATATCTAGCAAAGTGGCGGTTGACCCTAAACGTATCTATGTGTTCGGCCATTCCAACGGGCACTTCATGACGTATAAATTTGCTTGTACATATCCTCAGACGGTTGCTGCCATCGCAGGACTTGCGGGTGCAATGGATGTTGATCCTCAATCCTGTGCCGCTGGATCGCCAGTAAGCGTCTTACATATCCATGGAACCAACGATGAAGTAATCACTTATACGGGTGGCTCAATCTTTTCTAACTTCTATACAAGTTCCAAACAGAGTGTTCAACGCTGGGAAGTAATTGATAAGTGTTCAACCACTGCAGAAACAGGTAAGGCATTTGATTTAGTAGCAAATCTTGAAGGATCAGAGACGATTCCTCTGATTTATTCCTGTCCTCAGTCAAGCGTTGAGTTATGGACAATAAATGGGGGAGCCCATGGGCCGGCGTTAGATTCAAGTTTTGGCTTTAAGGTAATGGATTGGTTGCTTGCCCACCCTAAGAAGTAACGGTCAACTGAATTTCAAATACATCGTTTCCATGTGTTACATGCAGGGTAGTAGTACCTACTTTTAGAGGTTTCACTGCTGGGTTAGTCGTATAACTACCTTGATCACCGCCAGGTATAAATTCGGCGATATCCATATCTCTCACAATGACGCTCCACTTGTCGGGATCGGCGACGGTGAAGACAACAGAGTTACCAAGTTTTACCGATACTTGGGCAGTAGTTGCTGGGTCGATCATTACAGGTGGCAAAGCTTGAGAAGTTTTACCACTTGCAGTGACTGACTTAAGAGACTTTGCGACCGTTAATAACTGCGCATATGTAAACCCACCGATAGCCTGTACCTGAATCTCCGTACGTTTCAAGTTCTTAGCCGCTTTATTAGTAAAGATTAAGTAGCCACCAACGCGAGCAATATCTGCAGTAGCGCATTTTTTGAACGCTGCTGCATTCATGGGGTCGCAATACACATACAGTTTTGCGCTCACGCCGTTAATTGGCAGTGTTTTTAGGTACTTAGACAAACCGGGGTCAGAGCATTTAACCCCAGCCATGGTTTGCATAATCTCTAAATAACGTTTCGTGCCACCATATTTTGCATAAATCCACTGCTCACTGCCCATTCCGCACGAGATCATTTGAAATTTATTTAGGCCTAAACCCAGGGTATTGCTTGGCTTGTAGACCGTATACGTGAGTCCAGTCTGAGCATCAGAGAATTTATCACCCGAGCCCATTGCGATTGCCGTCAACGGAGAAAGAAATAGTGCACAGAGGGCTGCAGCAATGGCTTTTCTCATTCCCTCATCATAACTGAGCCGCACAGATAGGTAGACTTCATACATCATGGGCGCAATCAAGGGTGGGTTTAAAAGGGTGATCACGCTCTTTTCTGCCCGCCGAGCATGGGTCCGACAAATTGCAGTGGCCGGCTTAGCTGGAGCTACAGCTTGGGAAGTTGGTAATTTACTTGTAATCAAAGGCGGCATAGTTGCAGCAATTGTTTGCACACTCAGTATTCGAATCTCATTACACAAGTCATTGCGCGAAGGCTTTGGTCAAATTGTGGGTACTGCCATTGGCGCAACGGTCGCCCTGACTGCGGTAACGTTATTTGATTTTGGATTTATTTCGGTTGGCATCACGATTATTATGTGCGCAGTTGTAGCACGGGCTCTGCATTTGGGCGAAGTGGCATCTATCAATGTTCCGGTAACAGCATTAATTGTTATTGGTCCGGGGCTATCTGAGAGCACGGCATTACGAAGATTGTCGTCAACACTTATAGGTGCAGGAGTCGCAATCTTCTTCTCATATTTTTCTCACCACAAAACGCCAGTTGGTCGCTCACTTGATCAGATTAAAAGAGTGAGCGTTAAGGCTGCGGCATTGCTTGCAACAATGTCTGAAGGTGTTGCCACGGGGTATACGCAAAAAGAAGCTGGAAACTGGCTAGCTAAGGCACGACTTCTTAATGAGGAAATTCCAATTATCCGTGCGCAATCTGTTGAAGCCCGTGGACATGCGCGCTGGTTTCCAACGGCTCGAAAAGATGAGGCCGAAGAGATTTACATACAAGGTATTGCACTAGAACATACAGTTGTAGAAATTCGAACAATCGCGCGAACGTTATTTGATTCAGCAGTTAGCGGAGGAATTGCCGATTCCACACAAAAAGCAATCGCCGTTGCCTTATCTGCAGCTAGCTATGCAATCTCATCTAAGTTTGAAGTCGTTGGTCCAAGTTCGGATGATTCGCATCAAAGCGCTACTACTGATGCGCGTGAGGCCAGCTCGGCATTAGCTGAAACTTTAATGGGCGATGCTAAAGATGCCGATCAAACACAAATTGTGCGCGGGATTTCGATGGCGGCAAATATCGAACTTATCGCTGATTCGCTAGATCAGAATTCACCGGCTTTGCGTGAAGTAATGACACCTGATGAACCGGCTGAGGCTAAGGTCTTACGCATCTCGGTGCGTGCACAGATTCAGCAGATAGCCGAAAGAATCAAAGTAGGTGTCCAAAAAATATTTAGAAAATAAAGCAATATACCTAGGCTAACCTTGGCCCATGGATTTCGCACGCTCAGCCTTTGATTCGATCGCCGATTTACGTGCAGGCTCTGTTACTGCTGCAACGCTAGCTGACTTAGCACTCGATCGTATTGAAGAGATTGATGCAACCGGATATGAACTGAACTCAGTTCTGGCCCTTGCACCCAAACTTGCTGCAGCAGATTTTGATTCAGCGTCACCACTTGCGGGCCTACCAATTTTAATTAAAGATAACATCGAAGCCCTTGGCCTTCCCGGAACCGCTGGATCCACTGCACTTCTTGATCACCCGGTCACCGCAGATAGCCAACTTGTAAAACGTCTTCGCGCAGCTGGCGCAAATATTATTGGCGCAACAAATCTTTCGGAGTGGGCAAATATACGTTCGACATCATCAACAAGTGGATGGTCAGCCGTTGGAGGATTAACCGCAAATCCTTGGATTCACGCACATAGTGCAGGTGGTTCATCGTCGGGTTCTGGTGCTGCAGTAGCTGCAGGTCTTATCACTCTTGCCGTCGGTACTGAAACCGATGGATCAATTATCTGTCCAGCATCACTGAATGGTTGTGTAGGAATTAAACCCACAGTGGGAAGTGTTCCGACGCAAGGTATTGTTCCTATTAGCGCCAATCAAGACTCACCTGGACCAATGGCTAGATCAGTTAAAGATGCGGCGTTGTTATTAGAAATCATGAGCGCAACAACTGGTTTAGTAGAGGCAACGTCAGACACACGTACATTGCGAATCGGTGTTGTTCGGTCATGGCTTACTGGCCATGGTGCAACTGATGCATTATTTGATGCAGCACTTACAAAGATTGCAAAAGCAGGCGCCACGCTTGTAGAAATAAAGCTAAAAGCTCCCGATGACAATACCGGCACTGATGAATATGAAGTCTTATTGCATGAGCTATTCGATGATATGGGTGGCTATTTGGCAGTACGCGCGGATACATCCCTTAAGTCACTCGCTGATGTGGTTTCTTACAATTTCGCCCATAAAGATAATGAGATGAAGTACTTTGCCCAAGAGCTATTCGATAAGGCGCTAACTTTGGGTGGACGCAACAGCGCCTATCAAAGCAAGCGTGCACGCAATCTGACGTGGGCACAAAATACTTTAGCTAAAGGTATCTCCGATGTTGATGTCTTGATTGGTGCTACATATTCACCAGCGTGGCTTAGCACTTTGGGTAAGGGCGATGCCTACGGTGATAACAGTTGGATCACAATGGCACCAGCAATTAGCGGTGCACCTATTGGCACAGTTCCTATGGGAATCGTAGATGGCTTGCCGGTTGGATTGGGCGTAGTTGCACGATCAGGTGATGAGTTGCGATTAGTCACGGCACTTGCACACATTGAACGCGCACTAGATCTCGGCGTACTTCAACCTACATTTAAAAAGTAATCGCACCGCACTCAAACTTTATTTCACTGAATACAAAAGCCCCACAGAGATTATTCTGCGGGGCTTTTGTCTGTAACTCTTGGAATTGCCAGCCTTCTGACTGAAGTAAATAAAGAATATCAGTGGAAAAGTAATCCACAGGCACGAGTAACACGATGAGTTCTATATCAACGTTTTCATATCTTTACCCCGTGTACCGCTGTAGCTCAGCGGATAGAGCAACCTTTTGACTGAAGGGATGGTCGTGGGTTCGATCCCCGCCAGCGGTGCACACCATAAGTAGCCCTTCAGTTAGTCGCGTGGGGCTACTTTTATTGTGTCGTCATTTTTCGTCCCTGATGCACACAAATCCTCGAGTTAGCCATAAACTGCTTGAATCATCTAAGGAGATACGATGAAATATAGCCAGGCAGATATTGAGAAGGCGCGTCGGGATTTCGCGCTCACACTTAAGCCGTGGGTAGTTGGTGCACCCCAAGGCACAATGACTGAAGGCAGAGATTGGTACTCGATGCTGGTTGGCTTGCCATTTGAGGCATTCAACATGGTCTGGATTGCAAGTCTGAGTAAAGATTCTCTGGATGCCGCCCTTGCAGATATTGAGCACCGCAATATTGCAGCCCACGTGCGTATATCGGGTGCAGGTCTCGTACATGGCAAGCAGTTACTAACTCGCGGCTACACCTTGGGCGAAGGCAATGCTCTCATGGCTTGGCATCCCGATAAAAATAGTGAAGCTTTCACACTTCGCGCTGGATTAGATGTTCGTCGCATTACTAATGATGCAGAACTTGCCCCGATGCTTGAGATATTCCAAAGCACATTTGGAATAGATGATGTAAGTATAAAGTATTTCCGCGAATTCTTTAGCAATTGGAAGCTTGATCATTTCTTATGGGGCTTATTCGATGCTGATGTCATGGTCTCTATTGTGACAAGCACAGTCTTTGAAAATAACGTTGGAATTTATAGTATGGCCACTCCAGCAACTGCGCAGAAAAAGGGCTACGGGGCCGAGCTTTTACAATATGTTCAGCAGTTTCATGCTCGGGCCGGACAAGATACTGGCCTTCTTTTTGCAACGGCCGCTGGAAAATTTCTCTATGACAAATTGGGCTGGGATACATTGGAATACACCCAGTACTACTCAAGGAAGCTCGTTTAAACCCCCACTTCAAGCTCCTCGTGCAGTATTGTCAAACAATGAATCTCTTGACATTATCTGATGGTCGCAGCCTAGAGTTTGAAGACAATGGCGTTAAGAGCGATAAGGCGATTCTCTTTCTCCATGGAACCCCTGGCTCATGTAAAACGTGGTCAGCATGGCTTCCCATGGTTACTGGATGTTTAGCAATAGCTGCAAGTCGCGCAGGCTATGGATTATCAGATCGCCACGTGGGTCGCACAGTCGCTGCTGATTTAGCTGATCAGCAAGCACTCCTTGATCATTTTGGCGTCAAGGAATTTGTTGCAATCGGATGGTCCGGAGGTGGTCCACATTCGATCAACATGACACGTGAGCCTCGTTGCAATGCAGCTATTACCTTGGCTGGTGTCGCCGAATGGGGCCATGATGATTTAGATTTCCTAGCCGACATGGGAGCTGAAAACGAAGATGAATTCGGCGTAGCCCTTGAAGGTGAAGCAGCGCTACAAGCCTGGATGATTAAGAATGCAACTGGATTTAAAACAATTACTGGTCCAGATCTAATCCAAGCCTTTGGTGGATTAATTGGAGATGCCGATAAGGCAGCCCTTACTCCGGAGGCGGCAGTCGATGCTGCAGCTAGTTTCAGACATGCAGTAGTAAATAGTTTTGATGGCTGGGTTGATGATGATTTAGCGTTCGTGCAGAAATTCGGTATTGATTTAAGCGCAATCACTAAACCTGTCTTAATATGGCAAGGCGATGATGATTTTATGGTTCCAAAAGCTCACAGTAATTGGCTGGTTAAACATATCCCGACTGCAACATTGAACTTCGTGCCCGGGCATGGACATATCTCTTTAACAACCGCCTATCGCCCTCAAATTATTAAACAGGCAATGGAGTTGTTACAGGGATAAAGGCCCCAAGAGACTAAGACTTAGTAGCAATTTATCTGACTTTCAGCGCCTCGGCTCTTCGGGGTTTATATGGGCCAGTTGAGAGGGTTAGAGCATTGCGGGCGGAGCTCCGCTGAGAAAACTGAAAATTCATGCATGTATCGTTACCAACTTGTTATGGGAATCCTGGATTATGGGTATTGCCAAGGCGCAGGGGGCTCCCTATAATTTGAACGTTCAAATTACATGACAATAAGGGGGAAGTATGAAAAAGGCTCCAATAGGGGTGTCGTTATTGGCACTTGCTTTAACTGTTTCACTCGTGCCGCAAGCAACTGCTGCCGAAACTGTCACCACAATCTCTGTTTCTACGTGGGGTTCATCCCCATCGGAGACTTCAGCACTAAAAGATGCTGTAGCGACCTTTGAATCAAGAAATCCAACCATCAAGGTGGATCTCATTGTCGATAACGATCACGGCGCACAGATGGCTGCTCGTTTTGCATCTAAGACACCTAATGATGTCTTTTATCTTGATGCTGGCGTGGCCCAAGACTGGGCTGCTCAGGGAGTTCTTCTTGATCTTACTCCTTCAATCACAGCAAATAAATTTAACTTGGCTGCATTCAATGCCAGCTATTTGAAACCATTCCAAAGCGGTAGCAAGTTATTTGGTTTACCTAAAGATGCTAATCCATTAGTTCTTGAAGGCAACAAGGCACTTATGGCCAAAGCTGGTATCAAAGCTTTGCCAAAGACAGTTGCGCAATTTGCAGTTCAGGCAAAAGCACTTATGGCTAAAGGTGTGACTCCAATGTGCGTTGATGCTGACATCAATCGTCTTGGTGCATATTTCGTAGCATTCGGCGGCGGCTTAGCTAGCGCTTCAAATGCCTCTTTACTTTCATCAGCTGGTTCCAAAGCTGGGCTTGAATGGGCGATGACTAATTATAAGACTGGTGTGTTTAAGACTCCAGCGCAGCTTTCAGCCGGTTGGGCTGGAGAAGCATTTGGAAAAGCAAAGTGCGCATACACAATGGAAGGTGCTTGGGTCGATCCATATCTCAAAGATTCTTTCCCTGATGTTTATGATCAGTTGATTAAGGGAGCCCTACCTACTTCAAAGCAAGCTGGATCACTAGCCTTCACTGCAGCATATGCAATCGGTAAGGATTCACCGCATCCAAAAGAAGCATGGACTTTCATTGAATACATGACAGGTGCTCGCGGAATGACTGTCTGGACTTCATTTGGTGTTGCAATTCCATCTCGTTCAGATGTTGCAACTCCACTTGGTTATGAAGTCAATGGAACTGTGGCAAAGCTTGCAACGACAGTTACAACTCCAGCATTTAAGGGTTGGGGCGATGTAGTTGGTGCATTCAATAATGAAGCTAAGAAGCAGATACAGGACAAGAACTTCAATGTTAAAAAAGCAGTAGCAGCTATTATTGCCGCCGCAGAAGCCGCTTGGCCAAAGGGATAATCCACATAGACAAGCCTTGATTCAGGTACCTAAATCGCCTGAATCAGGGCAAATCTAGACAAGAGTAAGAGTTGATTCCGCTAAGGAGTTGGAATCAACTCTTACTCTTAGCCTTTGTGCCATCATTATAAATGACCAAGAGAAGGGAAGGTTATGACATCAACTAGTCACAGAACCTCCCGACTCGGTCGAAAAAGATCAGAGTCTTTGGTGGCCTATGGTTTCATTTCAATTCCTATGGCGCTTTTTCTTTTTCTAAGCGTGGGTATCTTTATTTATGCAGTCTATATCTCAACATTCGACTGGGGCATTATGGGTCCTACCAAGAATATAGGACTTGATAATTACCGCAAAGCTTTTTCTGATCCAATATTCTTAAAGGCAATAAGAAACTCAGTAAAATATGCGCTGCTAGTGGTTCCAATTCAAAGTGCGATAGGACTGTATCTTGCATTGCTGGTCAATTCGAAGATTAAGGGAAGTAAGTTTTTTCGTTCAGCTTTCTACTTTCCTTCAATAGCAAGTAGCGCAGCAATCACTACACTCTTTATTTTTCTTATGGCACCGGATGGTGTATTCAATGGGGTTTTAAGATTCTTTGGGGTAGATACACCTAATCTTTTTAATCAAGGTGCTTGGCTATCCGACTCGAGGACTGCGCTGTACTCCATTATTGGTTTGAATGCGTGGACAACCAGCGGAACAATGATGCTTTTCTATCTTGCTAATTTACAAACGGTTGATTCTCAATTTGCTGAAGCAGCAGTTATGGATGGTGCCACCAGGAGACAGGTCTTTTGGCACATCACAATGCCGCTGTTAAAGCCTGCCCATCTTTTTGTGGTTGCAACCGGAATGATTGGTGCCTTGCAACTATATGATCAAGCAATTTTGGCGGGTGGCGCTGATGGCAGCCCTGACTATTCTTTGATGACCGTAGTTCTCTATATTTACAATGCCTGCTTTAGAAAATTTGAGTTTGGATATGCAAGCGCTATAGGTGTGATTCTCTTTGTAATCATCTTTTCTCTTACCGTTCTTCAGAAGTCATTTTTCGGTTCTGCAGCGTGGAAAGGAGATAATTGATGAGTAAAGTGCGCAAATACAGCTTCTATTCCGTGTTAATTTTCTATTCAATCTTGACCATTGTTCCTTTTCTCTGGTCTCTCAGTACATCTTTTAAACCTTCAGATGAGGTTTATCAGAGCAACTTAATACCCGATCAACCGACGATGAAGGCGTATGCGACCGTATTTGGCAAAATTCAACCAAATTTTCAAACGCTTTTTGCGAATTCTCTCTTTATAGCCTGCGGTGTCGTGATACTTCACTTGATTTTTGCTGCATTAGCCGGATATGCCTTTGCTCGCCTTAGGTTCCCAGGTCGCGATGTTCTATTTTTTGTCGTTCTAGGCTGCATGATGATTCCCGATCAACTGCGCCTAGTTCCGATGTACCAATTGCTTGTAAAAATGGGGCTTATAAATACCGGTCCAAGTAATTATTTAGCCATCTTTCTCATCAAAGCTATCAGTGCCGCCGATGTTTTTCTTATGCGCCAATATTTCCTGACCATGCCCAAGGAGATGGAAGATGCGGCAAAGATAGATGGAGCAGGACCGTTCCAGCTTTTCACGCGAGTGATGTTGCCTAATGCTGCTCCAGTTTTGGCAACGGTAGCAATTTTAACTTTTCAGGGAACCTGGAATGACTTGTTCTGGCCTTCCATTGTTTTGCAAAGTCCATCCCATTGGACACTCCCATTTGGAATTCTGCAGTTTAAAGGCCAATTCTCAACTGACTGGCCACCCATAATGGCACTGGTTGTTCTCTCCACCGTTCCCATTCTTGCCCTGTACACATTTGGTCAGCGTTACATCATCAATGTCCAACTTGCATCCTCGGCAAAGGGTTGAGCATGAAAACTATTAAAACCCGCAAAGTATCGACGGTATCTCGTCCAGCGCTAGGCCTGGTGTGGGATTTACATGTTAGAGCGATGCCTACCGCAATGATCTGGGCTATTTCGCTGATGTTTATTTTTCAAAGTCCTAGCCTGCTCATTAAGCTCATCTGTTCGATCATATGTTCGGTAATTTCATTGATTAATACGGCGATAGTCAAGTTTTTGACCCCTAGTGTCACGCTACGGAAGCTAGTAAAAACATCGGAGTTTCAAAGGATCCTGTTACTTAACATTTTGTTAGGAATCTTGTTTGTTATTGCCCTCAATAATGCGCTTAATATGATTCCGACGCCAATATGGCTATCACTTGTTATTAAGTCAATCGTTCCCTCACTCTTGATCTTATGGATGGGAATGATGATTATTTTTAATCCAATATTCATTGT
>Ga0194061_1000641_pt1 | contig 21107 bp, 22 predicted proteins | sample SepL2221m_MetaG_FD_163423 | JGI IMG/M metagenome (GOLD analysis project Ga0194061, IMG submission 163423) | Anoxic zone freshwater microbial communities from boreal shield lake in IISD Experimental Lakes Area, Ontario, Canada - Sep2016-L224-21m | ecosystem: Environmental > Aquatic > Freshwater >... | reverse complement strand
TGCGACGATATCTTGAATTGTTAGTAGGCCTTGCTTAAGTTCCATATCAAGACCGAGCTTCTTGTTCACCTTAAAGCGACCAACCTTGGCCAAGTCGTAACGCTTTGGGTTGAAGTACAAGTTCTCGATCAGTGTCTGTGCGGCTTCCTTGGTAGGTGGCTCGCCAGGACGAAGCTTGCGATAAATATCGAGCAACGCTTCATCTTGAGTCTTAACGTTATCTTTTTCGAGAGTTGCACGAATTGATTCAAACTCGCCGAACTCTTCAAGGATTTGTTCTTCGCTCCAGCCAAGTGCCTTCAAGAAGACAGTGACTGACTGCTTGCGCTTGCGGTCGATACGAACACCAACCAGATCCTTCTTATCTACTTCAAATTCCAACCAAGCGCCACGGCCAGGAATGATCTTTGAAGTGAAGACATCTTTATCTGAAGTCTTTTCAATGTTGCGTTCGAAATACACACCAGGTGAGCGAACCAACTGAGAAACAACGACACGCTCGGTGCCGTTGATCACGAAGGTTCCGCGCTTTGTCATCACAGGGAAATCGCCCATAAAGACGGTCTGTGACTTAATTTCACCAGTGATGTTGTTAGTGAATTCTGCGGTGACGAAGAGTGGTTGCGAATAAGTCATATCTCGCTCTTTGCAATCTTCGATTGAATATTTAGGTGGCTCAAAACGGTGATCTCTAAATGAGAGGCTCATCGTTCCTTGGAAATCTTCGATTGGTGAAATCTCTTCAAAGATTTCTTCCAATCCAGATTGCTGAGGAAGCTCGCCACGGCTGGTGGCGGCGGCTTGCGCTAAGCGCTCGCGCCAGACGTCGTTACCCAACAACCAGTCAACACTCTCAATTTGGAGTGCGAGTAGGTTAGGAACTTCGAGAGGTTCGCGAATCTTTGCGAAAGAAATACGGCGTGGGGCAACAGATTTGGTTTTTGACGCGGCCAAGAGGTGTCCTTCCGAACTATTTTTGGTGACGCAGGGACAAAGGTCTCAGCCGCTATATGCATTGACCTCAGGTAATTTATGCGAAGACGTAGAATAACCCGCCTGAGCCCGCCCTGTCCAACCGAAAGCTTGTACCACACCAACCCCAGACCTGTCAGGGGTTTTCCTATCCCCTGTGTTGACGATTAGACCCTAGCGTGAGCCCGAATCTGGGGTTATCCCCGCACGCCTAACCCCAGCGATCCAGAACGCGTAGGCAACCAGGGCTGCGGGAAAGCCATTCCATCGCTCATTTTGACTGCGCGACAACAGGTTTACGAAGGCGCTGACAGCGCTCATGAGAAAAAAGGCTTTGGGAAGCCAGGTTGGCCGAATGGCATAGCCCTGCCACATTTGAACCAAGGTGACGGCTTGAAGAATCAAGATCATCGTAGTTCCCAAATAGGTGACGCGAATCCCTACGGGGAAAGTTGTGAACTGCCCACCGGCGGCGCGCGATAAAACGAATGATGAATTAAAGACCACTGAAATCACCACAAATAGATTCCACAGCGTTGCAATAGCAACGAAAACTTTTAGCCAGTTGGGAGTTTTCATGTAGGCATTATTTAACTGACTACTTGTAAAAAACAAGGGCAAAGAAAAAGACCCCCAGCCGTGAGGCCGAGGGTCTTTCCAGTAAACGGAATTACTTGACTGTGACAGTTGCGCCGGCTGCTTCAAGAGCTGCCTTTGCCTTATCAACTGCATCCTTTGATGCTTTTTCAAGCAAGGTTGCTGGGCATGCATCAACAAGATCCTTGGCTTCTTTCAAACCAAGTGTTGAGTTGAGGTTACGTACTTCCTTGATTACAGCGATCTTCTGTGCGCCAGCTGATTCAAGAATAAGTGTGAACTCGTCTTGAGCTTCTGCTGCTGGTGCTGCTGATCCGCCACCTGCTGCGGCAACTGGTGCGGCAGCGGTTACATCAAATTCGGTCTCAAATGACTTTACGAAGTCAGAGAGCTCGACAAGTGTCATTTCCTTGAACTGACCCAATAGGTCTTCAGTGCTTAGCTTTGCCATGATTTATTCCTTTTCTTCTTCTATAGCTTCTACTGGGGCGGTAACTTCTTCGGTAACTTCTTCGGTAACAGTTAGAGCTGCTTCTTCTACAACTGTTTCAACAGCGGCTTCAGCAACTGGTGCTTCTTCTGCTGGTGCTTCGACAACAGCGGCAGCTACTGGAGCAACTGGTGCTCCCGCTTCCATCTTGATGCGAAGTGCGTCAAATACGCGAGCGGCCTTAGCAAGCGATCCCTTCATTGCACCAGCAAGCTTTGCCAAGAGAACCTCACGGGACTCTAGGTCTGCGATGGTGAAGAATTCTTCTGCTGTAATTGCCTTGCCATCGAAAATTCCACCCTTGATAACAAGAAGGGGATTTTCTTTAGCAAAATCGCGCAAGCTCTTGGCGGCCACGAATGGATCGCCTTTGATGAATGCCAACGCAGAAGGGCCTACGAGAAGTCCCGAAGGAACATCAACGCCTGCTTCTTTTGCTGCAATTTTGGTGAGAGTGTTTTTTACAACGGCGTACTTGGTTGTTGAACCAAGGTTGCGACGTAGTTGCTTCATCGAAGTCACGGTTAGACCGCGGTACTCGGTGAGCACAGTTGCGTTCGCTGTGCGGAAATCTTCCGCTAGCTCAGCAACTGCTGCTGCTTTATCTGGGCGAGCCATTCGGTTCACCTTTCTTGATGCATTAGTGGTGATTGGTGGTGAGGGCCCTTAAAATGAAGAAAACCCGTGAGGCGTTGGCGCCCACGGGTTAGTCGTGTTCACCTACGCGGGCTGACTTTCGTCATTTCGTGAACCACTTCTTGCGATGTGGTTCAGACCTGCGGTCTTTGGTATGTGCCAAGGGTAAGCCGTTAGGCCTACCCCTGGCAAATTCTCAGTTATTCAGCGCTAGCTAGGTCGCGGATCATGTTTGGATCTACGCCAATGCCAGGCCCCATTGTTGTGGAGATGGTTGCTTTCTTAATGAAGCGACCCTTAGATGATGATGGCTTGGAACGGTGAACTTCATCAAGAGCAGCGGCGTAGTTCTCTGCAAGCTGCGCTGCGGTGAAGGAAACCTTGCCGATAATGAAGTGAAGGTTGGAGTTCTTGTCAACGCGGAATTCAATCTTTCCAGCTTTGATATCTGTAACAGCCTTGGCAACGTCAGTGGTAACAGTTCCGGTCTTTGGGTTTGGCATAAGACCACGTGGTCCAAGTACCTTTCCAAGGCGTCCGACTTTACCCATCAAATCTGGAGTCGAAACAACAGCGTCGTAATCAAGGCGACCCTTTGATACTTCATCGATCAAATCATCGGAACCGACAATGTCCGCGCCAGCTGCGCGTGCTTCTTCTGCGCGCTCTCCGCCTGCGAATACCAAAACGCGAACAGTCTTACCTGTTCCGTGTGGCAAGTTCACAGTTGAGCGAATTGCTTGATCAGCTTTCTTTGGGTCTACGCCAAGACATAGAGCAACTTCAACAGTTGCATCATATTTAGTGGTGGAAGTTTCCTTCGCCAAAGTTACTGCTTCTAGTGGTGAGTAAAGGTGATCTTGCTTGACCTTCTCAGCCGCTGCGTTGTATTTCTTACTGCGCTTCATTTCGTTCCCCTATTTCTTCTCTTGAAGGACTTGAAGGAGTTGTGGTTAATCGAACCAGCGAGGTTCTCCCACATCTGTCCACCAGGCGGTGGGCAGAAAAGTATTTAGTCGGTGACTGTAATTCCCATAGAGCGGGCAGTACCTGCAATGATCAAGCTGGCAGCATCAATGTCATTGGCATTGAGGTCTTCCATCTTTGTCTTTGCAATGTCTTGAACCTGAGCCTTAGTAATCGATGCGACCTTTGTCTTGTGAGGGACAGCTGAACCCTTTTCGACTCCAGCAGCCTTCAAGATTAAACGTGATGCAGGTGGCGTCTTGGTGACAAAGGTGAACGAGCGATCTTCATAGACAGAGATCTCAACAGGGATGATCTGTCCCTTTTGTGATTCGGTCGCGGCGTTATATGCCTTGACGAATTCCATGATGTTTACGCCATGCTGACCAAGGGCAGGACCCACTGGTGGTGCAGGTGTTGCAGCGCCTGCTTGGATCTGCAACTTGATCATCGCGGTGATCTTCTTTTTCGGGGCCATGATGGTTTCCTTTTTCTTTTCTCGGCTTGGATTAAATCTTTTGGACTTGGTGGAAAGAGAGTTCTACAGGTGTTTCGCGACCAAAGATTGAAACCAATACCTTGAGCTTTGCCTGCTCTGGCATGATCTCGCTGATTGATGCTGGAAGTGTTGCGAATGGGCCATCCATAACAGTGACAGATTCCCCAACTTCGAAATCAACAACGCGAATATCTGGCTTATCGGACTTCTTGACCGGACGCGGTGCAAGAATCTTTTCGACCTCATCAAAAGACAATGGACTTGGGTGATGAGCGTTGCCAACGAATCCTGTAACTCCAGGAGTATTACGAACGGCAGACCAGGACTCATCAGTGAGATCTAGACGAACAAGAACGTAGCCTGGGTAAATGTTGCGCTTAACCATCTTGCGTTGGCCGTTCTTGATCTCCATAACTTCTTCTTCGGGTACTTCAATCTGAAAAATAAAATCTTCCATATTCAATGAAGCAATACGCTGATGGAGGTTAGCCATAACCTTCTTTTCGTATCCCGCATAGGAGTGGACTACATACCAATCACCAGGGGCGTTACGAAGGGCTTTACGAAACTCAGCATTTGGATCATCGAGTTCTTCTTCGTCCTCGGATGAATCTGAATCAGCAGAATCGGTCGCAGGGGTTTGATCAACCTCTGGACTCTCTTCAACTGCTTCTACCGTCGCCTCATCTACCGCTGATGCTGCGAGCGCGGCTTCAAAAGCGTCGGTCTTAATTTCCTCAGACATGTATCTTCCTTATCCAAAAACCCAGAAAACGATCTTGGTTAATACAAGATCGAGTAATGAAACAACTGCGATGATGAAGGTCACGAAAACCAAAACAACGGATGTATATGTGGTCAACTGCTTGCGCGTTGGCCAAACAACCTTGCGAAGTTCTGAAACTACCTGGCGATAGAACAGGCCAATGCGCGCGATGAGACCAAGTTTCTTCTCATCACTTGATGCAACAGCATCAGTCATCGTGGGCCTTCCTTTCTATAGATCTTTCATCAGTTCAAACCTTGCAGGGCAGGAGGGACTCGAACCCCCAACCGGCCGCTTTGGAGACGGCAACTCTAGCCAATTGAGCTACTGCCCTTCGCACGACGGCATGGCAAAACCATAGGGAAAAGCAAACCCTCGTGAGCGCTGAAGTCTAGAGCCAAGGAGGGGCTTAGGTCTAACTCGCTCCTGGAATACGGCAGACTTGCCCCCATGAGCCCACGAATCTCCTCCAGAATTGCCGCGATTGCCGAATCCGCGACCCTAGCCGTTGATGCGAAAGCTAAAGCGCTCAAGGCAGCGGGCCGTCCCGTCATTGGCTTTGGAGCGGGCGAGCCTGATTTCCCAACACCTGGATACATCGTCGATGCAGCAATAGCCGCGGCATCTGTTTCATCTAATCATCGTTACACACCTACATCGGGGCTACCTGAATTGCGTAACGCGATTGTGGCCAAGACAAAGCGTGATTCCAATTACGACATCACTGCCGACCAAGTTCTTGTGACTAACGGCGGTAAGCAGGCGGTATATCAAGCCTTCGCAACCATCGTTGATAATGGAGATGAAGTGCTTTTGCCTGCTCCTTACTGGACCACTTACCCAGAATGCGTAAAGTTGGCTGGCGGAATTCCTGTTGAAGTATTTGCTGATGAGAGCGCTAACTACCTTGTGAGTGTTGAACAACTTGAGGCAGCACGCACTCCAAAAACCAAAGTCTTATTGTTTTGTTCTCCAAGTAATCCGACAGGGTCGGTTTACTCTCCCGAGCAAGTGAAGGCGATCGGTGAGTGGGCACTTAAAAATAATATTTGGATTATTTCCGATGAGATCTACGAACACTTGCTTTATGACGGCGCCACCGCGCCGAGCATGCCCGTACTAGTGCCAGGTTTATCTGAACACGTGATTATTCTTAATGGCGTTGCAAAGACTTATGCGATGACTGGATGGCGCGTCGGCTGGATGATTGGGCCTAAGGATGTCATCAAGGCAGCGACAAACCTGCAGTCCCACCTATCTAGCAATGTTTCTAACGTCTCGCAAAGAGCAGCAGTTGCAGCCCTTACAGGAGACCTTTCTGCGGTTCACAAAATGGGTGAAGCCTTTAATCGTCGTCGCAAGCTAATCGTCGGATTACTTAATGACATTCCAGGATTTGAATGCCCCACACCTCAAGGTGCCTTTTATGTCTATCCATCCGTCAAAGGCGTTTTAGGCAAAACTATTCGGGGAAAAACACCAACCACATCTGCGGAATTAGCAACGCTAATTCTTGAAGAAGTTGAAGTTGCTGCTGTCCCGGGTGAAGCTTTCGGTCCATCAGGCTATCTGCGTTTCTCGTATGCGTTAAGCGATGAAGATATTGTTGAAGGCATTGGCCGAATCAAAAAACTTCTTACTGAAGATTAATTCCAACTAAGTTAACTTCAGCTTCCAACGTAATCCCAAAAACGCTCAGCACTTTTGCTCGAGCCTCTTTTGCAAGTGTTGTTATGTCCGCTGCGGTTGCCGTTCCCGAATTCGTGAGAGCAAGCACGTGCTTCGTTGAAATCCGTGCTCCAGAAACTGAATCACCTTTATGAACGCCAGCATGTTCCATAAGCCATGCTGCAGATGTTTTTACGCGCCCATCAGACTGAACCCAACGAGGAGCATCGACAGGCAGCGTCGCTGCAACCTCTTGAGAAACTATTGGATTGGTAAAGAAGGAACCAGCCGACCAAGAATCATGATCATCAGGGCGTAACAACATCCCTTTCTTCTCGCGCAGCGCCAAAGTCATCTTTCGGGTTTCTTGGACAGAGGCCTTCTCACCTACGGCAATACCAAGTCCCGTTGCGAGTTCGGCATAGGTAATAGGCGTAGTGATATCTCCTTGTCGAAGTTGGAAGGCGACGTCCAAAATTACGTAACGATTTTTTTCCATCTTGAACTTGGAACTTCTATAGGAAAAATCGCATTCTGAGTTTGTGAATGTGCGCAATGTCTTTTCAACTCTGTCATAAGTTCGAACGCGAGTAATGAATTCAGAAACTTCATGGCCATAGGCGCCGATATTTTGAATAGGCGCAGCCCCAACCGTTCCGGGAATTCCACTCAAGGTTTCTAAACCCGCAAAACCACGGGCAATGGATATCGCGACAAATTCATCCCAATTTTGGCCAGCCCCGATGGTAAGAGTCGCTCCACTGCAGGCATCAACGTCACTTTCAATATGGTCATTTGAAATTCGGATAACGGTTCCGTTAAAGCCGTTATCGCTCACCAGAATGTTGGTTCCGCCGCCCATGACAAGAATAGGAGCATCTCCAGCACCTTCAATGGCAGCAATAATCTCTGCTTCAGTAGAAACCTCAATAAAATTCTTTGCAGGCCCGCCTACTCGCAGGCTCGTGTAGTCAGATAGTTGAGTCATGATTTGACCACTGGAACCAACGTGATCAGGGCCTTAGCCATACCTAACACTTTGACTCCGGCGGATGTAGCGCTGATATCTAATCGAACTTCATTGCCGTTAACTTCGGTAATGGTTGCTGAAACAGTTAGATCAACTTTTTCTCCTGCAGGAACAATGACAGGCTTTACAAATCTTCCGGAGAATTCTTTAACCGAGGCAGAGCCACCTGCGAAGTCTGTAACAAATTTTCCGACGAGAGCCATGGTCAGCATTCCATGTGCGATTACATCGGGCAGACCTACAGATTTTGCAAAAGCTTCATCTTGATGAATTGGATTCTGGTCACCGCTTGCATTTGCATAAGCTTTCAGCAATTGGCGATCAATCCAGAATACTTTGGCAGAAAGTACTTCACCGACTTCGATCATGCACGCACCACCAAAGTGGACCACGTAGAAACAACTAACAGATCCCCCGAATGTAAATCAGAGCGAACGGTGACAATTTCATTACCTGCGGCAACTTTGTAATTTTCAATGGTTGACGAACAACGCAATTGGTCTCCAGCAACGATTGGGCGCAGTATCTGGAACTTCTGGTCACCGTGTACGAGTCGCGACCAATCAAGACCCACATCAGGATCTGAAAGTAATTGTTGAGATTGCGCGAGAGTTATACGAATAGAAAAAGTTGGAGGTGCCACGCTTCGATCAGCTTCACCAATAACATCAGCAAAGGCATCAATCTCAGATTGCGTGACAGTAACTAATTCCGCACCAGTAAAAGTGCGCCCGACGGAATCGGGATTGAGCATTATCGAGTTTCGCGGTGAACTGTTGAAGCCTTGCAACGTGGGCAGAACTTCTTGAGTTCAAGACGATCTGGGTCGTTGCGACGGTTCTTCTTAGTGATGTAGTTGCGCTCTTTGCAATCCACGCAGGCCATGGTGATCTTTGGACGTACGTCCGCACTCTTACTTGCCATGGCCCAAGCTCCTTCATCGTTAGATTTCGTCGGTTTTACTGTTGTTCGAGGCGTCAGGCTACCCGACGACCCTGCATGTTGCGAAATTGCGCCTTCTTTGATGCGCAATTACTAGTAGCGGAGGCCGGATTTGAACCGGCGACACAGCGATTATGAGCCGCTTGCTCTACCAAGCTGAGCTACCCCGCCAAAGGTAGATTCGAGCCCCCCAACGGAATCGAACCGTTGACCTCTTCCTTACCATGGAAACGCTCTACCAACTGAGCTAGGGGGGCACTTAACAATTAGCGAGCGTACATGCTTGCCTACTCATTGGCGAAAATGAAGAGACCTCAAACCTACCTAAAGGGAGGGATTGAGCGTCACCTTCCCTGTCGTTAGACGAGCCCGTATCGCACGATGGGCATCTGCCGCTTTACTCAGAGGGAACACTGGGCCAATAACCGGCTTGAGCGCGCCACTTTGAATGAGACCAAAGAGTTCGAGGATCACATCATTGAGCAATTCTTTGCTACCAAAACAATGCGCTAGCCAAAAACCTGACACGGTTTTAGTGCCTCCGACGAGGGAACCTGGGGCAATAGGTGTGGCGGCTTTTCGAGACGCGGTTCCAAATGTTACGAGACGACCAAAAGGAGCCAAAACTGCAAGTGAATCGTCAAAAGTCTTACCACCGACCATTTCTAAAACGATATCAATCCCTGCGCCACCGTTGGCTGCGCGAAGATCGGCTTTGAGCTCCTCGGATTCAGCATCAACCCATGCATCAGCACCTAGGGAAATAACAAGATCTTTCTTGGCGGCAGATGTCACTGCTATAACTCGCGCGCCCCACATTTTTGCTAATTGAATAGCCAAGCAGCCAACTCCACCAGCTGCTGCATGGATGACAACGCTTTCACCAGTTTTCAGATGGCCCATGGTCGTGAGAATGTGCCAAGCCGTTGCGCCTTGTACAAACATGGCCAAAGCCTGCTCGTCACTGACGCCATCGGGTACATCAATGACATAGGCCTTATTTGCCAGAGCTTTCTGTGCATATGCTCCGGCAGTTACAGATGCAAGAACTCTACGACCATCTTGGGTCGTTCCAACTACTTCAAGACCAGGAAATAGAGGAAGCGCTTGTTCGGCAAGGTAAGCATTTTCAATTTGATGGGTATCTGCATAGTTGACGCCAATGGATGTGACATCGATTAACTCCTCATTGTGACCCGGGATTGGATCAGGAACTTCGACATATACCATGACCTCAGGGCCACCAAACTTGCTCACTTTGATTGCTTTCATGGGCGTAATCGTAAGGCGCTAGCCACTTATTGTCTCTTGGTGATCTACGCTAAAGACCATGAATGAGCACTCGCTACAGATTCGCATCCTCAAGGGGATCGCCGAACAGGACTTAGCCCGCGCCATCTTTGACGAGGTGTGGCCCAGTGATAACGAAACTCAAATAACCTCTAACTTGTTGCAGGCCTTGGTACATAACGGGACATATGTGGCGGGTGCTTTTCTTGAAGATGAAATCATTGCCGCAGCCTTTGCCTTTCCTGGAGTAGACGAAAAGAGACACCTTCACTTGCACTCTCACATGGCAGCGGTCAGGGCGCCTTATAGAAATCAAAATATTGGCACTGCCCTAAAAATGCACCAAAAGACTTGGGCGCTTGAGCATGGGTACGACACCATCACATGGACATTTGACCCGCTCGTTCGGCGCAATGCACGAATCAACTTAATCAAACTCGGGGCTGACGTCTTTGATTACTTCCCTGATTTTTATGGCGATTTACCAGATGGCATCAATGCAGGTGACCACACTGATCGTGTGATGGCACATTGGCTTCTCACTAGCCAATCTCGGCCGGCTATCGATACCACTGATATTCCTGTTGCCCTCTCCAACGAAAACGGAGTTCCCGTGCAACATGGAGCAACAGGTACCAGTGTGTTGTGCTACTTACCTGATGACATACTCGAACTTCGTGCGAATAATCCGGCGCTCTCACTCGAGTGGCGTTTAGCGCTTCGTAATCAATTGCAACCTCGCTTGGACAGCGGCTGGCATATACGTGGTTTCACGGCAGACGGTGCATACGTCGTAACCAAAACTGAAAAGGTGAAATAAGTGAACATCAAAGAAGTTGAGATTCGCACACTGGCATTGCCATTAGTTCGCCCATTTAGAACATCATTCGGAACTCAACTCGCCCGCGAACTTCTTCTCATGAAGATTACGACACATGAAGGATCGGAGGGTTGGGCCGAGTGTGTTGCGATGGAAACACCTTTGTACTCCCCCGAATACACCGCTGGATGCCAAGATGCCATAGAGCGCTTTCTGCTACCGACAATATTTGAATTCGGTGATATCAGGCCAGAGGAAGTTGCTGGAGCGTTAAGACCTTTTCTTAGTCACCAAATGGCCAAAGCGGTCTTGGAGACCGCAATTCTTGATGCACAACTTAAGCTTGATGGAATTTCATTTGGGTCATACCTTGGATCTAACAAGGCCGAAATTGATTGTGGAGTTTCCGTTGGCATTGCGAACAGCATCGACGCCCTTGTTGAAGAAGTTTCTCAATATGTTGCAGACGGATACCGACGGATTAAATTAAAGATTGAGCCAGGCTGGGATGTCGAGCCAGTCAGTGTTATTCGCGGTCTTTGGCCCGATATTCCTCTACAGGTTGATGCCAATCAGGCCTATACGCGCAGTGATACCGATCTACTCAAACAATTGGATCGGTTCAATCTCCTGCTCATTGAACAACCTCTGGATGAACACGACGTCTTGGGCCATGCGATGTTGGCTGCGCATGTTGCTACACCTATATGTCTCGATGAATCGATCACTTCATTTGAAGCAGCACGCGATGCCCTGGCAATGAAGGCCACAACGGTCATCAACATCAAGCCAGGAAGAGTCGGCGGTTATTTGGAATCGGTCCGTATCCATGACCTCTGCGTTGAAAACAATATCCCCGTGTGGTGCGGAGGCATGCTTGAAACTGGCATCGGTAGAGCAGCGAATGTTGCTCTTGCATCGCTGCCAGGCTTTACACTCCCCGGTGACACAAGTGCATCATCGCGTTTTTACCACCGAGATATCACAAACCCTTTTGTCATGGAAGAAGGTCGCTTACGCGTGCCTACTGGTCCAGGCATCGGTGTTGAGATTGATCATGACTTTATTGAAGAAATAACTACTTCGCGAAAGATCATCACGGCTCCATAAGGTGACATCTCTTCTCGCGCTCAAACTTTTTCTTGCCCCAATCTTTGTGGGACTTGTGAGTGTGATTCAAAAGCGATGGGGCGATCGTGTCGGTGGGCGACTTATTGGATTTCCATTAACCACAGGTCCATTCGTTCTTATCATCTATATTCAAGAAGGCGGAAGTTTTGCAGCTCGCGCAGCTCATGGAGTTCTCGTTGGACAAGTCGCGTTAATTATTTTTGCCTGGACTTACGCGACGGCAGCAATGCGCACCGATTGGGCAAAAGCACTTGCAACGGGAACGTTGGCATGTATCGCATCGGGGGTAGTGCTGACAGCGCGGGAGATACCACTAATCCCATTGCTGTTCATTTTATTCATCACCTGGATCTGTGCAAAAAAATATTGGCCCGCCTACGACAGTAAACCGCATTCCAATGAGCCACCTTCATGGGAGTTGCCGATTCGACTCGTTACTACTGTGTTGATAATCCTTACTCTCACCGGATTTGCCAACGTTCTTGGTGCGCGAGTTGCTGGTGTGCTTTCCACATATCCAGTGATCGTGTCAGTTCTAGGGGCTTTTAATCAACGCAGATTTGGTCCAAATGCCACTGTGGCAACCCTTCACGGAATGCTACAAACCTTGCCTATAACGACTTTGATCATGAGTGCCCTCACCATTTTCCTCTGATGCTTTCTTCAAAAAGTACATAGGATTGGCACGAAAGGTAGGTCCCCTTGTGCATTTAGAGCATATAGATCCGCTGCCAACACATCGAGATATTGACTCACTCGTCGACCCTGCGACCAACCTTGTCATCACATTGCTTCAGGAGTCCGAGAAACAAAGGACAAGACACGATGAAGCAAATCGCAAACGGTTTGCTCGACTTCTAAAGAATCCCCAAGCCATTGCACTGACGATGTCGCTCACCGATGAAGTTATGCGCATGACCTCTGTGCCGAGAGCGGCACGAACTTTTCGTCGAATTTCCAAGCTGGCAAATGTGCAAGGGCTCGGACTACTTGATTTCTTAGGCATCAAGCTTGCTAGTCCCGCTTCAATAATCTTCCCGGGACTTGTAATGAAGATCGTAAATGCGCGTGTTCGAATGGCAGCGAACGGGATCATCTTGCCCGCGGAGGAATCACTCCTATCGCACCATATTCAAGATCGCATATCCGACCATGCCAGACTCAATATTAATGTTCTAGGCGAGGCAGTACTTGGCGATCATGAAGCAGAACAACGATTATTAGCAGTCATGGCGATGGTTTTAAGGCCGGAAGTTAACTACGCGTCGGTCAAGATTTCCTCGGTAACAAGTCAGTTGATCACCGTTGACCATGAAGGCTCAGTCAAGCGCGTATCAGAGGGACTTCGACTCCTTTATCGTCAGGCACACAAGCACGGCACCTTCATCAATTTAGATATGGAGGAATTCCGAGATCTATCAATTACGGTCGAAGTCTTTATGCAATTGCTTGATGAGCCAGAATTCGAATCAATGAATGCAGGCATTGTGTTGCAGGCATACCTTCCTGAATCGCATTCGGAATTCGCTCGCTTGGTTTCGTGGTCAAAGCGCCGATATGCCCGCACTGGATCAAGCATCAAAATTCGCCTCGTTAAGGGAGCGAATCTTGCAATGGAAAAGGCTGAAGCAGAACTGCATGGATGGGTCGCTGCACCCTACGAGAGCAAAGCTGCTGTTGATGCCAGTTATGCCCGACTGATTGATACAGCGCTCAGCGCCGATCACTTCCCAGCAGTACGTATCGGCATCGCTAGCCATAATCTGTTTCATCTTGCATGGGCTATTGAAGTGGCAAAATCTCGCAAGGTCGAACGGCAACTCGACATAGAAATGCTGGAAGGCATGGCCAATGCAGAAGCTCTCGCCATTGTGCGTGAGGTTGGCAACGTGCTTCTCTATACACCTGTGACGGGTCATGATGATTTCCCCGCAGCCGTGGCTTATTTAGTAAGGCGACTGGATGAGAACACCTCGCTCGAAAATTATTTACGTGCCTCATTCGATATGAGTTTAGGAAGCAAGAATTTCAACGATCAAAAAGATCGATTCCTGAATTCCGTTTCAGCGCGCCATGACATATCAACATCCTCGCGCCGTCATGGACTTTCACCACACAACTGTATTGATCTTTTTAACCGCGGAATTTTCGAAAATGAAAGTGATGCTGATTCAACCAACCCTGCCTTCCAAATGGCGCTTTCCTCTGCTTGGGCAAAATTAGATTCGCTAAAAGAGATGCATGTGCCGTTGGTGATAGACGGACAAGAGATAGTGAGTGATTCTGTCGAACTAGGTCATGACCCGAATAATGAAGGTCAAACTTGGTATCGCTACAGCGTTGCAAATAAGAGCCAGATTGATCGCGCCGTCGGTTGTGCCCAGTCGTCATTTCAATCATGGGAAAACCTCGGCGCACTAGCCCGAAGTAAAATACTGGGAGCTGGCGCATCAATCATGGAATCTGAGCGAGCCGACACTATTGCACTGATGGCGATGGATTCTGGGAAAACTGTTTCCGAGGCAGATCCTGAAGTGAGCGAAGCCATCGACTTCGCCCGTTACTACGCACTTTCATCCCAACAAAAGGAGAACGGATCCACTCCCATAGGAGTCGTTCTCGTAGTTCCTCCCTGGAATTTTCCTTACGCGATCCCTGTTGGTGGTGTGTGCGCCGCACTTGCGGCAGGCAACTCAGTGATCCTCAAACCAGCTCCTGAAACTGTTGCAACTGCCTATCGGATAGTTAACCAACTATGGAGCGCGGGTGTTCCTAAGAATGTTTTGCAATTTGTTCCAACACGTGATGACGAGGATGGAGCGCACCTCGTAACTCACGAGGGCGTAAATGGTGTAATCCTCACTGGCGGTTTTGAGACAGCAGAAATGTTCACGGGCTGGAAGCCAGAGATACGACTTATGGCCGAGACAAGCGGGAAAAATGCCCTGCTTATTTCGGCGAGTGCTGATATCGACAGTGCTGTGAAAGATTTAGTTCAATCGGCATTTGGACATGCGGGTCAAAAGTGCAGTGCGGCAAGTTTGGCGATTGTAGAAACCAGCATTTACACAAACCCTGCGTTCTTCCGTCAACTCAAAGACGCTGTGGAAAGTTTGAGCGTCGGACCTGGAAGAAATTATTCAACATCGATGGGACCAATTATTAGACCAGCAGGTGCATCGCTCCTGCGCTCCCTTACTCAGCTCGATGATGGTGAAAGTTGGTTGATCGCGCCTCGACAGATTGACTCATCCGGACACATGTGGACCCCCGGTGTGAAAATTGGAATCAAGCCAGGATCATGGAGTCATCGCAATGAATGGTTCGGTCCAGTGCTAGGAATTATGCAAGCACCTGACTTTGAGACCGCAATCAACTGGCAAAATGCAACAGATTTTGGATTAACTGCCGGGGTACACGCTCTTGATGAGAAGGAATGTGAGTTATGGATCTCCCGAATCGAAGCGGGAAATCTTTATGTCAATCGTGGGACAACAGGCGCTGTTGTTAATCGTCAACCATTCGGTGGATGGAAACGTAGCAGCGTTGGACCTACTTCCAAAGCTGGTGGCGCAAACTATCTCAATAATCTTCGCAACTGGGATTCGATGACCTCACTTGGAACTTTAATTTCATCTTCAGAACTTTGGTGGAATGAAATTGGTTCACAGGCCATCGATGCATCTGGGCTGACTGTCGAACGCAATTATCAAATGTATAAGACTTCTCGACGAACATACGCCGTTAGAATTGATGATTCCACATCACTTGACGCAATTAACTACATCTCTTGGGTTGCAGAACAAACGGGAGACTCCATCGAATTTAGTTGCGCTTTCGAAAATATAAGAGTTGGTCAGGCAAAGATAGAATCAGTGGAGCAACTTGTCGCCCGAATCTCTGTTGTAGAGAAGGTGCGTTGGCTAAGTGCCGAAAAAGTTCCCACATCTGAACTTCTAGAAAAAGGGGTATCCGTAGACCCTCGCGAAATCGCCGCCCGTGGTGATGTGGAATTACCACGCTGGCTTTTGGAACAAAGTGTCTCAATTACCAATCATCGCTACGGAAATGTGGGAGCTGGGCCTAGGCCGCGCATTACGATGTCGCAATGACAATTCCTCTTGGTCGCCTCAGTGTCTTTGACATGTTCCGGCTAGGGATTGGTCCCTCAAGTTCGCACACAGTCGGACCTATGCGAGCCGCCTTAAGTTTTGCGCAGTCACTTGAAACAGATGGACTTATTGATCGCGTAAGTAGTGTCACTATCGAGTTGTATGGATCCCTCGGTGCTACAGGAAGAGGCCACGGCACAGATCGCGCCGTGCTGCTTGGCTTAAGCGGGTATGAGCCAGAGAGCGTTCCTGCAGAGACAGTTACTTCATTGCCCACCGACGTCATGGCCGCTGGACATTTGCAACTACTTGGCAAGCACCGTGTTTCGATCGCTTCGGATGCAATCAGTTTCCAACCTCGAGTAAGTATCGATTACCACCCAAATGCCCTTCGCTTTCTAGTTTTCGATCAAGATGGCGTGGAAATTACCAATGCTGTCTATTTTTCTATCGGCGGTGGATTCGTTGCGTCGCAAGCAGAACTGAAAATTGCTGAAGAGATTGCTGCCAAACATCCGGTCAATCATCATCCGCTTGCCCCAGCAGAACATTTCGAAACCGCCGAAGAACTTCTTGAACTGTGTAAGAGAGATGGAATCTCCATCAGTGAAGTCATGCTTCGAGATGAATTAGCAGATCGAACACTCTCAGAGATTCGCAACGGCATTCTTAAAATTGCCGCAGCTATGAATGAATGCATCGATGCTGGTTGTGTCACAGGAGGAATCTTGCCTGGTGGTCTCAACGTCCCTCGCCGAGCACCTGCACTCTTTAAAACTCTCAATAGCGAATCCGAACACAATGATCCACTACGTGCTCTTGATTGGGTCAATCTTTACGCGCTCGCAGTGAATGAGGAAAATGCTGCAGGCCATCGTGTTGTAACTGCCCCAACAAACGGAGCAGCAGGAATTATTCCCGCAGTCCTTCGTTATTATCGCGAATTTATTCCCGGCGCCAATGATGAAGGAACCATCAAGTTTTTACTTGCAGCTGCTGCTGTTGGAACACTTATTAAACGAAACGCATCCATCTCTGGCGCCGAAGTTGGTTGCCAAGGAGAGGTTGGATCAGCGTGTGCCATGGCTGCGGCAGGTCTAGCCGAAGTTCTGGGCGGATCACCTGAGCAAGTAGAAAATGCCGCTGAAATTGGCATGGAGCACAATCTTGGCCTGACTTGTGATCCAATTGGTGGACTGGTGCAAATTCCATGTATCGAACGAAATGCTATTGGCGCCGTGAAAGCAATCAGCGCTGCACGCATGGCACTTCGTGGTGATGGTCAGCATTTAGTAAGCCTAGATATGGTGATCAAGACAATGAAAGAAACAGGCGCAGATATGCATCACCACTATAAGGAGACATCCATAGGTGGCCTCGCCGTAAATATTATTGAATGTTGATTTAAGCGGCGAAAAGATTCAAGTGCGTTACCGAAGGCCACAAGGCAAAAAGTATTGAAACAGGCAATATAAGAAATACCACCGGCACCATCATCGACATTTCGGCTTTGCCTGCTTTGTCCATGAGATAATTACGCTGTATCTGCCTCGCCTCTGCGGCGTGACGTTGAAGAACATCGATTAGCGGGGCACCGCGCAACATTGCCGTTATCAGCGCGTCTACAAATCGCCGAATAACAGGTGAATCAACCCGCCGTCCAAAGTCATCCAAGGCGACATGGAATGCTTTACCTTGTCGCACTTGTAAGACAACTTCAGCAAATTCTCTTCCCAGGTGAGAGTTAGACCGCACAGACAGTCGGCTCATTGCGCCCATTGGGGTCTCTCCCGCCGAAAGAGCCAGGGTCAGCATCTCGATGATGGCGGGGAACTCACTTTCTACGTCGGCACGATACTGCTTGACCTCACGCGTTAAATTCCAATCAATCAAAACAAAAGCACTCACACCTATCAACGCACAAAAGAGAGTGGCAAGAATGAAATCTGTTGCAAGGAAGAAAGAGATCACCCATCCAATTCCTGCAGATAAAAGCGTGTAGCTTGCCTGGGTAAGGCGGAATTGATCATAACTATTCTCTCGTCCTATTTTGATAAGTCGAGTGTGAACGTTTGTGCGATCCGGTAAGGCAAGCAAACGTTTACGAGATTGAATGATGATTCGATTTGCAGAGTCCTCTTTCTCGTCTTCGTGGCTGACGTAGGCAAGTGCACCTGCGATTGCGAGAAGAACTGGAATCACTATTTGCATCGATGCCATGTTAGATCTCCCTTTGGAATACGCGAGGACTTTTTGGCAATCTTCCAAGTCGGCCCATCCAAAAATAGGCAACCACCGTTAAAGTAATTCCTAAGAGCAAGATGGCGATTCCAGCTGGCTGGGCAAAGGCCTCTGTGGTGCCTGGCTGGCTTGAAAGCAATAGAAGCAATAACCATGGCGCCGCTGAAGATAGATGCGCTGAATTCTTGATCCAGCCGTGTTTGATTTCAATCTCTTTGCGAAGAGAAAGATCCTGCCGTAAGAAATCACCAAGTGTCCTAAAAATCTGTAGCAACTCAGAGCCGCCAAGAAACTTCGCTAAGAGGATTGCTTCCAGGATCTGATCGCTACTATGAGAATCAAATTGAACCTTGAGTCGTTCCACTGCCTCTACAAAATTGCCCGACTGCTGTAACTCTGCATGAAATTCCTCAAATGCTGGCCGAAGTATCTCAGGTCCTCGTTTGCTTAATCCCACCATAGCCTCTGACAGAGAAAGTCCAGAGTGAATCCCGGAGATCATATGGTCGATTACCTCTGGCCAAACAAGAGTGATCGCTGCGTCTTGTTTTACTTTTTTATTTCTTAGATACGTCCAGGTGACAACCGCCGAAAAGAAAGTAAAAGGCATCGTGATGATGATTGAGTTTGTGAAAAGAAAGACCAGTAGCGTTGTGCCAACAGATGCTAGTGCCGAGTAAAGAGCTCGACGTTGGGCAATCTTCATGAGAGCCACCAATTTTCGGCGTGTAGCCCCGCGTTTGCGAACTTCTCGGGATGAGGCAAAGCGCCTAGGCCTCGCTCATAATCTTTCCCGCTCCAGCTCCAAAGGCTTTCCACTTCGATACGATCATTTTCCACTCGTCCCGTCACGGTAGAAATTTCTGTGATGCGTCTGGCTCCATGTGAATCAAGTGCTACTTGAATAACCAGATCAATCGCAACAACAACAGTTGGGGCAATAAATTTCTGTGAAATATTCTCACCCGCCAGCAATGGCAAAGTCTGAAGTTTTACGATGGCATCTCGCGTTGAGTTTGCGTGAATCGTCCCCATCCCGGGTAGTCCTGAATTGAGAGCGATAAGTAGATCAAGGGCTTCGGCTTCACGAACTTCTCCAACAATAATTCTCGATGGTCGCATGCGGAGTGATTCCTTAATGAGCCGCCGAAGAGGGATCTCTCCTTCGCCTTGTAGATTTGCCGCCCGAGTTTGAAGGCTGACCACATCTGGAAGGTTTGGTTTGAGTTCAAAGACTTCTTCGATCGTGATGACGCGCTCTTGGACGGGTATAGCTGAGACCAGAGCGTTGAGCAGTGTTGTCTTTCCTGCCTGTGTTGCTCCACTTACAAGAATATTCAATCCAGCCTTCACGCATTTTCCGAGGAGAGTCGCCATCTCTAGTGTCATTGCATCTCGACTAGCCAGGTCTTTAAGCGAGAGGCTGCGGTGCAAGTGCTTGCGAATATTTACTGCCCAATGTTCTGGAGTAATTTCGGGGATAGCAACATGCAAGCGACTTCCATCGGGCAATCTGGCATCGACAAATGGGTGGGAAAGATCTAGCCGTCTTCCGCTCCACATCAGCGCCCTATCCACGATGTTTCGAACATCATCGGAGGTGAGTAGGAGATTGGTTAATTCGTTTTTGCCTGCACGCGCTATGAAAATCCGTTCAGGAGAGTTGATCCAAATTTCCTCAATCTCATTATCAAGCATGTACGGCGCCAGCGGGCCAAAAGTTATTTCAAGATTAGTTTCTATCATGTGGGGACTCTAGGAGTGAGGTTGATGATCGAAAAATCTTCTCACCCTTCATGCACTATCAGCGAAGGAGATATCTACGTTAAGTAAGCAAAGACTCACTATTTACAGGTGCGAGCGCGACGCTATCAAGGCGATTGAGTAAATCTAGGGCACTCTCCCCTGCTTGTGAAGAGACAGAGGAATTTCGAAATCTAGGACATGGATCCTGGCTCTGCGCTTTTCCAATGATTCGATCTAATAGATTTGCAACGGCTAAAGAATTTCCTCGGACGAGAATTGCAAATTCATATTCTCCTAGCCGGGCGATTAACTCCTCTCCCCGAGCTGCGCGTCCTAACATTTCAGAAAAATTGAGGACATCGACGTCTGAGTGGAAATCGGTCTCCAAAATCAAACGCAAAATAGTAAAGCGTTCGCCATTTCTCTCCATACGTGAAACTTCTCTGCGAAGCTCTTCATAAAACAACGGCGGCGCTGCTAAATGGGTTAGGAGATCTTTAAGACCATCATGTGAGAACACTCTTGCCAGCTTTCTTTTGAAGGTGCACCTTGTTGCTACCCTTCACCCATGAAGTTTCCCAACGTCGGACGCCGTCGTACGATCGCGGCAACCCTGCTGAAAGTCGAAGCATCTATCGTGCTTGCCCTAGGAACATTTCTGGTGATTAAGGGTTTAACGTCAAAGGTCGAAGCCCTCGGGGCCCTTATTGGCGTGATCGTCTTTGCCCTGCTGGGAGGTGCGGGCCTACTCGGAGCCGCCCATGGTTTTACTACGGCAAAAAACTACGGACGAGCGCCAGCCGTCCTCGCCAATCTCATCGCGTTAGGCGTTGCCTACTTTCAGATCTCGGCGCACTTCTGGGTTATGGCAGTTCCCTTAGCTCTTCTTGCACTCATCACGCTTGTGATCTCGATTTCCATCGTGCCGGAGTAGTCCCAGCACCTCATCTGTGTTCTATATCCCTTGCTGGCTCAGCGCTACAAGTTTCTCGTATCTAAGGTGATCGGTAGGCTACGGGGGCTTAGTTAAGTCCCAACAGTGAATGACGAAGGAGTCCGCCTGTGGTTGGCGATCAATTCGGAGATCAATTCGGAGCAAACGACTGGCTCGTTGATGAAATGTACGAGCGGTATTTGCAAGACCCGAATTCTGTTGACGCTGCTTGGGCCGAGCTCTTTGCCACAACTAAAACTACAGGCG
>Ga0194061_1000640_pt1 | contig 21137 bp, 22 predicted proteins | sample SepL2221m_MetaG_FD_163423 | JGI IMG/M metagenome (GOLD analysis project Ga0194061, IMG submission 163423) | Anoxic zone freshwater microbial communities from boreal shield lake in IISD Experimental Lakes Area, Ontario, Canada - Sep2016-L224-21m | ecosystem: Environmental > Aquatic > Freshwater >... | reverse complement strand
AGGCTTGCCTGTGCTCAGAAGCTCAACGGCCTGCGCCTTGAACTCGGTGGTGTATCGCTTGCGGGGGACTGTGTTCATGGATCTTTGATTCTGTTGGCTCTTGGTCCAGAAAGCTAGAGCACCTCAGAGTGCTTCTCTACATGAGAGGCACTTTCTTTTAGCTCGCTTGAACGCCTGAAGAATCGTTGGAAAATTGATGCTAGGATGCCGAAAAATGCTCTTTCTTCAGATCCATCCGATTAGCACACACTCGGATGGCATTCAAATGAGGCCAAACCTCGTGAATCGTCTCGTTGTCCCAAGTGACCTTCTTTGACCAAAAGCTGTTCTTTGCTTTGAGCTTGTTGGCAAGAGCTGGATCGTATCGCTTCATCCGCGTGCCAGCCTTTTGCCAGAGTTGTGAAATCAGCCGTTCAGCCCTGCGGTCATGTTCCCTCCCACCAAGGACAGCAGTGTAGTAGCGGAGAGTCACATCATATGCCTTGGTTACAACGACCAGGGTGTCCTTGTCGATCAGGCTCTCTTTTGTCCGTGGCGCATCCTCTGACACTCGCTCTTCCATCAGATTTTCAAAGGATTCCACAACACGCAGCCACTCACTGGTCGGTGGGGATTTTACACGCTTCTTTAGGGGTCTTATGGTTCTCATGGATGGATATTCAGACGGTTTGGCTCTCAAAATGTTCAAAAATTCAGGGACACAGCCTGAATCGAGTGGCAGCAGCGTTTCGGTCGTCATTGTTTCGACATGCACTCGAAATATGGCCTCCTTGCTCCGAACTCATTGACGAAAGCGAGAACGCCGATACTGTCGCCGCCCTACATGTCCACCACCTCATCCTCACTCGACCGTATCACCGACCTCAAAGCCCAGATTGCAGCCCTGGAAAAGAACGCAATCCAGGAACTCACTGACAAGCGCAACCGCCTGAGTCGTGAGCTGGCCGCTGTGAATGCCGAGATTGCAAACCTCACTGGCAAGCCCGTGGAAGGCAAGAAGCCCCGTGCAACCTCTTCCAAGGCTCTCAAAAACCCGTCTCTGCAAGAACTGAAGGAAATCCTGGCTGCTGCTCCCAACAAAACCATCGGCATCCGCAAGGATGGCTACGACCTCCAGAACATCAAGACCCTGGCCAAAGCCAATCCCGGCCTCTTGCAGCTCGGTGGCAAGGCTCCGTGGCCCACTGTGACCCTGCTGAAGTAGAGTCCATTTTCACATCCCACTCGAAGAGCCGCATGGAGTCATCTGTGCGGCTTTTTCGTGAGTATTTATCGAGTATTTTCCGCGGGCTTACAAACCTCCGTCGGTGACAATCAAGGCGTCACAGGAGGCATTTGTGAGCGATTCTAGGCCACTCTGGGGAGTGATGGCCACACAGGATAATCCCTGCCGAGCCTAAATCGCTCTGGCCTTCACTGATTTGATTTTCCGAGTAGGCAATTTGGTGTCCTGGGCTTTTGAGTGAGCAACTCCACACACCTTCGTCGCTGGCCGAGTGTAAACGTGGGTGCCCGCCGCGAACCGTGCGTTGAATTCAGCAGCCGTCTTGAGGAATTCCTTCAACATCTTTGGAACACCTTTGTACTTCTTCTGGTCTTTCGTCACGATTCCAGCAGCCACGAACGCTTGAAGTTTCTCATGAGCCCGCAGACGGAGCATTTCCTCACCGCCTCGTGCGAAATCCTTGGAGAGAAGACCGGCGTGAACGAGGTCGAAGAGATCCTTGAATTCCAGCGCCTTCTTCGTGGAAAGCACCGTCGCAAGTTCCTCGGATACGCGGTCTGGTCCCCGCACTGAAAATTTGAAGTTCATCACTGCCATTTACCCGGAGGAGAGCGAATCATCGAGTGAAAAATGAACGACAGAGCGTGAGCCCAGACACCGCGGATTCCAAGAGCGGGACGTGTGGAGTCTGTTCAACTCGTTCACCGAAGCCCTCAAGGACGGGAACCTAGCTGATCTGCCGAAGCGGACGGAGGCTCTCCACGGACTGCTCAATGTGGCTGTGGGGCTCAACTGACAGCATTCAAAGATCAGCGTTCCACTTCATGTGGGGCGCTTTTCTTTTAGCTGCGAGGTTCCATTTGAATCGTGTCGCTGGCAAAATGGGATGAGCTTGCGCCAAAAGGCGGCAAGACAAACACGGAATGACAGGCGAGGGTGAGCCCATGAAACCCTGGACCCTCTTGATCACGATACTCACATTGGCGTTTGTTGGCACCTGGTGGAGCCAAGCCCAGACTGCCACAAAGCCCACAACGAAGGAGATCATGGCTGAAAAGCTGGACTACGCCCATTTCCTTTTGAACGGCATCGCAACTGAGAATTTCGACCTGCTTGCCAACAATGCCGAAAAGCTCAATCAACTCAGTCAGTCAACGGTTTGGCGTCAAGGCAGGACTCCTGAATATGAAGCTTTGAGTGCTGATTTCCGAAGGCACGCCGTTGCTCTCACCAAGGCCGCAAAAGACCGAAACCTTGACGCGGCATCACTCGCCTACGTTCAAATGACCCTGAGCTGTGTGAACTGCCACAAATACATGCGAGGGGTTAAGACGGCAGAACTGCATTGAGCTGCGTCCCTGTTTTTCGTAGGGCTCTCGATGTGTCGAACCTCCTAAACTGAAAGCGTTCAAAGACCAGCGTTGCACTCCATGTGAGGCGCTTTCTTTTAGCTCGGACAATCCGAACACCATTTGTTAACTCCCGCGGGAAAATGTGGAACTCGGTGGGAATCCTGATGTTGAACATTCTGCCACCAGGAGTCACGGTTGCCCGTCCGGATTGTCCGGGAATCAGGTGGTGCCAAGAATGCCACCCCGTTTCCCACCTCTTCATCACAACGCAATCTCCATCGCCGATGCCGCCTTGTGCGCCTTCGCGCGAGCTTCCTGGATGTCAGCTCCCCGAGCCAGCGTCACCGCCATGCGGCGCTGCCCGCTGACATTGGGTTTTCCAAACAAGCGCATCTGCGTGTCCGGTTGTGACAGCACTTCACTGAGATTGCCGAACTGCACCTTGTTGGATTCGCCTTCCACGAGCACAGCACAAGAAGCCGACGGGCCGTGCTGATGAATGTTTGGAATCGGCAGGCCTAGGATCGCGCGCACATGCAGCGCGAACTCGGACAAGTCCTGCGAAATGAGCGTGACCAGCCCCGTGTCATGCGGACGTGGCGAGACTTCGCTGAAGATCACCTCATCGCCTTTGACGAACATCTCCACGCCGAACAGACCGCGACCACCCAGTGCTTCCGTGACGGCACCGGCCATGTGCTCGGCAGCGGCGACGGTCTTTGCGCTCATCGGATGCGGCTGCCAGGACTCTCGGTAGTCACCCTTGATCTGCGTGTGACCAACCGGCGCACAAAAGGACGTACCGCCGACATGTCGCACGGTCAGCATCGTGATCTCGTAGTCGAAATCGACAAATCCCTCCACGATCACCTTGCCCTTGCCCGCGCGTCCACCCTCCTGTGCATACTGCCAGGCGTTCGCCACATCCTGCTCCGACTTCACGACGCTTTGCCCTTTACCGCTGCTCGACATGATCGGCTTGATCACGCACGGGAAGCCAATCTCCTGCACTGCCGCAATGTATTCATCCTCTGTGCTCGCGAATTTGTAGCGTGAGGTCTTCAAGCCCAACTGCTCCGCGGCCAGACGGCGAATGCCTTCGCGATTCATTGTGAGCTTCGCTGCACGCGCCGTTGGGATGACTGTGTAGCCTTCAGCTTCCAGTTCTACCAGCGTGTCGGTCGCAATCGCCTCGATTTCCGGCACGATGTAGTCTGGCTTTTCCTGCTCAACGAGTCGGCGAAGTGCTTCACCATCCAGCATCGACACCACATGGCTTCGATGCGCTACCTGCATCGCCGGAGCATTCTCATACCGATCCACGGCGATGACTTCGATGCCGAGCCGTTGCAGCTCGATGACCACCTCTTTTCCCAGCTCACCGGAACCGAGCATCATCACTTTTGTGGCGGAGGGTGAAAGCGGAGTGCCGATGTTGGACATGGATGGTTGGTAGCGCGCACCGATGAAAATGCAAACACGCGTGGTGGATGATCTGCCTGCGGGGCGAGCCGTGCGGGCGGTAGGCGTGGTGGTTGGCACGTTCACGATTCCCTGGCCAGTAGTCAGAAACACCCGTCCGGATTGTCCGGGAATCGGGCCGGAGGTGGAAAAATTTCCACCAGGCGTGTTGGGCGAACATCAGGCAGGCACCAAATTCCAGAAGCGCATCACTTGCTCCACGCTTCGTTGCTGAGCGGTGAGGCGTTCAATTCACCACGGGATGCGCGCCAATGCTGGAGGTGTTTGTCCAGGATGGCGATGAAGCGGTCGTTGTGGTGGCGCTCGATCAGGTGGGTCAGCTCATGGGCGATGACGTATTCGAGACATTGCACGGGCTTCTTGGCGAGTTCGAGGTTCAGCCAGATGCGGCGGGCGGCGGTGTTGCAGCTTCCCCACTTGGTTTTCATTTTCTTGATGCCCCACTCGGCGGCGCGGACACCAAGAGCCTTCTCCCATTTCTTCAGCAGCGGTGGGATCAAATCGCGGAGTTGTTGCCGGTACCATTGGTGCAGCACCTCCATGCGCTGATCCGTGGTCGCATCAGGACGCACATGGAGTTCCATCGAGGTCTTATTGCGGAGCAGGATCGAGGCTGGGCCGGCAGTGCGGACAAGCCGCAGCCGGTATCGCGCACCGAGAAAGTAGTGGCTCTCCCCGCGCACCATCTCCCGCTCGGACTGCCGGGGCTGCGCTGCGAATCTGGCTCGCTGGCGCTTGATCCAACCGAGCTTGCCGACCACCGCGAGCCGCACGGCCTCGTCCGTCACAGTCATTGGTGCCGCGACCCGCACGCGCCCGTGTGGGGGATAGACGCCGAGGTGCAGGTTTTTGATGCCTTTGCGGACAATCTGCACGGGCAGGCCGCTCACCACGATCTGGTGGTCGTCAGTATTCATCCTGTTTCTTGATCAGTTCGAGGACTCGATCTGCGCGCTCGTCCTCTGTCTCAACGGTACCTTCCGCAATAGGCTCTTCGCGAACCACGGAGGTCATGGCAGCATCCACCAGCGCCGCTTTGATTGCGTTCCTGACCCGCTTGATCTTCACCGCATGACCGCGCCAGCCGTCTTGCCGATGCACCAGCACTGCCTCATCCACCGCAAGTGCAAGCGCCTCGTCTTTCCCCAGATTGTCGTAGAGCGAACGCTTGCCCTTCGTGGTGAGGCTTTGGGGATAGGCGGCACCGCTCGGCCCATTCTTCGCCCGTTTGGTCAACTCGGCGATCTTCTGAAGGTATTCCGCGTAGGCGATTGCGCCCTCGCGTCGTTGCTTGATCAGCGCATCGAGCAGTTTTGACATCTGCTCGTAATACTTCGGGTTAATGGGCGACTCATCCACGATGAGCATGCGCACATTGTTCTCGATGGTCTCGGCGACCGCCTTCTCATTTTTCCGAATCCCCTTCGGCAGTGCGTTCACCGCATCGGTGCCGCGTTCCACGATGAGCTGGATCAGCGACAGGTCTTCGAAGGATGAAACGGTCTCACTCGGCTCGGCGCGGATGTAGGCATCAATCAGGTGCCTCATTCCCGGTTCATACTGTTTGAGATCAATGGCGTCTCTGCTGTGAATCTTCACTTCGTTGCGGAGGTTCTCGTAGAAGGCCACCTCCTTCTTCACGGCCTCGGTCTCTGCGTCACTGTAACCGGCCTCCAACATCTCGCTGGCGATGGCGGCGTAGGCACGCACCAGCGCCGCGACGTGCTTGTAGAGTGAAAGGCGCTGTGGCTCGTTGGCCTTGAGCTGCGCGGCGTTACCCGATTCATGCGAGGAAAAGTAGCGGTAGTACGCCTGCTGATCCTTGGGTGCATCCACCGGCTCGCAGAGCGCGCGCACCGCTTCGAGAGCTTCGTCAAGATGCTCCTTTGCTTTGGCGAGGCGGTTCTCCAGCAATCCCGCCACATCCTCCTTGGAATAGCCGTCGAGTGCGCCGGAAGTGTAATCGTCCACCGCAGTTTCGAGGCTCTTGAACAGATCCTTGTAATCTATGATGTAGCCGAACTCCTTGTCGTCCCCGTCGAGCCGGTTCACGCGGCAGATGGCTTGGAACAGCCCGTGATCGTGCATCTGCTTATCTATGTAGAGATACGTGGCCGGCGGCGCGTCGAAACCGGTGAGCAGCTTGTCCACCACGATGATCAGCTTCATCTGCCCCGGCTCCTTGATGAACTTCTTCTTCACCTCGGCCTCAAATTCCTCGACGCGGTTCACGGCCCGCTCCGGCGGCTCATTGAACCACTCGGCCAGCATCTTCTGATAGGTGTCGTACTGCTCCAGCTTGTCCGTCTGGCCCTCGCCGGTTTCCTCGCCTTTGATGTTCGCGGTGGAAGGAATGTAGGACGTGATGATGGCGCACTTTCCGTGCAGATCGGTCTTGTCGAACAAATCGAAAAATCTGCACGCCTCGTAGATGCTCCCGGCCACCAGCATTGCGTTGCCATTTCCGCTTTTCAGCCGGTCACATCGCTCCATGTCCATGAGGATGTCGGCCACGATGTTCTCCAGCCTCGACCGGCTCGACAGTACCTTTTGCATCGTACCCCAACGCTGTTTGAGCTGGGCCTTGGCGAGATCGGTCAGCCCCTTCGTCTTCAGATTGAACCACTCATCGATCTTCTTTTGCGAGGTGAGTTCCTGATCGATCTCCCGCGCCTCGTAGCGCAAATCGAGCACCACCTTGTCCTTCACCGCCTCGTCGAATTTGTAGGTGTGAATGTAGCCGCCGAAAATCTCGATGCTCCGCTTCTTGTCGTCCTTGAGCAGCGGCGTGCCGGTGAAGCCGATGAACACCGCTCCCGGCAGGAGCGCCTTCATCGCGTCGTGCAGGTCGCCGGAATTCGTGCGATGGCACTCGTCCACATATACAAAAAGATTCCCCTTGGGCCTGAAGCCGGGTGGCAGCGCCTTCTTCACTTCCTCGACGTAGCCGGGCACGTCAGCGTCCTTCCCCTCGTCATCATCCTTGCCGCCGAACTTGTGAATGAGTGAGCAGAGGAGCCACGGCTTGGTGTCGTTGAGCTGGGCGATCAGGTCGGCTCCGCTCTTCGTCCGGTAGATGTCCTCATTGACGCCCTTGAAGACACCCTCGATCTGCCCATCGAGTTCGGTGCGGTCGGTGATGATCAGCACACGGGCGTCCTTCACGTTCTCCCGAATCCACTTTGTCAGCCAGACCATCGTGAGGCTCTTGCCGCTGCCCTGCGTGTGCCAGATGATGCCGCCCTCGCGGCGCTTCACGAAAGCCTGCGTAGCGCGCACTCCAAAGTACTGGTTGTGACGGCACAGCTTCTTCGTCCCGGCATCGAAGACGATGAAGTCGTGGATGAGTTCGAGGAGCCGCGCCTTGCCGCAGAATTGGATCAACCCCCGGTCCAGCAGGTTCTCGACGGTGCTCTCCTCCTTCCACGTCAGGTAATACTTCTCCTTGGTCTCGACCGAGCCGTAGCGCAGCCCCTCCGCGTCGTTGCCCGCCATCACGAACTGCATCGTGGAGAAAAAGTGCTCGATGAAGACCTTCTTCTGGTTGTCGAGATTCTGCCGGATGCCCTCGGCCACTGAGACGCTGGCACGCTTGAGTTCCAGCACGCCGAGCGCGATGCCGTTCACGTAGAGCACGATGTCCGGGCGTTTCGGATGTGCCTTTTCCGTTGCTGCCCCGACGGTCACTTCTTCCGCGATGGCGAAGTGATTGTTCTCCGGATTTTTCCAATCAATGAGCCACACGTCCACGGCATTCTCGCCCACGCCGGGCTTCACCTTCACGCCGTAGCGCAGCAGGTCGTACACGGCGCGGTTGCGGTCGTAGAGGCTGCGGCTTGTGTCACCGGCGGCCTTCTCCAGTTGGTGAATCGCCCGTGTGATCAATTCCTCAGCTACTCCGCTCTTTTTAAGCCATGCGCTCAGCAGCCCCGGCTCGATGTTGCGGTTGTTCTCCCGGTCGGTCCAGTCGCCGAGGTAGTCGTAGCGCAGCGTCTCGCGGAAGAGCTTCACCACCCGCCGCTGGGTTCTCTTTTCGATCTGGCCGATGGTGCTCATGCTTCGCCCGGGGAAATCTTTTCCCAGACCGCGTGTTTGAACCACGCTGGCATCTGATCGGTTTTCATTTCCAGCTCCTTGCCATCGGTGACCTCCGCCAACCATGTGCGTTCCTGCCCCTCGCCGGAGTTGTCGAAAATGTAGGCCCGGTTTGTATTGCGGATCGCATCCATCAGCAGGCCGAGCGAGGCGTGGTAACGCTTCACGATTTTGTCCTCCGGCACGGCGTGACCGCGCAGCCGCACGCGGTTCCGCACTCGCGAGATGTTGATGTCCGGATCGTCGGTCGCGATGAAATACAGATAGGTCCGGTAGCCGAGCCGCTGCGCCTGCTCCAGCAGCGCCACTTTGCCGCGATGCGACATCACCGTTTCGAGCGTGAACGAAGCCCGTGCATCGAGCAGCCGTTGCCGGAAAAAATCTGCGGTGACGGATGCCACGTAGGAATTCACCGCCACACGATCAAAAATCAGCCGTCCTTCCGATACCGACACCTTCTCCGCCACATCGGCGAACCCCGTCGCTTTCAGGAAATCTGAACCTCGGAAAAACGCCCGCGCCTCCGCCTCCGTCGTGCTCACACCGTAGGCCGCGAGATCGAGGAAGCCCGGCGTTTTCATCTCCCCTTCCATTTCATCCGGGTTGAGATACACGCCGAGAAGTTCCGGGCGGAGAACCTTCTTCAGCGCACTTTTGCCCGAGCCGTTCGGCCCCCCAAACATGCGCAGTCGCAGGATCGCATCGCTCACCGAATGGCTACCTTCGTTCCGGTTTGGATGGGAGTCGGCGGCTCGATCTTTTTCACCACCTTGCGCGTGCCGTCGGGGAAGACCTCGTAGATCACACCGTTCTCGCTCTGGAGCACACTCTGGCCCGATGCGAGCGTCTCGTTTCGTGCAGTGGTGAATGCCAGTCCGGACAGCGCCGGAAACTTCGCCTCAAGGTCGTGGATGATCTTTTCAGACTCGCTCATGGTCGTTCGGATTGGCTTCCACCATACGCCGGTAAAATTTTAAGGCAATCCTGCCCTTCGTGATCGTTGCGCTTTCGCAGCTCATACCAGCCGCGTCCTTCCGGTGAGGAGTTCCTGCATCATGGCCTGCTTGAGGGCGCGGGTCTTCTCCCGCCGCTGCTCCAACGCCGCAAGCTCCGCGTCCATGTCCGTCAGCACCTCGGCAATGGCGGTTTGTTCACCTTGCATGGGAACAGGAAGCAGCACCGCCGAGAGAATCCGACCATTCGTCAAAGCACGAGTGGTGTAGCTCGCCTTGGAAATGATTTGGTTCCTCACAAACGACGATCTGAAGCAGTAGGCTTTGAAAGTATCGCAAAGCCTTTCGCCTTTGGGGCGTCCACGCAGGACAAAGCCACTGAAGACCGTCTGGTCAGGATCATCGAGGATCACAGAGGCCATGCCGATCTCATTGGGCGTTTCCGATGTTCGTGTGAAGAGAACGTCGCCTTTCTTCACGTCGAAGTTCTTGATCTCCTGCTTCGTCAGAGAAACCCGCCCTTCTAGTTTGGAGCAGAGGATTCCCGCACTCCCGAAAACATCCATGTAGTTCACGATCGGGGTTCCGAAACCGAAGAACTCTTTCCCTTTGTTCAGCCCGTTCTTGAAAGTGAACAGGTCTCCGAGACACAGCTCCTCCCACTCGCCGTGGAAGCCGGGGAGGCGGGTTTGGCCGGTGAGGAGTTGCTGCATGGCGGCCTGTTTGAGGTCGCGCTTCTTGGCGATGAGCCGGTCCAGCCCGCCCAGCAGCCCATCCACATCGCTCAACGCCTCCGCGATGGCGCGTTGTTCGGGCTTTGGCGGAACGAGAACCTGCAACTTCATCAAGTCCCGCGTGTAGATGGCGGCGACACTCGTCGTCCCGGTGGCGAGCGCCCGGAGGCGAGAAACCGCACCTTCCGTGTTCAAAGAGTAGTTTGCATACTCATTCGAGCAAACTTCCTCGGGGTCGAACTCCAACCGCATGAGGTTCGAGTTGTAGTAGGCGACCGGAAGTTCATCCCGCCATATCGCAACCTTCCCAACCAGGTCGAGCGTGTTCCGCGTATTGAACAACACGTCGCCATAAACAAGCCGGTGCGCAAGTTCTGGCATCACGCCGGGCGTGATGAACTGCACTTTGGACAGGTCGAAATATCCACGGGCAAGATTGCCCATCTTCATCAACGGCAGTTCAGCCTCCGCGTCTTGGTTCGCATAATTCCCGCCGAGCCGTCCTGTGCTGAGGACTGAGCGAAGAGACTTCGCTTCCCACTCCTCCGGGATGACGCCCGCCTCAGTCTGTTTGTAGCCGGGTTTCACTTCCATACCGCTCCCATCTTTTTGAGGTGTCCGTCCATACGGCCAATCCCAACGGGATTGCATCCATCAGCCCAGGGTTGGAGCGCAGCGACTACCCTGGGTATCGTCGGCAAATCGGCACAACCCTGAAAGGGTTGCATCCGGTGGGCGGCGCGCGGTGGTGCAACCCTTGCAGGGTTGTGAATCTTGTTGAAATCGAGTCCCAGGGTAGCTCGTTCCTCGCAACCCTGGGCTGAATGATGCAATCCCGTTGGGATTGAAAGACGGCGCACGGTTTTTGAAAACCGGCTCGGGGCTTTTAAAAACCGGCTCATGGCTTGAATCCCATCTTTGCAACGTGTCCCGCGACTTTCGCGCCCAGCGCCTCGACCTCGTCCGTCAATTCCGGCAGCGGGGTGGCGTAGCGTTCGGCGAGCTGGCGGATGCGGCCGGTGAGGGTTTGCGAGACGCGGTCCAGCCCGCCCTGCACGGCGCGTGATTGGGGCGCCTGTCTCACAGCGGCTGGCCTCCTTCGTTGAGGATGGCGAGGTAGGCGTCGTAGGTGAAGACGCGGTTGCGCCGCTGGCCGGTGAGTTCGCGGGCGATGCCGGCGGCGACGAGCGCGTGCATGGCCTTCGAGGCGGTGGGGAAGGTCATGGCGTGCTCTTTGCAGAGGTGCTGCAAGGTAAGCACGGGGCGCTGGCGCAGGGCGGTGAGGACGCGCAGGGCATTCGCCGCGGCCCGGCCTGTCTGCTGGATGCGGAGGGTGTCCGCCCCAAAGAGATCCACGAGCCGGCGCGCGGTCTGCACGGCGCTGCGCGCGGTGTGCTCCACGCCTTCCAGAAAGAAATCCACCCACGCCTCCCAGTCGCCCGTGGCGCGGACACGGTCGAGGAGTTCGTAATACGCGGCGCGGTTTTCCTTCAGATAGAGCGAGAGGTAGAGGAGCGGCTCGGAGAGCAGCCCGCCGTGGTTGAGCAGGAGCGCGATGAGGAGGCGGCCGAGACGGCCATTGCCATCGAGAAAGGGGTGGATGGTCTCGAACTGGACGTGGGCGAGCGCGGCCTTCAGCAGGAGGGGCAGGCCGCTGTTGTCGTCATGCAGAAATTTTTCCAATGCGCCCATGCACGCCTCCACCTCCTCGGGCGGTGGCGGGACAAAGTGGGCGTTCCCCGGCCGGGTGCCGCCGATCCAGTTCTGGCTGCGGCGGAACTCGCCGGGTTGCTTTTCGCTGCCGCGCCCCCTCGCCATGAGGGCGGCGTGCATTTCGCGGAGCAGGCGATTCGAGAGCGGGAAGCCTTCGCGGATGCGGGCCATGCCGTGCTCCAGGGCGGCAATGTAATTGGAGACTTCCACCACGTCGTCGAGCGGAGTGCCGGGAGCCTCGGCCAGCTCAAAGAGAAGGAGGTCGGAGAGGGACGACTGCGTGCCCTCGATCTGGGAGGAGAGCACGGCCTCGCGCCGGACGTAAGAGTAGAGAAAAAGATGCGGGTCCGGCAGCAGGGTGCTGATGCTGTCCAGCCGTCCCACGGCCAGTGTGGCCCGCTCCAGAAGCAACTGCCGGGCACCGGTGATTTCCAGCGGCGGCACGGGCGGCAGTGGCGACGGCACAAATGCACGCACCTGCTCGCCTCCTTTGGCTGTGGTGTGGTAAGTGCCGGTGCGTTTGCGGTTCATGATGCGAAACTTTAATAAGCCGACGGGCTGTTAAAGCGAAGGGCGCTTTTCTTTAATTGGATGCGGCGTGTCCCATCTTCCGCAAATGTCCGTCCACGCGGGCGGCGAGCGCGGCGACTTCATCGGTGAGTTGCGGCAGCGGGGTGGCGTAGCGTTCGGCGAGCTGGCGGATGCGGCCGGTGAGGGTTTGCGAGACGCGATCCAGCTCGCCCTGCACGGCGGCGGCGATGGTAGCCAGCCATTTGTCGTCCACCACGAGCGTCTTGATCTCGTCCTCGGTGAGCTGGCCGTATTTCGCGGCGACCTTTTCCATGAGGGCGTCCTGCGCGGCCTTGAGCTTCGCGCCGGTGTCGGCCTCCTGCTCTGTGAGGGCGAGGTAGTCTTGCAACGCCTTGCGTTCGTCAGCGGCGTCGGGGTCTTTCTTGATGTGGTTCATCCGTGCGGCGACGGAGGCTTTTGTGAGCTTGTCCTTGTCGTTCTTCGCGTCCTCCAGCAGGCCGCCTTCGCCGCCGTGTTCCTCGGCCATTTCCTCGATTTGCTGTGCGATGGCCGCGAGCTGCGCCTCCATCGTGTCGATAACGGCTTGCTCCTTCGCGTAGTAGCGGGCGATGACGAGCGCGGGCGGGATCAGCTCGGCTTTGTACTTCTGCCTGCCGATGGTGAAATCGGGCTTCACCTTCGTCTTCCGGTCCTTGTCCTCGACGATGAGCCGGAGCGTGGCGGCCTCGCGCCAGCCGTCGCCCACGATCATGTAAACATCGTCCTGCATGGTCTCGGCCCAGTAGTCCATGAGATGCTGATACACGTCGTAGGGATCGAGCAGCGGGGCTTTCTCGAAGGTGGCGAGCAGATCCTCGGAGAGCGTCTCGATGAGCGCCTTCGGCCTGCCGCCCTTCGCAATGCCCTTCATGCGCGGGGTGCTGGCGGTCTTCCATTTCGCAAACAGCTTCACCGCCGATTCGTTGAAGGCGGTGAACTCCGCGTGGGCGAAGATGGCGGTCTTGATGTCCGCGATGGGAACCCGGAGCTGGCTGGAGCCGGGGCGGTCGCCGCGTTTGAACAGTGCGGTGCGGACGCCGGGGAGGACCTGCCAGTAGCGTTCCAGCGCGTCGATGTCGCGCTCCGGGATGCCGCCGCGCAGGTGGGCCGTGATGTCCTGCAAGTCCTCCGGCTCGGTGCTGTCGATGTAGCGCGGGAGGTTGAGGTTGAAGTCGTTCTTCGCGTCGCTGATTTCGGTGAGCGACACCATGCGCGAGTAGCGGGGGATTTCGGCGAGGCGCGTGAAGGCGTCCACGATGCGGTGAATGTCCTGCTCGCGGAGGCGGTTCTTGTTGCCGTCCTTCCGGAAGCCCTTGGAGGCGTCGATCATGAAGATGCCCTTGCGGGCGGCGGCGTTTTCCTTGTCGATGACGATGATGCAGGCCGGGATGCCGGTGCCGTAAAAGAGGTTCGCGGGCAGGCCGATGATGCCCTTGATGGTGCCGCGCCGGACGATCTCCCTGCGAATCCTTGCCTCCGCGCCGCCCCGGAAGAGGACGCCGTGCGGGAGAATGACCCCGGCTTTTCCGGTGCTCTTGAGGCAGGCGAGGATGTGGAGCAGGAAGGCGTAGTCGCCGTTCTTCTGCGGCGGAATGCCGAAGGCGAAGCGGCCGTAGATGTCGTTGGCCGGATCGAAGCCGTTGCTCCATGCCTTGGTGGAGAAGGGGAAATTCGCCACGATGAAGTCGAAGGTCTTGAGCGCGCCGGTCTGTGCGTCCTTGAAATACGGGGCGGAGAGCACGTTGTCCTTCCAGATTTCCGCCGTGGGGCAGTCGTGGAGGATCATGTTCATGCGCGCCAGCGCGGCGGTGGCGTTGTCCATTTCCTGCCCGTAGAGCGCGAGGTCGAAGCCGGTGCGGTTCTTCGCCTCATCGTGCGCCTTCAGCAGCAGCGACGCCGAGCCGCAGGTGGGATCGTGGACGGACTGGCTGGCGCTTTTCGCGCTGCCGATCCCGATGACCATCGAGATGACGCGGGAGACTTCCGACGGGCTGAGGAATTGCCCCTTGCTCTTGCCTGACTCGATGGCGAAGTGCCGCATGAGGTATTCGTAGGCGTCGCCCAGCAGGTCGTCGCCCTCGGCGCGATTGCCCCGGAAATCGAGCGAGGGATTATCGAAGATGGAGACGAGATTCGAAAGCCGATCCACCATGTCCTTGCCCTTGCCGAGCTTGTCCGCGTCGTTGAAATCCGCCACGTCGATCACGCCCTTGAGGTCATTCGCCTCCGCGAGCCTGCCGATGATCTTGTTGATCTTGTCGCCAATTTCTTTGTCGCCCTTCAGCGCCACCATGTCCGCGAAGCTCCCGCCCTGGGGGACATCCACGAGCGCATCCGCCTTCCCCGCGTACTTGTCGGAGACGTATTTCACGAACAGCAGCACGAGCACGTAGTCCTTGTACTGCGAGGCATCCATCCCGCCGCGCAGTTCATCGCAGCTTTGCCAGAGGGAGGAGTAGAGTTCGGATTTCTTGAGGGCCATGAGCCGCGCATCCTGAACACATCGCAGCGCAATGGCACGCGAGAACGGCGCGATGATGAGGCGGATGCTCAAGACGCCATTCTGCCCGTGCATGGGGGCAAAATTTCCACCTCAAGAATCCCCGGACACTTCGGACGCCATTTCTCAAGTGTGTGTGGAAAACGCGTGAATCACTGACGACTCACGCACCTCACTCATCCCAGCGGAAGTGGGAAAAACCCGTCCGAGATGTCCGGAAAGGCCAATCAGAGTTTGTCGTCTCGGCTGCACAGCGTAATGCCTCGGCATGGATCTTTACCGGCATCCCGTTTTCGACATGGCGTGCCACCAGTTCGATCTGGCGGCGGATCACCTTGAGATCCCAACCGCCTTCCGTGACCGGCTCAAATATCCCAAGCGCGCGCTCACCGCAGCCATTCCCATTCACCGCGACGACGGCAAATTGAACGGTTGCCAGTCCCGTGTTGCCTCAAGTCAAAATGACACCGTGGAGTAAAAAAGGAGCGATACGCGACGAGAAGAGCGGAATCACCGGATGCAGGTCGGAGGATTTTGGTCGAGGCACGGAAAGTTCACGAGAAGGAGCCGCTGTTTCCGTTCAACATCGCCTGCTACATGTGTCAGTTGGGGCAGAACGAAATCGCCAAAGGGATGCTGGAAGTGGCGTTCAAACTTGATCCTGGAATGCGTGTGATGGCACTCGACGATGAAGATTTGAAACCGCTGTGGGAGGGGATTGCTGCTGCGTGAGAGGGATTGGCACGCTCGATGCTTTTTCTCGGCTCGGTTCTGTGTCCATAAAATGTAAGCCGTGAGTGCATGTCAGGTCAGGGCGAGTTGCGCTGACCCGTATTCTGCGCCGAATCCACCAAGGCGCGGCAAACCTCGGCAGTGGAACGAGGCAACGTAGGTCTAGCCCCGCGTTGTCTCTCTGCTTTTCACGACCACATCACGAACGAGCGCCGATTCAGGTTTCCAATGAACACAGAAAGACGATTCGTTCTGGTGGATGCCGACCCCGGCCTCAATCGCAGCCCGACACTCGATGAAATCTCTGGCTTGGCGCATGAGATTTACAGAGAGGAAGGATGCCCGGAGGGTCGCGCCGATGAACACTGGTATGCGGCAGAGGGATTTTTGAAACGGGAGATGTTCACCTGCGATTAGAATGAAGACCATTATTGCCCTCGCAGTCATCTGCCTTTCGTTCAGCGCATCCGCTTCGAGCCCCATGAAATCCCTCCCCACCGTTCCAAAAGTTGACGTGCCTCGTTACATGGGCATGTGGCACGAAGTTGCGCGCCTACCGATGTTCTTTCAGCGTGGCTGTGTGCAATCGACGGCTGAATACGGGCTGAAGCCCGATGGGACGGTATCCGTAACGAACCGTTGCCAGAAGAACGCCAGGCCGAAGCAGGTGAGGGGCACTGCGACTGTGGTGGACGCAAAGACCAACGCAGTGCTGGAAGTGCGGTTCAATGAGTGGTTTTCGGTGTTCATCCCCAGAGCGAAAAAGGGCAATTATTTCATCGTGTGGCTTGCACCGGATTATTCAGCCGCAGCCGTAGGAACACCGAATCGGAAGTGCCTTTGGGTGTTGGCTCGGCAACCCGCATTGCCGGTTTCCACCTACCGCCAGATTGTCGAGCACTGCCGCAAGCTGGGGTTTCCCGTGGAGAAGCTCGTCGTCGAGCAGGTGCAGGAACGCTGACAATTCGAGTCCATTTCGTCCTTTGCTTCATGCTTGCAGTGCCGTTGCTGGTCTGGTGGCCGACGCATCTGGTTCTGAGGCGATTCTTCGCCACAGCATCACCGAGGAGAACGATGCAGTCGTTGTGATGAGGGGCGGCGGCTTTTTCCCATCGGCAAGAATTCATACGCGCAATGTTCGCATCGCTTCCGATTCTCCGTTGTATGAAACACATCTCCAAATTGCTCCTCATCATCACCATCCTTGGATTCGCATCGTGTGCCCATCACGAATCAACGACGCAGACCTCCCAGACGACGACCAGCACGGGTTACCGCAAGTAAGTCCCACCAGAAAACAGCCATGAAATATCCAATTCAGTTCATCGTCGTGCTTGCAGCGATCGGCCTCCTCGCCGCCTGTCAGACCACTCCCACCGCCAAGTCCAAGAAATTCGATGAAACCGATACGAATCATGATGGGCGTCTGAGCCGCGAAGAAATCAGTGACAGAATCGTGACGGAGGTTTTTGACGGTCGCGACACAAACAAGAACGGCAAGTTGACCAAGGCGGAATGGGATGTGCCCGGTGAGGAGAGAAGGAACAGCCTGTTCCGCAAAGCTGATGCCAATCACGATGGCGTGGTGACGCTTGCAGAAGCGAAGGCTTTCGGGAGGAAACGGGGCGTAGGGAATGATTTTTACAAGGACGCCGACACGAATCATGACGGATATGACTCACTCAAGGAGGCGCGTGCCTACTACGCGAGTAAGGAAGGTCCTTTTCGATGATGGCACACCACTGGCCCGTATTTCGTCAGATGCTCAGTGCCGAGAAGGCGAAAGTTTTACTCACCGCCGTCGCTCTGATCTCCTCAGAGGATGCTCATCCACAACGCTCACTTTTGGCTGAAGAAAGACCTGTCCGCTGCCGGCCGCGCAGTTTTTGAAGAAGAGGTGAAACGGCTCGCGGCGATCCCGTATTTGGAGCGCGGACTCGTAGGGAAGCCTGCACCCGCCGAGGAACGCCCTGTGACGGATCATTCGTTCATTACGCCACGTCACTGCACTTCAAGACGCTGGCCGACCATGAATTTTACCAGAAGGAGTGTAAGGACCTTCGAGTCTTTGCCAAGAACGCGGGCGCAAATCCGGATTGATGACATTCAGCCAACGGGTCGCCAGATTGCTGAAGGTGATGTTCCCGTCCTCAGAGAGTAGATTTTGGGCCTTCGCACGGTGGGGCGCCAGGTGTCGCTTCGCTACGGCTGCGTCCTTCGTCTTGAGGGATTTTTTTGATTTGCTTGCCGCGCACCTTGAGCAGTGCGAAATACGTGCCGTGATCATTTTTATAGAGACATTCGGCTACTCTTGTCAGCGTGGTGGGCTTGCTCGGCATGTCACACATTTTAGGGTTACTTTTTCGGGTTGTAATGGCCAAAAAATGCGCGATTTTAATTCGCGTAAAACATTGCGCAAGAACGCATAGCACTCGTAGCTCAACCGGATAGAGCATCGGTCTTCGAAATCTAAACTGCTCTTTGGCAGGCGTTTGCATATTTTCTCATCGCTTTGCAAAACGTCTCCACTGAACGATTTCGGAACAGCATTATTTTTCACTCATTTGCGCGGAGTTGCGCCGTTTTCCAAAAAAAAGTGCTCAACCGTAGAAAAGGAACGTAGAAAAATTCAGTGGAGAGCGCCGGAAGATCCCAGCGTCGGGGCGTGTCAAACGCCACATTATCCGCCGATTGTCGGATCAATTTTCTGCGGGCAATCCAGCACGCCTCTGCCGCTGCACAACATCCTCCAACTTCACACCTCGTACCGCCCCATGAGATCAAGAACCGCATCGCGCCCCGGAATCGAAGGCTGTGCCCCGATAATCTGAGTCGCCAGTGCTCCCGCGGCGTTGGCAAAGCGGACTGCATCTTCAAGCGCCATCCCGCTCGCGTAGGCGAACGCGCCTGCAAAAGCGTCTCCCGCACCGACGGTGTCCACGGGGATGACCTGCGGTGGAGCGGTACTCAGGATTCCGCTCGCGGTGATGACGAGCGTGGGATCGCCGCCTCGGGTGATGATCATTTGCCGGCAATGCGCGGCGGCGCGTGCGCGTTGCGGCTCGGCGTCGATCTCGGCGTGCGTCATGGAAACGAGCGTGGCCGCCTCCTGCGCATTGAGGATGAGCGTGTCTACTTCCACTCGGGCTTGGATGAACTCGCGAGTCAACGGCGACGGATTGAGGATCACCGGGACTCCGGCTGCAGAGGCAATGCGGATCGCGTGGAGCACGGTTGGCAGCGGGCATTCCAGTTGGAGCAGCAGGGCAGCGGCGGAGCGGATGAGGGCGGCGTGCTCCTCCACATGAATGGGCATGAGCGCGTGATTCGCACCCGGACTGACGACGATGCTGTTTTCGCCTGCATCATCCACGGCGATGAAGGCACAGCCCGTTGACGGACCGGCTTTCATGATGGCCCCGGTGTGGATGCCTTCGCTGCGCAGATGCTCAATGTAGCGCGTGCCGGCATCATCTTCGCCCACGCAGCCGATGAGCGTGACATCCCCGCCAGCCCGTGCGGCAGCGAGTGCCTGGTTCGCGCCCTTCCCGCCAAAGCATGTGAAGGCGGCGGTGGCAGCGAGGGTCTCGCCCGGTGCCGGAATGTGCGGAACGCGCAGCGTGTGATCCACATTCAGTGAACCGATGACGACGATTTTCGGGTGCTGGGGCATCAGGCAGCGTGCGCCCGTCGCGGCTGAAGTTTCAATTCATCATCCCGCGCGCTCCGCATCCGGACGCCACACCGTGCTCGTGGTCACGGCCTGCGCGATGGCGAAGGAAATTCGGTAAGGCAGCGACAAGTGCTCGGAATTGGGGAATTCATGGAGCGGGGCTTCGGGGCCAATTGCTGCGTAGTGGCGTCGGGGTAGTGCTGTCGCGGAGCAGCAGTCTCCAGCACGAGGAACGAATGCTACTTCGCCGGAGCTGCTTCACTCACGGTCACCATCCGGTCTTCCGGGTTTTCCGAAAGAATCAGCCCGCGGAAATGAACCTCCTGTGGCGTCTTGTTCGAGTGCAGTTGCAGCCCGAGCGGACCTTCACCGCAAAGCTCCGGCTTCGGATCCGTCCAGTCGGCGGCCAACTGGCCATTCACCGCAAAGCGGATGCGCGGAGGCTGCGCGAGGATTTCCATTTGATTCCAGTCGTGCTGACGCCCCGCCTTCTTCGCTCGCCCGTCGTCCTTGTAGATGCTGTTGCGCCGGTAAAGATCCCAGAAGCCCCAGCCGGACGGAAACATCACAAGATGCCCCATGTAGCTGAGCGGGTCGCCCTCCCGCTCGACGGGTGTGCCCCAGATCGCCACGCCGCTGTGCATCTCACTCGTCACCAGCTTTCCCTCGAATACCAACCGGAAGGCGCGGTACTTCTTGTCACTCACCAGATACGTGCTCGCCTTCGGGGCATTTTCATCCGTGTTCTTCCCGACGATCGCTCCGTCCTGCACGGACCAGTATTTTCCGTTGCCCTTCCATCCCGACAGATCCTTTCCGTTGAAAAGCACTGTCGTTTTCTCCGATGCAGAAAACTTCACCGATTGAGCCCATTGCACGGGCGGCGGATTCTCGGCGGAGGATGCAGCGATGGCGGCGAGGAGCACGGCGGAGGAAATGAGGGGGAGTTTCATAGGGCACCGAGGCTAGCGGGTCGAAATTGCGGACACAGCAAATTTTTGACGCGACACCACGCTCTGCGCTTTATGCCGGGTATGCGCTGACGGTCACCACCCCCGACACCCCTCCGTCGCAGAGCGCCTCTGCTCCGCGCAAATCGAATCCGGGCGCTTCATCACAACGCCCCGGAGAAGTCGCAACCGGGCACCCCGTGAAACAGCCGCCACTTCCGCGTTATATTCTTTTGAGGAAGCCCGTCCTATCCGGCGGACATCATCATTGAGTTCAAGGCACTCGCCCTGAGTTCACAACACCCCCGCACCGGAAATGTCCGGCTGCGTTCACATGCGGAAATTAGCCGTCTCACCCACGGCATTTTCGCGCCCGCAACACCATCCACCCAAAGGAGGCAACCACCATCATGTTCAACATCATCAACATTATCTTCACCATACTGCTCTGGACAGTCTTCGGCGCAGTGATCTGGGCCATCGCTCCGATCATCCAGAAGCTCATCGAGGCCGCGCAGCATGTTCACCACTTCTTCCAGTAGCGCGGAAGACGAACAACAGAAAGGAGACCGCATGGCGCAATCCCGTCACTACTCACCCCGCCTCGAACGCCCGCTCATCACGGCACTCTACCATGCCGCGAAGGCCCGGTGCATCCCGATGACGCGGCTTGCGTCGTCACTGGTGCGTGAAGGGCTGGAACGCATCGCAGACCCCACGAGCAGCGAAACCGCGTTCGTGCGCGAGGAACCGCAGACACCACCGCAGCCGGCGCAAAAATAATCCGGCTGCAAATCCACATCACCGACGAAAAACCCCGCCACTTCCGGCGGGGTTTTTCGTTTTCACCGCAAACCCAAACCAGAAAGGAACCACACACCATGGCCGTCATTCTCCAAATGACCTATATGAAGAAACTCGGGCTGCCCAATTACAGCAGCCACTCATGCGCCGTCTCACTCACCGTTGAAATCGCGGATGCGAGTGTCGCTGCGCAGGAATCCACAAAGCTCTACGCCCTGCTGCAGACCGCAGTGGACAACGAGATCCAGCAGGTCGGCTTCATGCCCGATGCCACGACCTACGGGATGAACAACGGCAACGGCGCGCACCCCAACGGCAGTCCGGCCCGCAACGGCAATGGCCATTCCAATGGGA
>Ga0194061_1000639_pt1 | contig 21148 bp, 15 predicted proteins | sample SepL2221m_MetaG_FD_163423 | JGI IMG/M metagenome (GOLD analysis project Ga0194061, IMG submission 163423) | Anoxic zone freshwater microbial communities from boreal shield lake in IISD Experimental Lakes Area, Ontario, Canada - Sep2016-L224-21m | ecosystem: Environmental > Aquatic > Freshwater >... | reverse complement strand
ATTTTTTCTCCATTATTTTACTGTCGTGTGCATAGTTAAATTTTCTCTCTAGATATATAATCCCTAAAGGGATAAGAGATTGGAGTAAACTTCCAGACCTACTGATATATAATCCCTAACGGGATAGGGTTTGTTATCAAATAGTAATTATCCCTTTAGGGATATAATATTAGTAGATTGTGAATGTGAAAAGAGCTTTTATCCCTTTAGGGATTATATGTAATTGTATGATTCAATAAATCAGTGGGTATCACACTCTTTCATATGAATAAATGTGCGTTTCTACATTTCTGCTCAATCAGTGATAATCACATTCTTTCATTCTAAATCAGTGTGCATTTCTTAATAATCCTGAAACCGCATTTGCTTATAAATCCTATTCATTTAGAATTGAAACTCAGTACCTTTAAAATTATATTTAATGATGATAAAGAAGAAAAAAGCGAACTTAGTTCCCAAAGAGAGTATAGATGTGAAAGAACCGATTCAGACAAAACCTGTCAGCATCAGTACAAATGAAATTCAGAATACTTTACCCGTTTTACCGCTAAAGGATATCGTCATTTTCCCTTATATGGTCTATCCGATTCTGGCAGGAAGGGATTCGTCTATTCGTGCAATTAACAAAGCATCGGAAGATGAAAACAAATACATATTCCTTGTCACTCAAAAAGACGGAAGCGTTGAAGAAACTACTATTGATAATCTGTATAAAACAGGTGTCATTGCTAAAATCCTTCAGGTAATCAGACTCCCGAACGGGCTTATGAAAATTCTTGTGGATGCAGTGGTTGCCGCTAAAGTGGTGAACTATTACAAAGATGATTTCTTATACGCAGACCTCGATATTAAGTATGAACATAACGTACCCGATGCACAGCTCGACATGCTTGCAGCAAGGGCTTCGAAACTTTTCAGCGATTACGTGAAACTCAATCCGTCGCTCACAAAGGACACTTTCTCAAGTTATGAAGTTCTTAAAGATTACGACAGGAAACTTTATTTTATAGCATCAACTCTATCCGTAAATATTTTCGATAAGCAGAAACTACTCGATATTGAGAGTATGTACGATAAGTTCTTCGAGCTGATTACTTTGCTCGTTGCCGAAACACAGGTGCTTAAGATTGAGAAGGAGATTGAAACAAAGGTTCAGGCATCAATGCAGAAGAACCAGAGAAAGTTTATAGTTCAGGAACAGATAAGAATACTTCAGGACGAACTCGGCGGCAGTGCCGAACTCGACCCTGACCTTATGAAACTCAAGAAGTTAATCGAGGAAGCAGATATGCCCGAAGCCGTTAAGGCAAAGGCAAAAGAAGAGTTTGAGAAACTCAGAAAGACTCCTTCTATGTCACCCGATTTCAGCGTTTCCAGGAATTACCTGGAATGGATGACTTCCGTTCCGTGGAATATCTTTACTGAAGATAATTATGACCTCGATAATGCAAAGAAGATTCTTGATACAGACCATTTCGGACTTGAGAAACCAAAGGACAGAATACTTGAACTTCTTGCAGTACTGAAATTACTCAAAGATAAGAACATAAAGAAACCGCCTAAAGGACAGATACTCTGCTTTGTTGGACCTCCGGGGGTTGGTAAGACTTCTCTGGGTAAATCTATAGCACGGGCACTTAACAGAAAGTTTGCACGTCTCTCAATCGGCGGTGTGAAAGATGAAGCTGAAATACGCGGACACAGAAGAACGTACATCGGTTCAATGCCGGGCAGGATTATTCAGGCAATGAAGAAGGCAGGTACTTCAAACCCTGTGATTCTTATAGACGAAATTGATAAGATGGGTAACGACTACCGCGGCGACCCTGCTTCAGCAATGCTCGAAGTCCTTGACCCCGAGCAGAACAATACATTTAACGACCACTATCTCGATATAGATTATGATTTATCGAACGTACTGTTTATTACTACAGCAAACGTTCAGTACAACATTCCTCTTGCACTTCAGGACAGGATGGAAATCATAGAGATGAGGTCTTATCTCGATTTTGAAAAGATACAGATTGCAAAGAACCATATTCTTGGTAAGGAAATTGCCGAGCACGGACTCGATAAAGACGAAGTGAAATTCCCTGATGATGTAATACTGAAAGTGATTCGTGAATACACACGCGAAGCAGGAGTAAGAAACCTCGAGAGGGAATTAAGTTCTATAATCAGAAAAACCGCTAAGGATAAACTTATAAGCGGCGGTAAAAAGAAGAAGATTGAAGTAAGTGCTGAACTCGTTGAGAAATATCTCGGCGTGCCGAAGTATGAAGACATTGACACTAAGAAAGACGATAAGACAAAGATAGGTTCCGTTTACGGACTTGCCTGGACTTCTATGGGCGGCGAGATACTGAACATCGATGTTACTGTGATGAAGGGGACAGCAAAAATTACACTTACTGGAAAACTCGGAGACGTTATGAAAGAATCTGCAATCGCAGGTCTTTCGTACATTAAGTCGAACGCAAAGGCATACGGGATTCCCGATAATTATTTCAAGGATAAGGAAGTTCACATACACGTTCCCGAAGGTGCAATCCCAAAGGACGGACCTTCAGCTGGTATTACGATGGTGATGGCAATGCTTTCTGCAATAACTTCAACACCTGTAAGAACGGATACTGCAATGACGGGAGAAATAACGTTACGCGGAAACGTACTGCCAATCGGCGGACTTAACGAGAAACTCCTTGCCGCAGTAAGAAGCGGAATCAAGAGAGTCTTAATTCCGAAGGACAACGAAAAGAATTTAATAGAAATACCAAAAGATATAACTTCAAAACTTGAGATTATAACTGTCTCGAAGATTGAAGATGCAATCGTACATTTGTTTAACAGGAAACAATTAAGCTTTAAAAAGAAGAGTAAATAAAATATATGTCAGAAGGAAAATTCAAAGTATCGGCGTTAAAGTTCAGACCGCAAACGTTTGCTGATGTTGTTTCTCAGGAGTTTGTCACTACCACTTTAAAGAATGCAATCATTAACAAGAAGATAGCACATTCATACCTGTTCAGCGGACCAAGGGGTGTTGGTAAAACAACAATCGCACGTGTATTCGCAAAGGCAATCAACTGCAAGAACGCAAAGGGCGGCGAACCCTGCAACGATTGCGAGAACTGTTCAGAAATAACCAAGGGAGTTCATCCTGATGTGTTCGAACTCGATGCTGCATCAAACCGCGGTATTGACGACGTCCGTTCTATTCAGGATGCTGCAAAGTATTTTCCTATTAAAGCTGACTATAAGTTTTTCATTGTCGACGAAGTTCATATGTTAACCATTCAGGCATTCAACGCATTGCTTAAGATTCTTGAAGAACCGCCTGAATATTTAATCTTCATACTCGCAACAACAAACCCCGAACGCATTCCGCCTACAATAGTAAGCAGATGCCAGCGTTTCGGACTGCACAGACTTAAGATTACTGAAATAATGGAACAGCTTAAGTTTGTGGCAAAGGAACAGAACGTAACGATTGATAACGAATCATTATTCCTCATATCAAAACTCGGAGATGGTGCACTGCGCGACTCTCTCGGAATATTCGATATGGCAGTCTCGTTCTGCGGAGAGAGCATAGAATTCAGTTCACTCAAGGAATTTCTGAACCTCCCCGACAACACAATATATTTCAATACATCAAAGTTTATAATTACGTCTGACATAAAAAGCATTATTTCATATTTCAATAACCTCGAAGAAAACGGTCTTGATATAATTACATACATTAACGGTATTACCGACCATTACAGAAACCTGCTTATAGTAAAATCTACAGACTCATCTGATTTGCTCGATGAATCGGACGATACAAAGTCCAAATTCCTTGAAGAGGCAAAGAGTTATTCAATTGACCAGATTCAGAGAATTCTTAAACTCCTCTTCGATTCCGAAGCACGGTTTAAGTTCTCCTCGAATCAGAAAGTACTGATGGAGTCTCTGCTCGTTGAACTCTGCAGGGTTAACAGGGAAATAGTTGATATTTCAGAACTGATATCGGGACTCGAGACCCTGAAAAAAAAAACTTTGAAATAGATTATGAGTCATCGGGAGAGATTCCCGTTTTTGACTATACCGAGATATTTAATCAGGGAAATGCACTCGTTAGAACCTTGATCGAATTGTTTAATGCTGAAGAATATAAACCTATTATTAATGAAAACTCTAAACATAAATAAGAACTTTCTTGCGATAGAAGATAAATACTCAAACTACAAAGATTCCAGAGTAGTTATGCTTCCCGTACCGTACGAAGCAACAACATCATACGGCAAGGGCACAGGCAAAGGTCCCGAAGGTATTTATAAAGCTTCGCATTACGTAGAGTTTTTTGATGAAGAGCTTAACCGTCAGTTCTGCTTTGAGAAGGGTCACGTAATCGCATCTCTCTACCCATCTGCCATAAAAGGTCTGAAGGGTAAGAAAGCGCTCGATGTTATTTACAAAGATGTTCTGAAACTTATCAAAGACAGGAAGTTTGTCGTAACTCTCGGTGGTGAGCATACAATTTCCACTGCTCCGATAAAAGCACACTTCGATACATACAAGGATTTATCAATACTTCACTTTGACGCACATTCAGACCTTCGGGATGAATACGAAGGTAATAAATATTCTCACGCTTCTTTCTGTTCGCGTGTTGCAGAGTTTACAAAGGACATAACTCAGGTCGGAATACGTGCACAGTGCAAGGAAGAGTACGACTTCATTAAAAAGAATAAGATTAAGACTTTTTATGCTTATGCAATACGCAACGGTCTGCACGGAAAGAACTGGCAGGACAAGGTAATCAAAGGACTGAAGAAGAATGTATACATTACTTTCGACGTGGATTACTTCGACCCTTCGATAATGCCTTCAACAGGCACCTGTGAACCTCTCGGATTCTACTGGGAAGAAACGATGGTACTTCTGAGGAAACTCGGTAAGACCAGAAACGTAGTAGGCTTCGACGTTGTGGAACTCGCTCCTAAGAAAGAAAATCCGTACCCTGATTTTCTTACTGCGAAACTCATTTATAAAATGTTAAACTACTTCCTATGAGCGCAGAAGATTTAAAGAAGAAAGCAAAAGTAATCACAAAACGTCTTAATGATAATTATGCCGACGCAAAATGCCATCTCGATTTTAAGAGTGCATTTGAATTACTGGTCTCTACTGTCCTTGCAGCACAATGCACTGACGTAAGGGTAAATATGACTATGACACCACTTTATAAATCAAAGTATAAAGGTCCGAAGGATGTTCTTAAAGACGGAATAGATAATTTCAGGGATAACATCAAATCAATAAACTTCTTCAACAATAAAGCAAAGTCAATACTTTCAATCTGTGATGTACTTGAAAAAGAACATAAAGGGAAAGTGCCGGGAACGATGGAAGAACTTACTGCATTGCCCGGTGTCGGACGCAAGTCGGCATCAGTGATTCTCGGAAACTGCTTCGGAAAGAATGACGTGATTATTGTTGATACACATTTAAAGAGAGTGAGCACAAAACTCGGACTTATAGAAAATGACAATCCCGAGAAGATAGAAGCAGAACTTAAAGTTATAATTCCTGAAAAGGAACAGTACCATTTCTCAATGCGCATAGGCGAGCACGGCAGGGTAGTCTGCAATGCAAAGAAGCCGTTGTGCGAGGAATGTTTCTTAAACGATATTTGTCCGTCATCTAAAATATAATTATGAAGAAACCAGATTTAAAGAAAATAGAATTTATACTAATGGATATGGACGGCTGTTTAACTACAGGCCACGTAATCTATTCCAGCAGTGGCGAAGATATAAAGATGTTCCACACACACGACGGTTACGGACTTACACGCGGCAGGGAACTCGGAATGAAGTTTGCGGTGATAAGCGGTATGGGTTCTGCAGTAAACAAAAGAAGAGTTGAAAGACTGAAGATACATCATCTGTACGAAAACATTGACGACAAACTAATACCTTTCGAAGAGTTAAAGAAAAAGTACAAACTTAAAGACGAGAACTTTGCATACATCGGCGACGATGAATTTGACATACCACTGCTAAAGAAAGTGGGATTCTCCTGCTGTCCTAAGAGCGGAATAGACGAAGTGAAGAAATACGTACATTACGTCTGCAGGAAGAACGGCGGAGAAGGCGCAGTAAGAGAAATGATAGACAAAATACTCAAAGCAAAAAAACTTATATAACATTTTATAAATATAATAACACAATTATCATGGATACAAAAAATCTACAATTTAATTCCAAACTGATACACAGCGGTGCAATCAAAGATAAATTCGGTTCAGTAAACGTCCCCATTTACCAGACTTCAACATTTGCTTTTGAGTCAGCAGAAGAAGGTGAAAAATGTTTCCTCGGAGAATCGAGCGGATACATTTACACACGTCTCGGCAATCCGACAATAAAATCACTGGAAAGATGTATAGCCGACCTTTGCGGCGGGTTTGATGCAGTTGCAGTAAGTTCAGGTATGGCAGCAGTAAACACAATCTATATGGCATTGCTCTCAAAGGGCGACCATATGATAAGCACGGCAGCGGTTTACGGTCCTTCAAGAGGTGTTATGGAAGACCACTGGTCAAGATTCGGAGTTGAATCAACATACATAGATACAACAAACCTCGAAAATATAAAGAAGGCAATAAAGCCAAACACAAAAATGCTTTTCCTTGAAACTCCTGCAAATCCTACACTTGATATTACTGATATAGCAGGTGCATCGAAGATTGCAAAAGAACACGGACTTGTTTTAGTAGTCGACAATACTTTTGCTTCACCCGTATTACAGAAACCTTTTGAACTTGGTGCAGACGTAGTGTTCCATTCGATGACAAAGTACATAAACGGACACGCTGATGTAGTAGCAGGTATAGTTGTTGCAAAGACAGAAGAGTTGTACAAGAAACTCCGTCCGATGATGATATCACTCGGCTGCAATATGGACCCTCATCAGGCATTCCTCGTATTACGCGGTGTTAAGACACTGGGTATCAGAGTTGAACGTGCACAGGAAAACGCAGCAAAGATTGCAGATTACCTTGAAAAACATCCGAAGATTGATTGGGTTAGATACCCTGGTTTAAAGTCACATCCTCAGCACGAGATTGCGAAGAAGCAGATGTCGGGCTTCGGTTCAATGATTAGTTTTGAACTCAAGGGCGGTTTTGAATCAGGTAAGACATTGATGAACAACGTACACCTTGCAGCACTCGCAGTATCGCTCGGCGGTGTTGAAACTTTGATTGAGCATCCTGCTTCAATGACGCACTCAAAAGTATCGAAGGAAAATAAACTTAAGGCAAACATTACAGAAGGACTCGTAAGGTATGCAGTAGGAATAGAAGATGTTAACGACTTAATCGCTGACCTGGAACAAGGGCTCGCTAAGTGCTAAAAGCTGACCTTCATATACACACAAGTTATTCTGACGGTAAACTAAGTCCGGCTGAAATTATAGACCTTGCTAAAGAAAAAGGACTTAATATCATCGGAGTTACAGACCACGATAACATTGAAGGCTCGCAGGCAATGCTTGAACACAACGGTAAACACGGAATAGAAGTTATTCCGGGAATTGAACTCAGTGCTGATTATCACGGTAAGGAAGTTCATCTGCTCGGTTACTTTATGGATTTTAAGAATCCTGCACTCGTTGAACACCTGAAACTTATAAAGAACCTGCGCATAAGAAGAATTGAAAAGATGATTGCCAAGCTTAAAGAACTCGGAGTTAACATAAATTCTACTGACTTGTTTGAGAAATACTCTTCAAGCTGTTCAATCGGAAGACCTCATCTTGCGAACGAAATTCTTGCTCAGGGATATGTCAAAGACTTTCAGACTTCATTCAACAGGTACCTTGGCGACAATAAACCTGCGTTCGTTAAGAAGGATAACCTGAACTTTGAGATTATGATTGAACTCATAAAAGTATCGGGCGGACTTTCGTTCGTTGCACATCCCGGAAGTTATTTCAGGGAAAGTGCTCTGGTTGAACTTAAGAAAGCAGGCATCAGCGGAATAGAAGTTTACCATCCGTCACATAACGATGCGCATAACAAGAAGTACATGAAGTTCGTGAAAGAGCATAACCTTCTCGCAGTGGGCGGTTCTGACTTTCACGGATACAGCGAATACGATTACCATAACATTGGCAGGTTTTACGTAGATGAAGAAGAGTTTACACTATTAAAGGAAAAAGCAAAATTTATCAGAAATAAAAAGTAATATGAAACATACAATAAAAGGAAATAAAGACGGCAAAGGATATAAGATTGCCATAATCTCCAGCAGGTTTAACGAAGAGATAACTGGCGGATTAATTGAAGGTGCCGTTAAATCATTTACGGGTAATGGCGTAAATCAGGACGATATAGTACTGTACTACGTCCCCGGTGCTTTTGAAATACCGACAGTCCTCGAAACAATCTGTAAAAAGAATGACGAACTTAAGTTCAACGGCATACTAACAATCGGCTGTGTAATCAAAGGCGAGACGGCACACTTCGAATACATATCGTCGTCTGTTTCTCAGAACATAAACCTTATTGCGTCGAAATATGGAATACCAACAGGATTCTGTGTGCTTACTACTTACACAGATGAGCAGGCAGAAGCACGATGCCGAATGGACGTATGCAATGCAGAAACCAACAAGGGATTCGAATCTGCCGAAGCAGTAATCGAAATGATAAACCTCTTAAAACAGATCTGAATTAAATAAAAAGGGCTGGACATAGATTCAGCCCTTTCTTACTTTCATTCTTTTATTTAATCACTGAAATACATAAATTATGTACAATTTTCAGATAAATTTAAAAATAATTAATGTCTAAATACATTCATAGGGCGATAGCTTTAGCTGTATTAATAATATCGTTTGTTGCATACTGGAATACTACTCAGCCATCGATTGCTTTCTGGGATTGTGGAGAACTTACTGCTGCATCGTTTGGATTGCAGATTACACATCCGCCTGGTGCGCCATTATTTATGGTGCTTAATAAATTCATATCTCTTATTCCTTTTGCCGAGAATATCGGTTTCAGGATTAATATAGTAACGGTTATTTTCAGTTCGCTCTCGGTTATGTTTCTGTACCTCGTTGCAGTGAAAGTGATAAACAACTTTTCACCGCGCAATTCAGGAAATAACTTTACAGAAGTAGTTACTTTAGTTGCTTCAGGTATAGGTGCACTGGCACTCGCATTCAGCGATACATTCTGGTGGAATTCAATTGAATCGAACGTATTCGGGTTCTCCACTTTTATGTATGCGCTTATGGTATGGCTGATAATGGTATGGTATGAAAAATCGGATACGAGTTCGGGAGATAAGATACTTCTTCTGATTGCAATAATTATGGGTATGGCTCCGGGTGTTCACCTTATGCCGGTACCTGCAACGATACCATTTTTAATGATTGTAGTTTTTAAAAGATACGTTACAGACGATGAATACGCAAAGAAAACTTTCTATATGTTCCTCGGACATATGGCAGTCCTTTTGGTGATTGCAGTTTTAATGTGGTCTTCGCAGACTTCAACTACACCTCCTTCACCAGAAGAGTTTAAGTCTTTTGACTCATCGTTTAAAATTATTATGCTCGTTGCTTCACTAGCCTTTATCGGTATATTCTGGAAGAAACTTATGGTTAAGAATTCTTTCTACATACCTGCAATAGTCGGTCTTGTAGGGTTCTTTATAATATACCCGGGTGTTGTAAAATACCTTACAAAATTTATTGGATTAATTTCAGGTGATAACAATATATTTGCAGGCATTGTCTTCGTTGGTATTATGGCATTGATGGTTTACCTCTTCAGTTACTTTAAGAAAAGAGGAAGAAGCGTACTGGGATTTGTATGTCTGTCTTTTGCAGGAATTATGTTCGGCTTCAGTATTTATGCTTACACAATAATCCGTGCTAACGCACATCCGCCGATGAATGAAAACGACCCGAGCAATATCACGCGTCTTGTTTCATACCTTAGCAGAGAGCAGTACGGTGATTTTCCAACGTTTAAAAGAAGGTATTCTTCAGAGCCCCATCAGCAGCAGATTTACAGCAAGTACACCAGTGACCTTGACTTTCTCTGGAATTACCAGATTAATCATATGTTTAACCGTTACATTGGCTGGAACTTTATCGGCAAGGTATCGGGTGACCAGGATGCAGGAGTTGACTTTAAGAAGTTGTACGCGATTCCGTTTATCATAGGACTTTTCGGACTGTTCTACCATTATAAGAAAGACTGGAAGATGGCTACTATTTTTCTCTTCCTGTTTATAATTATGGGGTACTTCATTGCATTCTATCAGGACCAGCAGGAGCCCCAGCCGCGTGACAGGTTCTACTTCTACGGCGGTGCACTGTTTGTGTTCTCGCTGTGGATAGCGATAGGAATTAAAGGTATTGCAGATTTCATTAGTGAGAAACTTGCTAATAAGAATTTTGTTGTGACTGCAACTATCAGTATGTTTGTAGTATTAACGGGATTCATTCCTTACAGAATGTACAACGTAAACCACTACTGGAATGACCGTTCGAACAACTGGCTTCCGTGGGATTTTGCATACAACATTCTCCAGAGCTGCGAACCTAATGCGATACTCTTTACTAATGGCGATAACGACACATTCTCATTGTGGTATATGCAGGATGTTGAAGGTGTAAGACGCGACGTAAGGATTGCAAACCTCAGTCTTATAAATGCTGAGTGGTACATAAAGCAGTTGAAGAATGAAAGTCCGTACGGCGCCGAAAAGGTTGCGATGAGTTTCGATAACAATGCTATCGACAGATTACAGCCGACTGCGTTCGACAGTAAGGAAATTACACTGCCCGTTCCCAAAGACGTGTATGAAAAATACGGTGTTAAGGATACTGCGATTATCAACCAGGGAAAGATTACTTTCAGGATGAATTCCACAATCGGTTCAAAGAATCAGAGAGGTATTCGCGTTCAGGATATTATGATGCGTGATATTATAGAACAGAACAAATGGAAACGTCCTGTGTACTTCTCGAATTACTGTACAGATGACGTGAAGATAGGTTTGTCTGAATACACTGAAATAAACGGAATAGTTGAAAAACTGGTTCCGTACAAGAGAGAAAGCAGAAACCAGATGCTGAATGAAGAGTTTACGTATAAATCAATAATGAATGAACCGCAGGGATTCAGCAAAACTTTTCAGCCCGGATACAAATTCAGGAGTCTGATGGACAGCACTAAATATTATGATGATAACGAAGTAAGGACTGTTAACGGTGCATATAAAAACTGTATGATTAACTTTGCACAGTATCTGATTACGGTTAAGAAGGATGAAGCGACTGCGATGAAAGTGCTTGAAAGAATGGAGCAGTTATTCTCGCCGAAGGTATTCCCGAACGATATGTCGATTAAGTATCTGATTGCAGTGGCATACTATAAAGGCGGTCTTGCTGAAAAGTATAAAGCACTTGCAACTGAAATTGAGACTGAAGGTACCAGAAGAATAAATGCAGACCCGACGGGATTCAACAAACCGAATAACCCGTATCAGATACTATTCTCATTCTACGATGCAACAGAACAGTACGACAAGGAAATAGAACTGTTCCAGAAGATGCAGGTGTATATGCCGCGTGACCAGGGAATCGCAGCAGAGATAGAAAGAGTGAAAATGCAGAAAGAAATGAAGAAGAGAGATACACTGAAGAAATAATCATATTTTATCCAATAATAAAAAGGGCAGATTTTTTAATCTGCCCTTTTGTGTTTAAAACAAAACCTTATAACTTTGTTACTTCAAAAGAACAAGTTTTCTTGTCTCTTTATATTCACCTGTAATCAATTGGTAAAAATATACACCCGAGTTCAAATTACTTCCATCGAATGTGACTTCATAAGTTCCGGGTTGCAGGGCTTCGTTTACTAATGTCTCAAGCTCGCGTCCTGTGATGTCATAGATTTTCAGAGATGTCCACCCCCCTTCCCCCCGCCAGCGGGGGACAGAAGCGACATCAAATTTAATCTTTGTTGTCGGATTAAACGGGTTCGGATAATTCTGGAATAAATTATATTTCGCAGGCACTTCGGCTCCGATGTTCGATACTGATACTGTTGACAATGAATCATACGCCCATTGCGCTGTTCTGCTTAGAGCTTTTAAAACAGTAATCCCGTTCAGATTAGTTGTACCTCTTGCAACAAAGCTTCCGACAACTATCTTTTGCGTATCACCCGGGTTAACTTTAAAATCAAGTGCTCCAGAATTAAATATAAACCTTCTGTCGCCCGAAGGGTTTGATGTTAATATTATACCGGTTGTATCACCATTGCAGTTTTGCATAGAACCCTGGAATTCTGTCCAACCACCCCCTGGAGGATTTCCCGGGTAGCAGAATTTCGTTCTTTTAGGTGGAGTCTGTGTTATGTCCATAAACGGAGTTCGGTCTTTCTTCATTCCCTGAAGCATAGTGTATGCAGGAATGGGTTCACCGTTTGGGTCAGATTCACAAGGCGGGGGATTGCTGCCTGTATTTGTGAAAAACACAAATGAAGTTAATCCGAGTGTATCCCCTGTAACTTTATTAACAGGACTTCTGAAATAATCCATTCCAAAAACAGGAGGGTTTGCACCGTAAGTAGGTGGAGCACCCGTTCCATCCATGTTATCCGCATTATAGCAGTATCCGAGATTAAGAACTGTATCGCATCCGATATAATCATCATTTGCATCACCAAGGTCAGGGTCAACTACAACACCCATAAATGTGGAATCCCATCTTACAGGTCCTCTGTTAATAACTACCCAGCTCATAAACTGTACATCCGCAATCACAGGGGATGTGTACGACCAAGCCGTAAAATGTATTTCTGCACTGAGTATCGGAGAAGTGATACCGCCTCCAAAACCTTCACCCGCACTTCGTTGTGTTATATCTCCGTCGCCCATACATTCAAATATTGTCTGTGCGGAATTTGGTACACCGGGAATATCAATCCCGATATCGAACTGTTGGTTGTTGTTCATGTCTTTATAAGGTGCACCATACGGAACAATCTTGTACCAGTTGGCATAATCAGGATTGCTTGAACCATTGTCTCCTGCTTTGACTGTGTACATTTTGAAGTCAGCATTGGTTTCCCAGGAATAGTCAGCTTTAAAATGTCCGGGAGCGTACTCACCTTTGTACGAAGCCATAACCTGCGCATACTGACCGTTAATACCGCAGCCGATTGAAAGTCCTGCTGTAAAGCATGCGGTTCTTCCTGAACCCTTTGGCCATTCGAACCCTGCCAAATTACCCGATGTTGTATTCTGGAAAAATACACCAGTGTTCTGAAAATAGGATGAGATATTGTTCGCATTCATAATCACTCTTTGAATCACAACAACATCAGGTCCATATGAATACGGATTGCTGCCAAGAATAATTCTTGGTTTTGCAATACTCATAGTTGAAAGAACCACTAATAAGAAAACCAGGCAAAACTTAATTGTTTTCATAACTTAAATTGCTTTAAATTAATGATAATATTAATAACTAAATAGCATATCAAAAAGACAGCACACTATTTAATCATCAGCATTTTCTTTGTCTCAGTGTAATCAACGGTAACCAGTTTGTAAAAATAAACTCCGCTCGTTAATTTGCTTCCATCGAAAGTGACTTCATAAGTTCCGGGTTGCAGGGCTTCGTTTACTAATGTCTCAAGCTCGCGTCCTGTGATGTCATAGATTTTCAGAGATGTCCACCCCCCTTCCCCCCGCCAGCGGGGGACAGAAGCGACATCAAATTTAATCTTTGTTGTCGGATTAAACGGGTTCGGATAATTCTGTGACAGTGAATATATGTTCGGGACGAAATTGTGAATAGGTCTGATGCCGACTGTGTAATTCGCTACGAAATCAGAAAGTTGTTTGAGTTTGGTTACTGAGTTAACGTTGCTCGTGCCGCGTGCAATCATTTGTGCAACGATTATACTCTGTGAGTCACCCGGGTTCATCGTGAAATTATCTTTTCCGAATGAGAGTACGTACCTTCTGTCGCCTGGAGTGTTTACGGGTTGATACCCACCTGTATCAGCTCCGCAATTCCTTATAGAACCTTTCAACTCTGTCCAACCGGTGTTCGGTTCTGGTTCACCTGTATAAAGAAATTTTACAGGTCTCGGAGGAGTGAACATAGGGCTCATCCATTTAGTACCGTCTCTTTTGAATCCTTTCATAAAGTTGTATGCTCCTAATGGTTCGCCGTTAGGGTCCCATTCGCATACAGGGTCACCGCATCCGCCGCAGGAAATCTTAACACCTGCGATTGATTTTATTGTGTCGTACGGTGTGACAGTTTTGTTGACAGGGAATTTAATCATCCTCATACCTACTGCCGGAGGATTTGCTCCGTAAGTCGGAGGATTTCCGTTTCCGTCCATATTGTCGCCGTTATAACCAATCCACATATTGCGTGTAGAATCCATCGCAAGATAATCGTCAGTTGCATCGCCCAAATCGAAATCACCTGTCAGTGCAATGTAAAGATTGTTCCATGCAGACGAACCTCTGTTTATCAAATCGTATTTTATAAACTGTACATCGTTCAATACAGAATCGTTGTATGTGTATGCAGTAATTTTCAGGTCAGCATTCAAAGGAAGAGTGCCTCCTCCGAAACCTTCACCAGGAGTGTGACTCAACGGGAACCCGTCTGTGAGTGCCATAAATATTGTCTGGCTTGCGTTGCGCATTCCCGGAATGTCTATGCACGGGTCGTATTGCCCGTTATTATTCACATCGCGGTAAGGAGCACCGTAAGGAACTATCATTCCCCAGTTTGCCCAGTCAATGCTGTTGCTGCAGTTGTCGCCCGCAGATACTTTCCAGATTCTGTTCAGTCCTGAAAGGTTAACAGGATTACCGTTTATTATCTGTCCGAATGCAAATTCACCTTTGTAAGTACCCATTGCCTGACGAAGGCTTCCATTAACCATTGCGGAGATGCTTAGCCCTGAAGTGAATACGGCAGTCTTTCCCGAACCTTTCGGCCATTCAAATCCCGCAGTGTTACCGTTGGTTGTATTCTGATTGTAAATACCTGAGCTCTGGAAGTAAGCACTTATGTTGTTGCCATCAAGTTTAACTCTCTTTACTATAGTATCGGTTAAAGGATACGGGAAATTGGATTCAAGTATAGTTCCGCCCGTACCAACTGCGTATGCTTTTATGTTTGACACGAGCAGCATAGAATTTATTCCTGCAGTTGAATTAACTGTCTGTGCAATCCAGTTTGTACCGCCGTTAGTAGTATGGAGCATAGTGCCGTTGTCACCGCCTGCCCATATATCGGTTGCTGAAACAGCATTCACAAACCTTAATGCGTTCGTTGTTCCGCTTACCTGCTGAACCCAGTTAACACCTCCGTTTGTTGATTTCATTATTATACCGCCTGAACCGACAAGCATAATCTTTGAAGAATCACCCAGTGCCGTAACACCGTAGAAATTGTTCGTAACACCTGTGCTGTATGGTACAACTGTTACCAATACAGGTGTTGGCAATGTATAAATAAGTTTCAGGAATGTTCCGTTATCACCGCAGACGTAACTTCTGTATACAGAGATTGAACTACTGAAATACATACTGCGAAGCGGGTTTACCGTTCCCGACGTTACCTCAGTCCAGTTAACACCCAGGTTTGTAGTAGTGTAAATCTTTCCACCGTCTCCGCAGATTATTTTATACGTTACTGAGACATAGTTGGAAACTGAATTAATATTGTTCGCAGTAGGGGAAGTAACGGCACTCCAGTTAAGACCGTTGTCCGTGCTTTTGATAATCGTACCCGATGCACCTGCCGCAAAGACAGGAGTGCCTCCGAAAACTGACTGAAGGTTAGCAGAAACACCTGTGTTCTGAACGACCCAGTTCATTCCTGCATTACTCGAATATAAAACTTTGCCCGCATTTCCTGTAATCAGGTATGCGGATGAATTGTAATAAATCGAGTTTAAATTGCCCGTAACAGGACTGCTGACGGGATTCCACTGATAGTAAAACGGCTGTGAAATACCGCTTTCAGTGAAGATAAGGGCAAATACGAAAAGAATAATTAACTTTTTCATGATATTATTAATTTTGTATTTATAAAGTCCCACACATATCGTGGGTTAAATTGTATTTATTGTTTAATTACTTTTTATTCTCTTTAATAAACTCTGTAACCTTTTCTCTAAGCCAGTTTCTTATAGCAAAACTCGGCTTTGCATCAATCTTCTTAAGCACGAACTCAAAATCGAATATGTCCTCTGTCTTTTCATACTTCGTGTGTGCCTTTATCAGCAGGTTCAGACAGTAAATCAGGTATTCAAATTTCTTCACTTCGTTTGCGTTGAATATTTCCGCAGTCTGCAGGTTATGTTTCAGTATGTGAAGCATATTCTCAAGACTTACAAAGTCCTGCATCTCGTAGAATAATTTAATCTTCAGGAATATTAAATCAAACTTATAGAAGAACTTAGCGTTATTAAGTTTCTCAGTGTGTTTTAAAGATAATTCATTCTGTCCGCTTGCATAGCAGTAATGCGCCATTGCAAAATTCTTCATCATCTTTTCTTCGGCAGGGTTTAGTTTATCAGTATGATTATCAATAAACTTTTTAAGCATTTCTTTCCTGTCCTTAGTAGCGCAGTAAACAACGTAATTCCTGTAAATCGTTGAGTGCAGGTATTCGGTGTTGTCAGTAATGTAGTATCTGCCGTCGATGAAATCATAAAGTATTCTGTGCCCTTCTGCCAGAAAATGCTTGTCTATGTCTTTCACTCTGTACCTGAGGAAACAATAGTTCATAAGCATTCCAAGATGTGTGTTCCTGAACTCGTGGTTGAACGAATCTTTCACTTTGTAGTAATAGTCCCTGTAGTCTTTGTAATACCTGTCAGTCGTCAGGCTGCTGTACATCCTGTACAGTTTATGGTTTATGGTAATGGTCTTCTTCTGCAGTGTGTTGTACGTGTTGAACTCAGGACTTTTAGTAATGCTGAAAATGCTTTCAAGGTTAACGGGATATTTTTTGTCCGCCTTCTTCGTTGAGTTGGAGCACTGAATAACGTAACTGGCAAAATTTATTGTGGTCTTTGCGAGTGTGTATATAATCAGGTTCTTTGATGATTCGAGTGTAAACTCTTTTTCCCTGTCAAGTTTTGAAAGTGTGTCGAGTTTGTTATCTGAAGTGGAAGTGGCTGCATACTTCAGCATATTAAAGTCATACAGGTTCAGGAACAGGTCGTTGTCAAAGTTTTCCTGCTCGTTCAGAATCCTGTCGAAATTGTCCATCTCCTTGTTCAGCAGATGATAATTCCCTTTAAGCAGAAGATACTTGCACCTGAAGAACTCATTGTAAAACTTCTTGTTTTTCACTCCTTCGGCTTTTGCAAACTCCTCATACATATTATTCAGGTAAGAAAGATTCTTCCCGACTGTACCTTCTGAATATTCCGAAGTTTTCACAATCACAGTCTTCAGTTCATCAAACCTGTTTTCCCTGATTAAGCGAACGTTATCTTTAATAATCCCGAAAACAACAGGCAGTGAAGTTGTCGTGTTAAAATACGGCGACTGTAAAAACTTTTCGAAAGCTTCCATGTCAATATCCGACAGATATTTAATGTTGTAAAAAAACTCAGGTACTTTCATAATATGTTTGCATTTACTTCAGCCAGATTAAATTTAAGAGTATTAATTTTAATTATCATCTCATTTATTTATACAGATAATAATAGTAATATACTGAAAATCCAAACTTTTCATATGCCCTATTTTACCGGTAAAATGCTCTTTTTGTGGAATACACAATCCCTAAATACCTGATATTATAGTTGCTTAATAAAGTTCAACGTATGATTATCTTACTTTTTAATAATACAAAATTATTGTCAGTAATTTAACTTTACCACCAAAACACGAAATCACCTGATTTCTTTGCCTTTTATCTTCCGTTCTGTTTGGTGCTTTGGTGATTTACTGGTAATTATCTTTTGCCCAAAAAATAATCAGTGAGAATCAGTCTTTATCATTCTTTTCAGTGTGCTGATTTCTATAAATCTCTTTGCCTGAAATCGCTTGCGATTCACTCTTTAAAAAAGCTCTGTGTTCTCAGTGGCTTCTCAGTGAACTTAATCCAAAAGCACCTCCACAAATTTGACTTTAATTTCTCCGATATATCATAGATTTTAATCTATGTTCAATGAATCAGACTATATTAAACTTAATAAGTCGTTCTACTCACGCGATACCGTTACCGTTGCAAAGGAATTGCTCGGCAAGTACATATTCAAAAAATCAGGTAAAGGTCATCTCGTCGCAAAGATAGTCGAGACCGAAGCATACCTCGGTGATGAAGATCCTGCCTGTCACGCTTTCAGGAAAATAACCAAACGGAACGAACCGATGTTCGAAGACGGCGGAATAACATACGTGTATTTTATCTACGGCAACTATTACTGCTTTAACGTAGTAACCGAAAAGCAGGGTATCGGTTCGGCAGTGCTGATAAGGGGAGTAGAGCCCGTAAGCGGAATTCAGTCAATGAGGAAAAACAGGGGAGTGATTCATAAGGACTGCGACCTTACTAACGGTCCTTCGAAATTCTGTCTTGCTTTTAACATAGATAAAAAGGATAATAGAGAATATTTAACAAAAGAAAGAATCTTTATATCGAAACCTAAGAAGAAAAAAAGCATTATCATAAGTGTGGCAAAGAGGATTGGCATAAAGGAAGGCGCAGACCTGCCTTACAGATATTTCATGAAAGACAATCCATACGTTACAAAACATAAACTTAACAAAGAAATTTTAACGGATATAAAACTATGAAGATAAAATTTTGCGGTGCGGCTAAAACAGTTACAGGTTCACAGCACTTACTGGAAATCAACGGAAAGAAAATACTTCTCGATTGCGGTATGTTTCAGGGCAGACGCGAAGAAGCATTCCAGATGAACAGAAAGTTTCTGTTCGAACCTAAAGAAATTCACGCAGTGATTCTTTCTCACGCTCACATAGACCACGCAGGAAACCTGCCGACGCTCTGTGCAAAGGGCTTTACGGGCGATATATACACAACTCCCGCAACTCGCGACCTTTGTTCCATTATGCTTCTTGACAGTGCCTTTATACAGGAGAAGGACGTTGAGTTCGTGAATAAACGCCGTGCTAAAAAGAATCAGCCACTGTTCAATCCTTTGTACACAGTTGAAAATGCAAAGCAGACTATTGAAAAGTTTAAATCAGTCTCTTACAATAAAAGTTTTATGATAGACGGTCTTGGTGATAACGTGAAAGTTATGTTCTACGATGCGGGACATATTCTCGGTTCGGCATCAGTAGTTCTTGAAGTTACCGAAAACGGAAAGACGACCAGACTCGGCTTCACGGGAGACCTTGGAAGAAAAAATCTGCCTATACTTAAAGACCCAGAATTTATGGGTAACGTAGATTATCTGATAACCGAATCGACTTACGGCGGATTGTACCACGTTCCTGCTGATAAGATTGAAGACGGTTTGCTTAACACTATTTCAGAAGCTTTAACTACAGGCGGTAAAATCATCGTGCCGTCTTTCAGCGTTGGCAGAACTCAGGAACTTGTATATGAAATATCTAAAATGACTGCGGCAGGAAAACTTCCGCATTTCCCTGTGTATGTTGACAGTCCTTTGTCCGTGAACGCCACTGAAGTATTTAAACTTCATCCTGAATGCTTCGATGAAGAAACGTATAAACTTCTTGCGTCGGGTGTAAACATATTCGGGTTTGAAAACATTAAGTACATAAAGAACGTTGAAGAATCCAAAAAGTTAAATTCACTGAAAGGTACTGCGATGATTATTTCAGCATCGGGAATGTGCGAAGCAGGAAGAATACTCCATCACCTTTTAAACAATATAGGCAACCCAAAGAACACGATAATGATAATCGGGTATATGGCAGAGCATACGCTCGGACGCGAACTGATAAAGGCATCCGATAAACCTGGATACAAGGTGAAGATATACGGCGATGAGTATGTTGTGAAGGCAAAGGTGAAAATACTCAATTCATTCTCCGCACACGCTGACAGCGGCGAAATACTCGACTATATGAAACAGTTCGATAAAGAACGCCTGAAGAAAATCTTCCTCGTACACGGGGAATCACCTCAGCAGGAAAACCTTAAAACAATATTGAACTCTAATGGCTTTAAAGAAATTATAATACCTGAACGCGGTACAGAAGTAGAAATATAATTTTAAAAACTAAACATATAACATCATCAAAAAGACAGAAGAGATTTATTTCGAATTAAGACCATCCTCCGTACACGGAGTAGGAGTCTTTTCAACGGCAAAGATTAAGAAGGGTGCTAAACTTCCCTTATTCGACGAAGAAGACCATACATTCCTTCACGAGTCCGAAGTGAAACACACAAACGTACCATCACGCGTACTCGGTAAATACTCAATCCATTTCCCGGAGGACAAAGGGTACAGCACTCCGAAGAACTTTAACAGAATGTCAGTCGGCTGGTTCCTGAACCATTCGAACGAACCAAACGCATTGAACGATGAACATTATGACTACTTTGCCATAAAGGACATCCCAAAAGGTGCAGAAATCTTAATCGACTACGATAAACTGTAAACTTAATTATTCATTATATACAAAACAGCCGGCGATATACATCCCCGGCTGTTATCATTTAATAAAACATTATCACCAAAATATTAAACCACCAAATCATATTACCTGAAAACCTCTGTAACTATAGATGTTATTATTTCAAAAGAACCATCCGCTTTGTATCAGAATATTCTCCCATTTGCAATTTATAAAAATACATTCCGCTCGAAAGTTTGTTCCCGTCAAACGCAACCTCATACACACCCGGACTCAACCTGTCATTTACTAGTGTTGCTATTTCTTTACCAAGCATATCAAACACACGAAGTATTACGACATTACTGTTCAGATTTCTGATACTTGGTATTGCGAACTTAATTCTTGTCTCCGGGTTAAACGGATTAGGGTAGTTCTGTGATAATGAAAAATTACCAGGGACTGTTGTACCTATCTGATTTACCCCGACAGTATAGTTTGCAGCTATATCTGAT
>Ga0194061_1000638_pt1 | contig 21170 bp, 21 predicted proteins | sample SepL2221m_MetaG_FD_163423 | JGI IMG/M metagenome (GOLD analysis project Ga0194061, IMG submission 163423) | Anoxic zone freshwater microbial communities from boreal shield lake in IISD Experimental Lakes Area, Ontario, Canada - Sep2016-L224-21m | ecosystem: Environmental > Aquatic > Freshwater >... | reverse complement strand
CCCCGAGCCCCCCGTACCCCTACGGAGCTCCGGAAACGCCCCCCGGCCTGAGGTCGGGGGGCGTTTCTGTTTGTCTTCGCAGGCCTACCGCAGCAGGCCTGTTTCAGCGGCCCAGTTCAGCCAGGCGGCGACGGGCCTTGTGCACCCGCACATTCACCGCCTGGCGGCTGATGCCCAGATCAGAGGCCACCTCGGCGGGGGTGCGCTCCTGCAATTCCCGCAGGAGGGCCAGCTCCTGGGGGGCACTGGCGGCCATCTGCTGCAACAGCAGCTCCTGATCGAGCAACTCAAGCGGATCGCTGCCGGGGGCTGCCACCAGCTCCCCCAGGGTGGTTTCGCCGTCACCGATACGGCCATCCAGGCGGGCCTGGAAGCGAACGGCGGCGGCGGCAGACACCCGGGCCTGCATGCTCGGCGCCAGCTCCTCGAAGCGCACCCAGCCGGAGGTGACCTGGGCCAGGGCGGAGCCCACCTGCCCGGGCAACCGCACCGGACCGCCTTCATGGTCGAGCAGACGGCCCATGGCCTGCTGGATCCAGGGCACCAGATAGGTGCTCAGCTTGTAGCCCCGGGAGGGATCGAACTTCTCGCAGCCCCGGTTGAGCCCCAGGGTCCCCTCCTGCAGGAGATCCTCGTGGGGCAGCCCCCGGGCGCTGGCCCGCCGCAGATAACGCTTGCTGACGCTGACCACCAGGCGCAGGTTGGCCTCCACCATCCGCTCCTTGGCCCGCTGGCCCCGGCGAATCACCTGGGGGGCAGCCTTGTCAGGCCCCCCTTCCCAGTCCTGCCACTCCCGCACCATCGCCCCGAGATGCAACTCCTCGGCGGGGGTAAGCAGGGGAATACGAACGGCCTGCTGCAGCCAGAAGCCCACGGTGTCAGGTTGGTTCACGTGCAGGGTCTGACCTCTCTGAACATCGGTGGACACCGACGATGACGCCCCCGAGCAACGGCGAGGGCGGCTGCGACGGAGGTTGCCATGATGCACCGAAATCCCTGATGGCACCCGCAGGATCCAACTGTCTCCGGATTCCGCCCGTCGCCGGGAAGCGCCAAACACCATCGGCGCTAGTACGGACGCACTAGCGTGATCTCCTCCCTTTGGCGTCCATCCCGGCGATCCCCATGAGCGTCGATCCCAGCGGGGCCCCGCAGGCGGTGGAGCCCCTGCGCCAGGCCCGTCCCTTGCGCTTCCTCGATGTGGGCCTGGGGGACACCGTGGTGGTGGCCTCCAGCGCCGGCGCCTGGTGGATCGGCCGGGTGATCCACCGGGAGGGCGGAGCCCGCTGCGACGCCAACGCCTTCTTCCAGGTGGCCTGCATCGACACCGGCGCGATCCGCACCCTCAACGCCGATGCGGTGGTGGAGATCCTTACAACCGCGACGCCACCGCCAGGAATGGAGTAGCACTGGAGGGGCCATCAGCACCGTGACGACCATGTCGAAAGCCCAGCTCGGTGCCTTTTTCGCCAAAGTGGACCACGATCCCGACCTGCAACGGCAGGTGGAGGAGGCCAAATCCCACGCAGCGATCGTGGCGATCGCCAAGGCGGCAGGCCATGGCTTCACGGAGGCGACCCTGGCGCGCCATCAACGGGGCGGATGACACAACGGTGCCCCAACGCTCCACTGCCGCGGGGCGGAGGAGCGGCACCGGGCCCTGATTTCAGCTGACCTGAACCCCTTTCCAGAAGGCCACCCGGCCTTTGATCTCAGCGGCCGCCGACTTGGGATCGGGGTAGTACCAGGCCGCCTGGCTGTTCACCGCCCCATCCACGACAACATCGTGGTAGTGGGCTACGCCCTTCCAGGAGCAAGTGGTGCGGTGATCCGAGGGCCGCACGTGGGCTGGATCGAGGGAGTCGGCCGGGAAATAGGCGTTGCCCTCCACGGTCACGATGTCCTCACTGGCGGCGATCACCGCCCCTTTCCAACGGGCTTCCATGGCAGCGAACCGACTCAGGCCCCATCCTGGCGGTTAGCGAGCTGGAAAGGCGAATCCAGGAGTGCGTGTGTTGACGGATGGAGCCACAGGTTCAGACCGAGCCAGTGAGGGAGAGGGGCAAGCCATGGGGGGCCCGCGCTGGTGGGTGGCGGGGGATCTCGATGGGCTCCTGGGCCTGGGCCTCGACAACCTGATCCAGATCCTGCTGATCGTCACCCTCTGCCGCGGGGTGCTGGGCTATCCCGACCGCCTGATCTTCGGAGCGATCCTGCCGGCCACGGGCCTGAGCCTGCTGGTGGGCAACTTCGCCTATGCCGCCCAAGCCCATCGCCTGGCGAAGCGGGAAGGCCGCCGCGACCGCACCGCCCTGCCCTACGGCATCAACACCGTCAGCCTGTTCGCCTACGTCTTTCTGGTGATGCTGCCGGTGAAGCTGGCGGCCCTCGGGGCGGGGCAATCACTGGAGGCCGCGGTGCAGCTCTCCTGGCGCGCCGGGCTGGTGGCCTGCCTGGGGTCAGGGTTGATCGAGGCGGGCGGGGCCTTCTGCCTCGGGGCCCTGCGGCGCTGGCTGCCGCGGGCCGCCCTGCTCTCCACCCTGGCCGGCATCGCCCTGGGCTACATCTCCCTGGGATTCCTGCTGCGCACCTATGCCCAGCCTGTGGTGGGCCTGGCGGTGCTGGCGGTGATCCTGGTCACCTATTACGGCGGCATCAAGCTGCCCCTGCCGGGGGGGCTGGTGGCGGTGCTACTGGGCATCGCCCTGGCTATTCCCACGGGGTTGCTGCGCATCGATCAAGCCAGCTGGCAGGCCAACGCGGCCCAGGTGGGACTGCACCTGCCCAGCCTGGAGCTGGCCGCCCTCTGGGCCGGCCGCGACCAGCTGCTGCCCTGGCTGGGGATCATCGTGCCCATGGGGCTGTTCAACGTGCTCGGGTCCCTGCAGAACCTGGAGAGCGCCGAGGCCGCCGGCGATCGCTACCCCCTGAGGAGCTCACTGCTGATCAATGGCACGGGCACGGTGGTGGCCGCCGCCCTGGGATCCTGCTTCCCCACCACCATCTACATCGGCCACCCCGGCTGGAAGGCGATGGGGGCCCGCATCGGCTACTCCTGGATGAACGGCCTGGTGATGGGCCTGGGCTGCCTGCTGGGGGTGTTCGGTCTGGTGGGCCAGCTGGTGCCCATCGAGGCGGGCATGGCGATCGTGCTCTACATCGGCCTGGTGATCGCCGCCCAGAGCTTCCAGGCCACACCCGCCGCCCATGCGCCGGCGGTGGTGCTGGGCCTGTTGCCGGGCCTGGCGGGCTGGGGCGCGCTCCTGCTCAAGGCGGGCCTGCGGGCGGGCGGGGCCGGCAGCCCGGAGCACCCCTTCGGGCCGGAGCTGCTGGTGCCCCTGCAGCAGGCCGACGTCTGGGCCGCCGGCGCCTTCGCCCTCGAGCAGGGGCAGATCGTGGCGGCGATGCTGCTGGCGGCGATGTTGGTGTACGTGATCGAACGCCGCTTCGCCCTCGCCGCCCTGATCGCCGCCCTGGCCTCACTGGCCTCCTGGCTGGGCCTGATCCACGCCTGGCGCTTCACCGCCGCCGACACGGTGTTGAACCTGGGCTGGGGTGCCGGGGCCCCATGGGCCCTGGGTTATCTGGTGATGGCCCTGGTGTTCGCCGCGGCGGCGGCCCTGGACCGGGCCAAACCCACGGAGCCATGGAGAAACTGATCGCCCGGCTGGGGCTGGAGCCCCACCCGGAGGGGGGCCACTACCGGGAGGTGCTGCGCTCCAACCTGGAGGTGATTCGCGGCGACGGCGAGCGACGCCCCGCCCTCACCCTGATCGACTACCTCCTGCCCCAGGGCGCCTGCAGCCGCTGGCACCGGGTGGCGCAGGCGGAAGAAACCTGGCACCACGCCGGAGGCAGTCCCCTGCGGTTGTGGCGGCTTCCACCAGAAGGAGGCCTGCTGGAGGCCCTGCTGCTGGGGCCGGATGACCCCCAGCGCCCCGAGCAGCGGCCGGCCCACCGAATTCCGCCCGGTTGGTGGCAGGCGGCCCGCAGCGAGGGGGCCTGGAGCCTGGTCAACTGTTGCGTGGCACCGGGCTTCAGCTTCGCCGATTTCAGCCTTCTGGCCGATCTCCCCCCCTCCCAATGGCCCAACGGGGCCCTGCCGGACCTGCTCTGATCGCTGGGGCGAGAAACCTGGCTCAGAAGCGCACCGGCTCGTAGATCGGCATCGTGGCGAAGCCCACGGGGCTGGCCACCGGATCCGGCCCGGCGGGAAAGGCGGTGACCTGGAACATGTAGGTGTCCGCCTGGGAAGGGTTGCGGTAGGGGCGCAGGGCCAGGGTGAAGGTCGTGCCTGGGGGAAGCGGCTGGGGGAACGTGACCAGGAACAGCCGCTTGTCCTGGTCGAAGCTCACCGCCACCGGCACCGGCGCCCCCTCGCGGCGCGGCAGACCAAGGAAGGCCCGGCTCTGGACCAGATCAAAACCAAAACTGCGATCAACACCGCGGGTCTGCTGGATCTGCAGTCCGCCCAGGGGGGCGCCGGCCTTCCCGGAGAGCTCGATCGTGAAGTAGTACTCGGCCCCGCCTTCGTTCTCGTAGGGGTAATAGTTGCGGAAGTCGACCTTCCAGGGGGGGGAGGTGAAGTAGGTCTGGCCCCGCAGTTCCAGGGCATGGGCGGGCGGCGCCACCGCCAGCAGGGGGATCGCCGCCATCAGCAGGGCACCGGCGAGCCTGGCCCGCAGGGTGGTGCTGCGGTGATCACCTGTACGAGCTGACCCCATGCCCACCTCCAGCCGAATCCCCAGCCTAGGAAGCCGGCCAGGCCACCCTGGTTAAGCTGCCTTCCATGCATGCGGTGCGAGCGTGACCATCCCAGAAGCCGCGCGGGTCAACACACCCGAACTCGACGCGATCGAATTGATGCTGCGGGATCTCAAAACCCGCCATGATGAAATCCGCCACCGGGCCGCGTTCCGGGGCTGCACCCATGAGCTGGTGGTGCTGCAGGAGGAACTGGTGGACTACCTGCTCAAGAAGAAGAGCTCCCTGCAGTCCCAGGGCTGAAGACCCGGGCCCAACCACCAAACCCGCTGGTTCGATTCTTCGTTCGGGCTCAGAGTTCGGCTTCTTCGCCGCTGGCGGGGAACAAGCGGGTCTGAACCATGGCCAGTGCTTTCGGCAGCAGGATCACCATCAGGGTCACCAACAGGGCCCCGAGCCCGAACTGAAGCACCCCCTTGAGCATGGCCTCCATGGGGATCCAGCGGCCCCCCAGCCAGGCCAGGCTCACCATGGTGCTGGCCCACAGCACGGCACCGGCAAAGTTGAACAGCAGGAAGCGGCGGTAGGGCATCCCCACCGCTCCGGCCATGGGCCCGGCGATCACCCGCAGCACGGCCACAAAGCGGCCCAGGAACACGGATTTGCCGGAGTGGCGCAGGAACCGCAGGCGGCTGGCCTCCATCTGCTCGGGGCTCTGGCGCAACAGACCGCCCACCCGCAGGATCAGGTTCCATCCGGCCCGCCGGCCCACCCAGTAGCCCAGGTTGTCGCCGAGCACCGCACCGGCCGCGGCCGCGGCCATCACCCCCCAGACATTGAGCTGGCCGCTACCGGCGGCGTAGCCCCCCAGCAAGGTGATCGATTCACCGGGCAGGGGCATGCCGGCGTTCTCCAGCAGCATGGCCACAAAAACGACCACGTAGCCCCAACGCCCCAACAACTCCTGGAGCTGGTCGATGCTCACATCCATGGGGCCCATGATGGCCCGTCAGGCAGCCACCCCCTGGAAGGGCCTGGGGTCCTGGTCACGGCGATGGCGGGTGGGAATGGGGGCAGCTTGCTGAGCGCTGTCAAAGCTGGCGGTGACCTCGAGCACCTGACGCAGTCGCCGGGCCGCATGCAGGCCCATGTCCCGGGGGACACTGATGCGATCACGCAGGTGGCGCAGGCCCGCGGCAGAACCAGGCGGTGGCGGGCAGGGGGGGCCCGCCACCACCAGCTGGGTGAGGGCGCAGCGGAGGGCGACCTCAAAGCGGTCCGACTGGTCGGGGTTGACCGCCACAATCGCCCGGTGATGCCGCACCACCCGGCCAAGGGCCTCCAGGGCCGCATCCGGCGGCTCCAGCTGGCTGGTCTCCTCGGGCGCCCCGCCACTGGTCACCTGGTGCCAGCAGGCCTGCTGCTCAGCGGTGCCCCGCTGGTAGCAACCGCCCATCTGGGGGGGCAGATCGTTGACGTGGGTGTGGAAATCGCTCTGGGTGCCCAGGTAGGTGGGGCGCCGCTCCATGGCGCCGAACCAGGCGTCGATGGCCGGATGGCTCTGGCGCAGCCGGTAGCCCTTGTAGGCGTAGAGGCTGGCGCTGATGCGCTCAAGGAAAGGGGTGAACACCACATCCGCCGTGCCGAAGGCGGGACGGAAGAAGGGGCCGGCGGTGGCCGTCAGCGCCTCCTCCACGGCGGTGGCCATGCGCACGAACTGCTGCTCCGCCAGCTGCTCGTCGCCGGCGCTGGCATGGGGCGAGCAGAGCCAGTGGCACCAAGCGCGGAACAGGCGCCGCTCCAGCCGCCGCAGGGGCGCCACGGCCGGATCGTCGAGCCCTTCCCCCAGCGGACCGAAGGCGCTCTCCAGGGCCCGCAGGATGTCGTCGCTTTCGGTGATCAGGCGGCCATCGAGCTCCAGGGCGGGGAGCATCCCCGAGGGCACCCGTTGCCGGTACCAGGCTTCTTTTTCTCCGTAGCAGACCATCGACACCTTGCGCACCCGATAGGGAATGCCCCGTTCCTCCAACCAGAGCCAGACCTTCTGGCAGTAGGGGCACCAGGCGTGGTTGTCGCGGTAGAGGGTGACCCGCACATCGGCTTCGCTGGCGCCGAACAGGCGCAAACGGGCCTGGGCGGAGGTGGGGCCGTGGACCCGGTCCGGCTCAGGCGCCACCAGGGCCCCCAGCTGCCCCCAGTCCAGGGGGACACCGGATTCGGGCGCAGCCATAGCAGGGGGAACCGTTGCCCACCGTTCTAAGGGCCGGAAGCCCTTACCCGCATGGGCCCAGCAGGAGACCTGGCCCCAGGGGTGTTGATGAAGGAAACACCACCACTGGCGTGATCAACCAGGAAACGAAGGATCGCTGCATTGAGCGATGGGTCTCGATGGCTACGGACCATCAAAATTGCCATGGGCTCCAAGCAGATGAACGCGGGCAGGAAAACGGGCTGACGAGCGCAACAGAGGGGCCTTTTCTTTCGATTTTCTTCCAACTCTTGCCTGGCCTGGAGGTCCAGCCTGCCCATCAGGCCCTGCAACGGGAGCAAGCGCAACGGGCCCAACTCGGGCGCGCACGGTGCAGGTGGGTAGAGCGGCCACCGGCAGCGCCCCGGCGAAACGGGGGTTGGATCCAGGAGCCGCCACCGGGGATCATCCCGAGAATCCCTGAAAACCCTTTATCAGACTGGGTTCAGTCCGCTAGCGCGGCCTGAAAAGCGGAAAAATTCAGTACTACGTTTAAAGCCACCTCAAGCAAGATCGAGAGACTGGAAGCAGGAATCTGCTGGTGTGCCTGGGGCCCGTAACCTCAAAAACCCCAACAATTGCGCATCACACATAGGGCACAGGCTTGCGAAACGAGTGAGTTTTGCAATGCCAATGGTGCGCCACTTATGCGTCTTTGACATCAACGAACTTTTGCAAAGCGATCGGGGCCAACGATGCTGCAGATATGCAGAACCATTGTCCAAGTGGAAGGTTTTAGCGGGTCGTATTCAATAATCAAAGACGACGAAGTAGGCACCTCATGTCCTCGGATACTTTTGGCGATTACCTGCACACCATCGGCCGTATCCCCCTGCTCACCCCCGCCGAGGAGCTGCATCTGGGCACCATCGTGCAGCGCTGGCAGGAGGCCGAGGATGATTGCCGCGATCTGGAGCGCCGAGGTCGCCGGGCCATGGCCCGCATGGTCACCGCCAACCTGAGGCTGGTGGTCGCCGTGGTGAAGCGCCACCAGCGGCGCCTCTCCCACCTGAACCAGGAGCCGATGGACCTGGTGCAGGCCGGCAACATCGGCCTGCTGCGGGCGGTGGAAAAGTTCGACCCCCGGCGCGGCTACAAGTTCTCCACCTACGCCTACTGGTGGATTCGCCAGGCGGTCAGCCGCCACATGCAGGAGCACAGCAGCGCGATCCGTCTGCCGGTGAACGTGATCGACCTGGCCAGCCGGGCTGAATCCCTGCTGGCCAGCACGGACCGCAAGCTCAGCACCAAGGAGGTGGCCAAGCGCCTGGGGGAAACCGAAACCCGGCTCCAGTTCGCCATCCATGCCAGCCGCCGCAGCCACACTGTCTCCCTTGACCAGCAGACCGGCGGCGATGGCGAGATGACCCTGCTGGATCTGGTGGCCGATGCCAGCGAACCGCAGATCACGGACGACTACGCCTGGATGCACGACCACCTGCGCCAGCTCGACAACAGGGAATCGGCGGTGCTGAAGCTGCGCTACGGCCAGGAGCACCAGCAATCCTTCGCCAAGGTGGCCCAGCAGACGGGCTACACCAAGGATCAGGTGCAGCGGATCGAGCGCCATGCCCTCGGCAAGCTGCGCCGCAAGCTCACCCCCGTGCTCTTTCCAGCCTGAGGGCGGAGCCACCCCCATGGCCCCCCCTGGGATCGACCGTGCCCGCCGCCTGATCGTCCTGTGGGAGAGCTGGCTGCTGGCCCTGCTGTTCCACGTGAATCTGGGGCTGATGCCCCTGTTCCATGGGGTCTCCCCCGAGATCGAAAGCAGGGTGCCCCGCTCCGGCTTGCCTGCGATCTACTGGGCCATGCTCGGCTTTTTCGCCCTGCCGGTAGTGGCCCTGCTGCTGACCAGCTACGCCCCCGGGGGCACCGGCAACCCAGGCTTCTGGCGCCGTTGGCCCCGGATTCAGTTCTGGTTCAGCGTCCTCTACAGCGTGGCCAATGGCATGCACCTTGTCGCCGACATCGTCGTGGCCGACTCCCGAGGGGATCAGGTGGCCCTGATGGCGGCCATGGTGGTGATCGGCCTGCTGATCAACCGGGAGGCCTGGTGTTGGTGGCAGGAGGGCGGCCGCCGCCCGTAATCAGCGCCAACAGGGCGAGGCAGGCGACGGCAAGCCCGAGGGAAAGGCCCGCCAGGGCCAGGCTGAAGGGCGCCAGGCCCAGCAGTTCCCGCAGGGGATCCCAGGCCAGGGCCAGCGCCCACAGCCCCAGACCGGAGAGGGCCACCAGCGGGATGGGCGCCGTTGGCCGCTGGCCCGCCAACCGCACCCGGTTGATCCCCACCAGGCCGGCGCTGGAGAGCAGCAGCAGTGACAGCACCAGGGTCCGGCGCACCTGGAGGGCTGCCAGAGGCGCCAGTGCTGCCAACGGCTCCCAAGGCGCCAGGGCCACCGCCAGCACCACCACCGTCAGCAGCGCCCCCTGGCCGAGGGCCAGCCGCCAGGCCCCCGCCCCGAACAGGGGCGCCTCAGGCGGGCGGGGCGGTTGGCGCATCAGGGCGGGATCCCCCGGCTGGGCCTCAAAGACACCGGTGCAGGCGGGTTCGATGACCAGATGGAGCAGGGCGATGTGCACCGGCAGCACCAACAGCGGCGCTCCGGGCAGGACCAGGGGCACCAGGCCCAGGGCGGCGATCGGCAGGTGCACCGACAGGGTGTACGCCAGGGCCCGGCGCAGGTTGGCGTAGACGCGCCGCCCCATGGCCAGGGCCTCCACCAGATCGGCGAAGGCGTCGTTCAGCAGCACCAGATCGGCCGCCTCGCGGGCCACGGCGGTGCCACGGCGGCCCATGGCCACACCGATGTCGGCGGCGCGCAGGGCGGGGGCGTCATTGACGCCATCGCCCCCCATGGCCACCACCTCACCGGCCGCCTGCAGGGCCTGCACCAGCAGCAGCTTCTGCTCGGGCCGCACCCGGGCGAAGACGGCCACCCGGCGGCCCGCCTCCGCCAGTTCTGCGGGCGACAGCGCCGCCAGCTGGTCACCGGTGAGCACCGCGCCCGGCGGCAGTCCGGCCTGGTCCGCGATCGAGCGGGCCGTGGTGGGGCCGTCACCGGTGATCATCACCACCCGCACCCCGGCCAACCGCGCCCGGTGCACCGCCGCCGGCACATCGGCCCGCAGGGGATCGGCCAGGCCGATCAGGCCCACCGGCTCAAACAAATAGTCGTGCACCTGCTCGGGCAGGGGCTCCGACCCAAGGCCAGCCGGTCGGTCATGGAGGGGGATGCCCGGCAGGCCACGGGCCACCGCCAGCACCCGCAGCCCGGTGGCGGCCAGCTCCTCGGCCGCCCGCAGCAGGGCGGTGCTGGCAGGTCCATCGAGATGGCAGAGCTGCACCACCGCCTCCGGCGCCCCCTTGGCCGCCAGTTGCCAGCCCTGCTGGGGATCCCGCCAAAGCCTGGAGAACACCAACAGGTCGGCACTCAGGGGGTACTCGCGCTCCAGGGGCCAGTCGTCGTGCAGATGTTCGCTGCCGGCCAGCTCCCGCTGGGCCAGGCGAACAATGGCCTTCTCCATGGCGTCCACCGGGTCGGGGCGGCTGGCCAGCACCGCCATCTCCACCAGATGGTGGAAGGGCTCGCCGAGTGCCTCACCCGCCTGCCAGGGCTGCGCCTCCGGCCAGCTCAGCAGACGATCCACCGCCATGCGGTTTTCGGTCAGGGTGCCGGTCTTGTCGACCGCCAACACGGTGGTGCTGCCCAGGCTCTCCACCGCCGCCGGCCAACGGGCCAGCACGCCGATGCGGGCCAACCGCAGGGCCCCCAGGGCCAGGAACAGGGCCAGCACCACCGGAATCTCATTCGGCAGCACCGCCAGGGCCAGGGCCAGGCCCGCCAGCAACGACTGGGGCCAGTCACCGCTGAGGGCCCCGTGGATGACGGCGAGGGCGGCGCAGAGCCCCAGGGCCCCCAGGCTGAGGCGACCGGTGAGCTTGCGGGTCTGGCGCTGCAGCCGGGTGGGGGGCGCCTGGACCGTGCGCAGGCTGCGGCCCAACTGGCCCAGCTCGGTGGCCTCCCCCACCGCCTCCACCCGCACCTGGCCGCGGCCGCCGGCCACCAGAGTGCCGGCCCGCACCGGCTCCCCGGCCTCAAACCGGGGCACCGGCAGCGACTCGCCCGTGAGCAGGGATTCGTCCAGGCTCAGGGCCAGGCTTTCGATCACCACCCCATCGGCCGCCACCCGGTCGCCCTCGTCCAGCAGCAGCCGATCGCCCACCACCACCTGGTCGGCGGCGATTTCAAGGTCTTGCCCGCCTCGACGCACCCGGGCCCGGGGGGCGGAAAGGGCCGCCAGGGCCGCCAGGGCCCTGGCGCTGCGGCGCTGCTGCAGGCCGTCGAGCAGGGTGATGAAGCCCACGAAACCGAGCAGCACCAGCGCATCGAAGCCATCCCCGATCAGGCCGTAGATCAGGGCACAGGCCAGCAGCAGCAGGTTGGTGGGTTCAAGAAGTGCCACCGACCCGATCGCGACTGTCCCAGCTTGACGGTGCCGATCCGCGTCGGAGGCAGGGCTAGCGTTGAGCGCCATGACTCCCGCGGGCATTCCGCCTCCGCATGCCTCGCTCACTGCTGGATCAGGTGAAGCGGACCCTGGTGGGCACTCCCCTGCCCACCAGCGCCCACGCCGAAGAACGGCTGAACAATGCGGAGGCCCTGGCGATCCTGAGCTCCGATGCCCTCTCCTCGGTGGCCTACGCCACCCAGGAGATCGTGCTGGTGCTGGGCATGGCCGGCGCCGTGGGGCTGGGCTTCACCCTGCCGATCACCGGCCTGATCGTGCTGCTGATGGCGGTGGTGGCCATCAGCTACCGGCAGACGATCAAGGCCTACCCCCGGGGGGGTGGCTCCTACCGGGTGTCCCACGAGAACCTGGGGGATATCCCTGGCCTGGTGGCGGGGGCCTCCCTCTCGATCGACTACGTGCTCACCGTGGCGGTGAGTGTGGCGGCGGGCATCTCGGCCCTCACGTCCTATCTGCCCGCACTTGAGCCCTTTCGGGTGCCCCTGTGCCTGTTGGCGATCGTTTTGCTGATGGTGGCCAACCTGCGGGGCCTGCGCTCCAGCGCCCAGATGCTGAGCGTGCCCACCTATCTGTTCATGGTTTCCATCTTCGTGCTGCTGGTGGCGGGGTTGGTGAAGCTGTCCCAGGGGGAGCTGGTGGGTCTACCCGAGGCGGAACAGACCCGCCAGCTCACCGAAGCCCATGGCACGCAGCTGACCGCCCTGGGTGGCGTGCTGCTGATGCGTGCCTTCAGCTCGGGCTGCGCCGCCCTCACCGGGATCGAGGCCATCAGCGACAGCGTCATGGCCTTCCGGCCGGTGGAATGGCGCAATGCCCGTCGAGTGCTGACGGTGATGGTGGTGCTGCTGGCCACCATGTTCACGGGGATCAGCGCCCTGGCCCACCAACTGGGGGTCGTCTACGAAGAGAACGGTCCCACCCTGCTGTACCAGATCGGCCAGCAGGTGTTCGGCAACGGGATGTTGTTGTTCGTGCTGCAGATCTCCACCCTGCTGATCCTGCTGCTGGCGGCCAACACCGCCTACGCGGATTTCCCGCGCCTATCGGCCTTTCTGGCCCAGGACGGCTACATGCCCCGCCAGCTGGCCTCCATGGGCGATCGGCTGGTGTTCAGCAACGGCATCTTGATGCTCAGCGCCCTGGCGGGGGTGCTGGTGCTGATCTTTGGCGGCAGCGTCAGCCGGCTGATCCCCCTCTATGCCGTGGGGGTGTTCACCAGCTTCACCCTGTCCCAGGCGGGCATGGTGGTGCACTGGTGGAAGGAACGGGGCAGCGGCTGGCTGGGCAAAGCCCTGATCAACGGCTTCGGCAGCCTGGTCACCGCCCTGGTCTCCGCGGTGCTTCTGTACAGCAAGTTCACCCAGGGGGCCTGGCTGGTGGTGGTGGCCGTACCGCTGGTGGTGTCGGTCTTTCTCACCATCAAGGGGCACTACCGCTACGTGGCCAAGCGCCTGCGGATGGCGTCGGATGTGCAGCTGCACCTGCCCGAGCCCCCGGCCCAAGGGGGCGCACCGGTGGTGGTACTGGTGGGCCAGCTGCACCGGGGCAGCTTCGAGGCGATCCGCTACGCCCGCAGCATCGCCGGCGAACTGGTGGCTGTCCACGTGGATCTGGGCCTGGGCAAAGCCCAGGCCTTCCAGGAGCAGTGGAAGCGGCAGTTGCCGCAGGTGCCCCTGGTGGTGCTCGACTCCCCCTACCGCTCCCTGATCGATCCGGTGCAGGAGTTCGTGCGCCAGTTCGAGATCGACCACCGCAAGGACCGCGACAAGTTCTGCACGGTGGTGTTGCCGGTGTTCGTCACCCGGCACCGCTGGGAAAACCTGCTCCACAACCAGTCCACCATCGCCCTGCGCAGCGCCCTGCGCGGCCAGGGCACCCGGGTGGTGACCACCGTGGGCTTCTACCTCTGATTCCCAACCCCCCAAAAGGGCACGCCAGGGCAAGGTGGAACGGGCCTCAAAAAAGAGAGCGGTGGTCAGCACCGCTCCCTTGGTAGGAAGACCGAGGAACGGAAGCTCCCCGGCAGGTGAATCACCACAGGCCACGGATGGGCGCAAGAGCGCGGATTCAAAGCCACTGGCACCGTGGTCAACACCTTCCAGGACTACGCCCGTGCTGCGGGCGACCGCGTAGCTCACGCCCACCTTGGCCTGATAACCGATGCCACCACCGATGTGGAGGTGGAACGGCTGTGGGTGTTGATGCCGCCGGAGGCGGAGAAGTTGCCGCCGCCGTTCACCTGGATCTGATTGAGATTGCTGTGCGCATAGGCGTAGGTGAGTTCAGTGCGTAGGACGCCGAAGTCGTAGCCAATGCCGGTCTCTGAGGTGTCCTGGGCGTGGGCAAGACTTCCGACTCCGATCAGCAGGCGCACCTGGAGGGATTGGGTCATGGGAAGGCCATCAGGTTCTTCTTTCCCTTACGGATGCCCCATTCGCCTGAAAGCACGAAATACCACTGCCAACGCTTTCACAATTGCTACAACTGCAACGGCCCGGCTGCCGAACGCGCTTCCCACCTTCCACCCCTGTGTTCCGTCCCTAGAACGAAGACAGAGCACTGGAAGCACTGCCGTGTTTCTCAAGCACCGTCACGACGACAGCCTGGTGGAGCTGCTGCAGCCCGCCCAGCTCTGGGATCCCTTCGCCGCTTCCGTTCAGGGCCGCTTCCACGCCGGTGAGGAGCTGCAGGACCCCCAAACGTTCGCCAAAGCCGATCTGCTGTTCCTCTCCAACGAGCCCCTGCCTCGCTGCTGGCTCAACCCCCACTACCTCCAGTCGATGGGTGCCGGGGCCTTGGCCATGCCGTCGCTGGGCCTGGCCTGAGCCGATCGGACGCAGAAGTCATGGGCGGCCACGCGGGGTTCCCCAGCGGTCAGCCCCCCCCCTGGAGGCCGCATCGATGGCTGAACGTGCACATGAGCAACAATCTTTAGCTGACCATGGCAGCGATGAGGGGCCACTACGGTCACAGCAGTCTGCCGGTCTGGGATCGGATGAAGCACTCTTCGCGAACCCGATTCGCATGAGTCCTTCACGCCAGGAGGAGTTCCCGGATCGTCAGTACGAGCGCTTCAGCTACCTACCCAGCCAGGCGCCGGTGGAGGCTGAACTCCAGGGCCCCGATGGCCGCATTCATGCGGCCCAAGTCTGGGACATCAGCTCTGCCGGTGTCTGTCTGCATCTGGAAAACTACGTCTCGATCCCCGAGAACAGCACCGGTGTGGTTCACCTGCATCAACCCAACGGCACCGACGTGATCAGCAAGGAGATTCAGGTCTGCTGGACGAAGTCAACGCCGGCGATGACCACGGTGGGCCTGGTCTTTGGGGGAGGGCTGCTGGCGCCCGGCAGCTTTCTGGACGATTACATGAAGGTTGCCTGGATCAACCGGCTGGAGCGTTACCGCAGAGCCGAAGGGCCACTGATCTCCTAGCTGGGCCTGGTCTCCATCAATCACCACCCGCGCACATCAATAAGAAGGCAGAGTGCACGCCAATTCCGATGCCGGAACGTTCGATGGGTCCATGATTCAAGGAAGGCGTCGGTGGTCATGCCTAACTCGAGCGGTTTGCGCCGGTTGCAACTTTCCAAGGCGGAGCTTGTGTACGCCGTCTGGCGCCTGATCGATGACCAGAGCCCCTACAACGCCGGGCATTCGCTGGAGGTGGCCCAGTTGGCGATAGCCATCGCCGTCGAACTAGGCGCCCCCCAGGAGGTGGTCGAATCGGTGGGTATCGCAGGACTTCTGCACGACGTCGGCATGGTCAAGATCTCCAACGAGATCCTCGATCGACCCGGTGGACTCACGATTGCGGAGGAGGCCCTGCTGGTGACCCATCCGCAGGATGGCTTCGAAATGTTGATGCGCCTGGGGCTACCCGCAGCCTGCCTCAAGGGCGTGTTGGAGCACCACGAACGCTTCAATGGCAGTGGCTACCCCAACCAACTCAAGGGGGAAAACATCTCGCTGGAGGGCCGAATCATCGGAGTCGTCGAAACGGTTGTCGCCATGCAGCTCAACGATGCCTACCGCACTCCCCCTGGCCTGGAGGCGGCCCTGGCCGAGATCGAGAAGAACGCAGGCATTCTCTACGACCCTCGGGTCGTCGCCTCCTACCTACGGATCTATGGCGAGAACGACCTTGCCCATCATCTCCAGCCGCAACAGCCCAGGGGGAGGGCAACGAAGGATCAGGTGATGGGCCTGCTGGCCTCCTTCGCCTGGTCGTCCGAGCACGCACTGGATCCCCGTGTCGTGGTCGACGATCAGTTTCTCCTCCTCCAAGATCTGGATGAACGCATCGGTCCCCGCGTTCTGCTGCCCTTGGACTGGAAGGCGATCAAGGGCCACCTGCTCGTTGGTGAGCAGGCACTCGAGACCACGCTGTGGAACGTGAGTGACCAGGGGGCGGCCCTGATGCTGCCCGCCGCCGCCACCGTGGCGGCCCATACCTTCGGAACCCTCACAATCATCGATCCAAGCAGCCGTCAAGCCCAGAGCAGTGAGGTGGAGGTGCGCTGGTGCGAGACAGGGGCCGATGCCAGCTTTTGCGGCATCCAGCTGCTCGCCGGGCAATGGCCCGAGGGCGGCGTGGTGCACAGGTGGTTGAGAGCCTCTGACCCCGGCGCTGCCAGGGGCGAAGCGGGCCTCACATCACCACGGGGAGCCGGGGCGGCAGCGTCCCCAGACTCGCCAGCTGGAAGCCCTTCTGGGTAAACAGCCGCAGGCAGGCCTCCACCACGGCCGGGTCAAACATCGTGCCCTTGCCGGCCTCGATTGTGGCGAGGGCCGCCCCGATGCCCTTGGCGAAGCGGTACGGCCGATGGGTGGCCATCGCCTCCACCGTGTCGGCAACCGCCAGGATCCTCCCCTCCAGGCTGATCGCCTCCCCCCGTAGCCCCTGGGGGTAGCCGCTGCCGTCGAGCCGCTCGTGGTGCTGCAGCACCGCCTCGGCCACCGGCCAGGGGAAGTAAATCGGCTGCAGCACGGCCGCCCCCTCCTGCACATGGGTGCGCAGCAGGGCGATCTCCTCCTTTTTGAGGGCCGTGGGTTTGACCAGGATTTCAGCCGGGATGGCGAACTTGCCGATGTCATGCACCAGGCCGCTGATGCGGATCCCCTCGATTTGGTGCTGGTCCAGCCCCATCTCGCTCGCAATCGCCGTGGCCAGCTGCGCCACCCGTGCCTGGTGCCCCGCCGTGTAGGGATCGCTGGCCTCAGAAAGGGACACCAGGGCCGACACCATGTCCTGGAGGCTGCGCAGCGTCTCCTTCTCATAGGCCTGGGCCCGACGCTCCGCCGCCCGGCGATCGGAGATGTCGCGGATGTTGCACTGGATCACCCGTTGCGCGCCCACCAGGTAGGCGTTGCTGACGAACTCCACCTCCTTGAGCGAGCCATCGGCGGCGCGCAGGGGCAGGTTTTCGTAGCGGACGTAGCCCGTGTCCTGCAGTTCGACAAACAGGTGAATGGCCTTGTCTTTGTCGAGAAAGGAGCCGATTTCCCACAGCTGCTGGCCGATCAGCTCCTCGGGCTCACGGCCGAGGAGCTTGCTGATGTAGGGGTTGGCCAGGGTGATGCGGCCACTGCTCCAATCGAGGATCAAGATGCCGTCCTGGGCGTTGAGGGCCAGCATTCGGAAGCTCAGCTCCGACTCCGTCAGTTCCTTCTTGGCCAGGTGGATCTCGGTCAGGTCAGCGGTGATCAGGCTGCGGATCAAGGTGCCTTCGGCCTCGTCGATCACCAGGGCACTCATGGAGGCGAGCACGGGCACGCAGGTGCCATCGGAGCGCACCAACTCCAGCGCTGCCTGGGCCGTCTGGCCGGAGCTGAGGGCGCCCAGGCTCTCCAGCTGGGGCTGCTGGCTGGCGCGCACAAGATCATGCAAGGCGCGGCCGATCAGGCTCTCCCGCTCGCACTGGAGCAGCGCCGCCAGCCGTTGGTTGGCGTAGAGAATCCTGCCGTCGGGGGACACCGTGGCAGCCCCTTCCCCCATCTGCTCCACGATCAAGCGGTAGGGCTTGTCGGCCGTGGTGGCGCTGTAGAGGAGGGGCTCACCCGGCTCCGCGCCCGCCACCACCGCATCCACGGCGCCGCTGCGGATCGCCTGGAGGGCATCCTGCAGTTCGGCCACCTGCTGGCGGAGCTCCTCGATTTGCCTGGGGTCCGGATCGGGAGCGGGGCTGGTCATGGGCCGGGGGGCGCCTCCGCCGCCGGAGCCGGCTGCAGATCTAGGGACTTCAGGAGCCGCTGCTTGTCGTTCAGGTCGCCGATGATGCGCCGCAGCGGTGGCGGCAGCCGCTTGATCAGGGTGGGGATGGCCAGGATCCGCTCCTCGCTGAGGGCCTCGGGATGGTCATGGATGTCGACCACCTGGAGATCCACCTGCCCCTTGAGCTCGCCATCGCAGATGCTCTGAATGTTGAGCAGGGCCGCGGTGGAACGGGGGCTGGTGCCACTGATGTAGAGGGTCAGCAGATAGCGCGGGGTGGATTGATCAGCGCCCATCATGCGTCTCCACGGTGTTGTTCTCTCCAGAGCAGATCGCTGGCCTGAACAGCCCGCAACTCCCGCTCGTCAGAGATGGCCTGCTCCTGTTCGGCCAGATCCCTGGTGATCTGGGCCCGCATCGAGGCGATCTGGGCCTCCACTTGCGCCACATGCTGCTCCATCTCCAGGCGTCTTTGACGGACCGCCGCCAGCTGCCGTTCGGTACGGGCGAGAACCTTGTGCTGGTATGTGATGCGGGCCGAGCCGGTGAGAATGCCGACAGGACCGATCACCACATCCTCGAGAACGGGCCCCTGATCGGTGAGCCTGAACTCGCGCATCTGGTTCGAGTGGTAGCTGCCCCGGCTCTTGACCACCATCACCAGCCGGGTGCGTTCGCCGCTGGCTTCCACGTTCTTGAGCAAGATCCAGGTGTCGAGGATCGAGGAGATATTCACCACGCTGGAATGCTCATGCTCGGCCTGGGTGAGAACAGTCATCAACAAGGTGATCGCCCTGTCCCTCATCAGCTCGATCGCCCGCAGCAAAATGGAATTGGTTGCCCGTGGATCGCCCGCATGGCTCAGGGCTGACACCGTATCGAGGCCCACCACCTGGGGCTGGAAGGTTTCAACCAGTTGCTCCAGGTTTCTGAGGCGCTGCTCCAACCCCTGGCTGCTCGGCCGTTCGGACCAGATCCGCAGCAGCCCCGCATCCAGCCAGTGCTGGAGATCGATGCCCACCGAGGCCATGTCACGGGTCAGCTGGGAAACGGATTCTTCCGAGGAGATGAACAGGGCCCGCTCGCCGCGGCGGGCCGCCTCACAAAGGATGCAGGCAACCAGGGTGGACTTGCCGTTGCCGGTGTTGCCCGAGATCAGGACACTGGTGCCCCGATAGAGGCCACCGCCCAGCATCTCATCGAGCACCACAATGCCCGTGGAGATGCGTTCACTGGAAACGGTGTAGTCAAGCCTCACCGAGGTGATCGGCATGATCTCAATGCCACGGTCGGAGATGATGTAGGGGAACTCGTTGGTGCCATGGCGGGAGCCGCGGTACTTCAGAATCCGCAGGAAACGGGTGCTGATTTCAGCCTCCACCCGCAGCTCCAGCTTGATCACGCAATCCGATACATACTCCTCGATGCCGAAGCGGGTGAGTTCGCCTCGGCGCCCCGTTTCACCGATGATCACCGCACTGATGTGCTGGCCATTGAGCCATTCGAGCAGCCGCAGCAGCTCGCCCCGCACGATCTCCGTGTTGCCGAAACGGGCCAGCAGGGTTTCGATCGGATCCAGCACCACCCGCTTGGCACCCACGGCGGCAATCGCCAACTCCAGGCGCAGGAACAGGCCTTCGAAATCGAAGCGACCGATCGCCTCCGTTTCATCCGGATAGACCTGCAGGTGCTCCAGGGCCAGTTGTTTGGTCCGCACCAGTTCAGCCATGTCGAACCCCAGGGAGGCGGCGTTCTGGAGAATCGAGGGCTTGGATTCCTCGAAGCTCACCAACACCCCGGGTTCCTGGAATCTGACGGCCCCGTTGACCAGGAACTGAATCCCGAAGATGGTCTTGCCCACCCCCGCCGAGCCGGTGATCAAGGTGGAGCGGCCCCGGGGCAGGCCGCCGCCGCTGATCTCATCGAAGCCCCGGATCCCCGTGGGGGCCTTCTCCACAGGGATCGTGACGGGGAGCAAAGCCCCACCCCCCGACCCATCCGGGCCCGTATCGACAGGGTCGGGGGGCATCAGGGCCGGCGGCAGCTGCGCCCAGGCTAGAAACGGCTGGCCGCCCTGACTGCCCTGGCCGCGCCTCCCGTCACACGAGCCGGGAGCCGCTGGCCCGCAGCCGTTGGCTGGGGTCGAACACGGCCGCCACGGTGCGGATCAGCCAGCGGCCCTGGGGCGTGACCTCCACCAGGCCAGTGCCGCCGTTGTGGCTCAGGCGCACCAGGCCATCGGCGGCCAGATTCTGCAGATCACTCCACTCGCGGCTGAACCGCGCCAGCTCGAGCGACACCTGGAAGCGGCACATCACATCGCCGATGATCGAGCGCCGCTCCAGCACCGCCGGATCGGTCACCACCAGCCCCCGCTCCACCGGCAGGCGCCCGGCCTCCAGGTCGGCCCCATAGGCCTTGAGGCTGCGCTGGTTCTGGCTGAACAGGTGCGGGAACTGGCTGATGGCCGTCAGACCGACACCCAGCAGATCCAGCTCGCAGCCGGTGGTGTAGCCCTGGAAATTGCGGTGCAGCCGCCCCTCCCGGGCCGCGATCGCCAGGCTGTCATCGGAGAGGGCGTAGTGGTCCATGCCGATGGCGTCGTAGCCGGCTTCAATCAGCAGCCGGTGGGCGTCATCGAGCATCCCCAGGCGCTCGCGCTGGCCGGGCAGATCGGCGGCATTGATCTGGCGCTGCAGCGGCAACTGCTCGGGCAGGTAGGCGAAGGAGAACAGGGAGATGCGATCGGGCCGCAGTTGCCTCACCACCGCCAGGGTGGTGGCAAAGCGCTCCCGGTTCTGCAACGGCAGGCCGCAGATCAGATCCACGTTGACGCTCCCAAACTCGGCCTCCCGCATCCAGGCCATGGCGCGGCGCAGCTGGTCGACGGGCACCACCCGGTTGACCGCCTGCTGCACCTGGGGATCGGCGTCCTGGATGCCAAAGCTGATGCGGTTGAAGCCGAGCCGCCGCAGGTGCAGCACCCCCTCGCGGTCCAGGAACTCCGGGTTCAGCTCAATCGAGGCCTCCAGATCGGAATCGAGGTCGAAGTGGCGCTCGATCAACGTCCACAGCTGGCCCTGTTCCTGAAGGTTCAGGTAGTTGGGGGTGCCGCCGCCCCAGTGGAGCTGGCCCAAGCGCCGACGCCGGGGCATGCGCTCCGCGATCAGCTCCAACTCCCTTTCCAGGGCCTGCAGGTAGGGCGCCACAGCCTTGGAACCCGCCTGGGTGGTGATCCGGTTGCAGCCGCAGTACCAGCAGGCGTGCCGGCAGAAGGGCACGTGCACGTAGAGCGACAGGGGCTCCGCGCTGGGCTGGGCCAACTGGACCGCCAGCTCCTGGCTCCCCACCTCTGCCGTGAAGGCGGCGGCGGTGGGGTAGCTGGTGTAGCGCGGCACGGGCCGGTCGTACTTGAGCAGCAGATCCAGGGGGGTGGACGGGGTGAGGGTGGCGACCATGGACGGCGTTGAAGGG
>Ga0194061_1000635_pt1 | contig 21190 bp, 19 predicted proteins | sample SepL2221m_MetaG_FD_163423 | JGI IMG/M metagenome (GOLD analysis project Ga0194061, IMG submission 163423) | Anoxic zone freshwater microbial communities from boreal shield lake in IISD Experimental Lakes Area, Ontario, Canada - Sep2016-L224-21m | ecosystem: Environmental > Aquatic > Freshwater >... | reverse complement strand
GAGTTGATGCATTGATCGTCATCGGATTGCCGCCAACGGAGGAAGAATTCGAATCAATGTTGAGCCTAGGCATTCCCATGGCTCTGATTGGAATGCATCGTGACGAGTGTGCCAGCATCACGATTGACGACGTTGCATCTGCCAGGACTGCGACACAACACCTGGTCAATCAAGGCCACAAGGAAATTGCATTGATGTCTGGACGCCCCGATGATCCATTTAACTCGAGTGTTCCTCGAGATCGACGAACAGGTTTTATGCAAGTATTGGCTGAAAATAGATTGGCCTGGACTCCAGAACGTGAAGTGCATGGCGACTTCACTATGTATGGAGGTTCACGCGCGATGGATGAATTATTAGCGCGTCCAAATCGACCCACGGCAATTTTTTGTGAATCCGATGAAATGGCCTTTGGGGCGATGCAGGCTGTTCGCCGCCACAGCTTGAAGGTTCCTGAAGATATTTCCATTATCGGATTTGATGGCCATGAAATGGCCGAATACTCGGATCTGACCACAATTGAGCAGCCAGCAACGCTTATGGGGGAGTTGGCAGCCAAATCCATTATGGAACGGTTAAGGAAACCAGATGCGCCTTCCCCGTCCCATACTCTTTCTACTACCTTGATCGTACGAAACTCAACTCGTCGGTTAAATCCTTAAAGTGATGGAATACTTACGCCCATGAGCAAAGTTGAAGTATCAGCGATCCCTCTTGCGCAAATGCGTACCCATCGCAGCACAAAGTGGAGAGATTTTCCAAGCGATGTCTTGCCAATGGCTGTTGCTGAAATGGATTTTCCGATTGCCGAGCCGATCAGAGCGCTGCTCCTGGATATGGTCTCCACATCAGATTTAGGCTACCTCGGATCAGTACCAGAAGTGGGAACTTCCTTCGCTTACTTTGCAAAAGAGAGATGGGATTGGATTGTTGATCCGGAGCAACTCCATATCCTCACCGATGTTGGAGTCGCAGCTGTTGAAGTATTGAGAGTGTTGACCAATCCCGGAGATAAAATCTTGATTAATTCTCCCGTGTATCACAACTTCACCACCTGGATAGATGAGACGCACTTAACCAAGATTGATGTTCCGTTTGGTGATGCGCAATCTGGCTGGGCTATTGACTTCACGGAGATAGAAAATGCATATCGAAGCGGAGTCAAGGTACATCTTCTCTGCCATCCACATAATCCATTAGGACGTGTTTACTCCCGCGAAGAATTGTTGAAATTCGTTGCTTTAGCAAAAACGTACGGCGTCTATATCGTGAGCGATGAAATTCATGCTCCTCTGACTTTTTCTGAATCAGAATTCGTTCCCTTTCTCTCGTTAGGTCAGGATGCCCAAGATGTCGGCATCACTGTCACCGCTGCTAGTAAAGCCTGGAATCTTGCAGGACTTAAATGTGCATTTGCTTTGAGCCAAAGCCCGACCATGAATGCCAAACTTCAAGAACTACCGGAAGCGACGCATTATCGCGCTTCGCTTCTTGGCGCCTTCGCGACTGCCACCGCCTTCGCCGAAGGCAGTGATTGGCTCGATGGGGCGCTGAAAACCCTCGATGAGAATCGCCGTTTTCTTAAGAAACTTCTGTCAGAGAAGTTGCCGACGGTGGGATATGACATTCCAGCATGTAGTTACTTGGCGTGGCTTGATCTTTCATCATTAAATTTGGGTGACAGTCCGGCAGAGTTTTTGCTCAATAAAGCGCGGGTCGGAATCAACGGTGGGGAAACATTTGGTCCTCATACGGGTCAATTTGTTCGACTCAACTTTGCAACTGGTCAGGATGTTCTTGAAGAAGCAGTGAACCGAATCGTTAAGGCGTTGTAGGCTAATTGCATGGATGAGACGTATCACGCAGAAACCATCGCAATCACATCGGGTAGGCCAGTTCCATCAGCAGATGGTGCACTCAATCCAGCTATTTCTCTGAACTCCACTTTTCATACAGGAGGACCGATTGGATATGGCCGGTATGGAAACGAGACGTGGGAAGCCCTCGAAGTTGCGATCGGATCTTTAGAAGGTGGCAAGACTCTTGTCTTTTCATCCGGCATGGCTGCCATAAGCGCTGTTTTTTCCTTATTGCCCGTTGGCTCCGTTATTACCGCTTCGCACGAGGGTTACAGCGGAACGATGACTCTATTAAAATCTTTGAATGACAGTGGACGAATCGAAGTTCGCTTTGTAGATGTAGCCGAGACTGAGGATGTTTTAGCGGCCTTGCCTGGCACATCATTATTATGGTTGGAGTCGCCAACAAACCCTTGCCTGCATGTTGCCGATCTTCCGATCCTCATTTCTGCGGCTAAGCAATGTGGTTCGGGCGTCGCTGTAGATAATACTTTTGCCACGCCACTTGTTCAGAAACCGCTTTCACTCGGTGCAGATATCGTGATGCATTCGGTGACGAAATATTTGGCTGGCCACAGCGACGTGCTCATGGGTTCCATCTCAACCAATGATGAGGCGCTCTTTTCTCGAATTTCAGATTCCCGAAAACTCAATGGTGCCATTGCTGGTCCATTTGAAGCATGGCTAGCCTTAAGAGGGCTTCGCACTTTCCCGCTTCGTTTTGAGAGAGCCCAGAGCAATGCGCTGGAATTAGCCAAACGTCTTGCCTCTCATCCAGGGGTCGCGCAGGTTTACTACCCGGGACTTACAAGTGACCCTAACCACCAACGTGCCAAGTCATTTATGAAAGGCTTCGGAGCGGTTTTGTCCTTCACGGTCCTGGGAGGATCAAAGGAGGCTGATCGAGTGTGTGCCGCATCGAAATTGATCACGAATGCAACAAGTTTGGGCGGGGTTGAATCCTTGTGGGAACGTCGTCGTCGATGGACGCTTGAAAGTGCTTCGGTACCTGAAAGTCTCATTCGCCTTTCAGTGGGATGTGAAAATATTGAAGACCTCTGGTTTGATATCGAGCAGTCATTGCAACACGCATAACAAGAAGGGCTGTTCAGGAGGTAGTTTTAAAGATTTCGGTGTATTTTTAGCACATGTTGAAATTCGCTCGTCGACTAATCGGAGTACTGACGCTTGCCGTCTTGTCTTTCCGAGCGGTCGGGTCATTTCTTTCTTGGATTGAAAAACAAGAAGATGGCCCCCAGAATGTTTGGGTCGACGAAGATGAATTTGAAGATGCCTGAATACGTTCCTGGCGCCTGCAACATTGGTGAAGGTGAAATTCGCAGAAGGCAATTCGTAGCGATCGTTGGATTAATTTTTTCGATCATCACATTAATTGGCCTCATTGCCTCACATGCGCCACACGGTGCCCGGTACGGAATTTTCTTCCCGCTGATGGTTACATCTGTGGGCTGGGTTCAATCTCGCAAAAGATTTTGCTTGGCGTTTGGTTTTATGGGAACGTTCAATTTTGGCCCCCTAGGAGCGATCGCGCGTGTTTCTGATCCTGCCAACAGAGCAGCGGATAGGTCTACAGCACTTCGAATCCTCGGGCAGAGTCTGGCAATTGCAGTAATCCTCACGCTTATCGTGGGGGCTATACCTCTCTAACTCATCACAGATTCAATCTCACACCGATTTCTAGGTTTTCTTCTAGCAGCCAGCAAGGTTTTGTGGCATTGTTATATAAGCAAGAATTAAATAGCTAAGGAGATGCGTTGTGAATATTGTTCTCCACACACGAAATGCGCAAGTAGCGGCTGATTTCCAAGAGATTACAGAAGAAAAATTACTTACTATGAATCGATTTAGTGTTGCAATCGATCGCGTAGAAATTGAAGTTATTCATGAGGCCAATCCAAAACATGGAAAATCCTCACATCGGGTAATACTTACCTCGCATGGGTCTGGTCCGTTGCTCCGCGCTGAAGCCGCGGCCTTCAACGATCTTGCTGCATTTGATTTAGCTATTACGAGTTTTGAATTGCAAATAAGAAAAATTCATGAACGTTCTAAAGACATTGGTCATGACTCAGTTCGAAAGCGAGCGAGTTCTCAGTAACTTATTACTCTGCTCCTGCTATTCCATGTGTGGCGGTGAGGCTTGCTACGCCAGTAATTACTAAGCAGGTAATTATCGCGCCTAAACTAAATTGCAAGGAAACTCCTGGAACGGTGATCCCTAAGACCGCATCCACTCCAACACCATGAAGCGCCTCAAAAATCATTTTAATTCCGATAAAGGCCAAAATAATTGATAGACCCTTAGAAAGGTAGATCAGTCTCTTTAAAAGACCTTCGAGCAAGAAATACAGTTGCCGTAAACCCATAAGGGCAAAAACGTTGGCGGTGGTAACGATGTAGGGGTTCTTTGTGAGCCCGAAGATAGCGGGAATTGAATCCAGTGAGAAGATCAGATTAGTGAGGCCAAGGGCTACCAGGGCAATTGAAAAAGTGCCGATCCCTCGTCGGCGCATATTTGCAACAATTCGGCCTTCGCTCCACTCGCTTTCATCGCTGCTGCTGCGGTAAAGCTCGACTGCGGTGTAAATAAGGAATGCACCAAAAATAAAGAAGACGCTGGCAAAGCGTGAAATGAGTGCGGCGCCTAAAGGAATAAGTGCACCGCGAATGGCGATGGTCAGCATAATTCCGAGAAGCAGGACAAGCTGCTGCTTCTCCTTTTTAACATGTAAATGTCCAAGGATGATGATGAAAACAAAAATGTTATCGATTGAGAGGGCGTATTCGGTTAACCACCCAGCGAAGAACTCTTGTCGGCCTTGGACCGATGCCCAATGTGGGAGAAAGTATCCGAATGCTATGGCTGCACCAATGTAGAAAATCGTCCAGAATCCTGCCTCGACAACAGAGGTTTCCTTGTTGCGCCTCAATATCGCCAACGCTAAATCAAAGACAATCACCGCTGCAAGAATCGCGATCGTCACTACCCAAGTTGTCATTGAGATCATGAGGAAAGTCTGCCATACCTAGGACCACTCACAAGACAATTCAGGGACGTGCAACCTTCTTTTCGATATCTCTCAAGAGCTGATGCACTTCTTTTGAGATCTGTTTCAATTCCTGAAGTTCTTGATTGGCAATAGATCGCGCCTCTTTCGCCAACTCAAATTCTCCCAAGCTGGCAGTATGAGTTTCATTGATCTTCTGTTCCACGCTCTCTGACTGCACGCTCTGGCCGACCATGATTATGGAGAGCAAGACGAGTTGTAAAAATGTTTGAGCAACCCACGAGACGATGACAATCGTGTCGCCTGACTTAATTGCTCCGGGAAGTGAAATCAAGGCAATAGCTGCGAATATATAGGCGCACCACATTGTGCTCACCATGGAGGTGATGCTTGCGGCAAGTTTTTTGTTAAATGAGGAGATTATGTTCATGGAGAAACGATATATTGATGTCATCTCTTCACTGTCTTCAACACTCTTTTTTGCTAACCTAATGACCTATGGCAACCAATATCGGCCCAGAGTCGGGCAAGCCTCATTGGCATCGTCCTCATATGGGGGAGCACCGCTGGCCGATTTCAATTATTGTTTTGCTGGTTATTGCGCTCCAGTATGTATTGCCCAGCACTCTCTCCCTTTCTTTTCAATCATTTTTTTGCCTTGTTGAAGCAGTTTTGCTCATCGCAGTATTTGTCTTTAATCCACGTCGAATTTCTCAGCATGTGGCACCAACCAGGGCGCTTGGGCTGATTCTCGTGGGCATTATGACTTTATCCAATACAGCATCAGCGATAAAGCTCATCGACGCGATTATCACTCGCGGAGTAACAGATGCTCGCAGTCTTCTCTTATCTGGCGGTTCAATTTGGCTGACAAATGTTGTTGTATTTGCTTTATGGTTTTGGGAGTTAGATCGTGGCGGTCCTGGCAAGAGAGCGCAAGCGCTGCACCCTTATCCAGACTTTATCTTCCCTCAGATGTCAGATCCAAGTTATGCGCCTGCTCACTGGCATCCAAAGTTCTTTGACTACCTATATACATCCTTTACTAACGCTAGTGCATTTAGTCCCACAGATGTAATGCCTTTAACGCGATGGGCAAAAATGTTGATGCTAGTGCAGTCCATGACTGCTCTACTGATCGTAGGACTGGTTATTGCTCGTGCCGTAAATATTTTGCACTAGCGAAACTAATTCTCGTTAGCTCGCAGCTCGGCGCTGAGTTCACCCATTAATAGATCCAGACCGTCACCAAAAAGTCTGGCTTGTATCTTCTCAAAACGTTCTCTAATGGTGAGCACTTCTGATGCAAGTCCATCAGGACCAGCCAAACCACTTTCCCGAGTCCACGTGCATTGCGCGAGAACCATTGCCAGCTGCTCCATGGTTTGTCCTCCAACCAAATACTTATCAACCCATGGGCCAATTTCTCCAATGAGGTCCCGCCGAGAAAAATCCTGACTCGTGAGGAGTGCGTGATCACGCATGATTACTTCACCAGCCTTGCGGAAAATCTCTGCCGCCTCCTCCGGCCTTCCATTTCTCCATGCGGTGGTTGTTGATCCCAAAATCACTCCCATATCTGGGGCTGCATTGCCACTGAGGCATGAACCCAAAGAATTGCGCAGTAATCGCCTCAGAGCATCATGATCATCTTTTGTCGACACCATATGCGCGAGTGCTCGATCCCAAGATTCCTCTGGGTTGTACTTTGCCGAATTCCAAAGGTAATCCCCGATGGTGGATAGAGGCAGAAGAGAAGCTTCAAATTTCTCCATCGCATTAGCTATCAGTCCTAGCGAATAGTTCTCCAGCCCTACTTCCCTACCGCGGATGGGGCCAACATGGAGTTCATGCGTCATAGCCACATCATTGACGGGATAGTTATCCCAATAAAGGGGAGCACGCTGGGCAGATTCCTCAAAGACTATTGCATCTGCGATGTCGAGGTATTCCGAGCAAATTTGTCGCCCGGTCCACATGAGTTCAACATCAGCGGACATATGAGTTCCGAGTTGTTGAATGTACTCAATAGGGCCGCGTCCGCAATATTCCATGGGGCACACCATTAGTTTTGCGTCCTTATTAAGCGCTTTGAGTTCTGCAAGCACGCGATTTATAAAACTTGCCTGCGCGTGAGCGGTCGAATCGTATTTCGCGATATCTGCTGGGACTTGAAGTTCCCAAGGAATATCATCAAAAAGTAAGCCAAACTCAGTTACGCCCAGATCTAACAATTGCTTGTAGCGGACAATCACAGCTGCGACATCGTTATCATCGGAATATGTAACGCTGAGTCCGGGTGAAACGCAGATAGCCAGGGCCACTGCATGTAGCTGAGCCCGATCAACGAGTTCAGCTGCAAGTTGGAGGAATTGCGAACCAAAAGGTTTACGCCAGTCAAATCTTTGCCAAGGGGAATCCTTAGGGGCCAACATAAATGTATTCATCCCAAAATCTGCGAAACTCTCAATGCCGCGCAAGCGTTGCTCATGCGTCCATGGAACTCCGTAAAAACCTTCAATCACGCCGCGTCGTGCAAATGCAGGTGAATCCTGAAGGTCAATGCTTGTCTCAGCACTTTCGATAAAGCGCAGCAAGGCATTTAAGCTCCAACGAAAACCAGCATGCGATGAGATCGAAATGTCTGCATGGATGAGTGCATTGTCTTTCTTTGCGACCAGGTGAAAGCTTTCATCTGGTCGCCCTGGATTTTCAATAACCGAAAGGGTTATCGAACTCTTGATCACTTTTGTATTGTGACGAGCGAAGAAAGCCTGCGCCATTGCTTGATGGTGATCGGTTCCGCCTGCAATAACTAATTCCATGGTCACTCAGAGCCCTTCATTAGAATTGCGGTAATTGCTTGGCATCGGAAAGTATATTCTGAAGGAACGCAGCTGGGATGGTTCCGAGCTCCCTTGCTGCTGCGTGGATAGTTGCACCGATTACTGGAGCGATCGTTAATACGTGCGCAATGGCGTTGGGAAGTTGAGCGTGCAAGGTAGTGATAAACGCTTCGTCAAATATGGAAGAGCCAGCCGTGTGAAGTCCGCCCGCTCGAATAACGGGAAAGTGAGAGTCCGAAAACGCAAGTTGGTTGGCTATGCCAAGCACATCACGGGCATGCTGTATTGCCACGGCTTCAACCACTTCTTTGGCCCCTGAGTCACCGTTTTTTGCTAAATCAAAAATAAGGGGTGAACGATCCTCATCCAGCAATAAGTTTTCACGAGCAATGGCTTTGAAAAAAGTACGAATCCCCGTAATTCCATAACTCTCCGGAAGGGCTTGCGAAAGCAAAGTGGCGCTCTTTTGTCCATGTTCGGCAAAGGCCATGCGTTCGGTTGCAAGGCTCATCAGTAATCCGGCGCCTCCGCTTTCGCCCATACTCATACCCATTGTGCGAACGAGTGTCGTTCCATCGAAACCAACCGTCTTGCCACCAGTGCCAGCAATAGATGCGATCCCAATACCTGAGGGAATGCCTGCATGCAGTGCGGCTATTGCATCGTTAACGAATACCGCAGCTGGACCCAATCCCGATGTGGTTGCGAAAGGTGCAAATATTTCGGAATCAGCAGCCCAGTCCATCCCCGCGAGAGCAAATGTTGCCGTAGAAATGTTTGAGATATCGAGATGGGCCTTAGCAAGGGCGCCATTGATAACTTCGATTAATGCTACTTCGACCTGGGGCACTCCGATTCGCTCCCAGTTAGCACCGCCATTAGTCGCTACAGAGAGGATGTGTCCATTGATATCTGCAAGGCATGCATGTGTTTTGGTGCCTCCACCATCGATTCCTAAGAAGTGCTTAGACATTGAGTAGACCCAACATTCCAACATTTTCTTCACGCAAGCGCTTCCACACCTGGAAGGCTTGCGAAATATCTGGTCCAAGCGGATTTGTTACAAGGGCACGCAACGCGCTTTCTTCATTGCCTGTTGTTGCGGCATCGATCGTGAGTAATTCAAAATCTTTCACACTATGTACCAAAGCGTGCATATCAGCACGCATTGCTGTCGTTGAAATAGGGGTGGCTCCGGATGAGGTAATGATCGAAGGTATCTCCATGACGACGTCGTCGGCGATCCCGGGCACCGCCCCACAATTTCTTGTATTTACGATGTGAGTTGTTCCAGCGTTGGTGAAAATATCGGCCATAAGTTCGGCTGCTGAATCAGAGTAATAAGCTCCACCACGGAGCATCAATTCGGCAGGTTTTTCTACGAGTGATGTATCTCCAAATTTCTGGAGCAACATCGCCTCAATTTTCATTACTTCACTTGCACGTGTCGGGTTCGTCTCCTGAAAATGTAGCCACTTCTCTGTTTCGTAGTAATAGAGCAAGTAGTAGTTTGGAATTGCGCCTACTATCTGGAGAGATTCCGCATTCCAGTATGGTTCATCGGGTTGGGCGCCTTGCTTTATGACAAGATCCTTGAATGCATCAACTCCTTCAACTGTGCGGTCTTGGTCCTTAATCAAAATTCCTCTGACCCATGAGAGGTGATTGAGGCCCACGTAATCGAGTCGAACATCTTCAAGTGAGGCGCCGAGAGCCGTAGAGATCTCGGTTCGTAAATTCCAAGGAACGTTACATAGTCCTATGGTTGTGAGCTCTGGAACATGTCTATTTATTGCCTCCGTTATCAGACCGGCAGGGTTTGTAAAGTTAAGCAAGATCGCCTTTGGAGATTCTTCATAAACTATTCGCGCAAGATTTAGCGCGACGGGAATGGTTCGAAGTGCCTTGGCAAAGCCACCAACCCCCACGGTTTCTTGGCCAATGAGCCCGAATTCCCGACCGAGGAGTTCATCTCGATTTCGAGCGGCTTGAGTACCAACTCGGAATTGGCTTATAACAAAAGTAGCGTCACGAACTCCCTTGCGTAGATCGGTTCCGTAGCAGACTTTGATTGTCGAGCCCTTGGCTTCGATCATCCTTTGCGCAAATGAAGCGATAACCTCCACGCGAGCGGTATCGATATCGACCAGGTGTATTTCGGTGATAGGTAACTTCCCTTGTCGGGAAAGAATGCCGTCGATTAACTCCGGCGTGTAGGTAGAGCCACCGCCGACAACTGCAATTTTCATGAAACCGATTCAGTGATCGCGCGTGCGCGATGATGACCTGGTGCTCGCTCTGCGAATACCTGATCGCAGGCAATTGAGGTAGCCAAATCAAGGGCTCCTCGAAGAACACTGCCTTCTCCTAGGGTTGTCACTTCGATGCGTGGAGGGAATGGAACAATTGAGGCGACAAAATCGCGAACGGGCTGAAGGAAGAAATCTGCTTGCCTGCCGATTCCTCCTGCTAGGACAACAAGTTCTACATCGACCACTGATGAAATTGTGGCAACATAGAGTGCGATTCGCTCTGCTTCTTGCTTTACTACCGCCTTTGCCAGTGCATCTCCTTGTCTGGCCGCGTCAAGGATTCCAATGGTTGTATAGGGGAGAGAGAGCACCGAGTCGGGATAGTTACCAGCAAGTGAACTTGCAATCTCTGATATTCGATCTCCCGAGGGGTTAGTGGAGGAGCGGTGAGTGTCTGAAGGATCTCCGAACGGAACGTAAAAAACTTCCCCTGCGGCGCCGCGGTGTCCTCGAACGAGTTCGCCATTGAGAACTATTCCAGCACCGAGGCCAGAACCAACGGACAAGACGGCAAAGTTGCGCAGGCCTACGCCGTGGCCCTGATCCATCTCAGCGAGGGTCGCTAAGTTAATATCATTTTCGACCAATGGAGCTATTCCGAATTCTCTTTTCACGAGTGTAGATACGTTTACTCCATCAAGTTCTGTGATTGTTCCAGCGATTGCGAGTTCTCCTGATAACTGATCGACAACTCCTGGAGCACCGACGACTAGAGAATTAACTTTCTTGAAAGCAAAGCCAGATTCTTTCAAGGCGCTATCGGCCGCCTCGTGCATAGTTTTCACAATGGATGAAAGAGTGAGACTTTTGACCGCAATACTGACTTGAGATCGAACTGTCCCTGAAAGATCGCTGACGCCTGCTCGAATGAATCGGGCGCCGATATCAATGGCTAGGGCCACGTGAACATCACTAATGGCTTCAAATACTGACCTTGCTCGCTTTGGGTCGTCAGCACCAGGGAAATACTCTTGAACCAAACCAAAATCCACGAGCGATCTCAAGATTACAGAAGTGGTTGGTTTAGAAAGTCCGTTAATTCTCGCTACTTGAGCGGCATGGAGGGCGCCGTGGGTGCGCAAAGTATCCAACACTCTACGCTCGTTCATTTCGCGTAAAAGAGCCGGTACGGCAGGTGAGGAAAAAGTAGGCATTTATCCCTTTACTCCAGTGAGAGTGACGCCTTCAATAAAGACTTTTTGTGAGAAGAAGAAAATAATAATCACAGGTGCCATAAAGAGAGCAGAAGCGGTCATCATCATATTGGTGTTCACATGGTGAATCCCTTGAAAAGCGTTAAGGCCGATGCCTAACGTCCAGAGATTAGGATTCTCAACGATATAGAGCAAAGGGCCAAAGAAATCATTCCAGGAACCCAAGAACGCGAAGAGGGCGATTGCTGAAATGGCTGGTTTAGCCAAAGGAACAATTATGCGCATCATCAATTTGAATTCGCTACACCCATCAATTCGAGCCGCGTCAGAGATTTCATCAGGAATTGAGGTAAAGAATTGACGCAAAAGAAATATGGAGAATGCGCTAGAGAAGAATGATGGAACGATGAGAGGCAAGAATGATGGAATCCAATGCAAACGAGAGAAGATGATATATACAGGGATCATGGTCACTTGGCCAGGCAACATCATCGTAGAAAGAATCACGATAAAGGTAGCAGCGCGACCTTTCCACTGCAGCCGAGAGAGAACATATGCGGGCGGAACGCTGGAGACCACAGTACCGATTGTGCCCATTACTGAGACGAACAGAGTATTGAGGGTCCATTTTAAGAAGGGAACGGCGGTAAAAACTTCAAGGTAGTTGTGCCAAACGAAGGGGTGTGGCCACAGTGAACGAGTTTCGGCTTGGCCCTTGCTCATAAGTGAAATAACCACGACCAAGTAGAGAGGCAAAATGAAGACGGTAGATAGAGCGATCAATAAGGAGTGATTTCCCACCATATGCAAGAAATTATTCCACTTCTTATCGCGGCGAGCTCTTTTAGATTGCAGATCAATCTCTGCACGTTTTTCCGGGGCATAGAGGCTCATTTGAATAAGGATCCATTCGGATAATGAACCCAGCGCTTCTGGGTTTTCAGAATAACAAGAGTGCAGAGCAAAGTGATGACCAGGAGTACCCAAGCCAGTGCTGAGGCGTAGCCCATTTCGTAGGCCTTAAAGGCGCTGAAGTAAATATGCGTGGCATAGAAATACATCGAGTGTGAGTAGTCATTTACTTGACCCGATGCTACGTAGGCTTCTGTGAAGTATTGAAAACTTCCAATCACGCCAGTAACACCGGAAAAAAAGATGACCGGTGTGATCAAGGGAAGTGTTATGTAACGGAAAGATTGCCAGCCGCTGGCGCCTTCAAGTTCTGCTGCCTCATACAGTGACTTTGGCACATCGAGTAGGCCAGCCAGGAAAATGATCATGGTGTCGCCGATGCCCCATAATCCCAGGAGAATCAACCCCCATTTTGACCACTTCGGATCCATAAACCACAAAGGGGGGTCCTTGATGCCAATTGCTTCGAGCATTTTATTCACGGGGCCATAAGCGGGATTAAAAATATAGGTGAAAGCCATGGTGCCTGCTACTGCAGGAACCATAGAAGGTAAGAAGAAAATAGTTCGGTAGATATTGCGGCCACGCTTAGGCTTTGTCAAAACCCATGCCGTAAAAATTGCAAAACAGATGCGTAATGGAATGCTGATGGCAGAAATCCAGATGGTGTTCTTGAGTGCCTTCCAGAAGTCATCATCTTCGAAAAACATGCGATGGAAGTTCTGTAACCCCACCCATTTGGAGGGCTGAATAAGATTAAATTTTGTAAATGATTGGTAGAAACTTGAAATCATTGGGTATGCAGTGAAGAAGACCATTCCAAAGAGCCATGGAGAAAGGCACAAGAAAATGAAAAGACGGGGTACTTTTAATTTCTTGCGCGGCGGTGCAGCAGCACCCTTCTTTGAGAAGGGTGCTGCTGCACTTAGGCGCGATAGTGACATGGATTTAGCTCTTATTTATTTCTCACAACGATCTGATCAACTTTTTTAGCTAAATCAGATAGTGCGGTTTTGATATTTGGAGTATCTCCGGCTTGCCATGATGCCATCAGATTCTGAAGCATGGACTCTTCCAAGTGCTCTCCAGTGTTTTTAACGGTGTGGTAGGCAGACTTTGGATTCGTTGTTACGTCATAGATTGGTTGATACCACGCTGGGTAGCTAGCAGGTCTAGCAGCTTTGGCAAGAAGGGAAGATGGCGAACCATTAGCAGCATCCCATGCAGCAGCCAGTTTTGTATCCGTCGCGAGGGCTTTCATAACGATCCATGCATCCTTCACATGCTTTGAACCGGTAGAGATACCCATCTGTCCCTGACCAACAACACCAGCGCCGTAAGCGGCAAGATTGTCAGGTGATACCGGGAAGCCTGTAATACCGAAGTTCACCTTCGATGTGCACTTATCGGCCATCGTCCAGTCATCGCCGGTGCAGTACATAGGCGCCATCCAGTTTGCATCCCACTTCATGGCAACGCGGCCTGTCATAAAGTCGTGGTCAGTGCTCCATTCGCCACCGCGACCGGCAACGAACTTAGTGAGAAGTTTGCTGCCTTTATCAAAGTTTCCGCCGCCAAATACTTTGGCGATGAAATCATGTTGCCAGGTAAAAGCCTTGGTCCACTTTGGATCTGAAGCGAATGCTGAAGATCGATTTCCGGCATACCACTCGGCTCCAAACATTTGGCCAAGCCACATGGAATCCATGTCAAAGCCGTAGTACCCAGCCCAAGGGACAAAGCCAGCACTCTTGATGCTTCCGTCGGAATTGAAGGTCGTCAACTTTTCAGAGTAGGCCAGAAGCTCCGTTGTGGTCTTAGGCGGATTTGCAAAGCCTGCTTTGGCTAGTAAATCTTTATTGAAGTAGAACGCGAAGACTTCGGAGTACAAAGGTAGTGCGCAGCGATTGTGATCTGAGATGGAGGATGCGACGGAGGCAGGATTAAAAGTCGCCTTCATATCAATTCCATTGGGACCAGCGATAAGTGTGTTCAATTTTTGCCATGCGCCGGTACCGCAGAACCAACCAAGGTTGCCGTTTCCATTGGAGACGGAGATATCTGGACCATTTCCAGCGTTGATTGCAGCCAAGGACTTGGCCATATCGATACTTCCAACAGATGTGACCGTGAGGCCTGGGTTCGCTGCTTCAACGCGCTTGATCGCTGCGTTCCACATATCTAGATTTCCCGTTGTATAGGGAGACCAGACGGTAACTGTACGAGTTGCGCCTTGTGCGGCAGCAGATGCGACGACGAGGCTTCCGACGACCAATGCTGTTGCTGCAAATGAAGCGAACAATCGTTTCTTCATCATGTATTACTCCTGTCACTACCTTGGGGGCGGGCTCACAAGTACTTGCGCCATTGTGTTAGGAAACCTACCGTATTGTGTTAGGTTACCTTACATGTATTTCGAAGATGGTCAAGGTCTAGCCGGGGGTGGTTTTTCTGGCTAATCGTGTCGCGCTCCTTCGACTTCTCGGAGCCCTCGTCATCTTCGTTGTGCTCACTGCTGGTCTGAGCCTCTGGCACAGAGCCTTGAATGATGGTCCGATTACTCGATCCAATCTGCATCTTTCGGGGGTTTTGGTTTATCACCGTTACTCCAGCTACAGCGCCTGGGACTCAACTCTTTGGATGATGAAATTGGAAACGGGCGAGTTGGTTCAGATCGGCAAAACATGGAAGTCGATGTTTTCTCCGATGAATGCGCATTTTTCCGCTGATGGGGAAAGCATGGTCTTTATGGGTTCGCAATCGGGCTTGCCGGAAAAAGATTGGGATGTGTTCATTTCACATTGGGACGGAAAAACCTGGGCTGAGCCCATAAACCTCACGGGGCCTAATGGAAAACGTGATGAGGATCCAAAATTTTCACCAGATGGCAAAACTATCGCGTACAAAGAAAATGGTGTTTTGGCCACGATGGCGATCGATGGGTCTGGAAAAACTTATCTCACGGTCGGTCAACCAGAATCGTCAATGCCCTACTTCGCTCCAAACGGCAAGGATCTACTCTTTGAGCGAAACCACCTCATCATGTTGCTTAAAGGCGGGAAAGAAAAAACTATGTGGGGCCAAGTGGGTCTAAATGCTTACTATCCCATTGGCGTTGATAGCGAACGATATTTATTTACTCAGGTTCAAGCCTCACGTCATGATCGATTGATGTTTGGTTATTACGACGGTCGCGAGGCGCAGCCGCTCTTTTTTAATTCGAACTCTTGGGACACTTCTGATCCCTACCCTTATCAAGATGGAAAGCGCTACATTTTTTATGTCAGTGGTGATTTCTCTGTGTTGCAAGGCGGATATAACTTGATGGTTGCTGATCTGAAAAGAAAAGCCGTTTCAAGTATGGGCATTCTCAATCCACGTGCAAATACCGACTTACAAGAACTCGGCCCGGCTTGGTCGGCAAACGCAAAATTTCCAATCAAGTAAATTCCAAAACTATTGAGGAAGTCGTAGCCCCATCATTCCACCATCAACTCCTAAGCCAGTTCCTGTTGTCGATCCTGCTAGCGGACTTGCTAAATAACATATTGCAAAAGCTATTTCTTCGGGAGTAACTAGCCTTCCCATTGGCTGACGAGCCTTGAGCGCTTTCTGCATTGCTTCTGGATCATCTGCTTGTGACAGAAGTCGCGAGACCCACGGCGTATCTGCCGTTCCGGGGATGACGCAATTAACTCTAATTCCCTCTTTCACGTGATCTGCAGCCATGGCAAGTGTGAGCGCGTAAACGGCACCTTTGCTTGCTGCGTACAGGACGCGCTGAGGAATACCGGCTAAGGCAACTAAGGAACTCACGTTGACGATCGAAGCCGACGATGATGCACGCAAGTGGGATAGAGAGGCCGCACACACTCGTGCAGTTCCAATTACGTTCACATCAAATACGCGATGCCATTCTGCATCGTCATTACCATCGACTAATCCGCCTGCTCCAATGCCTGCATTGTTGATCAGGATATCAAGGCCGTTCATTGCCTTAACTGCGTCGCTGACAGCGCCATCGACGCTGCTGCGTTCTTGAATGTCGCATGAAAGGTATTTAATTCCGCCAACTGGATTAATGGGCTCTTGGCGGTCCAAAACGGTGACTGTTGCTCCGCGAGAGAGCAACATTGACGCCGTTGCTGCTCCAATTCCGCTTGCTCCGCCAGTAACTATCGCTTTTAATCCTGCGAAGTCCTTGTTGAAATCAGTCATTATCGCCTCTCAAATGATCTGCAGTTGCGTCAGTATACTGACCTAAGTTTTCTTCACACCGTAATTGAGTGGCAGATGAAAGGGAGACCGATGACCTCGAGCGCTCTCTTGGCTGCGCTGGAGAGAGCGATCCCCGGCGGCGTCTTCCCTGAGATCTTCGATCGAACGGCGATGGCTGGGGATGCTTCACACTACGCACTTATGCCCTCGGTAGTTGTTCGCCCAGAGAGTGCACAGCAGATTGGCCAATTATTTAAAATCAGTCAAGAAGCCAACACCGCCATGACTTTCAGATCTGGTGGAACAAGCTTGAGTGGACAGGGGATTTCCTCGGGACTCCTGATCGATACTCGCCGCAAATTTAAAGAGATAGAAGTGTTGGATGCGGGAATGCGAGTACGCGTTCAGCCAGGTGCAACTATTAAGCAAGTCAATATTGCCTTAGCAAAATATGGTCGCAAGTTGGGCCCGGATCCAGCCAGTGAAGTTGCATGCACAGTTGGCGGTGTTGTTGCTAATAATTCCAGCGGCATGGCTTGTGGTACCCAATTCAATACTTACGCCACATTGCAATCTTTGACCATCGTCTTACCGTCGGGAACGGTCCTAGACACTTCTAAAGTTGATGCAGATGATCATCTGCGACTCAGCGAGCCAGAGTTGTATAGCGGGCTTGCCAATCTCAGGAGTCGCATTCTTGAGAACTCCGCTTCCGTTGAGAAGATTGCAAAGCTCTACGCGATCAAAAACACGATGGGGTATTCACTCAACTCGTTTACAGATTATTCGCGCCCCATTGACATTCTGGCGCACTTGATTGTCGGTAGTGAAGGGACCCTAGCTTTCATTGCAGAAGTAACCTTTAACACCGTTCCGTTATTGCAAAAGATGGCAACTGGTTTGCTCATTTTCGACAGCCTTGGTGATGCCACTCGTTCTTTGCCAGCTCTCAAGAATTCTCAAGCTGCAGTGATTGAATTGTTAGATACTTCATCCCTTCGCGTTGCTCAGCACGAACACATGGCCGATTCCGTTTTGGCCAACATCAGTTTCGATAAACATGCGGCCTTATTGGTTGAGTACCAGGCATCGACACAAGAAGAGCTAAACAATCAGATCACCCTGGCCAATCGCGTCTTTTCTGAGCTTCCCGCGAGCAACGCCGAATTGTCTACATCATCGACAATCCGCAATGAATTGTGGCGCGCACGCAAAGGCCTCTACGCCGCGGTTGCAGGAAATCGCCCCTCGGGTACTTCAGCAATCTTGGAAGACATCGCAGTGCCTATGGATGCTTTACATGAAACGACTATGGCGCTTTCAGAATTGTTTGATCGACACAATTATGAGGGTAGCGTCATTTTCGGTCATGCTAAAGACGGAAACGTGCACTTTCTGCTGAATGAGAAATTTGATCAGCCTGAACTCTTGCAACGCTACCAAGATTTTACTGAGGATCTTGTATCACTTGTATTGAGCCATGAGGGCTCCCTTAAGGCCGAGCACGGAACCGGGCGAATCATGGCTCCGTATGTTCGTCGTCAATGCGGAGATGAACTGTATGCCGTGATGGTGGAAGTTAAGAGATTGTGCGATCCAACGAATTTGCTCAATCCAGGTGTTTTGATCAACGACAATGAATTGGTCCACATTCAGAATATTAAGAGCACACCAACCGTTGATGCTGAAGTTGATCGCTGTGTGGAGTGTGGTTATTGCGAGCCCGTATGCCCAAGCCGCGACCTCACACTTACCCCTCGCCAGCGCATCGCAATAAGGCGCGCAACAGTGCAAGCCACCAATGACGGAGACAGTTCTTTGGCGAAGGAACTCAATTCACGTTTTGATTATGATGCTCTTCAAACGTGCGCAGCCGACAGCATGTGCGCAGTGGCATGCCCAGTCCATATTGATACTGGCGAATTAGTGAAGCGGTTGCGTTCAGAAAATCAATCACCAACAGCTCAAATGGTTGGAGCGGCTGCCGCACGAAATTGGGGAACGATTACCAAGGTCATTTCAGGGATGCTCAGTCTTGCTAAAACAACCCCAGAATTTGTGATCGTTGGTGTGAATAATTTAGGGAGAGCGCTTATAAGCAAGGACCTTCTCCCCATGTGGAGTTCGGCTCTGCCCAAGGGCGGGTCGGCTCGCACGGGGATAGCTCAAAAAGACGCCGACGTTCTCTATTTCCCGTCATGTGTAAACACACTTTTTGACTCGGCCCAGGATGCTCAGGGAGTTGAACAATCCTTCCTTGCACTGTGCGAGCGAGCGGGAATCAAGGTGCGAGTTCCGGAAAATATTGCGACTCTGTGTTGTGGCACACCTTGGAAATCGAAAGGAATGACTCGCGGTTACAGCGTCATGACCGACAAGACTCGCGCTGCACTAGCTCAGGCGCCAGCTGAAATGAAGATTCCCGTCGTTTGTGATTCATCCTCATGTACAGAGGGATTGCTGGGGCAGAAGATTGATGGCGTCGAAGATGTAATCGCGTTTATTGCAGAACGGGTTCTGCCGCGTCTGCAGGTACGCCGAAAGGTGGCCTCACTTGCACTTCATCCAACGTGTTCGGGCTTTCAGATGGGTTTGAACGCTGCGATGCTCGAGATTGCGAGTGCGATATCGGAGGATGTTGTCATTCCAGAGAATTGGGCGTGTTGTGGCTTTGCGGGCGATAGAGGAATGCTCCATCCAGAGCTGACCGCGTCTGCAACCAAGAATGAAGCCAAGGAAATAAATGCTCGGGCATTTGAAAAATATGCGTCTAGCAATAGGCCATGTGAAATCGGAATGTCCGCAGCGACGGGGCAAGAGTATGTGCACCTACTGCAAGTTCTAGAGGAAGTTACGCGACCATGAACCGCGTGGACCTAAATCCAATCCAAATAAGCGAGATTCAAAAATTAATTTCTGGAAAGGTAAGCACTAACCAATCCGTTTTAGAACAACACAGTCACGATGAGTCTGCATTCCCACCCGTCATGCCTTCAGCGGTTGTCCCCGTGATTTCAACACAAGAGGTCTCGAGTGTTTTGGCTTTTTGCAATCTCCATAAAATCCCTGTCGTTGCCTTTGGGGCTGGCACTTCACTCGAAGGCCACGTCGTTCCGTTACACGGCGGAATTAGTCTGGACCTTACAGGTATGAACAAAATACTTGAGGTCAGTCCTGATGATTTGCTTGTGAAAGTAGAAGCGGGCGTTACGAGGATGGCTCTTAACGCCAAATTGGCTAACGACGGAATCTTTTTCTCGGTAGATCCGGGCGCGGATGCGACGCTAGGAGGCATGGCGGCAACAGGTGCTGCTGGCACGACGACCGTTCGATACGGATCAATGCGAGAAAATGTTATGGCTCTGACTGCCGTTTTGGCAGATGGCACGGTTATTCACACAGGTCGGGGAACTCGTAAACTCTCTGCTGGGTATGACTTAACTCGGTTAATTGTTGGCTCTGAAGGTACTTTGGCAATCATCACCGAGCTGACTCTTCGCGTCTTTGGAATCCCTGAAAAAATGGCAGCTGCCGTTGTTCGCTTTTCTACATTGACAGATGGGGTCGCTGCCGCAACAGCAATAGTTCGATCAGGAATTGCGATAGCTCGTTGTGAATTTTTGGACGCTCAATGTATTCGCAATCTCAATAACCATGAAAAAATGACAATGCTCGAAGCACCAACGTTATTTTTTGAATTTCACGGTAGTCCCCAGGGAGTTATTGAGGATGCCCAAAGTGTTAAAGAGATTGTTTCTGAATTTGGTGGCTCAGCCTTTGAATGGACCAGTGATGAGGGTGAAAGAAGGAAGCTGTGGCAAGCGCGCCATAATGCGCATTGGGCTGCCCTGGCTGCACACCCAGGAATGCGTGGAGTGAGCACAGACATGGCTGTGCCGATGTCGCAACTGTCGGTAGCGGTATCGATGGCGCACGAAATGCTGTCATCACATCGATTCCCGTTTTCCATATTGGGGCACGTAGCCGATGGAAATTTTCATTGCTCAATTATTACCGATCCGAATAAGCCTTCAGAAAGAGATGAGATTCGAGAGATTGTCCATGCGATGACGATGAAAATTATTGCGATGGGCGGCACATGCACCGGCGAACATGGAATTGGCGCTGGCAAGATTGACGAACTAGTTGTTGAAACTGGGGCAGAGGCGGTATCGGTTATGCGCTCAATTAAAAAAACTCTTGATCCTCAGTGGATATTAAATCCGGGCAAAATCTTTTTGGCATAAAAAATCCTCCAGAGGCCGGATGCATCTGGAGGATTTTTTATAGGAAGTCTTTATTTTATGACTTTTTTGGAGCTTTGCCATCTACCTTCAGGGGCTTGGCCGAATTCTCAGCGCCTTCACCCTTTTCGCCCTTTTCACCTTTTTTAAGGTTACGTGGACAATTTGGCTCAAGGGGCTTCACGGGGGCAACCCCTGGTGAGATCGCAGTTAGCGCGGCAGTTCTGACCGTGTTAGCTGTTGCAATGGAGGCATCGCGTGCTGCAACTGCGGCAGTTTTTTGAGCTGCAGTCGCATTTGGATTTGTCGCTAAGAATGTTTGAAATGTTGCTCGAGCTGTAGCTAATGCAACGTTAAAAGTGGTGTTAATGACTTTGCGCTTATCTTGGTTTGCTTGAATAGCTGCCTTATAGGTAACCATGGCTGCCTGGAATACAACCAAATCAGCCTTATATTTTGTCACTGTTACCTGGCAGGCAGCAACGGCTGCAGCAGTTGCCGAATCAAAAGGATTGTTTATAGTAAGTGGCGCAATGATTTTCGGTGGCGATGTAGGGGTTGTATCAGCTTGTGCTGAGGCGGTTGAACCAAGCACTAGCGCCGCCCCGATGGCGAT
>Ga0194061_1000634_pt1 | contig 21200 bp, 17 predicted proteins | sample SepL2221m_MetaG_FD_163423 | JGI IMG/M metagenome (GOLD analysis project Ga0194061, IMG submission 163423) | Anoxic zone freshwater microbial communities from boreal shield lake in IISD Experimental Lakes Area, Ontario, Canada - Sep2016-L224-21m | ecosystem: Environmental > Aquatic > Freshwater >... | reverse complement strand
GGATGCCGCAAGTTTGTCTGTGAATCAGGACGATCTTCCATCAAACGGCGACGTGTTTCGGAACAATTTCGTAACCTAAGCGTTGGCGACTCTTCTTGGCCGATGCTCCGGAGCAGCACACCTTTTCTCTTTTTTTTTGAATTATGAAAAATATTTCTCGAATCGTGACTCCTTTCCTTTGTACGAGTGTGCAGGTGAGTTCAATTCAATCGCTTCTCGCTCTTTGTATTTTGTTCCGTTTCTCGCATAGCCTGCTTGGGGCAGAACCAACCGCGATACCCTATCCATCGCTTGAGGAGATAGCGCCTGTCGTGGCTCCCTCGACGGAGAGTCATTTTCACAAGGAATTTCCGTTTCTTGAGGCCGCCGGACGTCGAGACTGTCTTTATTCGAACTGCGAGCCTCGATGGATCTGCCCACGGCAGTTACCAGCCCCTTGCGATCCAACACAGCCACAACAACCTTATGATTTGATCGGTGTCATGGGGCTTGCGACAAATGGTCCGCGGTATACCGGCCCGTGTGAATTGCGAAGCGACGACCCGTGCGCTCCTGCGTGGAAGCGACCCTTCAATCGATTCGTAGATTGTTTCTACCGAAAGACCACGAATGGATTTGGGACTTCTGGCAAGTAGCGTCGCTTCGTAGTGTGATCCTTGAAAATCAAAAAACTTCTGCTCGACTGTTGATCAATGAGTCTTGCGAGTTCAGAATTTTTTGATCAGAGTTGTTCCCGCAGATCCTTCGCGATTTTTTGTGCAGATGCCGGAGACTTCTCGATTTCAGAAAGTCCTTTTTCGAGAAGATCTCCCTTCGTGGCATCTACTTTTTTGAGTTGCTCGATAAGGGATGCATAACTGGTCATTTCGCTGCCAACGGGCTGTCCGGCTGCGTAGCGTTCTACAAGCGTCTGCGCATCCTTCAGAGGATCGGGCTTGAGTTCGTACATCACGTCATTTTTCGTTGCCGGATTACATCCGCTGAAAAGTACTGAAAGACCAGACAGTAACAGCAGCACAAAAACTACGTTTGGAACACTCTTTCGGCAGATTTGTACCAACGCTTTTACAATCGAACTTCTCATAAATATTTCATTTTCCAAAAAAGGGGTTCCTCTCAATCAATTCAAACTGTTACCGAATGATGACAGTTTGACCGTCACTCCGGTGACCCATCTGCTGAAACGCTTTCAGATTCACGTCGTTGGAAATGGATTGGATCGAACCATCACAAAAAAGAGCGTTGACAATTCCTGCGTGACGACTTCTCGGAGGAATAATTCCCCATCCCCAGTCTGTTGCTCCGCCCGGGCAGCAATCGCCTGCGGAGGTCGGATAGATCCAGTTTGGTGGCGCTGCGGTATTCACCATCGATTGACCATGCGCATACCAACCCCAGAGCGTTCCATTATTTCCTCTGGCTGCCGTTGCCGAACGGTGAGCAGTACCAATGGAGTCCAGTTCTGATGATGTTGGAAAATTTTTGTCAGCAATGGCCGAAATCGTACCACTGCCAGCGTAGAAGAAATTTCGCGGATACGAGGCATCGTTTGGCCCGGTCCCAGAAAGCAATTCAGAAGCCATGATCACGTTCGAAAGACCATCGCTGATTTCTGAAAGCGATCTTCCGGGAACACTGTTGGGAGGAGGAGCAGGGGCTGCGGTCCATTCGCAGTGCATAAAACCATTCGCGTTGGCACGAGTGGCACTCCCCGCGGTGTAGGGTGAACTTCCGGAGGACCAGCCGTAGTTACTTCCTCCGCCACCCCAACCATTCGCGGGAGACATGGACGCCGATTCCGAGGATGGACAAATAAATGTTTTCACTTTCGTCTGCAGAAGAGCATTCGCCGTTCCCCAGGATCCACTCAGGTTGAACTGCATCCACAAGTCGCTTTGTTCCATAAAAGGCAAAATGGCCCAGCTCGCGCTAAAGCGTTCCCATGCATTCCACGTGACGCCCGCATTGGGACCCCAATTATTTGATGGAAACACAGTCTTTGAATCAACGAAGTTTTGCATTCCAAGACCGAGTTGCTTGAGATTATTGGTACAGCTACTGCGTCTGGCTGCTTCGCGGGCTGCTTGCACTGCAGGCAACAGGAGACCGACAAGAACGCCAATGATCGCGATGACCACGAGCAGTTCCACCAAAGTGAACGCTCGATGGTTTGTAAAACGGTTTTTAAAATAATTCATGATGATTGTACTCCCCCAAAGATGAATAGAACGTTTCCCTTCCAAACCATACTGTCTCAAGAACACGCCGACCACAACTTTCTTCATGCGTCGTCATGAAAGAACACAAAGACTCGATTGTGAGGGCCACGCATCTTTCCATACCTGCTCGATGCTATCACTTTTCAGCCCTTTTAGTTCAAGCTTTGCTGACAACAGGAACTCACTCCTGAACCCATACTTTTTTAGACTTGCGTCAGAAATCGTAGTAGTATTTTCTGATTGTTGCGTATTGTCGTGCGTCTGAACGCGTTTGCGTGGAAAAGGTGCTTTGTGATGGATGAGATCCTTCTCTTTCTTGTCTTTGCGTCAGTGTGCTTCATAACCGTTGCACTGCCGTTTTTCACATTTCTTTTAATTTATCGCCTGAAACGAGACCAGCGGAATGCATTCACGCTGCTCAATCATGAAGTGGCCGATCTTCGAAAACAGTTGGAGAGTGCGAGCAGTAAACCGTCACCAGATACGTTTGCCGACCCACAGTTTATGCACGTTCCCCCGCCATTAATCTCAGCCAGCGATCAGTCGTTAGCTCGGGACATGACATCGATTCCTCTATCAGAGCTTAGTAGCATTCCAACCCCGTTCACGGTCAAACCGCCTCGTATTCCCAGTCGCTTTGAAACCGCTGCCCTCGACACACTGCGTCGCATCTGGAACTGGATTATTGTTGGTGAAGAGCAACTGCCCGCCGGAGTATCAACGGAATATGCCGTCGCGAGTCAGTGGCTGCTGCGAATTGGCATCGTGATCTTAGTGGTCGGTATTGGATTTTTTTTGCGGTATTCAATCGATCGAGGGCTTCTTGGCCCGCTGGCTCGAGTCGCGCTCTCCGTCTTTGCAGGCTTGTCTATGCTCGCTGCGGGAACACGGTTGCTGGGCGGACGCTACCAATTAATCGGACAAGGATTGATGGGCGGCGGCCTTGCAGCACTCTACTTCAGTGTGTTTGCCGCATTTAATTTCTTTGATCTTCTCGAAGCTTTTCCAGCATTTGTGATTATGGGAATGATCACACTGTTGGCTGGTGGCATTGCAGTGCGATTCAATTCAATGTTGGTGGCAGTTCTTGGAATCGTCGGTGGATACGGTACACCGCTGATGCTTTCAACCGGTGCGATAAACTTTCCCGGGCTCTTTGGTTTCATGCTTGTGCTGGGCATCGGAGTCTTGGCAATCTGTTTTTGGAAAAACTGGCCGCTGGTGAACTTTCTCAGCTTCTTCGCCACTTATGGCATCTTTTTCGCTGCGATGACTGCGTACAAATCGAGTGACTTCCTGCATGTGTATCCATTTTTGTGCAGTTACTTTGTTTTGTTTTCGACAATGACATTTTTGTACAAGATCATTCGTCGATCAAAATCGCACCTGCTCGATCTCATCGCGATTGTCATCAATGCGAGCGTCTTTTTTGGCCTATCGTACCGGCTCATTGATCAAGTCTATGGTCGACAGTGGATAGCAGTGACATCGCTTTGCCTCACCGCGTTCTACGCTGCACATGTGTACTACTTTCTGCGATGCAAGCTCGTCGACCGAGAACTTCTCGTGTCGTTCTTGGGATTGTCAGCGTTTTTTTTGGCAATCACGATGCCACTGGTTCTTTCACAGCAATGGATCACGGCGAGCTGGGCTATTCAGGCGGTAGTCCTCCTGTGGGTGGCTCGAAGTCTCGGCAGTCAGTTCGTTCGGCAGGCTGCCTACCTGCTGCTGTGCATCGTCATGGTGCGATTTTGCTTGTACGATCTCCAACAAACTTTTTCCAGCGGTGTCATCGGGAACACTGCAAACCTGACGTGGCAGGATTTTTTATCTGCGGTGCTCCAACGCATGGTGGCGTTCGGATTGCCGATTGCATCGTTTGGCATCGCGTATCGCTTGCTCGATGGAGATGAGCCACTTGATACTGGCGGCGAACAACAACTGCGCGTTTCGCAACCGAATGATGTGCGTCCGTGGCTCGATGAAACCTTGGCCCTTCGTGGCATTGTTTTTGGCGCTGTCATCATGTTATTTCTCTATCTGAACATGGAATGTGATCACACAGCCCGGCACTTTTATGGCCCAGTTCGACTGCCTGTGCTCACTATTCTTTGGCTGGGGCTTTGTGGCTTCCTGCTGTATGAGTTTTTGACCCGAGAAAACCGAGGCGTTCTCGTTCTGCTCTGGATAGCGACTGCCGCGGTCGTGTGGAAGATTTTTGCGATCGATCTGCAATCTTGGAACGTACGCTCCGACATGCTTTACTCCAGCCCCTATTCGTTGGGCGATGCGCTGATGCGGTTGATCGATTTCGCGGCTGTCGTCGGATTTTTTGGGGGGGCGTATGCACTTGCGGGCGGTCGCCCGAAGGCCGCGACAGTTCGAGCGGTGCTCGGGTTCACGGCTCTTGCCATGCTGTTTCTCTATCTCACTCTTGAGGTCAATTCGTTTTTGCGTGAATCTCTCAACGGATTACGGCCCGGTGGCGTTACCATTGTATGGGCGATGTTTGCGCTGGCACTCATTCTCAGAGGTATTTCCAAAAACATTCCATCCGTGCGATATCTTGGCCTGGGATTATTTGTTGTTGTCTCGGGAAAAATTTTCTTCCACGATCTCGAATCACTTGACCAAATCTGGAGAATCATTGCGTTTGTGCTGCTGGGCGTGTTGCTCTTGGCTGGGTCGTTTGTCTATCTGAAGTATCGGGAAAAATTTTTACATCCGATCGTCATTCCGAAAGACTTGTTATGAATTACCGTCTCGCTTTTTGTGCCTTGGTAACAACTCTGTTGCCCTCGCTTTGGCACACATCGGTTGTCAAAGCGGAGCTACCCACCTTTCGCTATTGCAAACCGCTTCTCTTCCCCGAGTTTAAATCAGAAGAAATCGTTTCTGCTCCACTCGATAGCGATATCTATGGTGCCACAACGAATGGCTTTTCAGACCTGCGCATACTCGACGCACAGGGAAACAGTGTTGCCTTTATCATTCGCAGATCGGCAACCATGCATCCCGGCAAAGAACGCCGCATCGATACCGTTTTGAAGCCAAGCGTTCGTCCGATCGCAGATGGGGCGCTGGAGATCACGTTTGACATCGATCCTCTCAAACATCCCCAGCCTCCAGACGGGTTTACGCTCGTCACGCCTTTGCACAATTTTGAGCGGCGAGTCGAAATTTCTAGAGCGACTGCCGAGGGTGCCTGGATTCCAGTTGTGTCAGACGGCATGGTGTTTGACTACTCACAGTTTATCGACGTGTCAAACGCTGATCTTGCTATCGATTCGACTGTCGAAAATCGATCCGACACACATCGTTATCGAATAGTGATCGCAGACGTCACGCAGGAGCAGCAGTCGCAACTGATGGAGTTCACTCGCACTTTACAGGGCACCGACGAAACCAGCCGCGTTGAACAGGTGGCCGTCAACCGCCAACCCTTTCGTATCGATTCAATTCAATTTTGGCACAACATTGAAACTCCAACTGCTCGATTGATCGACGCTCCTGTAACCGAGTTTCGAATTGAACAGGATGCTTTTTCCAAGACGACTCGCCTGTTGTTTGATTCGCGTCGTGATCCGATTGCCGAACTGCAAGTTGCTGTCAAAAATCGAAATTTTAATCGCTCAGCCTCCGTAGAAGTTCAGGGGCTGTCGTCGCCAGAAGCATCCACAGGAAAGTGGCTCCCTGCGATTGCCACAGACACTCTTTCGCGATACGACGTCCGCAGTCTCACGCGTGAGGATGTGAACATCGTGATCCCGGAAACTCGATCTCAACATTACCGGCTTGTGATTGACAATCGCGATAGCCCGCCGCTGGAAATACTCGGCGTGTCTGCTCGTTGCCACGTCTATGAGGCGGTCTTTTTTGCGCAGGCCGGGCAGAATTATTCCTTCGTCTACGGCGATGATTTTGCAAAGCTACCCGTGTACGACACGGCTGCTCTTGCTGCGGCGCTTGCTCGAAATGTTACTCCCATCATCGCAGTACTTGGCGAACAGTCCTTGTCGAACGTCGCGCCTGATTCCAGACGGACCCTAGAACGACTGCTCAACAATCCAAAGTTTCTCGCTACGATGATTGCAATCGTGATGATTCTATTGGGAGTCGGCCTCTATCGAGCGAATGGCCGCTTAAAACTCCTGTCTCGCGATGACACATAAGATAAATCTCCAATGCTACTCACGGGATTTGATCGCGCGGAGTGATTCACCGTCGGGCGAACGTTTGTAATACTCGTCGAGTGGATAGCAACCCGAAGCGAGGCCGTTTCGAGGACCGGAAGTACAGTCGCTGAACGTGCGACAAATGCTCGTGCGAGCAAGCTTTCCTGAGGTGAGAATATCTGTCGGAAATTCTGGATACGACAGCACCATTCGTCCGAGTCCAACTGCGTCAATCCATCCAGACCGAACCGTTGCCTGTGCAACGTGAGGAAGGTATTCCTGGAGATAGGTGTAGGCTGTTCCCACCGTGACGATTCCTTCAACGGCCTGCTTCACTTTTCGGGCAGCGTGAATCTGTCTTGCGACACCAATCAGCGGATCTTCCGGCGGCGGATAGCCATCCGAAGGAGGAAAGAGTGCCGGCCGTGAAATGTGTGGTGAGTTATAGGGACTGCCCGCGGTGAGGTTGACCGCAACGACTCCAAGGTCTCGAAGTCGTCGAACAAGTTCGATCGGTTCGGCCAGATCAATCTCATGAGGGCTGTGAATATTGATTCCGAATCCGCAGTCGTATTCCTCATTCTTGCCAATGAGTGGTTCACCGCGATTAAACGTTTTTCGCCACGGCACGGTATCAAAGATCGAAAGCCGAACTCCGATCGCGAGTCGAGGAACTCGTTCCCGAATCCGCTCAACAATCGAACAGAGCAATCGCGTGCGCCCTTCGAAATCGCCTCCCCATCTTCCGGGACGCCGTCGTGCCGAAAGAAACTCGTGGATGAGATAGCTATGACAGGCCTTCACGTCGACCATATCAAAGCCGGCAGCAGAGGCATTTTCTGCCGCACACACGAATGTATCGATGATGCCTCCCTCTTTTTCAATCTCCTGATCAGAGACGATTCTTGGATCACCTTTTGACGAAATGGCCATTTCCGAGTCGAGCACAGGATGATGATAGGCGATTCGCGGCGAGGCTCCCGCCACGGTCGGCCTCGCGTAGCGACCTGAATGCGTCAGTTGTAGTGCGACGACAAGATCCTCATCCGTGCCGAACTTCTCGCGATGCGCCGTGTGTACAAGGCTGCACAGTTGCTGCATGCCGAGCGTGCCGAGCCTGCCGGCCTCGAGTTGATGTGGATGAGCCCTGCCCTGCGGAACGACTGCAACGGCTTCTCCCCCCCAGATACATTTTGCACCGCTGATACCAAAACGCCTCCAACGTCGCAGGAGCGGCTCAGTTGGCAGACCATCACTCGTCGCATCCCAACCTTCCATGGGATGAATCACAAACCGGTTTCCTGCTGTGATAGATCCCATGGTCAACGGTGAGGCCAGTGGAGATCCACTCTCTGCGGTAAGCACTTCGTGATCGATCGGAAGATCAATCGACAGTTCCTTGAAACGCTCAATCACTTCATCAACGGTGCGGTAGCGGGCAATGCGTGGAAACATGAGTGTGAATGTATTCCGAGGAATGCTGAATGATACGAACTGGTAACGTATTGGGATATTTACAATAGCAAGAACGCCTCACAACTCTTTGAGAGATTGCGCGTTTGCAAAAACTTGTACAGGGATTTTTATTCGCATCGAATTCGGCGGCTCTTGCGAGTAATGCCCCTTCTGCTGCCCCGCTATTTATAAAGAAACTGAGGTTCCTCCATGAATGCAACACTCCCTCGCGAGCAGCCCGGGCGAACGGTGAAAGGACACTCGGCAGTGCTTCTTCCAATTCTTGGTGGGCAGGTCGACTGGCAATCATTCGAGAAACTTCTCGTTGCCACGGTTGAATCCGGGATCATACCGGCAGTGAATATGGATACAGGGTACGTACAGATTCTCACGCCGGAAACAGTGCAACTTGTTCTCACTCGCACGCGAGAAATACTCGGCCCCGATCAGCCGTTTGTCGCCGGAGCATTTGTGGACGATCGTCCCGAGGATGATTTTAACGCCGATGCGTATCACCGACACATCGACGCTATCTCTCGAGAACATGCGTTACCAATCGTTTTTCCGTCGTGGGGGCTTTGTGGCCACAACGATGACGAGTGGCTCAATTCCATGACACGGATTGGGGCTGTCTGCGATCGCTTTCTGGCATTTGAACTCAGCACAACCTTTGTTTCCTACGGACGTATTGTGTCGCTTGCTGCCTACGAATCACTTCTCGGTATTCGGCAGTGCATCGGTGCAAAACATTCGTCTCTCGAACGTCACGCCGAATGGAATCGTCTCGCTGTTCGAGATCGAGTGCGACAAGAGTTTATTGTTCTTACGGGAAATGATTTGGCGATCGATATGATTCGCTGGGGAAGCGATTATCTTCTCGGACTTTCTGCAGCGTGGCCGGAGGCTTTTGCGCAGCGCGACAAATGGTTTGCCAGCTGCGATCCTCGCTGGAATACTCTCAACGATGCCCTGCAGGCTTTCGGTGATTTTGCATTTCGTTTTCCTGTGCCGGCGTACAAGCACTCAATTGCTCAAACACTTTTTCTTCGACGCAGGATTGCCTCTCCTTGTTCGCATCCGCATTCGTCGCGGCGACCAGATTCTGATTTTCCAATTCTTAAACTTCTGCTTGATCGGATCGAACGCGCAGTGCATGCATGATTTTGTATCGATCCAAGAACGATTTCAACGGGCCAATCATCGATAGTCGCTTGCCGAAGAGGTATCTCGTCGACAAACTTTCGATATTCTGTGAGTGATTCTTTCATGTTTCCTGAGAGGAATTCTTTCCATGCGAGCGGCCATTCTTGGCATCGGAGCAATCGCAGGCATGCACGCCCGCGCACTCCAGGACATTGAGGGCGTTGAACTCGTTGCGGCAAGTTGTCGCACCGAAGAGAAGGGACTCACCTTTCAGTCCCAGTTTGGATGCACGTGGTATAGCGATTTCAAAAAAATGCTCTCCCGTGAAAAACCCGACTTTGTAACGGTAGCAACTCCATCGGGTGCGCACTATGAGGCGGTCGTCGCTGCTGCGCGAAAAGGTATTCACGTGATTTGCGAAAAACCCCTCGAAATTTCGCTGAAACGCGTCGATCGCATGCTCAAAGTGGTTGCACACACAGGAATCACACTGGGCGCGATTTTTCCGCAGCGATTTAATCCTGTTGTGAAAGCTGTTCGCGATGCGGCAGCGGCAGGACGATTTGGCTCCCTTGCAGTGCTGGCCACCTCCGTACCGTGGTGGCGAGAAGATGCTTATTACGGAGCAGGACGCTGGCAAGGAACCAGAGCACTCGATGGCGGGGGAGCGCTCATGAATCAGTCTATTCATGGGGTCGACGCTCTCATCTGGATTGCTCAAGCTGCAACACTAGGTCTTTTGCCGCATGAGAATCCTGTTGAAAGCGTCGTTGCAATTTCTGCGATTCGAGGACATGACGCACAACAACTCGAGGTTGAGGACACCTGCGTGGCGATCGTACGATTCAAAAACGGTGCTCTCGGACAAATTCTTGCTGCGACGAGCATGTGGCCAGGGCACTTGCGTCGAATCCAAGTTGGAGGTCGCGACGGGACTGCCGAGATTCTCGAGGAACAATTGGTCGCCTGGCGATTTCGAACCGAAGATGTTGAAGATGAGGCAACACGCGTGAAGTTTTCAACTTCCAGTACCTCTTCTGGCGGTGCAGCCGATCCAATGGCCATCAATTATTCAAATCACACACGTAACTTTGAAGAATTTGTAACGGCTTTACGGACCGGACAAAAGCCGCCGCTCGATGGATTTGAGGGACGCAAGGCGGTTGCTGTGGTGGAGGCCTGTTACACCTCCGCTCGCACTGGAAAATTGTCGAAAGTTCACGATCCTGTGCTCTAACTCGTCTTTCTCTTTTCACACTGAGGAGCTCTCTTTCATGTCATTTCGTTATGCCATTTGCAATGAAACTTTCGGTGACTGGCCACTGGATCGCGCCTGCAGGCTTGCGGCCGAATGTGGTTATACTGGACTGGAAATTGCTCCCTTTACCCTGTGTCACCGAGCCGAAGAACTTGATGCCTCGGCCCGTCGCACCATTCGCAGTACTGTTGAGTCTGCAGGACTTGAGTGCATCGGGCTCCACTGGCTGCTGGCAAAAACAGAGGGACTCTATGTGACTCATCCCGATTCGCACCTTCGTGCGATGACCGCAGAGTATCTTGGGCAACTTGCACACCTCGCCAAAGACCTCGGTGGACGAGTACTCGTCTTTGGTTCTCCCAAGCAGCGAAACCTTCTGCCGGGAGTGTCACATGCACAGGCGGTCGAATATTTTGTCGATGTCATTCAACGCGTTGAGCCGATTTTACGAACGACCAACACCGTTGTGGCTCTTGAGCCGCTGGCTCCATCCGAAACCGATTTTCTGAATACTGCGCATGACACTGTAGCCATCATCAATCGGATCGGTTCGCCACACGTTCGTCTTCATCTGGATGTCAAAGCGATGTCAAGCGAGTCGATCCCGATTGTGAAGCTCATTACAGATCATGCCGAATGCACCCAACACTTTCATGCCAACGATCCGAATCTTTTGGGTCCTGGATTTGGAGACACCGACTTTACTCCTATTTTGAAGGCTCTTGCGGCGACTCAATACGCCGGTTGGGTGAGCGTCGAGGTATTCGACTATGCTCCGGGACCTGAGCGAATAGCCCATGAAAGCATTGCGTACATGCAACGCGTCGAGTCCGAACTGCGATAACGGAAACTACTATTCCTATGGCCGACTTACCCCGCACGCACTCATCCGATCCCTCTCCACGATCTGCTGTCGAAGTCCCTCTCGGAGCATGGTACAGCGGCCTGACGAGCTACCACTGGTTTGTGTTTTCCATCGCGTCACTGGCATGGCTCTTCGACTGCCTCGATCAGCAGCTCTTTTTGTTGGCGCGAAATCCGGCCATGAAAGCGTTGTTGCCTCCGGGAATGGATCTAATTACCTACGGCGGTTATGCCACAAGCATTTTTGTGGCGGGATGGGCCATGGGCGGTCTGATCTTTGGATCTCTTGGAGACCGTCTGGGTCGCGCAAAAATGCTCACGTTGACAGTGCTTATTTATTCCCTCTGTACAGGCCTTTCTGCATTTTCAAAAGGCTGGATCGATTTTGCAATCTTCCGCTTTCTGACCGGCTTAGGTGTGGGCGGCGTCTTCGGACTTGCCGTTGCACTCGTTGCAGACACGCTTCCCGATCGGGCTCGAACCGGCGCTTTGGGTTTATTACAGGCGCTCTCGGCGCTTGGCAATATTACCGCTGGCATCGTGAGCATGTCTCTGGGGCATCTTGAATCGATTCGGGTGATCGATCCTGGATCGGCATGGAAATATATGTTTCTGGTCGGTTCGATTCCTGCGTTTCTCTGCGTCTTTATTCAGGTGCGACTCAAGGAGCCTGAAAAATGGGTGACTGCACGAGCAGCCGGCATGTCTCTTGGCGTCAAGTTTGGTTCCTATGCAGCATTGCTCGGCGATGTTCGCTGGCGCAGCCGAGCTGTGGCAGGCATGATGCTTTGCGTCTCTGGAGTGATTGGACTTTGGGGCATCGGTTTTTTTAGCCCCGAACTCGTTGGCGACGTCATGGCCAGATCGCTGCTCGCCGAAGGTGTCCCTGAAGGGGATATCGCCGGTCACAAAACTTTTTGGATTGGTGTGAATTCAATCGTTCAAAATATTGGGGCTTTTTGTGGCATGCTGATTTTTACGCGCATGGCTCAGCGAATCGGGCGCAAGCCCTCTTTTGCAATTGCTTTTGTCGCGGCGCTGTTGGCCACGGTCGGTTACTTTCAATTTTTTAACGGCCGCAACGACATCTGGATGAGCGCGATTATGGGTGGCTGTCAGCTCAGTCTGTTTGCAGGTTTTGCGATCTACCTGCCGGAACTCTTTCCAACGAGCCTGCGGAGTACCGGTACGAGTTTTTGCTACAATGTCGGCCGCTTTCTGGCAGCGAGCGGTCCTTTTACACTCGGCAGCCTGCAGGAGATTCTCAAAGCAGGAGCCATTACTCCCGAGGCGAAGCTCGTGGCATTTCGCAACGCCTGCTCCTATATGAGCGTGATATTTCTTTTAGGACTGGTCGCCCTCGTATTTCTGCCAGAAACCAAGGGCCAACCGCTGCCGGAAGATTAATCCTTCCGACGTTCATCTATTTTTGAAAGCGAACCATTCATGCGTTGGAAAGGGCGTCGACAGAGCGAGAACGTCGAAAATCGCAGACGAGTTGTTGCTGGTCCGATGGTTCTTCGCGGAGGCATTGGAACCATAGTTCTGCTTTTGGTGCTGCTGTTCCTCGGTGTCAGCCCGCAAGAGTTGCTTCACAATATTCCTGAACTTGTCGGTCCGCAACCAGCACCGCAGCAACCCGTTTCTCCAGACCAAAACGAAAATGATGAGTTGAAGCAGTTCGTTTCGGTTGTACTCGCCGACACCGAAGATGTCTGGGGAACGATTTTTCCAACGTCATTTTTGAAACCGTATTCGCCACCGACGCTTGTTCTGTTTACCGGACAGGTCAAAAGTGCTTGCGGTTTGGCAAGCGCCGCTTCCGGTCCCTTCTATTGCCCGCTCGATCAGAAGGTCTACATCGATTTGGCGTTTTACGAAGAATTGCGACGACGCTTTGGGGCTCCAGGTGACTTTGCGCAAGCCTACGTAATCGCTCATGAAATAGGTCATCACGTGCAGAATCAACTCGGTATCGCTGAAAAGGTGCAGGCCATGCGAGGAAGAATTTCTGATCGTGACTACAACAAAATATCAGTGCGAATGGAACTGCAAGCAGACTTTCTTGCTGGTGTCTGGGCACACAACGTTGCAAAGTATAAAGGAGTTGTTGACGAAGAAGACATTCGCGAAGCCGTCCATGCGGCAGCTGCTATTGGCGATGACGCCATACAAAAACAGTCGCAGGGCTACGTTGTGCCAGATTCATTTACGCACGGCACAAGCGAACAGCGTATGCGATGGTTTCTGTATGGATACAAAACTGGTGATCCCTCATTGATGGACCGTGCCTTTGAAGTTGACGACCCTTGAGCCCCGTTCACGATTCTCTATCCCTTTTTCTGTGAGTCGCTATGCGCATTATTCTTCATCCCGATCGACCATCGATGGGAACCGCTGCTGCTGCCGAAGCGGCTTTAGTTCTCCAAGCAGCGGTTGCCACGCGTGGACACGCGACGCTTGTTGTGGCGACAGGTTCTTCCCAGTTTGAAGTACTCGAAAGCCTTACTCGATATACCGAAGTGCCTTGGGAAAAGATTGAGGTTTTTCATCTCGATGAGTATGTTGGGATTTCCCGCGAACACCCTGCGAGCTTTCGACGCTTTCTCCTCGACCGATTTATCAACCGTCTTGCTCAGTCTCCTCTTTGCTTTCACGAAATCGATGCCCAGCAGTCTTTCGAGACTGAGGCCGCGAGGCTGGAAGCGGTTCTTCCCAAGGGAAATTTCGATCTTTCCATGATTGGTATCGGTGAGAATGCCCATGTGGCGTTTAACGATCCGCCAGCCGACTTCAACACGACTGCTGCCTACTTACTGGTGTCGCTCGATGAAGCGTGCCGCCGTCAGCAGGCTCAAGAGGGTTGGTTTGCGTCGCTCGAATCGGTCCCTACGCGTGCGATCTCGATGAGCGTACAGAGAATTCTTGCAAGCACACACATTATCTGCTCGGTTCCCGATGAGCGAAAAAGTGAAGCCGTTCGGGCCTCACTCGAAGGTCCGGTGTTGCCACAGGTTCCCGCATCGATCCTGCGCACACATTCCAATATATCGCTTTATCTCGATGCAGCCGCAGCCTCAAAATTAAATCCGAAAATGATTGCCGCAGGGAGAATTGAGTGAGCCTTCTTTCAAACACGTGCCCTTTCGACCTACAGCTCAACGGGTACGCTGGAACGGATTTTAATGCCTCCGATCTAACGGTGGATTCCTTGCATGCCTGCTGCGAGCGACTCTTGCTTGATGGCGCAGGGCAGGTGCTTGCCACCGTTATTACCGACTCACTTGAAGAAATGACGCACCGTATCGGAGCGATTGCTCGTTTTCATGCGGCAGATGAAGTGGTGCGGCGCGTTGTGCGCGGCATTCACATCGAAGGGCCTTTCATTGATCCCACACATGGGTATCGCGGAGCCCACCCATCTGATCATGTGATTCGACCAACGGTAGAAGACACGAAGCGTTTGGTTGACGCCGGGTGTGGACTCGTGGCATTGCTCACGCTTGCTCCCGAACACGATCCTACAGCGGCTGTCACTCAATGGCTCACCAATGCCGGAATCTGTGTATCAGCCGGGCACTGCAACCCTTCGAGTGAAGACCTCGCTCGTGCAGTCGATGCGGGTCTTCGATCCTTCACGCATTTAGGAAACGGATGCCCGGCACTCATGCCGCGTCACGACAACATCATCCACCGTGTGCTTGCCTGCCGTAGTCTTCCATTTGTAATGTTCATTGCGGATGGAATTCACATTCCAACCGAAGCTCTCGGGGTCTATCTTCACTCGGTTGGAATTGATCGAGCGGTGATCGTTACCGATGCCACAAGCGCTGCCGGCATGGGGCCTGGTCGCTTTCGACTCGCAGGGCAAGATGTTGTCGTTGATGCCACCGGCGCAACCTGGAACGCCGAAGGAACTCATCTGGTGGGTTCAACCATTTCCATGCAGGCAACCCGTGACGTGCTGCTTCGCACAATGCATCTCTCGCCAATCGATGTTGACGCGATCACCATTACCAATCCTCGCCGACTTCTGAAATGCTGACGCTCTTGGAAGCGTGTCGACCACGGGTAGACTGGAGCAACTGCGAGATTGTAAAGACATATTCTTTCGAAGTACCTTCACACGTTGATTCTGTTTCATGCCCCACTATCTGCTGAATTCCCTCGAAGTGGCACAGTACCAGCGAGATGGCTTTGTGATCGTGCGCGGACTTTTTGAACGGGATGAGATGTTGAAACTTCTTTCGCATGCCAAAGGTGACGAGGCACTCACGCAGAGTGTCTATGGTCGAAAAGATTCAAGCGGTCAGGTTACAAAGCTTGCTTTGCAAAATGAAGCTGGCGACGATCTGTATGGCATGTTCGCAAGAAGTCCTCGAATGCTCGATCGTGTTGAACAGCTTCTCGGAGAAGAGGTCTATCTTTGGCACTCCAAGATGATGCTCAAAGAACCGCTTGTCGGAGGCGCATGGGAATGGCATCAAGACTATGGCTACTGGTATTTTGATGGGTGTCTCACACCTGATCTTTTGAGCGTGCTCATCTCGATTGATCATGCACACAAAGCCAACGGATGCCTTCAGGTCATTCGCGGTTCGCATCTGATTGGAAGGATTGATCACGGGAAAACAGGCGACCAGAGTGGAGCCGATCTCTCGCGTGTTCAGCAGGCACTTGATCGAATGGAACTGGTCTGGTGCGAGTGCGAACCAGGAGACGCCATTTTTTTCCACTCAAATGTATTGCACCGAAGCGACCAGAACACCTCTCCCAATGCGAGATGGAGTCTGATTTGCTGCTACAACACAAAATCCAACAGCCCGCTGACAGTGCGCAAGCACCCTCGCTATACGCCGCTCGACAGGGTAACCGACGATGCCATTCGAGGGTGGCAACCACTGCATCATTCTTGAAATACATATGAATATTCTCCTCACGGGTGCCACTGGATACGTCGGCGGAGTGCTTCTTCGAGAACTCCACGCACGTGGGCATCGGGTGCGATGTCTCGTTCGAAACCCTGAAAAACTTGCTGGGAAGACACCACCTGACACCGAAATTTTTCAGGGAGATGTTTCCGATAGCGAATCGCTCGCACAATCCTGTCAGGGAATTGACACTGCCTACTGGCTCGTGCATTCAATGGAATCGGGGGTTGATTTTGAACGTGCTGATCGACTCGCCGCAGAGCAGTTTGTAAAAGCTGCGCACCGTGCAGGCGTTCGTAGAATTATTTATCTCGGTGGTCTTGGTACGGATGATGGAAAGCTTTCGGCACACTTGCGCAGTCGGCAAGAAGTCGGAGCTATTTTGCGATCTGGCGGAATGAATGTCATTGAATTTCGCGCTTCAATCATCATCGGTGCCGGGAGTTTTTCGTTTGATCTTGTGCGCACACTCGTCGAACGTTTGCCCGTGATGATCTGTCCAGCATGGGTGGCCACGCCAACACAACCAATTGCCATCGGCGATGTCGTTCAATATCTGGCCGACGGCATCGAATTGTCTGCTGATTCATCTCGCATCTACGAAATTGGTGGCCCCGATGTGGTTTCGTACGGCACGATCATGAAGGAATATGCGCGGCAGCGAGGATTGATGCGCCTGTTGATTCCTGTCCCGGTGCTCACTCCGAGACTTTCAAGTCTTTGGCTCACGCTGGTGGCTCCACGCTATTCAAAAGTCGGACGCAAACTTATCGACGGCCTCAAAAATCCGACGGTGGTCACCTCCGATGCCGCTTTGCGAAGTTTTTCTATTCATCCTCGTCGCTTAAACGATGCAATTGCCGAGGCGATCTATGAGGAGGACACCCACTTTGCCGGTCGACGATGGACTGATTTTGCAAACGATTCAATTCGGACATATCGCTACGGAGGTCGAGACGAAGGGCGTCGTCTGGTCGATCACCGTTACAAGATCGTTTCTGTGGAGGCGGCTCGCGCGTTTGCCGCGATTGAGTGCATCGGTGGAAAACATGGCTGGTATGCGTTTGATTGGCTCTGGACGATTCGCGGTTGGATTGACAAGGCCCTTGGCGGTCCGGGCATGAATCGTGGCAGACGCGACGCGACGCATCTTAAAATGGGCGACACGCTCGACTGTTGGCACGTGGAAATATGCGATCCGCCAAGACGACTGCGCCTCTCCGCCGAGATGCGACTGCCCGGCAGAGGCTGGCTGGAATTTGAAGTCATCCCTCGCGACGGAGATGTCACAATTCATCAAACGGCGGTGTTTGATCCCAAAGGCCTTGGTGGTCTAGTCTACTGGTATTCGATCTGGTTTCTCCATGAACTGATCTTTTCACACATGCTTCACCAGATTGCAAAAGCTGCTGTCTGCGAACGGTCTATCCCGAAGGTACCATCTCGAAAAGAGTGACCCGTTGAGGGGTTGCGTTACGCCGACTCTTTTTTGGAGTCAACGACAGCAAGTATTGAAGTTTTTAAATTGTCTTCAGGAGTTTCTCATGCGTGTCGCTGTGATTGGAAGGACTGGAAGTGGTGATTGGGGACATGCCATCGATGAACTGTGGCTCAAGGTACCCAACGTTGAAATCGTGGCGATTGCCGATGCACATGAAGATGGTCTCGCAAAGGCTGCCGAGCGACTGAACTGCTCAAATACGTTTTTGGACTGGCACAGAATGCTTGACGAAACAAAGCCCGATATTGTCGCGATCTGCATGCGATTTATTGATTGTCATGCCGAGATGGCAATCGCGGCCGTGGAGTCTGGAGCAAAAGGAGTCTTTCTTGAAAAACCTTTTGTGCGTTCTTGTTCTGAAGCAGATGCCGTGATCAAGGCCTGCGAAAAGACTGGTGCCAAGCTGTCGACGGCGCTCGTCAATCGATATAGCCCCACCTGGCCTGTGATTCGAGAAATCATCGATAGCGGCCGCATTGGTCAACTGCTCGAACTCCGCGGCCGTGGCAAAGAAGATACGCGCGGTGGTGGTGAGGATCTTTGGGTGCTCGGCACGCATATTCTCGACATGATGAACAACCTCGGCGGCGATCCACTCTGGTGTCAGGCAACTGTTAGCCTCGACGGAAAACCCATTACAAAATCCGACGCAGTCGAATGTCCTGAAGGAATCGGGTTGGTTGCAGGAGATCGAGTCGACGCCACCTGGGGATTGGCCGATGGACCAATTGCTTTTTTTTCAAGCGTCCGCAAAGCGGGTCTCAAAACTCCGAATTTTGGACTCACGCTTGTGGGAACCAAAGGTGCCATACATATTCTCTCCGATCGTGTGCCACATGCTTACTATCGGCCGGAGCCGTTATGGAGAGTCGACAAGGAAATTCCCTGGCAGCCCATCACATCCGAAGGCATTGGAAAAACCGAGGACGATCCTGATGCTTCTCGAGAGGGCTGGGGTCGCCGTGCGGCAGTGGATCTTGTCGATGCCATTACAGAGGATCGGGAACCGGAATCTGGAATGTATTCCTCTCGAACCGGCGTGGAGATGATTGCAGCGGTCTATCAATCAGCTCTTGCCGAAAAACGAATCACGTGGCCTCTTGTTGAACGCAAGAATCCACTTGAGTGATATTCCATCTGCCAATCGAACGATTGTTAAAGCTGTTGATGCCTTCTGATCGAACCAGCGGAATACCTACTTTTCAGGAGTCTCGAGTCCATCCAGAATCCCCTGTTCGGCTGGAAGCGGTACACGAATCATGCCAGATGTTTCACCCTCTTGTGCAAGCGTTAATTCAAATGAAACACGTGCCGAGGATGGTCGGCACTCGCCCCCTTCGATACTGCAGATAAATGCCGCAACCGTCAGCGTAAGCGGTATCGTCCCCGAATCCGATTCCAACGGCAGACGAATTGAGAACTTTGAAACTGGTTTTTCAAGTGCCGTCGCTTTGGAAAGGACTGCCGGCGATACCGGCCCGGAGGCTCCATCTGTTGAAAGTTCCCAACGAACAGGAGCCAGATCGTTCAACTTCCATCCTGGTTGAGTTACCAGCTCAATGGTCAACTCAGTCGCTCCGTCGACCACCTCAACCTTCACATTTCCAGCTTCAATCGGATTTCCATTCGGCTTTGGAAGTCGGGTAACAACTCCTTCGACGATCGTACGTCGAGGAGGCTCGAGTCCTGTAATAGAAAGAGTCTTTACGCTCCACGGTGCGTCGGAGTTGGTTGCTGGCTCCATCATTCGAATGGAATGATTATTGGTGTCGGCAATCCAGAGTTTTCCACCACCAAAACAAATGCCGGCCGGTTCATCAAACTCTGCAGGCGCATCAGCATTTCCGCGCTTACCGGTTCCGGCAAGCGATCGGACCGCTCCGCTTTCGGCATCGACGGCTTTGATTTTATTGTTATAGGTGTCAGTGATGTAAACCGTTTTATCATTCCACGAAACGCCCAGTGGATGCTGAAGCCGTGCCGATTTTGCATCGCCGTCAACGTCTCCAAATGTGAACAGCCGGCCTCCTCGTAACTTGCTGGTTCCTACCAGTGTCTTCACTCGTTTTTCTTGATCAAACGGCACTGCACGAATAGAACTCCCTTCACTGTCGGCCACATACAACCACTGTCCGTCACCGGAGAGTCCGGAGGGCTGAGCGAAGCTTGAAGACCCTTCCTGAAATGGCATTTTTGGCATCAATTTTCCATCCACAATGTCCTCTCGACCGTTGCCGGCAAAGGGGCCGATTTCGGAAATATCCAAGGGCATTCGCCAGATCTGATGCGGCCCAGCCATTGCAATGTAGAGGAACTCGGAATGAATCCAGAGATCCCAAGGACTATTGATCGCGGTGGTGGCAGGAGGTCCAACGAATCTTCCTGTTCCACTCCCTGGCCACGGCCCTCTGGCCTGCCGACCAATACCAGCAGTGGTCTCGACGGTGCGATTGATTAAATCAACTCGCCGAATCAGATGATTTTCAGTATCGGCGACCCACAGCCACTGCCGCTCGCCGGATCGTTGGACTGCCATTCCCTGCGGCTGATTAAAACTGGCCAATTCAATCGGTCCATCGGCGCGTCCGGTCGACCCTGAACCGATCACCATCTCGAGCGATGCTGCGAAGTCATCCACTTTTGCCACCACAATCCGATCGTGACCGCTGTCTGCCACAAAAAGTCGACTCGATGCTTCGTCAAAGAGCACCTTGCCTGGAAATTCGAGTGGGTTCGCAGAAGGAAGTCGTTCCAGAACAAATGCCGGGGGCGTTTCGTCAAGCGTTCCTTTTTTTTGATAGTAGGGAATGACAGACCGAAAAAACTTTTCCAGTGATTCAAACTCCACCTCACCGGAATCACCCGCCACGATATTGCCTTCCGGATCGATGACTCTCAGGCTCGGCCAACTTCCCACGCCAAACGCATCCCAGATTGCATGATCGGAATCGTTCACCACCGGGTGTTTGATCCGATATCGCAAAATTGCCTCGCGGATATTTTCATCGAGTTTTTCCTCGTCAAATTTTGCAGAATGCACGCCGATCACGACGATTTCATTGGGAAATGCCGCTTCCAGTTTTGCTAACTCCGGGAGGATGTGCATGCAGTTGATGCAGCAGTATGTCCAGAAGTCGAGCACAATAAATTTTCCTTTGAGATCTCGAAGCGTGAGCGGACGAGCGGTATTGAACCACTTGCGTCCCTCTTCAAATTCTGGTGCGACAGAACGACGTGGAAAGGGATGCGCTAAAAGATTTTCAGGTTCCTGCGCGAATGTTGTCGGAGTGCTCACAGAAACCGCGATTGCCAGAGCAATGCTTGCAAGACTCCATTGCCGCGATTGCAACACAGTTCGAAAAAACCTCTTCTTGGGGTCAAATTCATTGAGCACTTCATCGATTGGATCGTTCATTCGCTCGGCCCTCCAAACATACACACGTGACAGAACAATCTATTGTGATCCCTACGATAAACTATTGAGGTGATCTGTAAGACTTCGGTAGCTTACCGCAGAGAATGACATTTGTGACAAAGACAAATCTACATTCTCGGTCAGACCTTTTCATCCATCGACTGCCAATACGTTCGATCGTAGAAGCAATTAAATTCGATGGAGATGCCGGAGATGTCATTGGCCGCCGCGTGCCGGCA